>VFQT010001361.1_pt1 | contig 29795 bp, 30 predicted proteins | sample 3512381 | NCBI WGS metagenome assembly VFQT01 (sample SAMN10412376, study PRJNA504923) | tailings metagenome | isolation source: Relicate 2 Philex TSF3 active mining site | place: Philippines: Tuba, Benguet | collected 2017-08-29
TCGGAAATGCGTTCGCCAAGATCTCCGGCAACCTGCGCTCCTGACGCCCCACACCCACACCCTCATGCTCGCCGGTATTGAGATACCTGGTGGAACTGGTGGCATGAACGACCAGTTTCTGGTCGTTCATGCCACCAGTTCCACCAGAGGGTCTCGGGGTGGGTCAGCCGTTGTTGGCGTTGTAGTCGGCGATCAGTGAGTTCGCCGCGTTGGCCGCGGCCCTCAACGTGGCCTCCACCTGGCCGCCTTGCAGGATGGTGGCGATGGCCTGGGCCGTGATGTTGCGGATCTCGCGTTGCGGTCCGAGGATCGCACCGACCGACGCCGGTGTGTCGGCGGCTTCACCCAACTGGTCGTAAGCCACGCGGAATCGCGGGTCCTCGGCGTAGGTCGTCTTCACCGGGTCCAGTTCGAGCGCGGCACTGCGCACCGGCACGTAACCCGTGGCCGAAGCCCACGTCGACTGGGTCTGGGCGCTCACGAGGAACTTGATGAAGTCCCATGTCGCGGCCGACTTGACCGCGTCGCCGTTGTCGACGATCCAGAGCGACGCTCCTCCCACGATCGCGCCGGGCGCTCCGCCGGGACCGGGCATGGGGCCGACTCCGATGTCGTTCACTCCCACCCCCGCGATCGTTCCGGCGGAGACCACCGACAACACCGTTCCCAAGGCGGCCGAGGTGGCGATGGTCATCGCGGCCGGCTTGTCGGGATCGGCCAACTTCAAGAGTGCGTCCTGTCCGCTGGCGTTGTCGCCCACGTTGTAGGCGAGTCCCTCGTTGACGAGCGACTGCAGTTCGGCGAGCAGATCGACACCGGTCTGACTGTCGAACAGCACCTTGGTGGACGGTGCGGTGCGCCCGTTGTCGTTGTCGCTGAAGGGCTCACCGAGCTTGGCGAACCACTGCTCGAGGAACCAGCCACCACCACTGTCGGCGCCGGTGTCGAGAGCCAGACCGAACGCGGCCGCACCGCTGTCGACGATCGTTTGCGACATCGAGCGGAGTTCCTCGAGCGAGGTCGGCGGCGTCTCGGGGTCGAGTCCGGCGGCCTCGAAGACCTTCTTGTTGTAGTAGAGAACCGGGTCGCTCACGTTGAACGGCATGGCCCACTGCACGCCCTCGGTGAAGTACTGGTCGAGGGCCTTGGCCTGGAAGTCGGAGGTGTCGTAGGCGTCGGCCTCGATGCACGCCCCGACCGGGACGTTGGAGTCGGTGTCATTCATCACCTGCACCGCGTACTCGGGGGCCTGAACCAGGTCGGGCAGACTGCCGGCACCGGACTGCAGGTACTTGTCGAGCGTCTGCTCGTAGCCGCCCTGGTTCTCGAGACTCACCTTCACCTTGGACTGGGAGGCGTTGTACTCGTCGGTGAGGGCGACCAGTGACGTCTCCAACTCGCCGTTCATGCCGTGCCAGAACGTGATCTCGATCGGACCGTCGGCGCCCTCGAGCGCACCGGGGTCACAGGGGGGAAGCTCCGAAAGGGGTGCCGCGCTGGTCGAGGGTGCCTCCGTGGAACCACCATCGCCCGTCGACGGGGCCTCGGTGGAACCGCTGTCGACGATCGAGCCACCCCCGCCACCGCACGCCGCGACGGTCATGGCCATCAGCGCCACCACGGCGATCGACTTCTTGTTCGTCATCCTCGTTCGCATGATCATGTCAACCTTTCACTGCTCCGGCGGTCAGACCGCGCACCAATTGTCGTTGGAAAACCACCAGAACCACAAGTATGGGGACGGCGGCGATGATCGTGCCGGCCATGATCAGGTTCGGTTTGTCGAGATCGGACGATCGCAGCAGTCGTAGGCCCGACTGGATCGTGTTCATGTCGTCCTCGGTGGTGATCATCGTGGGCCACAGGTATTGGTTCCAGCTGGCGAGGAAGGAGAACAATCCGAGCGCACCGAGCGTCGGTCGCACCAGTGGCACGGCCACCTCGCGCATGAACCCCCAGTGGCCGAGCCCGTCCATCGACGCCGCTTCGTTCAGATCCTTGGGTATCTGCATGAAGACCTGTCGCAGCAGGAAGGTTCCGAAAGCCGTGGCGAGGAACGGTACCGCGAGACCCTGATAGGTGTTCAGCCACCCGAGCGAGTCGACCGTGCGACGGTTGACGAGCAAGGTGACCTCGAAGGGCACCAGCAAAGTGGCCATGAAGATCGCGAAGAAGAAGCGCTTCAACGGAAAACGGAGGAAGGAGAAGGCGTACGCCGACATGACCGAGGTGAGCAACTGGAAGAACGTGACGAGCACCGCCACCACGGCCGAATTCCAGAGGTAACGCCCCAGTCGTCCCTGGGTCCAGGCGTCGCGCAACACGTCGAGCGTGAACGAGTCCGGCACCAGTGGGTTGCGCAGCACGCGGTTGCCGGGCTTCAGAGAGGCCACGATCGTGGTGTAGATCGGGAACAGGATGATGATCGCCATCGTCACCAGCAGCGCGTAGCGCAGCCATGAGCGCCATCCCTTGGGAGAGGTGTCAAGAGCCATAGTGCACCCGCTTGCCGAGCCCGCGGAACTGCAGAGCCGAGAGTCCGAGGAGAATCACGAACAAGAGCACGGCCACCGCGGCCTTCAGACCCTCGTTGCTCTTGATGATGGAGCTGCTTCCGTAGATCAGGTACGTGACGGTGGTGGTGGATTGCTGCGGCACCGGACCGCCGTTGGTGAGCAGGTCGATCTCGCCGTATGCCTGGAAGGCCCGCGAGGTGAGCACGACGGTGGTGAACAGCAGTGTGGGGCCGAGCAGGGGCAGGGTCACGTTGGTGAAGCGCCGCCATCCACCGGCTCCGTCGACGAAGGCACTCTCCTGAAGCTCGCGTGGGATGCTCTGCAGGCCGGCCGTGATGACGATGAAGGTGAATCCCAGGTTGGCCCAGATCGAGGAGATGGCCACCGAGGACAATGCGGTTCCCCGGTCGTTGAGCAGGCCGGGCTCCTTGATGACCGGGAAGATGTCGTTGAGCCACCCGATGTTGGCGAGCACGCCCACCGAGGGTTGCAGAAGAAACAGCCACATCAACGAGGCGACCGCCACCGAGGTGGCCACCGTGCTGCTGAACACGGTTCGGAAGAAGCCGATGTGGCGCATGTGCTTGTCGGCGAGCACCGACAACCCGACCCCGAGTGCCAACCCGACGGGGACGGTGATGAGCGCGAACTTGACGGTGACCCACACCGCCGATTGGAACTCGTTGCTCATCAACACGTCGGTGTACTGGCCCCAGCCGACGGAACGACATTTGGTGGCCTGGACGTTGCAACGTTGTTGGCCCAACCAGACGGCGCGTCCGAGCGGATACAGGACGAACGCGATCAGGATCACCAGCGACGGGCCGAGCATGGCCGCGGCCAGGGGAACGTCGCGCCAACGGCGTTTGTCCGCGGTGTTCACGATCCGAACTCCACGCCACTCACGCGTCGATCCTCGTTCCGGATTCGGCGTCGAAACGATGTCGTGCGGCCGTGGTGACGTCGAGACGGACCTGATCGCCGTTCCGCGGAAGGTCGTCCGACGGATTCATGCGCACGATCGCCCGGGTGTGATCGTCCACCGCGCACACCACCTGGGCCTCGTGACCCAGGTGTTCGACCAGTACGACGGTGGCCATCACGCCCTGGTCGCGCGAGATGACCGTGTCCTCCGGACGGCCGCCGACCAGATGTCCTCCGGGCTCCAGTGAACCGGCGGGGAAGATGTTCATCGGAGGGGTGCCGATGAACTGGGCCACGAACACCGAGGCCGGTCGGTCGTAGACCTCTTGCGGGCTTCCCACTTGTTCGATGACGCCGTCGCGCATGACGGCGATGCGGGTACCCATGGTCATGGCCTCCACCTGATCGTGGGTGACGTAGACGAACGTGGCCTCGAGGCGGTGGTGGAGCGCCACGATCTCGGCGCGCGTCTCGGCGCGAAGTTTCGCGTCGAGGTTGGACAGGGGCTCGTCCATGCAGAAGACCGCGGGACGTCGCACGATCGCACGGGCCAGCGCCACACGCTGGCGTTGGCCGCCCGACAACGCGCCGGGCTTGCGGTCGAGGTACGGCGTGAGGCCCAACACCTCGGCGGCGCGCTCCGCGGCGGCGGTCCGTTCGACCTTGTCGACTCCTCGCACCTTCAGGGGGAACTCGATGTTGGCCCGCACCGACTTGTGGGGATAGAGGGCGTAGCTCTGGAAGACCATGGCCACGTCGCGATCCTTCGGCAGTACGTCGTTCACCTCGCGATCGCCGATGAACACCTGACCGGCGGTGGGGTCCTCGAGTCCCGCGATGGTGCGCAACAAGGTCGACTTGCCGCATCCCGAGGGACCGAGGAGGATCATGAACTCGCGATCGGCGATGTCGAGAGACACGTCGTCGACCGCCTTGACGTCACCGAAGTGTTTGGAGACGCCGACCAGACGGATGGAAGCCACGTCCAGACCGTACTGCCCCGACCTGAACGACCGGCAAACTCCTCTGGTGGAACTGGTGGCATGAACGACCAAGGATTGGTCGTTCATGCCACCGGTTCCACCAGAAGGGGAGCGTTTCAGATCTCGGTGGAGGTGAGATCCGGGCCCAGGATGATCTCGCCGGCGAAGTGCGCGGCCGCCAGCGCCCGCCACTCGCCCTCCTGCCCCGGCTGCATCGGCGGCACGTAGTGCGTCAGCATCAGCCGCTTCACCCCGGCGCGCGTGGCCGTCTGGGCCGCTTGCTCGGGTGTGGAGTGGTAGTCGAGAATGTCCCGCATCCGTTGGCCGTTCGGCAACGCGTCGGCGAGCGCCGAGACCAGATCGTTGCGGATGACGGTCTGCACGTACACATCGGCGTCCCGACACATTTCGTCCACCCCGACGCACGGCACCGTGTCGCCGGCCAGGGCCACCACCTTGCCGGCGTGCTCCACGCGAAAGCCGATCGAGGGCTTGACCGGACGGTGATCGGTTTCGTGGACGGACACCGTCACGGCACCGACGGTGAATGCGTCACCGGGCCCGACCTCCTCCACGTTCACCGTGAGCGGTCCGTTGGCCCGCAGGTCGTCGTGGTGGTCGTGTCGGTATTGCTGATCGAGGGCGAGCATGTTCAACATCGCATCGACCACGGCGCGCGTTCCGGGCGGGCCGACCACCCGCAACGGCACGTTGACCGGCATCATCACCCAACGCGATGTCACGAGATCGTTGAGATCCGTGATGTGGTCGGAGTGCAGGTGGGTCACCAGCATCGTGCCGACCATGCCGGGGAAGACTCCGGCGGCCATGAGACGCATGATCGCGCCCCGACCGCAGTCGACCATGATGTTCTCGCCGGCCGCTTGCACCAACGTGCACGGTCCGGCGCGGTTCGGGTCTGGAATGGGGCTACCGGTGCCCAGCAGGGTGATCTTCATTCCGACATCCTGCCATAACTGGCAGAGTCGCTGTCAGAAAACGGAGATGCTCAGGCCTCGAGCGCTTCGACCAAGGTGTTCCAGGCCAAGGTGGCGCACTTGATGCGCACCGGGAACTTCACGACGCCTTGAAGGGCCTCGAGGTCGCCCAACTTCACCGCGGGTGCCGCGGAATCGTCGGCATCCTCCTCGATGGACATCATCACCTTGAAACGCCGGACCAACGCGCGAACCTCGTCGAGCGACTTGCCCTTGATCGCCTGGGACATCATCGACGCCGAGCTCTGCGAGATGCTGCATCCCTGTCCGGACACCTTCACGTCGGAGATCAGATCGCCGTCCACCTGCACGTACACCGTGATTTCGTCACCGCAAAGAGGGTTGTGTCCCTCGGCCTTGTGGGCCGGAGGCGGCAACTCGCCACGGTTACGGGGCGAGCGATAGTGGTCGAGGATGATCTCGCGGTAGAGGTCTTCGAGGCCGGGCATGGTGTTCCTCTCGTGTTTCAGAAGCCGAAGATATCGCTTGCGCCATCGAGGGCGTCAGCGAGCGCGTCGGCGTCGGACTCGTCGTTGTAGATGTAGAAGCTGGCGCGGGCGGTGGCGTTGGCGCCCAACAGGCGCATCAGCGGTTTGGCGCAATGATGACCGGCGCGCACGCAGACGTTCTTCTCGTCCAGCACCTGGCTGACGTCGTGCGGGTGGATACCCCGGAAGGCGAAGCTCAGCACGGCCCCGCGAACCTCCGGATTGCGCGGTCCGTGAATGGTGATGTCGTCGCCGTACCGCGAAGTGAGGGTGTCGAGGGCGTAGGAAGTGAGACCCATCTCGTGGCGTCGCACGTTGGCCATTCCGATTCCGGAGAGGTAGTCGACGGCGGCCCCGAGACCCACCGCCTCCACGATCGGGGGAGTGCCGGCCTCGAACTTGGCGGGCAACCCGGCGCAGGTGAATCCGTCGAGACGCACGTCGGCGATCATGTTGCCGCCGCCGAGGAAGGGGGGCATGGCGTCCAGCAGGTTCTCACGACCCCACAGGACTCCGATACCCGAGGGCCCGACCATCTTGTGGCTGCTGAAGGTGACGAAGTCGGCGTCCCACGCGCGCACGTCGGTGACGTTGTGCGGAACGTACTGGCAGGCGTCGACGATGGCCACCGCACCGGCATCGTGCGCGGCCCGGCACAACGCGGCCACCGGGGTGATGGTGCCGAGCACGTTGCTCATGGCGGTGAACGACAGAGCCTTGGCACCGTCGAGCAGCGCGCCGAGATTCGACAGGTCGAGTTCGCCGTCGGCGGTGAGGGGGATCCAGCGCAACTCGATGCCCCGTTCGGCCACGAGCATCTGCCAGGGCACGATGTTGGCGTGGTGTTCCATGTGGGTGAGCACCACGACGTCACCGCGGTCGAGATTGGCGCGACCCCACGAAGCCGCGATCAGGTTGGACGACTCGGTGGCGTTCTTGGTGAACACCACCTCGTGCGCGTGAGGGGCGTTGATGAAGCGGGCCACCTTGGTCCGCGCGCCCTCGAACGCGTCGGTCGCCTCTCCGGCCAACCGGTACGCGCTGCGATTGATGGGGGCATACCCGTTACGCATGAAGTCGGCCATCGCGTCGATCACGGCGTCGGGCTTTTGCGACGTGTTCGCCGAGTCGAGATACACCAGTCGCTCACCGTCGATACGACGGCGAAGAACCGGGAAATCGGCCTTGACGGCGGACCAGTCGACCGCGTTGCTCACGGCCGGAACGACTCGTATCCGGAGACCTCGAGCTTCTCGGCGATCTCCATCCCGCCGCTGGCGACGATGCGACCGTCGACCATCACGTGAACGTGGTCGGGGGCGAGCTCGTCGAGAAGTCGCTGATAGTGCGTGATGAGCACCACGCCCATCGACGGTCGATCGGCGCGAACCTCGCGGATTCCCTTGGCGACGATGCGCAATGCGTCGATGTCGAGTCCGCTGTCGGTCTCGTCGAGCACGGCGAGATCGGGTTCGAGGATCGCCATCTGCATGATCTCGTTGCGCTTCTTCTCGCCACCGGAGAAACCCTCGTTCAGGTAGCGATCGACGAACGACGAATCCATGCCGAGCCGTTTCATCCAGTCCATGGTGGCCAAGCGCAGTTCGAGGACCGAGAGATCGATGCCCTTGCGCGCGCTCAAGGCCTGACGCAGGAATTGGATCACCGACACGCCGGCGATCTCCTGGGGATACTGGAATCCGAGGAACAGTCCGGCCTTGGCGCGAACGTCGGTGGGCCAGTCGGTGATGTCGTCGCCCTTGAACTCGATGCGGCCACTGGTGACCTCGTACTCGGGCGATGCCAGGAGGCAGCTGGCCAGGGTGCTCTTGCCGCATCCGTTCGGGCCCATGATCGCGTGCACCTCACCGGCGTTCACCGTGAGGTTCAGTCCCTTCAGGATGTCGGCCGGGGCAGGACCGTCGTCCTCGGTGGTGGGGCGAGCGTGCAGGTCGTGCACGGCGAACAGGGTCGGGGAGTCGCTCACGCCCCGAAGTCTAGAGGTGAGGGCCAATTTCCCCTATGACCGTAGTGCAAATTTCGGGGCGCCCCGCCGGGTCATCGCCCCACGTCAGAGGGTGATTCGGGTCACCGACCGGCGCGCAACGCCCGCCACAGGTCGCGGTAGCGCGGGTACTCCATTTGCGGGGTCACGTAGCCCGATTCGCACAGCATCCGGTGGTAGCGCGGCAGGTTGCGGAAGGGCACGCCGGAGTCCACGTGGTGTGCCAGATGGAATCCGATGTTGAACGGGACCATCGCGAAACGGGGCCACCACCCCTGACGCACCGTGTGGGTGGCCACGCGCCGGTCGTCGGAGGCCTCGAGCCCGCCGTGCTCGGCGACCGATCGGAGTCGGTTGATCACCCTCCACACGGTGAGATACGGGGCCAACCAGAACAGCGGGTAGACCCACCAGACTCCGGCCAGCGCGCACACGGCGAACAGCGCGAGCTGCACGATCCAAATGCGCCGTTGCGACCGTCGCACGACCGCGACCTCGCTGCGTAATCCGCGCACCTGTTCCCTCAGCAAGCGAAGTCCGGTGCGACCGGTGGCGTCGCGACCCAGTTTGCGTCGCCACGACGACTCCGAGATCGGGTAGTTCGCGTAGAGCGCCATGTCGGGTTCGTGGGGACCGAACTCCTCGCGGTGGTGCGCCATGTGCACCCGACGGTAGGCGTCGGTGTTGGTGAAGGCCGGATAGCCGATCAACCATCGACCGACGACGTCGTTGATCCGACGGTCGCGGAACAACAAGCGGTGCGCCGCCTCGTGCATGAGCGAGGCGAACTGCGCGTGAGCCCGACCCATCAGCAGGAACACGGGGATCCAGGAGAGAGGACCGACGCGTACCGCGACCACGAGGAGCATGAGGGTCTGCGCGTGAACCCCGATCACCGACAGCGCGTTGCGCACGGAGGGGATCCGGCGCAGTTGGTCGCGCACTTGCGGGGTGGCCCGTCCGTCGGGCATCACGTCGTCCGTCTCGCGACCGGGGGCCGGACGTCTGTCGAGCACCATGCCGCCCAGACGCGGCGACTCACCACCCACGGTCGACCCACTCCTGCAGGTGCGGGCGTTCGGCGCCGATGGTGGTGTCGGAGCCGTGTCCGGGTAACACGATGGTGTCGGCCGGGAACACGAAGAGTCGGTTGTCGATGGAGTCGATGATGGTGGGGAAGTCGCCCCCGGGGAACTTGGTCGCGCCGGGTCCGCCGGGGAAGAGCGTGTCGCCGGTGAAGAGCAGAGGGGTGTCGAGGACGCGGAACGAGATGGAGCCCGGTGTGTGTCCGGGGTTGAGAATGGCCCGCAGTCGCAGACGGCCGACCTCGATCACGTCGTCGTGATCGACGAACACGTCGTACCCGAGGTCACCCAGCATCGGCGCGTCGAGCGCGGTGACCGCCACCTCGTAGCCGGCCTCGCGCATGGCGGGAATCGCTTGGATGTGATCGTGGTGACCGTGGGTCTCCAACACCCGTCGCACCCCCAGTCGGGCGCTGATCTCCAACAGCTTTTCGTGTTCGTTGGCGGCGTCGATGAGCACCGCCTCACCCGTCGACCGACAGCGAACCACGAAGACGTTGTTGTCGAAGGGTCCGACGACGAGTTTGTGCACCTCGACATCGGAATCGGACCAGTGCAGGGTGGGAACGGACGTACCGTCGAATGTCACATCTCGATTCTCGCACGGTGACGAACGTCGTGGCGAGAGGTGACGGGAACCTCCGGTGTCCCCGCCGTAGGGTTTCCCCGTGCCGAAGAAGTCCGACCCGAAGGCGTTGCGCCGATTGGCCGAGTTGTCGGTCGACGTCGAGCCCGCTTCCGACGATGGACGCGGAGCGTCGACGACCGACGAGGATTCGTCGCGCGGACCCTCTTGGTCGGTGCTCGCCGGTCTCGTCCTCCCGGGCTCGGCCTCGTACTTCCGGCGACGGGCTCTGTCGCTCGCACTCCTGATGGGTGGCGTGGCTCTGCCCGTCGCGGTTCTGGCCGTGTTGGTGATCCGCCGCGACGAACTCACGAGTCTCGTGCTGGACCGCAACGTGCTTCGGGCCCTCGAGGTGGTGGGTGTCCTGTTCGTCCTCACCCGTCTGGTGGCCGTGGTCGAGGCGATCAAGGCCCGATCCCCACGGTCGCCCCGGCGCTTGGCGACCTCGCTCGGAGTCGTCGGCGTGATGACGTTGTTCGTCCCCACCGCGTACGCCGTCACCCGGGTGCACGACCTCTCCGGGGTGATCGGAGACGTGTTCGTGTCGTCGGGAAGTTCGGACCCGCTCGCGGGGGCGACGGGCGACGGTTCCGCCGACGAGTTCACCACGGTTCTGTTGCTCGGGGGCGACGAGGGCCCCGGACGTTGGGCCATGCGAACGGACTCCATGATCCTCGTGATGATCCATCGCGATTCCGGGCGGATCGGGATGGTCTCGGTCCCGCGCAATCTCAACCGTGTCCACTTCCCCGAAGGATCGGCCATGGCGGCCGAGTTTCCCAAGGGGTTCGACGGGCTCGCCAACGCGATCTATCCCTACGTCTTCACCCACGAGGAGATCGCCGCCACGTACGCCCGGGGCGAGTTGCAGCCCGAGGCCGTGGCCCTGGCCAGTGGTCTCGGTCATTCGTTCGACATCACGATCGACGACTACGTGCTGGTGAACATGCAGGGTTTCCTGGAATTGGTCGACGTCCTCGGTGGAGTCACGCTCACCTTGGACGAACGGATCCCCATGCCCGGCAACGTGCCCGGGGCCAAGCGCGACTACCCGCCGTACATCGGACCGGGGGAGGTGGAGATGGACGGCACCGTCGCCCTCGGTTTCGCGCGGTCACGAAGTGGAGACAGTGACTACGGGCGCATGGGTCGTCAACGTCAGCTTCTGTCGGCTCTGGCGGCACAGGCGTCGGGCTCCGACGTGCTGCGAAAGTTCCCCGACCTCGCCGACGTCATGCGCTGGACGGTGCGCACCTCATTGAACACCGACGAGTTCTCGTTCCTCGTCGACAGACTGCAGGACGGCGCATCCATCAAGGAGTCGATCGGCTTGGCGCCTCCGTTGATCAACCCCGGCCGACCCGACTTCGAGGACATCGCCGCGTTGATCGACGCCGTTCAATACGCGCTGGCGGAGAACGTCGACTTCCCCTACGCCTGATCCGACTCAGCCGCGAATGCGGTTCCATTCCTCGGGATCGCGTCCCAACTTGATCAGTCGCTTGGTGACCGACAACGGGGCGCCGATGTCGCCACCGGATCGGATGGTGTGGACGTGCTCGCCGTCTTCGTCCCAGATGTGGCAGGTGTTGAGGTTGGACCTGAAGGCCATCTCGCGCGACTCCGGGGTGAACTCGGGCTTGGGGGCACCCGACGCGGCGAGTTCGGTCATCTTCAGCACCCGCATGCTCCAGCCGCACTGAACCGCCACCGGGCCCATCGCCTGCAACAACGCCGTGGTGTGCGTGCAACCTCGTGGCCCTCCGAACAGTTCGCGCACCTTGTGGGTGAAGCCCCGGGCGATGGACAGTCCGACGAGCTGCTTGTACTTGATGGCGATCCCCGGACACTCGTGGTGGGGGAACTCCTTCAACTCGGCGGAGGCGTCGAGGATCTCCATCATGGGGAACGAGACGCGCAACTGAACGACCATGTGGTGGATCGTGAGCGGCTCGGGATCGTCCGTCACGTACATGCCCGCCGGTTTGTCGTCGCGGACCGCGCCCCACAACAGGATCTCGGAGTCGTTCACCTTGAACGCGCGCACCTCGTAGTTGCGCGTGTGAATGGGTCGCAGATCCGGATTGTCGGGGAGGATCGGATTCGGATTGGGGGTCGGTTGAGCCACTGGTGTCAGCCCACGAGCAGTCGACCCAGGCGGGCCAAACTGGGCTGGGTCGATCCCAACTGCAACTCGAGCTGCTTGTGCAACAGGAAGAACCGATGCAGCGGGTAGTCGCGATCGACGCCGACACCACCGTGTACGTGGTGGGCGCCGTGCATGACCCGCCAACCGCCCTCGGCCGCCCAGAACTTGGCCGACAACAAAGCCTCGTCGGCCGGCAGTCCCTCGCTCAAACGCCATGCGGCCTGCCATGCGGTGAGGCGCACGCCCTCGGTGTCGATGTAGGCGTCGCCGGCCCGCTGCGACACGGCCTGGAACGAGGCGATGATCTTGTCGAACTGTTGCCGTCCCTTGGTGTACTCGGCCATCAGGAGCAAGGCCGCCTGACAGGCACCCGAGGTCATGATGGTCGCGGCCGAGATGCCGCGGTTCAACATGTCGTGCGTGGCGCCGGGATTTCCGAGGCACTTGGCGGTGGCTCCGTTGAACTCGACCATGGCATCGGGAACTCCGGTGGTGGTTTCCTGACGCGTGACCGTGACCTTGGGGTCGTCGGCCTCGACGCAATAGAGACCGTCGGCGGCCGTGACCACGAAACGCTTGGCCAGCAACCCGTGCGGAACGCACACCTTGGTTCCGGTGATCTTCCCGTTTTCCACCACGGTGGCGGGGGAGAACGCGTCGCCCACGGGTTCGTGGATCGCCGCGGTGACGATGACCTCGCCGCTGGCCACACCGGCGAGCAGCTCGGGATGATCGGCCAACGCGGGAGCCGCCAACGCCATCACGGCGAGAGCCGGCACCGGCGCCGCGACCCGGCCGATCTCCTCGAGCACCACCGAGGCCTCGATGATGCCCATGCCGCCACCGCCCACGGATTCGGGCATGGCGATGCCCACCAGGCCGGCGTCGGCCAATGTGCGCCACAGCGCCAGATCGGTTCCGCTCTCGGTGGCCGCGACCGACTTGAGATGCTCGGTGGTGCAGGTGTCGTTCAGGATCTGGCGCGCCAGGGCGCGCAGTTCGTTCTGGTCGGAATCGAGGGAGAAGTCCATCAGCGGGCCGCCCTCGGGAATCCGAGCGAGAACATGGTGATCAGGTCGCGCTGCATCTCGTTGGTGCCACCACCGAAGGTGAGGATCAACATGCCTCGGTAGAGACTCTCCAAACGAGCACGCAACACCGAACCCGGTGTGCCCTGCTTGAGATACCCGGGAGGACCGAGCACCTCGAAGAGGAGCCTGAAGGCCTCGAGGTAGAACTCGGTTCCGTAGACCTTGATGGACGAGCAGTGACCGACGTCGAGCTTTCCCTGCGTGGCTTCCCATGCCGATTGCCAGTTCATGAGTCGCAACACGTCGAGCTTGGCGTGCACCCGGGCCAGGTTGAGTTGCACCCACTCCTGATCGGCGACGCGACGCCCGTCGGGAAGGTTGGTCTTCTTGGCCCACTCGAGCGTGTCGGCCAGAGCGCGCTCGACCACGCCGGTGGAGCACAAGGTGACGCGCTCGTGGTTGAGCTGGTTGGTGATGAGCGTCCAACCCTTGTTCTCACCGCCGACGCAGTTCTCGACCGGGATGCGCACGTCGTCGAGGAACATGGCGTTGATGTCGTGTTCGCCGATGAGGTTCAACTTCTGCAGGGTGATGCCGGGGGTGTCCATCGGCATGATCAGGATGCTGATGCCCTTGTGCTTGGCGGCGTCGGGGTCGGTGCGCACCGCGAGCCAGCAGTAGTCGGCGTCGCTCGACAGCGAGGTCCACATCTTCTGGCCGTTCACCACGTAGACGTCGCCGTCGCGCACGGCGCGGGTCTGCAGCGAGGCCAGGTCGGTTCCGGCGTTCGGCTCGCTGTAGCCGATGCAGAAGTGGATGTCTCCGGCCAGGATCTTGGGTAGGAAGAATTCCTTTTGCTGATCGGTGCCGAAGTTCATGATGGTCGGCCCGACCGTGTTGATGCTGAGCATGGGCACCGGAGCTCCGGCTCGCATGGACTCGTCGAAGAAGATGAACTGCTCGATGGCGCTGCGACCCTGCCCGCCGAACTCCTTTGGCCAGCCGATACCGGCCCAACCGTCGGCGCACATCTGCTTCCACACGCGACGCGGTCCCTTGCCGATTCCGTGGCTGTTGTTGAGCTCGGCCACGGTGGCCTCGTCCAGCAGTCTCTCGTAGTAGCCGCGCAATTCCGAGCGCATGGCGTCCTGCTCTTCGGTGTATCCGATTTCCATCCTGACCCCCAGATTGGTTCGTTCCGGTTCTAGCAGAAGACCACCCGAAATGCCCTTGCCAACTAGGGTCAAATTTTCATGACGAAGGATCTGAAACTGGGCTGGCACATTGGCTACTGGGGACGGTCGATGCCGGTGGGTATCCCCCAGACGCTCACCATGATCGAGGCCCTCGGATACGACTCGGTGTTCACCGCCGAGTCGTGGGGGAGTGACGCCATCTCCCCGTTGGCGTGGTGGGGTGCCGGCACCACCAAGCTTCGGCTCGCGACGAACATCGTGCAGATCTCGGCGCGCACCCCGACGGCCACCGCGATGGCGGCCATCACCATGGACCATCTGTCCGGGGGCCGGTTCTGCCTGGGTCTGGGAGTGAGCGGACCGCAGGTGGTCGAGGGTTGGTACGGCCAGCGTTTCAACAAGCCCTTGGCCCGCACCCGCGAGTACGTCGACATCATCCGCAAGGTCCTGAAGCGCGAGGAGCGTCTCTCCAACGCCGGCCCGGAGTATCCGATCCCGGCCCGTGACGGCATGGGTCTGGGTAAGGCCCTCAACGTTATGACGCATCCCGTGCGGTCGGACCTGCCGATCTTCCTCGGTGCCGAGGGTCCGAAGAACGTGGCGCTGGCGGCCGAGATCGCCGACGGTTGGTACCCGATCTTCTACGCACCGCGCCACGAGGGCATGTACGCGCAGCATCTGGCCGAGGGGTTCGCCCGTCCGGGGGCCCGCCGCAGGCCCGAGGATTTCGAGATCCTGGCCATGGCCACCACCTTCATCGACGACGACATCGAGGCCGCCTACAACCGGGCCCGACCGACGATCGCGTTGTACGTCGGGGGAATGGGTGCCCAGGAGATGAACTTCCACGCCGACGTGTTCCGCCGTCTCGGTTACGAGGAGGCCGTCGACAAGATCCAGAACCTGTTCCTGAACGGAAAGCAAGCCGAGGCCATCGCCGCGGTGCCCAGGGAAATGGTGGACGAGATCTGCCTGGTGGGACCGGCGGCCAAGATCCGTGACGATCTCGCCGCGTGGAAGGAGAGCAAGGTGACCACCTTGATCATCGGTGGTTCGCCCGACACTCTGCGCACGATGGCCGAGTTGGTGTACGGCTGACGGGGAGGAGACGACATGACGATGCCCGACTACCTGCGCGAAATGGCGGCCCGAGTTTCCAATTGGGGTCGCTGGGGCGCGGACGACCGACGGGGCACCTTGAACCTCATCGACGAGGCGGCGGTGCGCCGTGGCATGGCCTCCGCCCGACAGGGCAAGGTGTTCTCGCTCACGTATCCCTTCGACGAGGACGGTCCGCAGTTGGGGTTCATCCCGGGCCGCGTGAACCCCGAACGCAAGATGATCTCGCTGAATCACTCGATGTCGGGGGACCCGGGCGACTTCACCTCCAGTGATGACGCGGTGACCATGGGTGTCCAAGCGTCGACGCACCTGGATTCGTTGGCGCACGTCGGTTACGACGGGCTGCTGTACAACGGCCTGTCCGACACCACCACCGACGAAACCGGTAGCACCGAGTTGGGTATCGAGAAGGTGGGGCCGGTGGTGTCGCGCGGTATCCTGCTCGACGTTGCCCGTCTCCACGGCGTCGACTTCTTCGACGACGCGTATGCCATCGGAGCGGACGATCTGGACAAGGCGGCGGCCCTCGGAGGGATCACGGTGATGCCCGGCGACATCGTGTGCGTGCGCACCGGGCATCAGCATTGGTTGCGTGTCGGCGACAAGGTGCACTACTCGTACCCCACACCGGGCCTCGGACAGAAGAGCATCGAGTGGGTGCGTGACCACGACGTGGCGATCGTGGCCACCGACACCATCGTCTTCGAGTGCTATCCGCCCGAGGACCCGGCGGCGATGTTGCCGGTGCACATGATCAACATCCGCGACATCGGCCTCACCCAGGGCCAGAACTGGGCTCTCGACGAACTGGCCGCCGATTGTGCGGCCGACGGTCAATACGACTTCCTGCTCACCGCCACCCCCTTGCCGTTCACCCGTGCGGTGGGTGGCCCGGTGGCCCCCACCGCGATCAAGTGAGCGTCAGAGGCTGAGCAGTCGGCGGATGCGTTCGTCGGTGCTGGGGTGCGTGGAGAACAGACGCGACATGTTCACTCCGCCCTGACGGCGTCCTTGGAACTCGGCCAGAGGATTGTGGATGTACGCCTGAGCCTGGGCCGGAGCCACGTTCATCGGGATGCGTTGGGCCATGGCCTCGATGCGCTCGAGTGCACGGGCCAGCGGAACACCGGTGCCGAGGAGTTCGGCGGCCGAGCGGTCGGCCTCGAACTCGCGACTGCGACTGATGGCCATCTGGATGAGTGACGCCGAGATGGGCGCGAGCATGGAGATGAGCAGTAGTGCGATGGGGTTCGGTCGGTCCTCGTCGTCGCGTCCACCACCGAAGAGCGCGGCGAAGTAGGCCATTTGCGCGATCGCCGAGATCGCGGTGGCCACCGCGGCAGCCACCGACCCGATGAGGATGTCGCGATTCCGCACGTGCATCAGTTCGTGGGCCATGACGCCCTCCAGTTCGTCCTGGGGCATCGAACGCAACAGACCCTGGGTGGCGCACACCACCGCGTTGCGCGGCCCGCGCCCGGTGGCGAAGGCGTTGGGCTGCTCACTGGGCGAGATGGCCACGCGCGGCATGGGCATGTCGGCGCGGGCGGCCAACGAGGCCACCATGCGGTAGAACTCCGGCGCGTCGGCCTCGGTGATGACGACCGCCTGGGCCGATCGAAGGGCCAGCTTGTCGCTGAACCAGTAACTGCCGCCCACCATGACGAGGGCGACGACCAAACCGATCATCACCGCTCCGCTGCTTCCTCCACCGAGCAAGGCCGCCACGGCGACGATCAGGCCGCCGAGTCCGGCGAGCAGAACGGTGGTTTTCAAGGTGTTCTTGAACATGTCTCCTCGTGATGTTTCGTCGTGGGTGTTCGGATGTGGACGCGGTCAGAAATCGAAGATCTCGCCGAAGATGCTCTTGGTTTTGCTCTTCTTCTTGCCGTACTTGTACTTGTCGTCGTCATCGTCCCAGTCGTCGTCGCGACGCGAAGAAGGAGTGGGCTGCGACGAGCGCTCAATGATCTTGTCCAGCTCGCCTCGATCGAGCCAGACGCCTCGGCACTTGGGGCAGTAGTCGATCTCCACTCCCTGACGGTCGGTCATGACGAGATCGGTGTCGACGCACGTGGGACATTTCATGATGCTTTCCTCCTTCTGATGATGAACTTGTGGATTTCCTCGACCCAGAGGACCGAGGAGGCGATGACGATGGCCACGATCCACTGCACACCGGAGATGGAGGTGGTGTCGAACAGGCGCTGCATGGGTCCGAAATGGGTGACGGCCACCTGCAGGGCGATCACGGCGACCAAGGCCATCCACAGGCGGCTGTTGTGCAGCGTCGCCCGGCGGAAAACCGAGAGGGTGTCGCTACGACTGTTCAGGATGTTGAAGAACTGGAACAGGACGAAGGTGTTGAACGCCATGGTTCCCGCCACGGTGGCCACACCGGCATAGGGCTCCTCGCCCGGGGCCCATTGCAGCACCGCCAGGGTTCCGAGGGCCATGAGCACGCTGGAGATCAGGATGGCCCGCCAACGGTGGACGGTGAGGATCTTTTCGTCCATCGGTCGCGGTTGACGTCGCATCACGTCGGCCTCGGGTTCGTCGAGGCCGAGAGCCATGGCGGGCGGACCGTCCATGATGATGTTGACCCACAGGATCGCGATGGCCGCGAACGGCTTGCCCTTGGCGATGTCGAGCAACGAGGCGGCCAGGAAGAGCAGGGCGAATCCGATGGTGGTACTCAACTGGAAGCGCACGAACTTCACGATGTTGTCGTAGATGGTTCGTCCGCGCTTGACGGCGCCGACGATGGTGGCGAAGTTGTCGTCGGTGAGCACCATGGTGGCGGCCTCTTTGGTCACCTCGGTGCCGGTGATGCCCATCGCGATGCCCATGTCGGCCTTCTTCAGCGCCGGTGCGTCGTTGACGCCGTCGCCGGTCATGGCCACGACGTTCCCTCGCTTCTGCAGTGCCGCGACGAGGCGCATCTTGTGCTCCGGTGCGACACGCGCGAACACCGCGATGTCGTCGATGCGGCGGTCCAGTTCTTCCTCGCTCATCTGGTCGAGCTGTTGGCCGGTCACGGCGTGGATCTGTCCTTCGGCCAGGTTCAGTTGTTCGCCGATGGCGGCGGCGGTGAGGCCGTGATCGCCGGTGATCATCTTCACCCTGATTCCCGCCTCGCGGGCCTCGATGATGGCCTGACGGGCCTCGGGGCGCGGGGGATCCACGATGCCGACCATGGCGAGAAGAGTGAGTCCGTCGATGAGGCTCGCGGGGTCGGCGCCCGACGAGGTGAACTCGTCCCAGGCCTCGACCGAGAATTCGCGCTGGGCCACGGCGAGAACGCGCATGCCCGAGGTGGCCAATTCGTCGTTGTGCGCCGACACCGCGGAACGCATGCGTTCGATCGGAACGGCGCTGCCGTTCTCGTCGAGTGCCGCGACGCTGCGAGCGAGCACCACATCGGGGGCTCCCTTGACGAACATCTGAATCCGGTTGTTTCCGTTGCCATCGGGGATCTCGTGGATCGTCGCCATCATCTTGAGCGCCGAATCGAAGGGGACCTCGGCGAGGCGGGGATGACGACGTCGCTCGTCCTCCACGTCGATGCCACCCTTGGCCGCCAGAACGTTGAGCGCGCCCTCGGTCGGATCGCCGACGAGGGTCCATTGATCGTCGACCTTTCGGATCACCGAGTCGTTGCACAGGGCCATGGCCAACAACGACGACGTGATCGCCAAAGGTGAATCACCGTCGACGTGTTCGACCTCACCCTCGGGGGAGTAGCCGCTTCCGGTCACCTCGTGGACCTTGTTCTGAATGACGAAGCGGACCGCGGTCATCTCGTTGAGCGTGAGGGTTCCGGTCTTGTCACTGCAGATCACGCTGGTGCAGCCCAGGGTCTCGACGCTCGCCAATCGCTTGACGATGGCGTTGCGCTTGGCCATCTTGGACACCCCGATCGCCAGCGTCACGGCGGTGACGGCCGGCAGTCCCTCGGGGATCGTGGCCACGGCGAGGGCGACCGAGAGGTTGAGCAGTTCAGTGAATCCGCTCCCGCGGATCATGCCGATGATGAAGACCAAAACGACGATGGCCGCCGAGAGCAGGGCCAAACTGTGGGCCAGACCGTTGAGTTGACGCTGCAGTGGCGTCAACTCGGGGGCGGCTCCCTTCAACAGCCCGGCGATCCGCCCGATCTCGGTGGACATTCCGGTGCTGGTGACGACGATCTCGGCGCGACCTCGGGTGACGGTGGTGTTCATGAACGCCATGCAGTGGCGATCGCCGATCCCGGCGTTGGCGTCGCTCACGACGTCGGTGTTCTTCTCCACGGGGTGGCTCTCACCGGTGAGGGCGGCCTCGTCGATCTCCAGATTGACGGCGGTGATGATGCGACCGTCGGCGGGGATGCGGTCGCCGGCCTCGACGATGACGATGTCACCGGGGACGAGGTCGACGGTGGAGGTGGATTGGATCTGTCCGTCGCGTCGCACACGCGTGGTGGGGGAGAGCATGCGCTTCAACGCGTCCAACGAGGCTTCGGCCCGGTTCTCCTGAATGAAGCCGATGGTGGCGTTCGCCAGCACGACGACCAGTACCACGATGGGTGTCTTCAGCTCGCCGGACACCACCAAACTGACGACCGCCGCTCCCAACAGGATGAGGATGAGGAAGTCCTTGAACTGCAACAGGAACTTCTTCCAATTGGGCACTCGGACCTCGGCCTCGAGGGCGTTCGGGCCGTGCTCTTCGAGCCTCCGGCGAACCTCGTCGGTCGACAGACCGTCGACGGAACTGTTCAATCGAGCCACGACCGCGCCGCGGTCGGCTTGATGATGTGCGAGCGAATCATCGATTGTCGACGTCATAGAAACCTTTCGGACGCGGCAGTGGCCGATTACCGAAGGTCTCTCCCTCCCTAAGGAGCCGGGCCGGGCGGTGAAGCCGTACTGACGACGCCGGTTCGTTGGTTTCCCAACGGGGATACTCCCCTTCAGCAGCGAAGAATAGGGAACCCGCCCCTCGACTTCAATTCAGGGTGGTTCAATGAGAACGTGACATCTGTCGGGGAAGAGGGAATCGGGGGAGGCACCAACCCCGCAGGGTGGGCGGAGGATGCCGCCGGTCTGCACCGTGACTTCCGGTTTTCCGACTTCACCACCGCATGGCGCTTCATGGGGCTCGTGGCCGTCGAAGCCGAGCGGGCGGACCACCACCCCGACTGGTCCAACAGCTACAACCGGGTCTCGATCACCCTGATCAGCCATGACGTGGGCAAGGTGACCGGACGTGACCGGCGCCTGGCTGCGCTGATCGACGAGATCCACCACACCGTTAGCGTGGAAGACCGATGAGCGAGAAATTGCATCCCAACGTGGTGCGCGTGGTGGAATCCGCGCGCCAGCTGGGCCTGGAAATCACCCCCCGTAGGTTCCCCGACGGCACCAAGACCGCTGCCGATGCCGCCGCCGCCATCGGGGTGGAGATCGGCCAGATCGTCAAGAGTCTCATCTTCGCCGTGGACGGTGAAGTGGTGCTGGCGTACGTGAGTGGGGCCAACCAACTTGACGAGAAGCGTCTCGCGCTGGCGGCCGGCGGATTGAAGTGCGCCCGGGTGGATGCCGACGTGGTGCGCGAGGCGACCGGATTTCCCATCGGTGGAGTGCCGCCGTTCGGTCACACGAAGCAGTTGCGGGTGTTCATCGACCCGGACTTGCTGCAGTGGCCCGAGGTGTGGGCGGCTGCGGGCACGTGGAATGACGTGTTCGGCATCGAGCCGCACAAGTTGGTGGAGGCCAGCGGGGGAGCGGTCACCGACCTGAAACGGACGTGACACCCACGGCGTACACTTCGACCATGGACACCTGGCAGAACCCGAATGAAGACGCGCGCGGCGTCGACGTCGGCCAGATTCGCGAATTGTTGCGGATGTCGGTAGCCGAGCGCGTGCGCCAGATGGTTCATGCCGCGAATGTGCTCATGACAATGCAGGACAATGTCCGCAGATTCGGCGAAAAGCAGCTTCGTTGATGTTCGACCCTGTTCGAATCTGCGAGATTCTCAATGAAGAGCGCGTGGAATATGTGATCGTCGGAGGCTTTGCGGCCGTCATCAGAGGTTCTTCCCTTCCGACCCGAGACATCGACATCGTCCCATCACGTGTTTCCGAGAATCTGGATCGACTGGCTCGGGCACTCACCCGTATGAACGCGGAGATCCGAATTAAAGGTGGCTCCGTTCCGACACGAATCGACGGTGCGTTTCTCGCCAATATGCCGTTCATGCTGAATCTTGTGACGGACTTTGGGGAAATGGATTTGACATTCAACCCGGCTGGTAGAGCTGGTGGATTCGACGGATGGCGAGTAGGGGCCACAATCGAGACCGTCAGCGAAGGCGTTACGGTTGTCGTGGCCTCTCTCGACGATGTCATCGATTCCAAACAAGCCGCCAACAGGGCGAAGGACCATCTTTCCTTGCCGTACCTCGAATCCCTTCGGGATGAAATTCGCCGTCAAGCCAACGGCTAAGGAGCGCCCGTCAATGGGATTGTCCAAACGCGGTGTGCCTCCCTTTGGTCACATGTAGCAGTTGCGTGTGTTTGTGGACCCGGATTTGCTGCAGTACGACGAGGTGTGGGCTGCGGCGGGAACGTGGAACGACAACTTCGGTGCGGCGCCAGTGGACATCGTGTGTGTCGCAGGTGGTGCGGTCACCGACCTGAAACGCGCCTGAAGCTCTCACCGTCCAGATTTAGTTTTGTCAACTGACAAAACTAAGCTGAGGGGATGGCAGCCAAAGCAGTCCAACAACGCAAGAGCCGCTCGAGTTCGATCGAGGTCCGCGAGAGAGTTCTCCGGGCGGCGGCAGGAGAGTTCGCTTCCCATGGATTCGAAGGTGCGTCGACCCGTCGCATTGCCGACGAGGCCGGGATCTTCCAGGCGCAGATCGGATACCACGTTGGATCGAAAGATGATCTTTGGCGAGCAACCGTTGATTACCTATTTGCACGTCTTCGCACAGAACTTGAGAAGGCAGTTCCATCTGGCGCCGATGAACCCGTTTCGGACCCTGCTGCAACATTCGCCGATGTGATCCGTCTTCATGTGTGCCACACAGCCAACCATCCCGAACTGAGTCGCATCATGCAGGTGGAGACAGCAAAGAAGTCAGCACGTGTTGATTGGTTGCTTAGGAACCACGTGCGACCGACACTTGCAGCACTTGCGCTTGTCTGGGACGAGGTGAGAGCGTCGGGTTGCGGGCGCAACCTTCCGGCCGAGGAGGTCTTCATGTTGATGATCGGGCTCGCGCCGACCCCCTTCGCTCAGGCCGGACTCATGCGCCCTCTCTTGGGCGCCGAGCGATGCACGCCCGAGAGACACGCCGAGTCAATGATCGAATGGATACTGGGATGACTGACAGAACCACCATCAAGGCCGTCGTCGGCAATGACCACACCGAGATCTACGAGTTGCCCCCAGATGTGATGGTCGAGCGCGACGTCATGATCCCGACATCACAGGGGCAACGTCTGGCCGCCAACATTTTCACGCCCTCGTCGGGTGGCCCGTGGCCGGTGATCATGTGCTGCACCACCTACGGCAAGGATCTGCATCCACTCGACTACACCCTCGCGGGTCGTGGCCCTGCGAATCGTTCCATCGGGCTCGACATGGGTGACATGCGCGTCAGCGAGGCGACACCCTTCGAGGCCGCAGACCCGGGCTACTGGGTCCCGCACGGGTTCGTCGTGATTCACGTTGATGCACTCGGCTCGGGGAAGTCGGAGGGCGAGACCGCGCTCGGACTTGGCGATTCTGTCGTTGATGCCTTCTGCGATGCAATCGGATGGGCAGCCGACCAGGAGTGGAGCAACGGCAAGGTCGGACTGAACGGGGTCTCGTACCTCGCTGCAGTCCAATGGCGGATCGCTGCGCGTCGCCCGAGGGGACTTGCGGCCATCGTGCCCTGGGAGGGATTCACTGACGTCCTTTCCGATGTGGTGTGCCACGGTGGCATCCCCGAAACCGCGTTCTTCCCATGGTGGATGTCAGGGGAGAAGAGCGCCTCGCCTGCCGATGACGGTGGCCCGTTCTTCCACTGTGAAAGGCCGATTGTCGAGCCCGGCCCATTTGCAACATTCGTGGGCCTACCGTTAGGAGTCACCCCGAATCGAGCCGACTTTCCCGTGCCCGAAGTCGACTTTGCATCAATCGAGGTGCCGCTTCTCACATGCGCATCTTGGTCCGCACAGGGTCTTCATTCCCGTGGAGCGATGAACGGTTACTTGCGTTCTGCTTCGAAGCACAAGCATCTCTACACGCATGGGCGTCATGAATGGACCGTGTCCAATAGTGCCGAAGCGCTCGAACACCAGCGCATTTTCTATGAGCGGTATCTCCTTGACCGCGAAGTCCAGGTTCCGACTGTACGACTGGAGATCCGGCGATCACTCGAGGACTATGAGGTGCGACATGAGAGCGAGTTTCCGCCCGCCTCCATCGTCACCACCCCCTGGTTCTTGGATGTCTCGAGCGGGACCCTTCGTGCGGATCCTCCCGTGGAACCATCCGACGCGTCGTATGACAGTCAATCTCCGAGTGACCGGCTCGTCTTCCGGCACGACTTCAGCGACGACACCGAAATCTCGGGTCCCATGGCGCTGCGTTGCTTCATGTCGACCGAATCAGGCTTCGATCTCGATCTCTTCGTCGGAGTCCGCAAGTTAGACGCCCTGGGGCGAGAAGTGGAGTTCTGGAACCGCTTGTCCAGGCACGACATAGTCACGCGCGGGTGGTTGCGTGCTTCGCGGCGTCCCGATCCGGACCGAGTGGTGGATTCTCTGGTGCCGGTGGCGGACTACGAGCACGAGTCGCCGGTCGTACCCGGGGATCTTCTGGAGCTGAATGTCGAGATCCTCCCCTCGAGCACGTTGTTTGAAGCCGGGAGCTCCCTCGTTCTCGAAATCCGGGGGCGGGACGTCACGGAACTAGCCAACTTTCAGCACCATCGCATTTTCAACTGCGGACGCCATTCCCACTTCACCGGCCCGGGCTTTCCTTCGAGACTCTTGGTCCCATTGGTTCGGCGCCACTAGGCCGAAAGGGTTTCCAAACCCATACGTGGCGTGCCTCCCTTTGGTCACAGCACTCAACTTCGTGTGTTCGTTGACCCGGACTTGTTGCAGTGGCCCGGGGTGTGGGCGGCCGCGGGAACCTGGAACGACGTGTTCGGCGCAACGCCGGCCAACATCGTTCGTGTCGCCGGTGGCGTGGTCACCGACCTGCAACGTGCCAGAAACGATCCCTTGCATTCGACACACCCTTCGGATTGAATGAAGCCATGTCCGCAGACGCAAAGCATCAGATTGAACTGACGGCTGTGCTCTGGGCCGCCCCTGAAGGCGGTTTTTCTGCGTTGAACCCTGAAACCGGAACCGTGTCACAGGGTGAAACTGAAGCGGAAGCTCTCGCGAATCTGACCGAGGCAACTGAGCTCTATCTCGAAGAGTTCCCTTTGCCGTCACGTCAGAAGCCAGTCATTACGACTATTCGCGTCCCTGACGTTGCCTGAACTTCCCGTCGTCTCCGGCGCCGAGGTGATCCGCGCTCTCGAACGTCTTGGTTTTCGTATGGTTCGTCAGCGTGGAAGTCATGTGATGATGCGCAGAGGAACGAACGCGTGTGTGGTGCCACTGCATCACGAGGTGAAGCGAGGAACGCTGAGAGGACTCCTGCGTCAAGCAGAAATTGATGCAGAGGAGTTCATTTTCGCGCTGGCATAAATGAGGAACGAATGATTCGCAGTGATTGCTCGGTATTCAAGGTCGATTACATCGCAAGGTATCTGATGCATGATCCCGTACGTCACCTCTGGGATGTGAGTGAAGAGGTGCCCCGATACTGAAGTCGGGGAATAGGTTTCCGGAGCCAAATGTGGCGCGTCGCCGGTGGAGTGGTCACCGACCTGAAACGCAGCTAATGACAACCTTTTCTTGCCCACACTTCAATGTAGGGCCCACGATTTACGTCTTCGATTTCGAACCCGACTGCCGATACGGCTACCTCAAAGTCATCCTCAGGCCAAACTGTGTACCAGCGTCGACCGTCCGATTCGTTAACCCATCCAGTTTCGCCTACTGCAGAAACGCAGGCGTAGAAACGTCCATGCGGTCGCAAGAGCGATTCGGCATCCTTGAGAAGTTGTTTGGTTTCTGTTCTCGACAGATGTACAAGTGACGCTTGAGCCCAAATACCGTCGAATGTTTGGGGTGCGAACATGTCTCGTATGTTCCGGATGTCGGCTTCGATGACTTGGCCATGTCGTGTGGCCATTGCAACGAATGAAGGGTTGAGTTCGACGCCGATTGCCGAGTGGCCGGCATCAGCGAAGAGGCGGAGGTCGCGTCCCGGCCCGCATCCGAGATCCAGGATTCTCGATTCCGGTGGAAGTAATGATGCGAAGCGCGTTGGTCTGTCCAGGAGATGACCCTTGTAATGGAGCTCGTACGCGATGGGGTCAGCGCTGTACGCCTCCACAGAGATGAGAACCGGGTCCAGTTGTTCGCTCGACATCGATCCATCTTCTCATGGGATGTGCGGGAGTAAAGGTGGATTTCCAAAGCCAAAGTCGGCGTGCCTCCGTTTGGCCACAACACACAGTTGCGCGTATTCGTCGACCCTGACAATTTGCAGTACGACGAGGTGTGGACTGCGGCGGTTACGTGGAAAGACAATCTGGTGTTGCGCAAGGTGAAACTTTGCTCGTCGTTGGCAACGTGGTTAGCCACCCGAGACGCGATACGCGTAGTAGTGTTTGTCGGTTGTTTCCAAGAAGCCCAGTCACTGTGCGGTACAGCGGGGCGAAGTCGATCTCGCCGCGTATGCATCTCTCGACGGTGTTTGGCGTAGGTTGGGGCTGGCCGCGCCCGCTCGCCGGGCACTTATTGACGTCGGGTTGATGGAGTTGTCTCAGCTTTCGACATGGACCCGGGCGGACATTGCTTCGCTTCATGGAATGGGCCCGAATGCGCTCAAGAAGATAGATGAAGCACTCACGAAAGATGAGTTGTCATACAAAGTCTGAGGCCAAAGTTCGCCTTGGCTGGTTGCATGAACTCAATTGCATCGCGCCGCTTTGTTCGGAGGTGCCAGAATGGGAGAGCTTCACCTGGCTGGTCGAACTAGCAGAGGCACGAAGTGGTGTGGGTTGCTGCGGGGATGAGAAGCGAGAAGTCTGACGCTTGGCGCCACGGGTGCTGGATATCTATTTTGGGTAATCACCGGTCCACGTCGTTGCCGAGATTCAGGTGATACGTCGTCCTCGATAAACGGCGACAAGTCCGAGCACGATGAAGAAGAGGGCGTAGTTGGTTGTTCGGCTCGTGTTGGAGCCGGTGCCGGGAATGCCGAATCTCGGAGGGTCGATAGTGATACCAACTCGGGTGGTGTTGACCCCGCGCGCGGTGAGTCCGTCGATCGAGAGGGTGTGGGTACCAAGATCGACGCTCGTGGGGATGAGAATCTCGGCTTCGAATTGCCCGCGGCTGTCGGTGGTGGAGACCCCCAGGCGTCTTGGCGTCGAATAGAGCCAGACGGTGATTCCGGTGCCGGGCTCATAGCCGGTACCGGTCACGGTGATTGTTGATCCGGCCTCGACGTCGAACGCGGTCTGAACACGAGTCGGTTCGTGGGTGATGGTGAGCTCGGTCCCATCGCTGTTGCGGATCGTGAAGACCACTCGTTCGGTCGTAGCGACCTGGTTGATGATGCTCGTGATCACTTCACCGGAGGAATTGACGGCATGTGCACTACCCGACGCCTGGGGCGCAGGAACTGTGGTCGTCGGCGCGACGGTTGTTGTTGTAGCGGTGGGTGCGACCGTCGTCGTGGTGGTGGTGGTGGGTGCGACCGTCGTGGTGGTGGTTGTGGTGGTGGTGGGCGCGACGGTGGTGGTGGTGGTGGGTGCGACCGTCGTGGTGGTGGTTGTGGTGGTGGTGGGCGCGACGGTGGTGGTGGTGGGCGCGGTGGTGGTGGTGGTGGGCGCGACGGTGGTGGTGGTGGGTGCGACCGTCGTGGTGGTGGTGGTGGTGGGTGCAACCGTCGTGGTGGTGGTGGTGGTGGTGGGTGCTGGCCCGACGCCGCTGGAAAGCCCGACGACTTGTGTGGGAATCGATTTGTTGTTGGTGGAGTTGTCGCCGATTTGACTGTTGGCGTTGTAGCCCCAACAATTCACTGCTCCGGTGTTCAACAGTGCGCACGTATGTAAACCACCGCTAGAGATGGCGGTGACTCCGCTGGTAAGGCCGGTGACTTGTGCAGGAGTAAATATTTGGTTGTAGTAAGAGCCGTCGCCGACTTGACCGAATGAACCTCGGCCCCAGCACTTGGCTGCTCCGGTGCTCAGCAGTGCGCACGAATGTTCCCAACCAACGGAGATCGCGGTGACTCCGCTGGTGAGCCCGACGACTTGTGTGGGAATCGATTTGTTGTTGGAGGTGTTGTCGCCGACTTGACCGTAGCTGTTCTGGCCCCAACATTTCACTGCTCCGGTGTTCAACAGTGCGCACGTGTGGTACTGACCACCTGTGATGGCGGTGACTCCGCTGGTGAGCCCGAAGACTTGTGTGGGAATCGATTTGTTGGTGGTGGTGTTGTCGCCGATTTGACTGCTGACGTTGTAGCCCCAACATTTCACTGCTCCGGTGTTCAGTAGTGCGCACGTGTGGTACGCGCCGGCGGTGATGGCGGTGACTCCGCTGGTGAGGTCGGTGACTTGTGTGGGAATCGATTTGTCGTTGGTGGTGTTGTCGCCAAGTTGGCCACTTGCGTTGTAGCCCCAACAATTCACTGCTCCGGTGTTCAGCAGTGCGCACGTATGGAATCCGCCGGCGGTGATGGCGGTGACTCCGCTGGTGAGGTCGGTGACTTGTGTGGGAATCGATTTGTCGTTGGTGGTGTTGTCGCCGACTTGACCCTTGTTGTTGTAGCCCCAGCATTTCACCGCCCCAGCATCGACCACTGCGCATGTATGGTTGTTGCCTGAGGAAAGAACGGCCTGGACCGAAGCATTGGCATCATTGACTCCCGTCTCGTTCGCGTCTGCGGATACCAAATGGGGCGCAGACCACAAGCAGATCGCAACTAGCAGTAGAAACGATGCTCTGACGACGGTGTAGCAGCGAATACGACTCATCAACGACTCTTCATCTGTCCCACGAAAGTACGCCCACCGCGCGCGCCGTAATTGGTTCGTGCTCCCTCGATTTGCGTGACTGAAATCGTATCAATCGGGGGTCATGTCGATTCTTGTCCGACCGCATCGGGGGCGCCGTCGGCCGTCGCACCGTGGAAGATCGGGTCTGGCCGGGGCGTTGACTGTTGGGCCCGTGGAACCTGGGGTGCGATGCTGGGGAGATGGAGATTCGCGATCTCGTTCGACTCTTTTACGACAGACTTTGGAACGAGGTCGACCTCGCGGTGGCCGACGAGTTGCTTCACGTTGACGTGACGTTTCGGGGTTCGGTGGGTTTGGGGGCCAACGGACGTCGGGAGGTCTGCGACTACGTACGAATGATCACCACGGCGCTCTCGGGTTATCGGTGCGACGTCGAATCTTTGATCGTCGAGGGCGATCGGGCGGCGGCCAAGGTCCGATTCTCCGGAGTTCACACCGGTGAGTTCCTGGGGTACCCGCCCACCGGTCGCCACGTCGAGTGGATGGGTGCGGCTTTCTTCATGGCGACCGAAGACAGATTGCGTGACATCTGGGTATTGGGTGATCTTGAAACGTTGCGAGCGCAACTCGGGTCGAATACCTGACGCACGCGGCTGTCCCCACTGGGGTCACGATTGGTGAAGACGATTCGGACGCCCGGCGTTTTCCGACGGCGTCTACTGTGTCCGTATGCAGTCTCTCGGTTCTGGCCGACTCGTGTTGCGCCACTGGCGCGACGACGATCGCGCGCCGTTCGCCGAACTGAACTGCGACCCCGAGGTGATGCGTTACTTTCCGTCGACCATGAGCGTGGAGGAGTCCGATGCTCTGGTCGATCGCATCGAGGCCGGATTTCGTGACAACGGCTTCGGTTTGTGGGCGGTCGAGGTGGATGGCCGTTTCGCCGGGTTCACGGGGCTAAACCGAACGACGTTCGTCACTCCGATGGGCCCGCACGTGGAGATCGGCTGGCGATTCGCTCGGTGGGCCTGGGGTCAGGGTCACGCCACCCGGGCGGCGCGGCTGACGTTGGCCGACGCTTTCGGGCGTCTCGGTCTGACCGAGGTGTTCTCCTTCACCACCGAAAGCAACGCGCCGAGCGAGCGGGTGATGCAACGAATCGGAATGGTGCGGCGGTCGGACCTCGATTTCGATCATCCGAACACCCAGGGATGGTGGGGCGCTCGGCACATCGTGTACCGGATCGACGCGTCGGGCCACGCCGTCGCCGGACCGTGATGACGGACCGGTGATGGTTCGCCTCTCGTTCGGATTGGAACGAGGTCAGCCCGGATCGAGTCTCAGGTCGAACCGTGATCCCAGCTCCGCCCGTTCGATCGTCAGGGTCGGTACACCGGGCATCGAGTAGTAGTCGAGGGCCACGCGCACCGACGTGGGGCTGGCTTCCAGGATGCACACCACCCGCCATTCGCCGTCGGGCCGGTCTCGCAGCCACCAGTGTTCGGCGAGACTGGCGAGTCCGCGTTCGAGAAC
>VFQT010001362.1_pt1 | contig 29794 bp, 30 predicted proteins | sample 3512381 | NCBI WGS metagenome assembly VFQT01 (sample SAMN10412376, study PRJNA504923) | tailings metagenome | isolation source: Relicate 2 Philex TSF3 active mining site | place: Philippines: Tuba, Benguet | collected 2017-08-29
GGCCATCGACCGGTGGCGCATTTCGTCGTCGAGGATGTCGAGGTTCTGCGCAACCTCAAGCGCCACGGCTATCGCGGAGGCCCGGTGAACGGCGGATTCCTCGCGCGCTGCCGCATGTACGAGTCCACGCACGAGGTGATCGAGGGCTACGAGAAGTCGCTGTGGTCAGTGTTCGGCTCGTCCGCGCGTGCATCAGCGATGGCGGCAGCGATGGTGGGCATCTATGTTGCTCCTCCACTCATCGCGATGACGACACGCGAGCGGTCGACGCGACGGTGGGGGATGGTGGGCTACTTCGCGAGTGTGGCCGGTCGTGCAGCCGTGGCACGCACGACGCAGGAGCGCGTATGGCCGGACGCCTTCACCATGCCGACGTCCGCAGCGGCGTTCGCAGCACTGACGGTGCGCTCCATGATGCGCTACCGTGACGGCGCGCTGCGATGGAAGGGCCGTGAGGTGACAGTCCGGCGTTAGCACTCGACCGGTCTTGTGTGCCAGCGCCGTCCTGACGCACAGTGACCTGCACCTGTCGTCGACAGCACATCGGAGGTGCAGGTGTCGCGCATCGAGGTCTGGCCCTTCCAGCGCAAGGACGGATCACTGGCCGGCTTCCTCATGGGAGGTCGCTGGCCGGACACCACCCGCGAGTGGACGCAGTTCCTCGCGCTCGCCGTGCAGTTCGCGGCGCATCCGGGTTTCCTGCCCACCACGTCCGTCTTCCGCGCCACGTCCGAACTCCCCGACGACCCTCACCCGGGCACGGTCGGACTCGTGACGATCGCCGGTGCCGTCATCGGTGACGACCGCCTCAAGCCCGGGGCCTTCGCGCATCCGCAGCCGCCGGCGATGTTCGTGCTCCATCCACCGGACGAGACCATCCCCTCCACCCCGGAGAGTGCCGGGGCCGCCTCCGGCGCGGTGCTCCTGCCAGGCATCCCGCATCTGGGCCTGGCGCATCGGGCGGGCTGGGCCGAGGCCGACGCCCATGGCACCGTGACCAAGCTGCTGAGCGGGGTCGACGTCGACCCGGCCGGTGACCCAGACCTCGCGGTGCTCGCCACGCTGTGCGCGGCCTAGGCAGGGCCCGAACACGTGGCCCGCGTCCGGTGTAATGCCTCGCGCCGGCGGGCTCTTGGGACCCTGTTCGCCCTGTGCACCGCCGCCGTCCTCCTGCTGCTGGGTACTCCTCCGTCCGCCGCGAGCGAGCCTGATCCGTGGCGCGCACTTCGCAGCGAGGACGGACTCGTGGTGCTCTACCGGCATGCCATCGCGCCTGGAACGGGAGATCCGGCTGGCTTCCGCCTCGGTGACTGCTCGACGCAGCGCAATCTGTCCCCGGAGGGACGCGAGCAGGCGAGGCTGATCGGACGCCAGCTTCGGAAGGAGCGCGTGCCCGTGACCGCCGTGCGCTCGAGTCGCTGGTGCCGTGCTCTGGACACCGCGCGCCTGATGGCCGTGGGTGCGGTGCGTCCCACGCCTGCACTGGATTCGGTGTTCACGGCGAGTGCATCCGACGCGGACCGCCAGCGCCGCCAGGCCGAACGGATCATCCGCGCCCACCGTGACGGCGATGGTGTTCTTGTGCTCGTGGGGCATCAGGTGAACATCACGGACCTGACGGCGGCGGTGCCCGACTCCGGCGAGGGCATCGTCGTCCGTGTCGCCGACGATGGACGCCTCGAGGTGGTCGGACGCCTGACTGCACCGTCGGTGGGTGGCTGATCCAGCCGCTGCCGTCCGACCGCAGGCCTAGGGATATCCCCTGATCTGCGATCCGGGCCGGCCCCGAGCCATCGTTGCCTTCGTCGAGGCCCAGGCTCCTGGTCCCCTGCGTGTTCTGCCCTGAAAGGACGCCTTCATGCTTCGATCCCGTCGCATCCTGATCGGCACCACCACCGCCGCGCTCGCGGCCGGCCTCATCGGTGCTGCACCCGCCTTCGCCGCGGCTCCTGCTGGCGACGTGCCTTCCGAACTGCGCAACTTCCCCTACTGCGAGCTGATCCCCGACACCGTCGCCGACGGCGTGATCACCGAGCACGTGTTCAACACCCTCGGCTTCAACACCTGCCCCAGCGATATCTGGTCGACCATCACCGAGCAGACTGTGATCGACGCCTACAACGCGCAGTACGGATCGACCGGACTGGCCAGCTCCGCCACGATCAACGGACGCCGTCATTGGGTGCTCGACTCGATCAAGTCCGGCGGTGGCGTCACGTCGTCCTCGGACACGCTGACCGTGAACGGCATGGAACTCGGCCTCAAGGCAATCCTGACCACCCCCGTCGGCCAGGCGACGATCGGCACCAACGCCTACGAGGTCAACACCGTGCAGCGCAACACGACCTACCTGTTCAAGAAGGGCCGCAAGGTCTACGAGCTCATCGATCCTGACGGCAACGTGTACATCATGCAGTCCTACACCACGCAGATGGCGCCGCTGACTTTGAAGAAGCTCGACCGAATGGGCAAGTTCCTGCAGCTTCCCGAGGGCTGGAAGTACCGAGTACGTAAGCTGGACAAGGACCTCAACCTGACGGCTGCGGGCGCGACTCAGATCGTGAACGACTACTTCCGCAACACGTACCAGATCAACCCGGCCGCCAAGGGCTAACGCCCGAAACGACGTTCCTCGGCCGCCTCGGCGCTCCTGTCACGGGTGCGCTGAGGCGGCCGTGTCATGTCGGGGGACAGCCAGAGCACAGTGCCCGTTTCCATTGGCAGTCCTGATCGGATCGTTGGCCGCTTCCGTTCCCACTCGCGCCGCACCCACGCCCAGCACCCTCTAGTTCGAAGGGCCGTCCAGCAGCCCACCGGACTTCTCACTGAGCACCGGCCTCTACAGCGACTCGGCGCACACCGCCACAGTGACGTCCTTCTCGGGGACGGCTGGAGTGAGTCGTGGGAGACGTGGATGAACGGCGGTACCGGTGGTGCCGTGTGCACCCGCACCCTCGCCTGCAGCACGTCTCAGGGGGCGTGGGATCTCGGCTGATCCACTAGCTCTCCGCAAGGCACCGACAACCCCCGCCTCACCCGAGGAGGGGGTTGCCGTTTCCCTGGCCACCTCTCGCGCCGGAGCCGACCTACTCGGACACGAATTCGCAACGATCCGGGAATTTGCCCAGAAGTGCTTGACGACGGGTCGACGAGGAGGGACTATCGCTGAACTCTGTTCATGAACTCAGTTCATGACAAGCCATAGGAGGCAATGTGCGGCAAATCTTGAAGGTCATGTTGGTCGGTGCAGCCGGCCTTGCTCTGGCGGCCTGCGGGTCGTCCTCGGACTCGCAGGAGGCGAGTTCCGCGGCTCCGGCACCGGCCGAGTCCTCGGCCGCACCGGCAGCAGAGGAGCCCGCTGCCCCTGAGGAGAAGCCGGTCATCGGCGTCTCGCTGCTGAACCTCCAGAACCAGTACTGGACCGAGATCGTCCGCGGCATCCAGGACCAGGCCGGAGACGCCTACGAGGTCGTCGTGACCGATCCCAAGGACGACGCCGTCACCCAGGTGTCGGACATCGAGAACTTCATCACCAACAAGGTCGACGCCATCGTCGTCGCGGGCATCGATCCGGCAGCCCTGGCCCCCGTGATCGAGCAGGCACAGGGCGCGGGAATCAAGGTGGCTGCACAGTCCACCAAGCTCGACGCCTACGACACCTACGTGACCGTCGGCGAGCTCGACATGGGCACCAATGCCGGCCAGATCGCGGGGCAGTGGCTGGTCGACAACCTCGGGGGCAAGGGCGAGGTCGCAATCCTCAACTACCCGAAGATCCCGCAGCTGATCGACCGGGACAAGGGCATCCGTGAGGGCATCGCCAGCCTCGCACCCGACGCCAAGGTCGTCGCCGACGCTTCGGCGGCAACCGAGGAGGAGGGCCTTGCAGCAGCAGAGGCCATCCTGCAGGCTCATCCCAACGTCAACGCCTTCGTCTGCATCAACGACAACGGCTGCATGGGCGCGCTCCAGGCGGCCAAGGCGGCAGGCAAGACGTCCAAGGACTTCGCTGTCGTGGGCATCGGTGGAGATCCCTCGGCGCTGAAGGAGATGACGACGGAGGGAACCTCGTACGTCGGCACTGTCGATCTCCAGTCCTACGCGAATGGGAAGCTGCTCATGGAGTCCATCACCAAGATGCTGAACGGCGAGACGGTTCCGATGGACCAGCTCGTCACACTGCAGAAGGTCGTTGGCGCCGATGCTGCGAAGCAGATCCTCGGCGGTTGAGCGAGAATCGGGTGAGTCGGGTGGCCGCGAGCGAGACGCTCGCGGCCACCCGTGCCCTCACCAAGCAGTATCCGGGCACCTTGGCGCTCAAGGACGTCGACTTCGATGTACGCGCCGGTGAGGTGCACGCGCTCCTGGGCCAGAACGGTGCCGGGAAGTCAACGCTGATCAAGATCCTCAGCGGTGCTGTCGATCCGACGAGCGGTTCCGTCAACGTCCTCGGGACAGAGGTCCAGGTCTTCAGCCCTGACCGCATGCGCAGTCTGGGCATCGCCACGATCTACCAGGAACTCACCCTCATTCCGGGACTGACCATCGCGGAGAACCTCGCGCTCAGCCGGGAACCCGTCAAGGCAGGATTCGTTCTGGACCGGCGGACCATGAGGACCCGAGCCGACAAGGCGCTCAGCGACTTCGGCCTCGACCTCCGCGCCGATCAGCTGGCAGGTGAGCTCTCCATCGGAGAGCAGCAACTCATCGAGATCGCCAAGGCGATCGAGGGTGATGCCCGCGTCCTCATCCTGGACGAGCCGACAGCCGCACTGACCCGGTCGGAGTCCGAACGCCTATTCGCCTTCATCCACCGACTCCGAGCCACGGGCGTGGGACTCATCTACATCTCGCATCGCCTCGATGAGGTCGAGGTTCTGGCGGACCGCATCACGGTGCTCCGCAACGGGGAGACCGCCGCCCACTTCACCCGCGGGAACTTCACACGCGCCGATCTCATCGATGCCATGCTCGGCGGCCCCCAGGATTCCGTCGCCGCGATTGCGGTTCCCGAGGGGGAGATCGGATCGAGCCCTGCGCTCGAGGCCAGAGGACTCTCCACCGCTGTTGCCCCGCCCTTCGACCTGTGCCTGTACCCGGGCGAGATCCTCGGTCTTGCGGGACTTCTCGGCTCGGGTCGCAGCGAGATGATGCGCGCACTCTTCGGTGCCGATCGGGCGCAGTCCGGGCAGGTACTCAGGGACGGGCGTCCTGTGGGTCGCCTTGATCCGGGCCGAGCGTGGGCCTCCGGCATCGCCTTCGCCCCGGAGGATCGCAAGACCCAGGGACTGTTCCTCCAGCGAGATCTCGCGGAGAACATCGGTGTGGCGGCTCCGCCATCAAGCGCCCTCGGCTTCCTGAAGAGACGAGAACTCACCTCGCGCGCTCGGGAGATCATCGCGCTCCTGGGAATCCGATCGAATTCCGAGCGTGCGCACGCGGACTCCCTCAGTGGCGGAAATCAGCAGAAGCTGGTTCTCGGGCGCGCCCTGTTCGCCGACGCATCGATCCTCCTCATCGACGAGCCGACACGCGGAGTCGACGTGGGTGCCAAGGCGGAGATCTGGTCCGAGCTTCGACGCCTTGCATCGGAGGGTCGGGCGGTCTGCGTCATCAGCAGCGAACTCGAGGAACTGGTCGGCAATGTCGATCGAGTCCTCGTGGTGCGGGACCACTGCATTGTCGGCGAACTCAAGGGTGGGGAGATCACGCAGGTGGCGTTGTTCAACGCGGTCGAGAGCGAAGCCATGAATGCACAGTCAGCAGTGGGAGGAAGCGAATGAGCAGCAACGCCGTGGCAAGCCGTCGTCGGCTCGTCGGGGCTCAGACGATCCGCGACTACGCGCTGTGGGCTGTGCTCCTGGCACTTCTCATCGTGTTCACGATCGCTAACCCGAACTTCCTGACGACCGACAACCTCCTCAACGTGGTACGCCAGGTATCCCTGATCGGCATTGCTGCCGTGGGCATGACGTTCGTCATGATCGCCGGAGGGATCGACCTGTCGATCGGTGGGCTTCTGGGCCTCTGCGCGGTCGTCTCGGCATTCGCCATGGTGGATCTCGCCTGGCCGATCTGGGCTGCAGTGGCCATCGCGCTGGGCATCGCGCTCGCCAGTGGCTGGAGCGTCGGAATGATCGTCACGCGAATCGGAGTCCCCGGTCTCATCGTGACGCTCGCCTACTACATCGCCCTGCGCGGTATCGCCTTCACCATCACGCAGGGTCAGACGATCTCGGGACTGCCGGAGGGCTTCGCCTTCCTCGGTCAGGGATATCTCCTGGCGGTGCCGGTGCCGGTCTGGATCATGGCCATCACCTTCCTTGTCGGTCACCTCGTCCTGACCAGAACGACCTTCGGCATGCGCTGCTACGCCGTCGGAGGAAGCAAGGAGGCGGCGCGCCTCAGCGGCATCAACGTCAAGCGCATTGAACTGTCCGTCTACGTGATCTCGGCTCTGCTCACCGGAGTGGCTGCCATGGTGATGCTGTCCCGACTGAACTCGGCCAACGCGAATCTGGGCACAGGATTCGAACTGGACGTCATCACGGCCGTGATCCTCGGCGGGGTGAGCTTCGCCGGCGGTGTAGGGCGCATTCGAGGCGCTCTTGTCGGAGTTCTCATCCTCGGAGTGCTGTCCAACGGCATGATCCTCATCGGGCTGTCACCGTACTTCCAGGCCATCATCAAAGGCGGTGTGCTGCTTCTCGCAGTGAGCCTCGACATGTACATCCAGCGGGGAAGGAAGAAGTAATGGCGGGTGACGTTGCCTACACCGGAGAGACCAATCGGAGTGTCGATCGGGCCCTGGGCCTGTTGCGCACCATCGCGATGTCTCCGGCCCCACTGCGCTTCGCCGACCTTGAGCATCAGTCGGGTCTGCCCAAGGCGACGCTGCATCAGCTGCTCGGATCCCTCCTGTCGGCAGGCTGGGTCACGCGGGATCCGGAGACGGGTTGGCTGGCGGTCGGAATCTCCGCCTTCGAGGTCGGTACGCGCTTCCCGGTGCAGCAGTCCCTGCGAGAAGTGTCGGCCCCCATACTTGCGGAGCTGATCGCGGAACTGAACGAGACGATGCACCTCGGCATGCTCGTGGACGGCGATGTCGTCTACATCGACCGAGCCGTCTCGTCTCATCCTGTTCGCTACGCGGCGCCCCTGGGACATCGGCTCCCGGCCTACGCCACGGGGCTCGGGAAGGCGATGCTCAGTGCCCTTCCGGACGGTGACGTACAGGAGTTCTATCCCGACGGCCTCCGTCCCATCACAGATCACACGATCACGTCGATGGACGTGCTGCTGACCGAACTCGCAGCGACCCGAGAGCGTGGGTACTCCCTCGAGGATCAGGAGTCAACACCCGGAGTCCGCTGTATCGGTGTGCTGGTGCCCGTGAAGGGCTGGGTCCTCGCCATGAGCATGGCAGTGCCCGTGGCTCGTGCCACCCGGGAGGACCTCATCGCGGCGGCACCTCGCCTCCACGTCGCAGCCGAGGTCATCGCCGAACGGCTCTCGATACTCGACTGGTTCGCAGGCGTTGGCCCGATCGAGGTGGATGGATGAGCCTTGACCACGGCACGGAGCTCCTCGACTCGACGCAGGTTCGGACCATGGTGTCCGGAATCCTCGACGTCGAGCCGGCGAGCCTCAGGGTCGAGCGGCTGGCCGGCGGAGTCTCCGCCGTCGTGTTCCGCGTCGAGTCGAGTTCCGATGCCGTGGTCGTGAAGCAGACGCGTTCCGTGCTCGATGTGCCGTGGTACTGGTCGGCCGATCCGGGCCGATCGACGTACGAAGCCCTGGCGCTCGAGTCGTACGGTCGCCTCACGCCCGGTCTCGTGCCGCGCGTCATGGAATCGGATCGCGATCTCCACATCATCGTCATGGAGGCCGCACCTGTCACATGGCTCAACTACAAGAGCCTCCTGATGACAGGAGATGCACCTGCGGAGGTGTCGGCCGCCGTCGGCCGGACGCTGGGCGAGTGGCACAGCCGCACGATGAACGACACCGCGATGGCCGAGCGCTTCGATCGCCGTCAGGACCTTGAGGACCTCCGCATCCATCCCTACTTCGAGGCCTCGGCCGAGGCTGCTCCCGCTGTGGCCGGTCTGATGCTGCAGGCGAGTGAGTTCCTCAGGCGCCCGGGGCGCTGCCTGGTCCACGGCGACGCGACTCCGAAGAACGTGCTGACAGCGCCGGACGGTGACCAGGTGTGGCTGCTCGATCCCGAGGTGGCCCACTTCGGCCAACCCGAGTTCGATGTCTCCCTCTGGGCGAGCCATCTCATGCTCAAGATGCACCGGCGCTCCGACGCGCGCAGGACCGCCGGGCGGGCGCTGGTCGCCTTCGTCGGGGGCTATCGACACACCGGTCCCCTGGACGACATGGATGAGGGCGCGATCGGTCTGCTGGTTCAGGCTGTCGTCGAGGCACGTCGGTACGGGCTGTCGCGAGTCGACTACCTCGAGGAGATCGACACTGGCGCCCTCGATCGATCGCTCAGACGGATCGCGCAGGATCCCCACGACTGTCTCGACATCATGATCGACCTGGGTATCGGTGCGGCATGAGCGTCATTCGCAGCGTTCGATCCTGGATGGCCCTGGACTCCCGGGGCTGGCCCACCGTCGCTGTCCGGGTCGAGACCGACGAGGGCGCCGGGATGGCCATCGCGCCGTCCGGGGCCAGCACGGGAGCCCACGAGGCTCGTGAGCTTCGGGACGGCGCCGGATCCTGGGCCGGCCGGGGAGTGGGTGCTGCGGTTCAGCAGGTGAACGGCCCGATGGCCGCCGCGCTCGTCGGCGTCGATGCGGGACTTCCGTGGGCACAGGATGCGGCCCTCGACGAACACCGGCCCGACGGGAACTGGGGCGGCAATGCCACCGTCGCCGCAACCCTGGCCGCGCTTCTCGCCCACGCTGACGGGACCGGGACCGAGCCGTGGCAGGCCATCGTGGACATCACGGGCACCCGCAATCCCACGTTGCCCATGCCGATGGTGAACATCGTCTCGGGTGGTGCCCACGCGGGCAGGGCTGTCGACATCCAGGACGTACTGGTCATCCCGGTTGCTGCCCGATCCTTCTCGGAGGCCATCGAGATGACGGCGGCCGTCCGGCGGACGGCGGCAGCCCTGGCAGGCAGGCATGCTCCCGAACTCGCGGTCCTCGTCGCCGACGAGGGAGGCGTGGCCGCCCCGCAGGGCACCAACCGAGATGCCATCGAGCTGGTGCGGACAGCGATCTCCGACTCGGGTCTGGCGGGCCAGGTAGAGATCGCTCTGGACGTCGCGGCAACCCAGTTCTTCCAGGCGCCCTCCTACCTGCTCGCCAGTGAGCAGCGTGAGTTGCACGGCGCGGCACTGGCCGAGGAGATCGCCGCATGGGTGCGCGAACTCGGTGTCGTGAGTGTCGAGGACCCCTTTGCCGAGGACGACTGGGAGTCCTGGTCGCGCTGGGGCATGGCGCTGTCGTGCGATCAGGTCATCGGCGACGACCTCATCGCCACGGATAGGTCCCGTCTCATCCGCGCCCACGACGCAGGAGCCGTGAACTGCGTGCTCGTCAAGGTCAACCAGGCGGGCACCGTCGCCCGCGCGCTGGACGTTCTCGTCGAGGCCCGGAGGCGAGGAATGCGAACCGTCGTCTCGGCCAGATCCGGTGAGACGGAGCAGGACTGGCTCGCAGACTTCGCGTGCGGTACTGCTGCAGGGCAGATCAAGGTGGGATCCACCCATCGGTCCGAGCGGACAGCCAAGTGGAATCGACTGCTCGAGCTGGAAGCCCTGTTTGGCGACCAGCTCCCCTTCGCGGGCCGGGCAGCCCTGAACCTCGACAACCACAACCCGAGCGGAGTGCATTCATGAAGGTCGTCAACTACCGGATGCACGGGTCACCGGAGATTCGGCGCGGAGTGGTGATCGGTGAGCAGGTCCATGAAGCCGTACCGGACACCGCGGGCATCATGGGCGTGAAGGCGGGCTCCAGCGTTGCAGACGTCAATGGCATCGAATTCCTCCCCGCAGTGCTCGCCCCGAGCAAGATCATCTGCATCGGCCTGAACTACCGGGACCACGCCGCCGAGGCGGGCCTCGACCTGCCCACGCACCCTCTCGTGTTCATGAAGTACCCGTCAGCTCTCACAGCCCATGGCACGACGGTGGTGATCCCGACGTTCGTGGAGAAGCCTGACTGGGAGGCGGAGCTCGCCGTTGTCATCGGCAGGGAGTGCACCTCCGTGCCGGCCTCACGCGCTCTCGATCACGTCGCCGGCTACACCTGCATGAACGACGTGTCGGCACGTGATGTCCAGTCGAGCGAATCGCAGTGGGTGCGCGCCAAGAGCTTCGACACCTTCGCACCTCTGGGACCCTGGATCACCACGGCGGACGAGATACCCGACCCGCAGAGGCTGACGATCTCGTGCACGCTCTCGGGGACGGTCGTTCAGAACTCGAATACGGAGCAGATGGTGTTCTCCGTCGCGGAGATCATCGAGTTCGTGTCGCGCAACGCCACTCTGCTGCCGGGTGACGTCATCGCGACCGGAACCCCGCCCGGCGTCGGAGTGGGCATGAAGCCACCGAGGTTCCTCGCCGATGGTGAGGAGATGACGGTCGAGATCGAATCCATCGGACGGCTCACCAATCAGGTGTCGCGCCCGGCAGGGGTGCGCTCATGAGCATCGAGACCGCTGGATCCACCTCGGCACCTTCCGACGATCTCCATGAACTGCGCCTGGACGGCCAGGTCGCGCTGATCACCGGCGGTGCCGGTGGAATCGGCCGTGCATGCGGGGAACTGCTGGGCAGACGAGGTGCCCGGATCATGCTCTTCGACACGGATCAGGATCGCCTCTCGGGCATCGAGGCAGACCTGCAGGCCATGGGGCTCGAGGTCGTGGCGATCACCGGCAGCGTCGCCAGCTCCGAGGACTGCCAACGGGCCGTGGACGCCTGCCTGAGCACGTGGGGCCGCATCGACATCCTGGTGAACTGCGCGGGCATCGGCGGAGGCAACTTCGCCATCGTCGACCTGCCACCGGATCGCTGGGAGGCCGTGATGGAGGTGAACGCGCTCGGCACCTTCCTGGCGTGCCAGGCCGTGATCCCGCCGATGGTCGCTGCCGGCTACGGGCGCATCGTGAATGTGGCGTCCATGGCGGGCATGGAGGGCAACCCACGCGCGTCGCACTACTCCGCGTCCAAGGCGGCCGTGATCGCCTTCACCAAGGCTCTGGGCAAGGAGGTCGCAACGACCGGCGTCGTGGCCAATGTGATCACCCCCGCCGTGATCGAGACGGACCTGCTGGATCAGGTGACGGATGCCCAGATCAAGTACATGCTCGACAAGATCCCGATGAACCGCTTCGGCTCGCCGGAGGAGGTGGCCCGTCTGGTGGCCTTCCTGACGAGCCCCCATCTGACGTTCTCGACAGGTGCTGTCTACGACCTGTCCGGTGGCCGGGCGACGTACTGATGGCGGACCGAATGGGAGCAGCGCGGTGAACATGGGCGGGCGCCAGTCCCTGCCACTGGACGGGGTGAAGGTCATCGATGCATCCCAGATGCTGGCCGGCCCGATCTCGGCCATGCGACTGGCAGACCTCGGCGCCGACGTCGTGAAGGTCGAGCCACCGGACTCAGGCGAGTTCACGCGTACGCACGGCTTCGCCGGGGCGATGCTCGCTGGACGCACGACCACGTTCATCGGATGCAATCGTGGCAAGCGCAGCCTCACCCTCGATCTGAAGAACTCGGAGGGCCTTGCTGCGTTCCTGGACCTTGTCCGCTGGGCCGACGTCGTGCTGGTCAACTACCGGGTCGGAACCGCGGAACGACTCGGGATCGGCTACGACCAGCTGCGGGCGGTCAACCCGGGCATCATCTACGCCCAGATCAGTGGCTACGGCGAGGACGGCCCCTATCGGGATCGACCCGGCCAGGACCTCATCGCGCAGGGCTACAGCGGAAGCATGTTCTCCGTCGGCGCACGAACCGACGCCCCGCAGCCGGGAGCACTCTGGGCAGCCGACGTGATGACCGGCTATCAGGCCACCATCGGGATCCTCGCGGCACTGCACGGCCGTGCCCAGACAGGACTCGGGCAGAAGGTGAGCGTCAACCTCCTGGCATCCCTGATGGACTGCCAGATCCAGGAGCTCGTCACCTACATGAACTGCGACGTCCTTCCCGAACGGGGAGCAGAGCCGAGTGCGCATGCCAGCATTCCCGGCCCGTACGGGGTCTTCCGGACGGCGGACGACTGGATCACGCTGGCGATGGCCCCGCTCTCCCGGCTTGCCGAGGCTCTCGACGAGCCACGGCTGGCAGCCATTCCGCAGCACCAGTCCGCGGAGGACAAGGATAACGTCCAGCGCATCGTCGCCGAGCACATGGTGCGGCACACCACCCAGTTCTGGCTGGACACCCTCATTCCCCAGGGATTCTGGCTGGGTCCGGTGTACTCATACCGGGAACTCGCTTCGGACCCCCATGTCCAGGACACCGGCATGGTGATCGAGGTCGACCACCCGGAAATCGGCCCGGTCCGCATGCCAGCGCCACCGATCCGCTTCAACGGGGAGCTTCCCGTCATCAGGCGCCATCCACCGGAGCTCTCCGAGCACACGGAGCAGATCCTCACCACCGAACTCGGGTACGCGCCAGAGGCTGTCAAACGACTCAGGGAGCAGGGAGCGTGCTGATGACGACGAGCCAGGACTCTCGATCTGGGGGGAGGCAGTGATGTCTGAAGGAACCATCTCTCTCGAGCGCGACGGAATGGTCGGCATCATCACCATCCGACGGCCGGACAAGCTCAATGCGATCACCCATGGCATGTCCGAGGAGCTCTACGACCATCTGGACGTCATCAACGGTGACGACGGCATCCGTGTCGTGATCCTGTCGTCGGAGGGCTCCAGGGCCTTCTCAGCGGGAAGCGATGTGACGACGCTCGATGCGTACGGCTCCAATTGGCGCATGCGGAATCGGGCTGCCTACCGCAATGACTACATCGACGCTCTGCGTCGATGCCTCAAGCCGATGATCGCTGAGATCGACGGCATCGCCTACGGAGGCGGCCTGGAGATCGCGTGCCTCGCCGACATCAGAGTCGCCACCCCGGAGAGCCGCTTTGCCGCCGCGGAGATCAAGCTCGGCTGGCATGCCGGGTCAGGACAGACCCAGTACCTGCCTCGCCTCATCGGATACGGCAACGCCCTGCGTCTCCTTCTCACAGGAGACCCCATCGACGGCGCCGAGGCCTATCGGCAGGGCCTCGTCCAGTTCCTCGTCGACCGTGACGAGCTTCGTGCGAAGACCATGGAGATCGCTCGCACCATTGCCGACAACGCGCCCATCGCAGTGCAACTGACGCGGCACATCGTCCGCCAGGGCATGAATCTTCCGCTCGACGCCGCGCTCGCATGGGAGAACGACTTGTTCAGCTACGTGATGACCACGCGTGATGCCGCCGAGGGGCAGGCAGCCTTCAAGGAGCGTCGTCCACCCAATTTCGAAGGCAGATAGCACGACAGGACCGTTTCACCATCAGGGCAACACCGACCTAGGAGAGCGTCATGGCCGCATCGAACGGGATTCATCGCATCGACACCGACTTCTACGGGCGCACCAATTCGCTCTACCTTCTCGATGGGGAGGACTCGACCGTCCTCATCGACACGGGGGTGGGGAGCACGCCCGGTGAGTACCTTGCCCCGTACCTCCGGGAGCACGCACCCAATGCCACCATCGACGTCGTGCTCAACACGCATGCGGATCTCGATCACGTCGGGGGCAACAGAGCCGTCGCGGAGATGTTCCCGGACAGCATCCAGATGTGCCACGAACTCGATCGAGGCTGGATCGACAACTTCGATCGCCTCATCGACGAGCGATACGACGAGTACGCGGAGCTCGGCATGGCGGAGGCTCCCGAGACCAAGGACTTCCTCCGCTCGATCTGCGGCTCCAAGACGACCGACTCCGCGCTGTCGGGTGGGGAGACGCTCACGCTCGGGCCCGACTGGTCCGTCGAGGTGCTGCATGCGCCGGGGCACTCCCATGGCCATATCTCCGTCTGGGATGCACGCTCGCGGACGCTGATCATCGGAGACGCCGTTCTGAGTGACGGCCTCTACATGACCGACGGATCACCGGCCTTCCCTCCCACCTACCGCTACGTGGACGACTACGTGGCGACGATCGACCATTTCATCGCCATCGCTCCGGATCACCTGCTGTCGAGCCACTACCCGTCCATGTCGGGGTCCGATGCGATGGCCTTCCTCACCGGCAGCCGTGAGTACGTCGATCGCACGGATGCCGCGGTGCGCTCGGCCTTCGCAGCCGCCACGGGGCCCATGTCCCTTCGGGCCTTGATCGAGGCGACGACCGCAAGTCTGGGTCCGTGGGCCCCGGATGCCGCCCTGTCCCTGAAGTACCCGCTGCTCGGTCATGTCGAGCGACTGGTGGATGCTGGCGATGTGGTCCGAGTCGACGTCGATGGCACGCCGTGCTTCATCGAGGCTGCGCGTGGGTGAAGTTGCGCGCGTTCGCCGTGCGGCCGATCTCCTCGTGGGCTACGGGTTCTCCCCATGGTTCTACGGGGACTCGGTCGGCCTCGAGGGGCTGATCTGCGCGGGTGAACTGCTCGAGGACCCCTCGTACGAGGGGTTCGTCCACGGCATGGCTCGCGGAGCGATGGCCCGGGATGGTGCCCCGCGGCCCATGGACAACACGGTGCCGGGACATGTGCTGACCCACCTCGCTCTGCGCAAGGGCGATGGTCGGCTGTTGGAGGAACTCGGGGCTCTGGTCGCGTTCCTGCGTGAGCGGCCGACGGTGCGCGGTGTGCCGGTCTCACTCGCCCGTGCCGGTCTCATGTCGCCCTACGGGGATGTTCCTCTTCCCGCTGACGAGGCTCTCCTGCTCGACGATCCGGGTCCAGCCGTGTACGTGGACTGCCTCCACTTCGACCCCCCATTCTTCGTCTCCTACGGCAAGGCGGTGGGAGACGAGCAGCTCGTCGAGGAGGGGGTCGCCATGGCCGTCGCCTTCGCGGATCTCCTTCAGGGGGACCGGGGCCTGTACGACCACTTCTACCTCGTGCGGACGGATACCACGTACATCCCCGGGTGGACGCGTGGTCAGGGCTGGGCGGGTCTCGGTCTGCTCGATGTCATCGAGGCCATCGGGGTCGACGATCCGAGGGGCCTACCGCTGCAGAGCTCGCTCAGGAGGATGTGCGAGGCCATGGTCGAGACGCAGAGGCCGGATGGACACTGGGGATCCCTGGCCACGGTGGACTCCGGTATCGAGACCTCGGCCGCAGCATTCTTCGCGAGCATCCTGCCGCGGATGTCTCGACTGGGGCTCGGCTGGCCGGATGCCGACGCAGCGGGTCGGCGCGCCTACGACGCCATGATCGCGGCCGTAGACGAGTCAGGATGGATGCGAGGGGTCTCGGCGACGGTCTGGAGCTCGACGCAGATGGGCCACTACCTCCATGTTCCCCTGGATCACATGGTTCCGTGGAGCCAGGGACCCCTGCTCATCGCGGTGCATGAGCGCCATCGATTCGCCGAGAAAGGAGCAGATCCATGGCCAAGCCAGTGGCTGTCGTGACGGGGGCGTCCAATGGAATCGGAGAGGCGATCGCCCACCTGCTCGCCCAGCGTGGGTACGTGGTGGTCAACGCCGACATCGGCGAGCCGTCATCGGATGGTGCGACGGATGCGACGTGGATCCAGACCGACGTGTCATCGGACGCGGACTGGGCACGAGTCGCCGAGCACGTGAAGACGGTGCACGGTCGTTGCGATGCCATCGTCAACAACGCATACACGATCCATCGAGTGCCCAATCATGAGATGACGTCCGAGCAGTGGTCACAGCAGTTCGAGGTCATGGTCGGACAGATCCACCGATCGTTCGTGGCTCTCCACGATCTGCTGATAGAGGCTCCTGAGCCGTCGATCGTGAACATCTCCTCAGTTCACTCCACGGTGAGTGATCCGCTGCACTCCGCCTACGCGGCCTCCAAGGGGGCCATCGAGGCGCTCACTCGTCAGATGGCCGTCGAGTACGGGCCCCGCCTCCGGGTGAACGCGGTGGCGCCGGGGGCCATTGCAACGGCCGCCTGGGACGGCATCCCGCAGGAGGTCATCGACGTCGTGGCTTCCAAGACACCGCTCGACCGGGTGGGTCGGCCGCAGGAGATCGCCGAGGTGGTCGCCTTCCTGCTGTCCCCCGCTGCTTCATTCGTCACCGGCGCCGTCCTTCCCGTGGACGGTGGCTGGACCATCACGAAGGGCTGACCATGGCAGTGACGATGTCCCAACTTGGGGAGACCCCCTGTGTGACCCTCTCCAATGACGCCGTCGACGTGGAGGTCCTCGCAGGCAAGGGCGCTGACATCCTCTCGATCACGGACAGGGCAACCGGCGTCAACCCGCTGTGGAGGTCCCGATGGGGGCATCACCAGTTGCGCACTGCGCAGATGAGTGCTGACACCACCACGGCATGGCTGGTGTCCTGTGTGGGTGGCTGGAACTTCTTGTTCCCCGGTGGTGGCGCGGAATCGGTCGTGCAAGGGGGCCTGCAGCCGATGCACGGGGAGGCGTCGATCACCTCGTGGGACGTGGTCGACCACGACGGCGTTGACTCTGCGGGTCCCTGGGTTCGCCTGAGCACGCATCTCAGCCGCTCACCCTTCACCCTGGAGCGCACCGTCCGACTCGTGGGTGAGTCCGGTGAGCTCGAGGTGATCGATCGCGCAGTCAACGAGGGGGGCGAGCCGTTCCCCACCGCCTGGACGCAGCATCCGACTCTCGGCCCGCCGTTCCTGGACGCTTCCTGCGTGATCGAGACGAATGCGGCAACGATCGAGCCGGATGACACGTATGAACTCCCGCACATTCCGATGGCGATCGGCGACCGCCGGCCCTGGAGTGAGGCTCGGGGCATCGTGGGAAGAGTTCCCTCTCGCGGCGAGGCCCGGCAACTGCTGTCGTACTTGCACTTCGATGAGCCGGAATCGTGGTACCGAGTGGTCAACGAGTCGAGCGGCCTGGCTTTCTCGGTCAACTGGTTGACGAGTGACTACCCGCATGCGTGGTTCTTCCAGGAGATGGATGCCACCGGAGGATGGCCGTGGTTCGGCAACACGTTCATCATGGCGATCGAGCCCTCGACCACATGGCCCGGGCGTGGGCTCGCCCATGCCGTGGAAGTGGATCGCGTGGAGGTTATCCAGCCGGGTGCATCGATGACCAAGTCCATCCGGGCGTCATTCGGCCGGACTGCCTGATGCCGATGCAGCCAAGGGGCACTGCGGCCGGAGCGGGGTCGTGACCCTCGGGCTCCAGGGATGCGTGCCCATCGTCCTCACACCTTTCACGGTGGACGGCCGCATCGACATGGCGAGCCTCGAGGCCGAGGTCGAGTTCATCGTCGGTTCGGGAGTTCAGGGTCTCGCCACCCCAGCCTTGGCGAGCGAGGGCTACAAGCTCACGGACGCCGAGCGCGACGGCCTCATCGCCACCGTCGTGGAGTTGGTAGCGGGCCGTCTGCCCGTGGTGGCCAGCGCTGACGGTCCGGGAGCGGAGCCGGCGATCGACCGTGCCAAGGCTGCGGTCGATGCCGGTGCGTCGGCACTCATGGTTCTCCCTCCCTCCTTCGTCAAGCCGGACGTCCGAGGCCTGGAGAGCTACTTCACTCGCATTGCCGACGCCGCAGGCATCCCGGTCATGGTTCAGGATGCCCCGCAGCTCACGGGTGTCACCATCACGGTCGAGTCACTCGCGCGGCTTCATGAGTCCAATCCGCTCATCTGCGCGGTCAAGCTCGAGGGGATTCCGTCTGCGGCGAAGACGTCAGAAGTGCTGAACCGCCTCGATGGACGCATGAGCGTGTTCTCCGGCTGGGGCGGTCTTGCGTTCCTCGAGGGACTTCACAGGGGCGCAGTCGGATGCATGCCTGCTGCCAACCTCGGTTTCGCCTTGGCCGAGGTCCACCGGCACTTCATGAACGGTGCCCCTGACGAGGCGGCGCATCTCTTCGATCGCCTCGTTCCCTTCATGGCATGGTCCATGCAGAGCCTGGATCTCGGCACCTGGTGCGCGAAGGAGATGCTCCGGCGCCACGGGGTCATCGCGACGAGTGTCATGCGGGAGCCGTTCAGCGCACCCGATGAGGGACAGGTCAGCGAGTTCACTCGCCTCTCGCACCAGGTGCCGTGGCCGACCGGTCCGGTTGACTGACGAGAACCTCATGCGCGAGACCGGTGAGTCTGAGTAGCCTCGGCGCACATGGATTGCGGGGGTGGAAGGCTGCGCGAATGCCCACGGTGCCCCGCTCCCTGCGGATTTCCCTGAGTGTGGTCTTCGTGTTCGCCAGTGCCGCTGCTGGCGCCCAGGCAGCACATGCGGACACCACGCTGCTTCCCTATCCCGGGCCCGACACCTGCTCCGTGGGATTCACCGCCGCAGTCGTGGGCGGGACGTACCCGAGCAGCAGCAACTGGACTGCGCTCAAGCTCACCGTCACCAGCGCCTCGACGATCACGACCGCGCAGGCCCTGATGACCGCTGATCCCTCCACCAAGCCGGTCAAGCTCGTCCTCCGGGCCGATGACGGCACGGTGGGCACTGCCGGCTGGACGCAGGTTGGCACCCTGACTCAGGCCTCGTCCTCTGCTGCGGGCACCGACTTCCACGCCGACTTCGCAGGATCGGTGACGGTGACCCCCGGGACCTACTGGGTGAGTCTCGAACCCGCTTCGGCATCGACCTCCGCCGGCCAGGCCCTGTGCTTATATACGACGGTCGCGACCCAGACGCCCTGGAGTGTCGACTACTCGGCGAGCCCCAACCGCTATTCCACGACCAACAACGGTGCGACCTTCAGTGCGGTCACTGACAGCCCGACGGTCCACATCCCCCTGCTGACCCTGTCGGGGTACGCGAGCCCTGCATCATCGTCGACGAGTGACTCTCCTGCCCCGGTGCTCCAGCAGGTCTCCCTGCCGTCCATCGGCACATGCACAGGTCTCGATCGCCCCGACCTCGGCTGGGCGGGTGTCGGAGGCACGGGGTGGAGGGTGACGTCCCTCTGAGTGGTGGCTTTTCGCTCTTCGCGCTCAGGTCAGTGTTCTGATCATGCCGACATGAGTTCCGGTGTTGTCACCTGCCCCTCCTCCTGGGTCGTGGTGGTCGTCACCAGGGTCATGGATCGCTCGCTGAAGTAGCGGCGGTCGGCGGCGGCCCATTCGTCGTGCTGCTCGACCAGGACGGCCCCGGCGAGGCGCAGCAGGGCGTCAGGGTTCGGGAATACCCCGACAACGTCGGTGCGGCGCTTGATCTCTTTGTTCACGCGCTCGAGTGGGTTGGTCGACCAGATCTGACGCCAGTGGACCTGCGGGAACGACGTGAACGCCAGCAGGTCGTCCTTTGCCTCACGCAGCATCGCCTCGACCTTGGGCAGCTGCCGCCCGAGCATGCCGGCGATGGCGTCGAACTGCTCCTCGACGTGCTCGGCGTCCGGCTGGGCGAAGATCGTGCGGATCGCCGCAGCGACCATCTCGGCGTTGCCCTTCGGCACGACCGCGAGGACGTTGCGCATGAAGTGCACGCGGCAGCGCTGCCAGCTCGATCCGATCAGAACCGCTGCTATTGCTTGCTTCAGGCCCGAATGTGCATCGGAGATGACCAGCTGGACCCCGCCCAGGCCGCGGGCCTTCAGGCCGCGCAGGAACGCGGTCCAGAACGCGCCGTCCTCGCTGTCACCGACATCCATGCCGAGGACCTCGCGGCGTCCGTCGGCGGTCACGCCGATCGCGACGACGATCGCTTGGGAGACGACGCGGTGGTTCACGCGGGCCTTGCAGTAGGTCGCGTCGAGGAACACGTACGGATACGTCGTCCCGGCCAGTGACCGGTCCCGAAACGCGGCGACCTCCTCGTCCAGGTCCTTGCAGATCCGTGAGACCTCTGACTTGGAGATCCCGGTGTCCGCGCCCAGGGCCTTGACCAGGTCATCGACCTTCCGCGTCGAGACGCCATGCAGATAGGCCTCCATGATGACCGCGAACAGCGCCTGGTCGATCCTTCGCCGGCGCTCCAGCAGGCTCGGGAAGAACGACCCCGACCGCAGTTTCGGGATCCGCAGTTCCAGATCCCCGGCCGTCGTCGACAGGGTCCTGGGCCTCGAGCCGTTGCGGATCGCCGTGCGACCCTCGGTGCGCTCCCAGAAGCCGGCGCCGATCACGCCCTCGGCCTCCGCGTCGATCAACGCCTGATACATGCTCTGCGCGGCGATCCGCACGCGCTCATCCACGCCGGCGGCCTTCAACGCCTCCAGCAACTCCAACAGGGCAGACTGATCCATAGCCATCGTGCAAGGTCCTCTCGTGAGTCTCGTTAGCCCGAACTCACTGACCCTTGCACGATGGCCTCCTACGTCGCGGACAGCGCCACGCTCAAGGCCGAAAACCCACCACCACCGGGGACGTCACCGGGTGGAGTGAGTCCTGGGCGCAGTGGATGAATGGCGGCAAGGGCGGGGCAGTGTGCACCCGCACCCTCGTCTACAGCTCATCGCAGACACGTTGGACCGTCGGCTGAGCTGATTCCACCGACAGGACCACTAGCAACGCACAAGGCTCGCGCTCACTGAGATGTGAGACAACCATCAGGTACCCACCACCGGTTGGCCCCCTCCTGGACACGTGCGCCCTGTGGGTTGTGACCGCTGTGAGTCCGACAGCATCTCGCTCGCGGTCGATCTCCGAATGGCACAGCGTGTTCGCCGGAGCGAACATCCATGAATGAACGCTCTCGGTTGCTGTCTACCTTTCCTGAATTGCTTCCAACCGTTGCCCGCACTATGTAACCGGTCGAGAGGTGTCAACGCCGACTGAAAACTGACCCCCTGGCGATGAGTGAAAATTGACCCCTCTCGGTGGCTATTCGGTCTTGGCGGGCGGGGTGCGGCCGAGGTCTCGATCCTTGAGCCGGTAGGAGTCGCCCTTGATGGAGACGATGTCGGCGTGGTGGACGAGGCGGTCGATCATGGCGGCGGCGACGGTGTCGTCGCCGAAGACCTCGCCCCAGCGGCTGAATGGCTTGTTGCTGGTGACGATGACGGAGGCCCGCTCGTAGCGGGCGGAGATGAGCTGGAAGAACAGGTTCGCGGCTTCGGGCTCGAAGGGCAGGTAGCCGATCTCCCTACGGCAGCGGTCTCTTCGTTGCCGTCAGCGCCAGCGGCACCGGCAATCGCGTGATGACCAGCCCCGACGGCATCACATGGACCAGCCGGACCTCCGCAGCCAACAACTTCTGGCGGCCCGTCACCTATGGCAACGGGCTGTTCGTCGCCGTCAGCAGCACCGGCACCGGCAACCGCGTGATGACCAGCCCCGACGGCATCACCTGGACCAGCCGGACGTCCGCATCCGATAACGACTGGCGGTCCGTCACCTATGGCAATGGGCTGTTCGTCGCCGTCAGCTCCAGCGGCGCCGGCAATCGCGTGATGACCAGCCCCAATGGCCTTGTCTGGACCGGCCGAGCGTCCGCAGCGGACAACTTCTGGTCGTCCGTGACCCACGGCGACGGGCTCTTCGTCGCCGTCAGCCAGAACGGGTCGGGTAACCGCGTGATGACAAGCCCCGATGGCTTCACGTGGACCAGCCAAACATCCGCAGCCAATAACAGCTGGACCTCCGTCACATACGGCGACGGGGTTTTCGTGGCCGTCAGTGACAGCGGGTTCGGTAACCGCGTGATGACCAGCCCCGATGGTGTCACGTGGACCAGCCGAACGTCCGCAGCCAACAACGACTGGGCGTCAGTCACCTACGGCAGCGGTCTCCTCGTCGCCGTCAGCGGCACGGGCACTGGCAACCGTGTGATGACCAGCGGATCGATACCGGGAGGTGGGACATCATCCGACCCCGCTTCATTGCCGTCACCGATCGTCCAACAGTTCGGTAGGTCGGGATCCGAATCGTGCGATGCCGCGCAACCTTCCGGTCTTGATTGGGCTGGCGTCACGAGTGGTGGCTGGGGCGAGTCCTGGGCCCAATGGATGAACGGCGGCAGCGGTGGTCCGGTGTGCACGCGCACTCTCATCTACAGTCCAGCGCAATCAAGATGGGTCGTCGGCTGAGCTGCGTCCAGCGGCAAGTGCACGAGCAAGGTAGAAGGCTCCCCCTCACTGAGTTGTGAGGCGGGAGCCTTCTGCCTTGGTGCGCGAGGGGGGAGTTGAACCCCCACGCCCTTTCGGGCACACGGACCTGAACCGTGCGCGTCTGCCTATTCCGCCACTCGCGCGAGTTGCCTGGCAAAGCGAATCGAGTCTAGGGCGTGGCCCTCCTGGGGCACTAGTCGGGGCTGGCAGCCGGGACAGGCCGGGGGCTAGAGGCCTAGGACGTCGCGGAGGTCGCGGGCCGTGCCGACGATGTGATCGGGGTCGGCCGCCTCGAGCTCCCCCGGATCGGCATAGCCCCACGCGACCCCGACGCTCGTGAAGCCGTGGTGCCGGCCTCCCAGGACGTCCTCCTTGCGGTCACCGATCATGACCGCGTCGACGTCCTCCACTCGGCCACCCAGTTCGGTGATCCCGTGGGCGATGATGCTGGGCTTGTCCTGGCGCATGAGGTCCAGCTCGGTGCCGCTGATGACGTCGAAGTGGTCGATGAGGCCGGCACGGGTCAGAACCCGGGTCGCCGACTCGATCGGCTTCGCCGTGGCGAGCACCAGAGCGCTGGCCGACTTCGCGACGTCCGCGAGGAGATCGTCCATCCCCGGGAAGACGGTGAACTCGTACTCGCCGCCGCCGAAGTACTCGGCGCGGTAGGCCTGCACGAACCGATTGAGGTCCTCCTCGCTGCGGCCGTACCGCTCCAGCAGGGTGACGCGCAGGGGTGGCCCGAGCCAGGTCTGGAGTTCCTCGTCGGTGAGGTCCTGCATCTCCAGGGTCGGCAGGGCCTGGCGTAGGCACCGGAAGATCCCCGGGATCGAGTCGGTGATCGTCCCGTCGAGGTCGATGAGGATCACGTCATGACGCGGCACGCACGCATCATCGCAGTTACTCTGCGGAGCGTGACCCTGCGGGACCTCCAGGCCGAGCCGCTCGACCTGCTCGATGCCACTGTGGTGCGGGCGCGGGAAGTCGTCGATCCCGTCCTCCTTGCCCTGGTCGCCGACCGCATCGCCAGGGTCCTGACCGACGCTGCTCCGCAGGTCGAAGTGTCGACGGATCGCGAGCGCGCCCTGTGCTTGGTCATCGACCAGATGCTCATCGATGTCGCCGGTCTCGATGACGCCACCGTCCAGCAGGCAGCGTCGTACTTCACCGACGGCGAACTGGCCGACCTCGTCATGGCCTCGTACGCCATCGAGGCGCACACGCGCCTGCATCTGGCCTCCTCCCGACTTCTCGGGGGGCTCGGGTGAATCGCGAGGCGCGGGTGCCGGTCGGTGCGGACGGTCGGCCGGTCGGCCGGGACGCTGAGCTCGTGGCGCTGCTTGCCGCCTACCAGGACGCCGTCGTGCGCTCGCGTCATCTGGATCCGGTCACGACGGAACTCGTCCGGCTGCGCTGCGCCCGCCAGCACGACTGCCGCATCTGCCAGTCGCTGCGGTACGACGAGGCCCGCGACGCCGGCGCCACCGACGAGATCACGTCGCAGATCGACCACTACGAGACCAGTGGCCTGAGCGAGCGTCACAAGATCGCCCTCCGGCTCGTCGACTCCTTCATCTGGCAGCCATCGAAGATGTCCGACGATCTCGTGGCGCAGGTGCGTGCGGAGTTCACCGAGTCGGAGATCGCCGAGCTGTTGCTCGACATCACCAAGTGGTCGACGCAGAAGATCCACGTCGCGCTCGGCACTGACGGCACTGAGCGTGTGCCGCTCGACGACTCCGGGATCGCCCTGCTGTCGTTCGACGCCGCCGGCACCGCGCGCGTCCGACACACGTGATGCACCCGGGAGAACTCTGACCGGTCAAGTCGAGCCTTCGACGGGTGCTGTCGCCTACGGTGGGCGTGGAATGCGCGAAAGCACCCCGCAGGGGACCGGAGGGGTCATGGTCGTTGGGGAGAGCCCTCTCACTGGGGCTGATCTGGCCGCACTGTCGGGCCAGGCCAGTGACGTCCATGCGATCGTCGCGACCGATGGTCGGGTGACATGGTGGTCGGACGACGCCCATCCCGTCGGGCTGCCGCTGGCCGCGGCTCTGGTGCCCGATGACGGACGTCTCCTCGGTGCCCTGCTCGGCGACGAGCCGACCGGCCCGCACTGGCTGCGCCTGCGCGACGGGCAGGGTCAGGGACGCTGGGTCGCGGCCCTCGCGATGCCGCGCGCGGAGGGCTGGATCGTCCAGTTCCGCGACATGCGCGGACTAGGTCCCTTCGCCGACATGCCGCACCAGAACGGGGTCCTCACCGATCGCGAGCAGCTGCTTCATGAGGTGGCATGGCTGCTGTCGGCGACGCCCCGAGCCGGCAAGGAGACCGCCGTCGTCACCTGCGAGCTCACCCACCTGCCGGAGGTCACGCGTGTTCACGGCCGACTCGCCAGCGAGGAGGTGGTGGAGATCGTCATGGGACGCATCTCCGACTCCCTGCGGTCCGGGGATCGTGTGGCGCGCCTGGATCCGACCAGGCTTCTGATGGTCCTGCGTGGCGTGCGCGATCTCCCGGGAACCGTCGAGGTGATCGCACGGGTGCAGGACGTCATCGCCGAGCCGATCGCCCTCGCTGATGGCGATGTGGTCCAGACGATGGCCGCGGGGGTCACCCTCGTGAGCCAGGGCGAGAGCGCGGCCTCCGTGCTGAGTCGGTCCGCCGGGGCGCTGGATCTCGCGGTTCATGCCGGTCCCGGGAAGGTGATCACCAGCCCGCCGATGTGATGGGCCGCTGGAGGCAGGGATTCCATGCCGGTGGTGCCTGCATCCTGTGTCGCGAACCGGAGTGAATCACTCCCCGCGCACGGCCTAGCCTTCGTCGGTGACCACGGCCCAGGAGCGCGTCGAGCGTGCGTGTGATCGCATGACTGCCGCCGGGGGCCCGATCGCCATCACCGATCTCGCCGACGACGCCGGATGCACAACCCGGCAGCTCCAGCGCGACTTCGCCGACATCCTCGGCATCTCGCCACGCCAGTTCGGCCAGGCCGTTCGTACCGAGCGCTCGCGGGCGTCGCTTCGATCCCGTGCATCTGTCCTCGACTCGATCTTCGACGCCGGCTACGGATCCGTCCGTGCCTTCTACGAGGAAGCGGCGAGACGCCTCGGCATGGCGCCACGCGAGTACGCCTCCGGCGGCGCGGGGCTGCCCCTGCTGTGGTCGGTGACGTCGTCGTCCGTCGGCGACCTGCTGGCGGTCGCGAGCCCACGCGGGCTGGCCTCGGTGCGCATCGGCGTCGAGCATTCGCTTGTCTCGGAGATGCGGGTCGAGTTCCCCACCGCCGACCTCGTGCGCGACGATGCGGCCATGAGCGACGTGATGGCTGCCCTGCGTCTGCTCGCCGAGGGCCGACCTGCGCCCGACCTCCCGCTCGATGTGCGCGGAACGGCCTTCCAGGCTCGGGTCTGGGATGCCCTCCGCGAGATCCCGGCGGGGCAGACGCGCACCTATACGCAGGTGGCGGACACGATCGGGCAGCCGTCGTCGGTGCGAGCCGTGGCTCGCGCGTGTGCGACCAACCGTGTCGCCCTCGCGATCCCGTGCCATCGGGTGGTGCGCAGCGACGGAAGCCTCGCCGGATACCGGTGGGGCCTGGAGGTCAAGGCCTCGCTGCTGCAGAGCGAACGCGGGTGACCACGGAACGAACGGTGGGCAGTTGGCTGCCGTCGTACCTCCTGCTCGCGCTGATCTGGGGCAACTCGTTCTTCTTCGTCATGGTCGGCCTGGAGTCCCTCACTCCGGCGGGGATCGTCTTCACGCGCCTGGTCCTCGGGATGCTGACGATGATCGCGATCAGTGCTGTCACGCGGACGGCGTTCCCCGATCGACGGCACTGGAAGGCGATCTTCATCATCGCCATCCCGATGGCATCGGCCAGCTGGTTCCTGTTCTCCTTCAGCGAGCAGTACATCTCGTCGGCCCTCGCGGGCATCATCAACGGTGCCACCCCGCTGAGCACACTCGCGGCGATCCTGATCGCGTTCCCGGAGGAGCGACCGACGCGACAGCGTGTGGTGGGACTGGTCGTCGGATTCCTCGGGATCCTCGTCGTCGTGGGCGTGTGGCAGGGACTGGGTGCCTCCACTTGGCTGGGAATCGGCGCGTGCGTGCTCGCGGTGATCGGCTACGGCATCGCCTACCCCTACACGCGACGCCACCTGGCGACGGGACGTGCCGACGCCGTGCCGCCGCTCGCGCTCGCGACCGGACTCATGGTGGCGGCGACGATCCAGATCACCCCCGTGATGCTGGTCACGGGGTACGCACACGATCCGCTGACCATGCCGGTGGTGCTCGCGATGCTCGCGCTGGGCATCCTCGGCAGCGGGATCGCGTACGTGCTGAACTTCCGGGTGATCGCCCGCTCCGACGCCACGACCGCCAGCACCGTCACCTTCGCCATCACCGTGGTCGCGGTGATCTCCGGAGCCGTCTTCCTGAGCGAGGACATCACCTGGAACCAGCCGGTCGGCGCGCTGATCGTGATCGTGGGGGCATCGCTGGCCCAGGGACTGCTCAGGATGCCGCGATCCGCCCGGTAGTCGATCCACGGGCTGGAGCGCGATTCGCCCGGTAGCCGTTCCTCGGGAAGAATGACGGGGCCATGACCGCCAGCCCCGACACCCTGAGCACCGACGTCCTCATTGTCGGGGCCGGCCCCGCCGGATCCGCCACCGCAGCGTGGGCGGCCCGCCACGGCCTCGACGTCATGCTCGTCGACGCCGAGACCTTCCCCCGCGACAAGCCGTGCGGCGACGGCCTGACCCCCCGGGCGATCGCCGAGATGGATGCCCTCGGGCTGTCACCGTGGCTGGAGGGCCGCGCCCGCAACTGGGGCCTGCGTGCCGCCGGCTTCGGTCAGGAGCTCTACCTGCCGTGGCCGGGCGGGTCGCTGCCGCGCAACGGTGGTGCCGCGCCCCGCGTCGTCCTCGACGACGCCATCCGCCAGGTCGCCCTCGACTCGGGGGCCGTGGCCGTGGAGGGCCATCGCGCCACCGACGTCGTGATGGACGGATCCCGCGTGGCCGGGGTCGAGTTCTCGTCCGGCTCCGGACGCACGGCGACCAAGCGCACGATCACCTGCCGACGTCTCGTTGTTGCGGACGGAGCACGGTCGCAGCTCGGCCGGCGACTCGGGCGCGAGTGGCACCGCGGCACCGCGTACGGCGTCGCGGCCCGCGGCTACATCGACTCCGAGCGCAGTGACGATCCGTGGATCTCGTCGCACCTGGAGCTTCGCGGCACCGAGGGCGAGCTGCTCTCCGGCTACGGCTGGGTGTTCCCGCTCGGCGATGGCCAGGTCAACATCGGCGTCGGCACCCTGGCCACAGACAGGCATCCTGCCGACGTCAACCTCCGCCAGCTGCTCGGCCACTACACCGACCAGCAGCGCGATGACTGGCGCCTGTCGGGCGAGGTGCGCGATCCGTGGTCGGCGCTGCTGCCGATGGGTGGTGCGGTCAGCGGTGTCGCGGGTGCGAACTGGCTGCTCGTCGGCGACGCCGCCGGGTGCGTGAATCCGCTCAACGGGGAGGGCATCGACTACGGGCTGGAGACGGGTCACCTCGCCGCACAATTGCTGGCCGAGACGATTCCGAACCCGGCACTGGACTACACGCGCCAGTGGGCGCCGATCCTGCGCCGTCAGTACGGCACCGCGTTCTCGATCGCGCGTCGCCTTGCCGGCTACCTCACTGTCCCCGGCCTGCTGCCGACCCTGGGGCCGATCGGCATGAGGTCGCGGCTGCTGATGACGGTCGCGCTGCGGGTCATGGGCAACCTCGTGACGGAGGAGGACAGGGACACCGTCGCGCGGCTGTGGCGGGCGTCGGGGCGGCTCAGCCTGAAGTTCGACGAGCGGCCGCCGTTCAGCTGAGGCGCGGACTGTCCACAGGGGCGATGGGTGTATCACCGGTGATACATTTGCGTCATGGAGGACGTCAGTGTGCGGGAGCTCCGCAACTACGGTGGCCAGATCCTGGACCGCGTGGAGCGAGGAGAATCCGTGACGATCACCCGAGACGGGCGGCCCGTTGCCCGGCTGTCCCCCCTCCCGACACCTCGACTCAGTGCCCAGGCGCTGGTGGAGCACTGGCGAGGTGCGCCCCGGATCGACGGCGAGGCGTTGCGGCGAGACATCGGGGAGATCCTCGACATGGACCTGTGATGGCGTCGGACGTCGCCGGGCTGCTCGACACGAGCGTCGTGATCGATCTGGGTGTGACGGATCCCGAACGCCTGCCGAGGGACTCGTTCATCAGTGCCGTGACTCTGGCGGAACTCGGTGTTGGGCCGATCCTCGCTCGAACACCCGAGGATCGCCAGCAGCGTCAGCATGTGCTCCAGTTGACGGAGTCATCCTTCGATGCGCTGCCCTTCGACGCCTCCTGCGCGCGGCACTTCGCTGCCGTCGCCGGCTCCTTGCGTGAACACGGCCGCAAGCACAAGGCCCGTGCATTCGATGCCTTGATCGCTGCGACCGCACTCGCTCACGATCTTCCGCTCTACACGAGGAATCCTCGAGACTTCGAGGTTCTCTCCGGCCTGGTTGTCCGTCCGGTGGAGTAGTCGGCTCCGCCCTTGGCTGTGCGGCGGACATTCGCCTGGAAGACGCCTGCCTAGGGCACGAGGCTGCGGGGGATGGGCTGGTTGCTGGTGTGGATTTCGACTCGGCGGTCGCTGGTGCCACCGGTGCCGTTGAGGGTGCCGGCGCCCCAGTAGCGGATCCAGACGCGTACGCCTTGTGCTGCGAGGTAGGCAGCGACGTTCTTGGCGCGGGCGGTGGACAGGGACGCGAGTTCGGTGGGTGTGCCGGTTCCGCCTTTGCGGGCGAAGCCGGTGATGAACAGCCGGTCGGGGGACTTCTTGGCGGTTCGTGCGATGGCGCGCAACTGCGCCTTGTCCCCCGCGTCGAGGGTGGTGGAGCCGCCGGTGAAGGTGACGGGTCGGCCGACGCGTGTGCCGAACAGGGTGGGGGTTCCGGTGGCGGCCCTTCGGGTGATGGTGGTGGCGTGGATCAGGGGGCTGGTGTCCAGGGCGCCGGTGGAGACGCCGACCTCGTTGACGTTGTAGACGTTGACGGTGTAGCCGTCGGCGACGTAGGGGACGACGACCTCGGTCTGCTGCTGGCCGGGTCGTGCGGGCAGCTCGATGCGTGAGACGACGGTCCCGGCTGCGTCGCGGACGACGACGACGGTGCTGAGCACGCTGGCCCCGGCGGATCCGTCGGGCAGTCCGACGAGGACTTTGGCCCGGGTCCGGCCCTTCAGTGGTGTCACCTTCACCTGTTTGGGGGGTGGGGGAAGTGCGCGTCCGGTGGTGGGGTTGGTGGTGCCGGGGGGTCGCACGGCGTCGGCGGAGACCGGCCCGGGCGTGGTGCCGGTGGTGCCGGTGGCGGCGGATGAGGTGCTGCCGGCGGACCCCCCGCTGGTGGAGCCCCCGCTGCCCCCGCTGCCTCCGCTGCCTCCACTGCCCCCGCTGCCCCCGCTGCCTCCGCTGCCCCCGCCTCCGCTGCCTCCGGTGCTGGGGGTGGTGACGGTGATGGTGATGGTGTGGGAGGCGGCGGCGTAGGTGGTGTCGGCGGCGATGCTGACGGTC
>VFQT010001363.1_pt1 | contig 29781 bp, 26 predicted proteins | sample 3512381 | NCBI WGS metagenome assembly VFQT01 (sample SAMN10412376, study PRJNA504923) | tailings metagenome | isolation source: Relicate 2 Philex TSF3 active mining site | place: Philippines: Tuba, Benguet | collected 2017-08-29
TGCTCGATGGCGTCGAGCGCCTCGCGGATCGCGTTGCGGCTGGCCGTGCGGGAGAGGAAGCGCTCGCGCATGCGGGCGATGGCCCAGAAGAGATTGACGGCCGTCGGGCGCGCCGCAGCGAGCTCCTGACAGAGGCTCTCGAAAGCGGCGTGATCGAGGTTCGGTGCCCGGCGGGCCCCGAGGGCGAGACCATAGGCGGCGGCGACGCCAATCGCTGGGGCGCCGCGGATCGCCATGTCATGGATCGCGGCGGCGACCGAGGTCGCGTCGTAGCAGGGGATCCAGACCTCCTCGAAGGGCAGCAGGCGCTGATCGAGGATCATCACGCGGTCCGAAGACTCGCGGTAGATGGGAGTGACTGCGTTCGGCTTCATCGGCGACCCCACATCAGCTTGATTTTCGAGCATTCTTGGAACGCTTGGAAATCGAGGCAAATGGTTTGATTTTCGAAAAATACGTTCAGGTCCGGCGCGCTTCGAGGCGCTCGCGCATGAGGCGCTGAAGCTCTTCGGGGTTGGCCTTGCCCTTCGTCTGCTTCATCGCCTGACCGACGAAGAAGCCCAGCACTTTCTCTTTGCCGCCGAGGAATTCGGCGATTTGAGAAGGGCTCGCGTCGAGGATCGGCTCGATGATGGCAAGCAGCGCAGTGCTGTCCGAGACCTGGCCGCCATGCTCCTTTACCCAGCTGTCGAGGTCCACACCCCTAAGAGCGGCTGCGAGCCCGTCCTTCGCGAGACGGGTCGTGAGGCGACCCGCGACGAGGTGGTCGAGGAGGACGCCGAGGGTCTCGGGGGCGAGGGCATAACCTTCGGAGGAGGACAGGTCGCGGCCTTCGCGGGCGAGGGCGCCGAGGAGATCGTTGACGATCCAGTTGGCGACAGCCTTCGGTTCGACCTGGGGATTGCGGGCCTTCGCCGATGCGACGGCCGCCTCGAAATAGTCGGCGCGCGCGCGGCTCTGGGTCAAAACCTCAGCGTCGTAGGCAGGCAGTCCGAGGGTATCGACAAAGCGGCGCTCGCGTGCGTTCGGGAGCTCGGGGAGGGCGTCTCGTTCGGCATGGAGAAGGGGCTCGGGGACGGTCAGGACGAGGAGATCCGGATCGGGGAAGTAGCGGTAATCGTGCGCATCCTCCTTCGAGCGGAGCGAGCGCGTCTGACCGCGATGTTCGTCCCAGCCGCGGGTCTCCTGGATGACCACGCCATTGCGCTCGAGGAGCTCGATTTGACGGGCGATCTCGGCGTCGATGGCGAGTCCGACGAAACGGAAGGAGTTGACGTTCTTGATCTCGGTCCGGGTCCCGAGCTTCGGGTCGCCAGCGCGGCGGACCGACACGTTCGCGTCGCAGCGGAAGTTGCCAGCCTCCATGTCGCCGTCACAGACCTCGGTCCAGGTGACGAGGCGATGGAGCGATTTGAGGTAGGCGACGGCGTCCGCGGACGAATGCAGCGACGGGGTCGAGACGATCTCGACGAGGGCGACGCCCGCGCGATTGAGGTCGACCTGGGACTCGGCGCGGCGATTGTCGTGGATGGTCTTGCCCGCGTCCTCCTCGAGGTGGATGCGGATGAGCTCGATCTCGCGGCCATCGGGCAGAGGGACCGCGCCCCCCTGGCAGATGGGGTCTTCGTACTGGCTAAGCTGATAGCCTTTGGGGAGGTCGGGGTAGAAGTAGTGTTTGCGGGCGAAGCGGCTGTGGGGGTCGATGCGGCAGCCGAGCGCGAGCCCGAGGCGGACGGCGAGGCGAATGGCCTCGGCGTTCGGGACGGGGAGCGTGCCAGGCAGTGCGAGAACCACCTCGTCGGTGAACGTGTTCGGCTCGAGGTCGGCTGTCGACCCACCCGCGACGGGGCAAGGAGTGAAGAGTTTCGAGCGGGTCTTGAGCTGGGCGTGGACCTCGAGGCCGATGACGGCCTCCCAACCTGCGGGGATGGTCATGGCGTCCCTCCGAAGGGGCACGAGAGGGGTGGGAAGTCGCGCTCGAGTGCAGCACCCGCCTCGAGGAGGCGGGGCTCGGCGAGCGGGGGACCGATGAGCTGGAGGCCGACGGGGAGGCTGTCGGGGGTGAGCCCGATGGGCAGCGATAGACCCGGCATGCCTGCGAGGCTCGCGGGGATCGTGAAGATGTCCATGAGGTACATCGCGAGCGGGTCGTCGAGCTTGTCGGTGAGGCGCCAGGCGGGGACGGGCGAGGTCGGGCCGACGATGAGGTCGACGTGGGCAAAGGCCTCGTGGAAGTCGCGCGCGATGAGGGTGCGGGCGCGCTGGGCCTGGCCGTAATAGGCGTCGTAGTAACCAGATGAGAGCGCGAAGGTGCCGAGCATGATGCGGCGCTTCACCTCAGCGCCAAAGCCCTCGGCGCGGGACTTCGCGTACATCTCGGCGAGGTCCTTTGGCTGCGGGGTGCGATGGCCGTAGCGGATGCCGTCGTAGCGGGCGAGGTTCGAGGAGGCCTCGGCGGTGGCGATGAGGTAGTAGGTCGCGACCGCGTAGCGGGTGTGGGGAAGCGAGATCGGGACGAGGGTCGCGCCGAGAGCTTCGAGGCTCGAAAGTGCGCGGCTGACGAGGGTCCTGACCGATGGGTCAACGCCTTCGTCCTGAGCCGGTAGGTATTCGACAGGGAGGCCGACGCGAAGGCCTTCGAGGGGGCGAGCCTTGTCGAGGCGCGCGAAGTCGGGCGGTTCGACGGGCGCAGGGAGGCTCGTCTGGTCGCGGACGTCGTGGCCCGCGATGGCCTGATGGAGGGCGGAGACATCGGCGACCGTGCGGGCGAAGGTGCCGACCTGGTCGAGGGACGAAGCGTAGGCGATGGCGCCGTAGCGCGAGATGCGGCCATAGGTTGGCTTGAGGCCGACGATACCGCAGAAGGAGGCGGGCTGGCGGACCGAGCCGCCCGTGTCGGTGCCGAGGGCTCCAGGGGCGAAGTGGGCGGCGACCGCTGCCGCAGAACCGCCCGAAGATCCGCCAGGGACGCGGTCGAGGGCCCAGGGGTTGCGCGTCACGTGAAAGGCCGAGCTAACGGTCGCCGAGCCCATCGCGAACTCGTCGAGGTTGGTCTTGCCGAGGATGACGGCGCCCGCCTGTCTGAGGCGTGAGACGACGGTGGCATCGTAAGGGGGGGACCAACCGCGGAGGATCTTCGAGCCCGCCGTCGTCTCGAGGTGGCGCGTGACGATCTGGTCCTTGATGGCGATCGGAACACCGGCGAGAGGGCCGAGTGTCTTGCCTTCGCGGCGGGCGTCATCGATGGCGGAGGCTTCGGCCAAGGCCGCGGGCGCGTCGATCGCGAGGAAGGAGCCGAGCGCGCCGTCGTGGGTGGCGATGCGCTGGAGGTGAGCCTCGGTGAGCGCCCGCGCGGAGAGCGAGCCGTCGCGGACGAGGCGCGCCTGGGTGAGGAGGTCGAAGCGGGTGGGGTCTGACATCAGACGACCTTTGGGACGATGAAGGCGACGTGCGCAGGATCGTGGACGGGAGCGCCCGAGAGGGCGGTCGCGCGGTCCATCGCCGGACCTGGGAGGTCTTCGCGCAGGGCCGCTGGGAATGGCAGGGGGTGGCTCATCGGCGGGATATCTCGAAGTTCGAGCGTTTTGAGTTCCGCGACGTGATCGAGGATCTTGCCGAGGTCGGCGGCGATGCGCTCGGCTTCGCCTTCGGCGAGCTCGAGGCGCGCGAGCTTGGCGATGTGGGCGACGTCGATGGTGGGAGCTTCGGTCGGTGAGCCGTCGTTCATGAGGGGCGCTTAGCACGGAGGAAGGGAAGGCGTGAAGTGTGCCTTCGCTACGGAGGCTCCCCGAGGCGTCAGTCGTCGGCCGCAGGGAGGTGCACCGTAGCAGTAGTGCCCTTGTCGGGGATGCTCTCGAGGACGATATGTCCGCCGTGTTGGATGATGATGTCGTGGGCGATGGTGAGGCCGAGGCCCACCCCCTCGCCAACGGGGCGGGTCGTGTAGAAGGGGTCGAAGACGCGTTCTCGGGCCTCGGCGGGGAAGCCGATACCGTTATCGGCGACGGCAAGGCGTATCTCGGAACCGACCTGAGAGAGGGTGATGGCGACGTGGTTTTCGGCGACATCGCGCGCCTGAGGCATCGCTTGCAGGGCGTTCTGAACGAGGGCGAAGAGCACTTGGACGAGCCTTGGTGCGCTGCCGCTGACGAGCGGGACGTGGTGAAGGTCGAGGTCGAGGCGGGCGCAGCGGCGGATGGAGGCACCGAGCATTTGCAGGACGGTGCGAACGACGTCCTCGAGCGCGACGCGGCTCGTCGTGAGGTCGCCGTCGCGAGCGAGGAGACCGATGTCGTCGACGATGGTGCGGATGCGTTCGGAGCCTTCGCGGGACTCTTTGAGCATATCGAGGACGTCGGCGAGGCGTGCTCTGATGTCGGGGTTGGAGCGGGCGAGATCGAGAAGGTCGTTCATCGCGAGCTCGGTGTTGCCGTGGACGGCCGTGAGCGGGTTCGAAATCTCGTGCGCGACACCTGCCGCGATGCGGCCGAGGGAGGCGAGACGCTCGGAGATGTGGAGCTGGCTCTGGAGCTGACGTTCGGCGGTCACGTCGCGAGCGATGACGAGGCAACCGTCGATACCGCGGGCGTCGAGTACGGGGCGGATCGAGACCTGGAATCGGCGCGGGCGGCCACCTGCTGCGAAGCTGAACTCGTGGGTCGACGAGCCTCCCGAGGAGAGAATGTCTCCAATGGCTTCTGAGATGATGGGGTGCTGAGAGAGGAAGGAGTGGGTTCGAAGGGAGCCCGAGAGGTCAGTGATCCCGAGGACGGAGAGCTCGTCCTTGGCGACCTGGTTCGCGAACTGAACCTGGAGGTCGCGGTCGAGTCCGAGGATGGCGACGCCCACGGCGTCGATGAGGAACTCGAGCCGTTCGGCGGTCTGGCGGGTATGTTCCTCGGCGAGGCGGAGCGCGCTGACGTCGCGGGATACGCTGCCGACGAACTCGACGTCACCGCTAAGTCCGGGGCATGGATGATAGAGGACATCGAACACTGTAGGGATGGAGCCGAGCCTCTGCGTGCGGACCTCGATGCGCTGAGGGAGGCCGGTGGCGAAGGCCTTCTCGAGAGCCTCGAGCATGCGCGTCGCGTTCGCGACGGAGATACCGAGTTCGTCGTAGCGCGACCCGATGAGCTCGGACGGTGGGCGATCCATGAGTCGGCACACGGCCCCGTTGACGTAGGCATGTCGCAACTGGCGGTCGAAGATGGCGATCGGATCGACGGAGACGTCAACTAGGGAGGACAGGCTCGTCAGAAGGTAAGTAGGAATGTGGGACTCGCTCATGCGGGGACAATGCCCGAGCGGGAGGCGGAGGGAAAGGGCGCCCGGTCGAGGTCGAGACCGAGGGCGTCGAGGCTTCGATGTCGAAATTGCTTTACCTGCGTTCGTGGTGTGCCTAAGAGGAAGGGGCCGCTCGAGGAGCCCCCCGATGAACGCGATGAGGATGATGTTCTCCCTTGCCCTCCCCCTCCTGCTCGTCACCCTGCTCGTCCCGGAGGCGAGTTACGCCGCAGCCTGCCCGGGTTGAGCGAATCCAAGCCTCCCGGTCGGGGGGCAAGAAGCAAAGAATCCCATCTCTCCTGGGCGCCTCGAGTGGCGTCTCGGGCTTGGCTTCAGCATGCTCGATGCGTCGCACACGGCGACCGAGAGGCTAGACCCGGGAGAAGAGGAGACCGAGGTCTGGCACCGACAGAATAGTTTGATTTTCGAGACAAGAGCACTCGCGGACTATGGAATTTCGGACTGGTTCTCTGTCCAGCTCGAGTGGCCACTTCGCATCTTCGACACCTCGATTCGCTACGAGGACGAAGCGGGGGGCGAGGTGCCGATCCTCGGAGACGATATCCACCACCGCAACGAAACGCTCGTGGGCACGGGCGACCCACTCTTCGGCGTGAGGGTCGCGCAGCGCCTCGACGATTGGCTCTTCGAAGTTCGCGTGGGCGGACGGCTTCCTCTTGGGCAGACCGAAGAGAATCCCTTCACCCCAGAGTCCCTACTGAGACCTCACCAGCACTTCCAGCTCGGCACTGGGACCGTCGACCTCGAGATCGCAGGCGCGGTTGAATACAGTCTGAAGGCGTTGAGCGTTGGAGCCTGGGGCTGGTCACGGCTGACTTTGTACGAGAACAGCAGGGGGTACGAGGCGGGGGAGCGACTCGCGGGCGGGCTCCTTGCCGCAAGTGATCTCGGACTCGAAGGCTGGCGCTTCAGTGCCCTCTTCGAGGTCCAGGGTGAGCTCGCCGAACGATGGAACGGGGTCGTGCCGACAGACGATGGCAACCAGGGGAGGGTCGACCTCTATGCCGGTCTCGGGGTGCAGATGAACCCGGCGCAAGGACTCTGGCTTGCGCTCGGCCTGCGCACCCCGGTGTATAGCAGGATCAAGGGGGGCGAGCTCGAGATGCCGGTCGTTGCCGACCTGTCGATCGGAGGTGGATTTGACCTTAGAGCGGACGCAGAAGACGCGAGCGCTGAGAACGCTGGGCGCGGCGATGTGGCCGACTTTCCAACGGGCGTCGCGCCCCGCCCCGTGGAAGGACGAGTCACAGTCGTCGACTACAAGGCCGTGTGGTGCGGCCCGTGCCGAGAGCTCGAGGTGAGACTCGTTGCGCTCGCAGAACGGTACCCAGAGGTTTCGGTCAGGCGCTTCGACGTGGGCGAGGAGGCGCCCGAAGGGATGGTCCTGCCACATGTAAAGGTCTATGACGAAGAGGGCCAGCTCGTTTGGGAGTCAGGCGGTAGTCCGGCAGACCTCGAGGCGGGCCTCGTCAGGGTTCTCGATGGCTTGAGAAGCCGGCCTTAGGCCACTGGATGCCGACCCCGCCAGGGGTGCTCCCAAGCGCTGAACGGCGGTTCATTCGCTCGGGACGACCAGCGAAAACGAGGCGGCATGCGCCGAGAAAAGGGCCGGAGGTGCTGCCTCGAGTGAGAGACTGCGCCCAGGGACCCTCAGGCGCCACGAGTGCAGCGCGAGCCGAGGGTGGGATTGTTGGTGTGTGCGGTCGCCATAACGTGGATCCCCCAGAAGGGGATGGCCCGCATGGTAGGCATGAACCCGAAGCTGATGACGTCGCCCCGTGAGGGGCTCGAGGTCGAGCAGGACGGGGTGGTCGTCCTCGGAATGCCTCGAGAGTCGACGCCAGCGGGTTTGGGAGGGCTTGCCGCGTGAGTCTACGCCCATCCGGCCGGAGCCGAACTGAAAGATCGGGGCATCGATGAGTCCGCTGTCTTGAGGAAGCCAGCCCGCTGCGATGGCGAGATAGTGCTTTTCGACGGCGCGGTGCTCGAAGGCGACGGAGAGAGCGCGATGGGCCTCGGCCGTGCGTGCGAAGAGGAGAAGTCCCGAGACCTCTTTGTCGAGTCGATGGATGACGAAGAGGCGCTCGTGGCGCGCTTGCTCGAGCACGCGCTGGGCCGAGGGCTCGGCAAGGTTCCTCTCTGGGATCGAGGAGAGACCGATGGGCTTGTCGACCGCGAGGAGGTCGGCAGCTTCGTAGATGATGCGTGGAGCGAGTTGAGCCATGGGGAGGTGAGCTGTGGAGAAGAGGAGTGCTTACTTGTCGCCAATCGCGTCGAGATGGCAATCAGATCCGGTCGGACCTCGTGGAGATCGGTGACTGGCATCCCGGCGCGTGCCGTGGTAGGGGATGTGTGTCTGTGCAAGCAGACAAGGGAAGGCGCCCGGGTCGCACCGATCCGATGCGTCAGCGCAGCGACCGGCCTCGCAGTTCGTCGAAGCTGGGCCCCTCGAGGGCGAGTCCGTCGTCCCGGAGGCAAATCGCGACCTGGATCGGGGTGTGGGGAGACCTGCCAAGGCAAGGCCCCGGAAACACCCAGGTCGGAGCGGTGAGCTAGCCAGGACCGGAGCCCGGGGGAGGGTTCGGCCGTGAACTGCGGCGCGTCGATCGCGGCTGGCGAGCACATCGGATGACGACGTGCCGGGGCGTCCTCCCCTCCCCTGACCTCGGGCCATGCCATGCCGTACCGCGTCGAAGACCTCGAGATATTCCGCGAGAAGTTCATCCATGAGCTCGCAGAGAGCCAGCCCGATCTGAGCGGGCATCAGGACTTTCTACGCTACTGGAAGGGCGTGGAACAGCAGGCGCAGCAAACTGAAGACCTCGGTCAGCTCGACACCTGGGTAAGGGACCTTGCGCGAGACAAGGAGAAGGTGCAGGCGCTCAAGAACCGCACCGACACCATGGGCGACAAGGAGGGGTCTCAGGGGCTTTTGCAGTCGATCCTGAAGCTCGTCCTCGACGTCCTCGACGCCGTGGAGCGGCGCCTCAGGCGGTGGCGGGACGAGAGGCTGTCGATTCTTGCGTCGATGCTGTGGAAGGGTGGCCCGGGTGGCGCGCCGAAGCCCAAGCCCGAAGACAAGGACAAGAAGGACGGCAAGAAAGAGGAGGCCGTGAAGGATGCGGCGGCGGCTCAACAGCAGCAGAAGCAGGACCCGACGCTGAAGAAGGATAAGGACAAGAAGTTCGAGCGCTAAGACGGTCTTTCAGACCGTGCAGCAGGCCGCGGTAACCCCGCTATTCAGCGCGGTGCGACGTAGTAGCGCAGCGCCTCGACAGCCTCCGGAGCTTCGCGAGCGAAAGTCACCATGGCTCGGGTCTTTTGGTCGAGGCCAATCGAGTCGGCGAGGATACGGACGGTCTCGGGCCAGCCTTCGCCGACGAGGATCACCTGGCGGAAGGGGGCGTCGGGCTCGAGGCCCCAGCTCCAGATCTCGGTGAGGAGCGCCACGGCGTGCAGGTCGCCCGGCAGGAGGATGACCGCATCGGCGAGTTCGAGGACTCGCTCGAGAGCCTGGAGAGCAGTCGGACGGGTCTCGATGGCCGCGAGGGGGACGTCGATTCCTTGGACTCCGACAGCGACGAGAGGAGCGTCTCCCTGACGCGCGGCGCGAGCCACGGCCTGGGCGACGAGGCCCTGCCCGCAGACGACCACCCCATAGCCGAGGCGACCAAGCTGCGCACCGAGGCTGCTCGCGAGCTCGCCTGTCTTCGTCGCACGCGGGGAATCGGCTCTCGCTGGTCCCAGCACTGCAATCGCTGCTCGATCCCCGATCACGCGGCCTCGCTCGTTCAGGTTCCTGCACGCATGCTCGCACCGAGAGGAATCGGCGGCCAGCAAAGCGCACCCCAGGACGTTGCGGCCGCGAAGGCCTCGTTGTCAAGAATGCCTTCTCCATGCTACCCGCTCGTGCCATGGGAAAGCCCGCTCGCGATGGCCATGTCAGCGTCCGCAGTCGATTTCGACAGGCGCTGGTGGGAGGCCTCGCCTCGGCCTGGGTGGTCGCGTGTGACGACCCCAGCAAGATGTTCGAGGGGCGATGGGAGTCGGTGGGGGTCGTCGAGGACTCGGAGTTCCTTGGTGGCCGGCCAGAGCTGTCGATCGGGCACTACGGACGGGAGCTGACGGGTGTCGTGCGATTCCTCGACCGCAACGGTCTCGTCACTGGCGATTGCGCGTGCGCCTTCATCGAGCAGCAGAGGGTCGAGCTCGAGTTCGAACGCTTCGTCGCGGTCACGGAGCGATGCAATGGAGATGTGTGGATCTGGGAGCTCGAACGAATCGTCGATGTGGACGATCTCGAGTTCCTAGAGGGGACGGTCGTGCGGGCGGTTGGCGGTGTGGGGACGTCGGTGAGGTTCAGACTCGCGGACGAGTTCGTGAGCGATGAACGTCGAGAGTGTGCGCGATGAAGAAAGGGCTCGTCTTCCTCGCCGCCCTCGCAGGACAAGCTCTGGCGGTGTCTGCGGTGCATGCGTGGCCGGATGAGAGCGCCCGGGAGCGAACGAATCGCGTCGGGGTCATACCCTTCGTGCTCGCAGAGCAATTTGGCATCGAAGAGGTTCTCTTCTCGTCGGCTCGACCTGTGGAAGAACTCTCGTTGGAGCTGTGGCAGACCTTGCTGCAGGACAGACTCGCGTCCCTTGACCTGGTGTCCCTCGTGCCCGTGGAGGCCGTCAGCGGGACTCTGATGGCAGCAGCGGACCCGAAAGGCGTCGCGAGGGCCGAGTCCCTTTTTGCAAGTGGTCTCGAACACTGGAAAAACCTCGATGCCGGGCGCGCGATGACCGACCTCGACGCGGCAAGGAACCTTCTCGAGCGTGACTTCGGCGCGATAGCCTCGAGCGGCCGACTCGGCGACATCGAATTCCATCGTGGCCTCGCGCTCCTCGATCTCGGCGACGAGTCGAGCGCGCTCGAAGCTTTCGAGAGGATGTTCGTCTTCAACCCCTCGCGGCGCTTCGAACGCGGCTACTACGGCACCGAGGTCGAGCGGGTCCTCCTCAAGGCCTCGAAGAAAATCGCGTCCATCGAATTCCTGCGCTATCGCTTCCCAGCAGAGCGACTGGCCACGCTGGCAAAGCGCATGCGCCTCGACGCGATCGCCATAGGCATTGCGCACCCAGTTCGTGATGGCACATCGCAGCTCGAGGTCGCTCTCTTCGACGCCCGCAACGCGGAGTTCACCTCGAGAAGCAGGCTCGACCTCTCTTCGAGGGAGGCCGCCGAAGACCAGCTCGATCGCCTGCTTACGAGCTGGCTCACGTGTCTCATCGAGAGCCCCCGTGGGCTCGCGCGCCCTAGCCCCAGGAAACGGGTGAGTCTCGACCTGTCCTACACCCATGGCGTGTGGCTCAAGCATCGGCGCACACGCGACTTCCTGCAGGGCCCGGGAGCTCAGATCGGCCTGAACTATGCCGTCGAACCCGGTCTCGAACTCTGGGCGAGAATGTCGCAACGCACGACGCTCAGCGACTCGAACGGCGACCTGCTCGATGTCTTCGCGACCACGCATCTCGCGGCCGGCATCGGGCTCGCCGTGGGCAGTGACACCTGGCGCTTCCTTCTCAGGGCAGGCCTCGACACCGCGCTCTCGCTCTCCGACATCGCCATGTCCACGGATGTCGACTGCAAGTTCTTCGGGCCCGAGAGTCCCCGCTGTGGCAGCATCTTCGTCGCCGCAAGCCCTGCGCTCTGGTTGGGACTCGACTTCTCTCTCGGGCTGAGATTTTCGCCGACGCGATCGTGGTACGGCACCCTCAAGGCGGGCGTCACGGGCTATGTAATCTCCCCCTCCGTCGTCGACGAACTCAATTTTCCTCTTTACGGGGCGCTCGGTTTCGGGCTTCCGTTCTGACCTTCCCCAGGGTCTCCCATTGCCTCTCAGGAGTTTCCACGATGCGTCGCACCCGCCACCTCATGACATTTTCGCACCGCCTTGCGCTCGTCGCGATGCTCGGATCGCCGCTATCCGCCTGCGGCAAGAAGGAAGAGCCCCCGCCAGCCCCTGTCGCTGATACGACCCCAGCGGCAAAAGAAGAGGTCAAGACCCCACCTCCAGAGACGAAGCCCGCGGAAAAGCCCGTCGAACAGCCAGCGGCCAATACGCCTCCAGAGCGCGGGGGGATGAAGCTCGGCTCGGTCGCGACCTTCCCCGAGGACATGGTCGCGGTCGCCGGCGTCAAGAGCCTCTCCCAACTCATCGCCGCCTTCTCGTCGCAGGCTCAAGCGATTGGCGGCCTCGAGGTTCCACCTGACGCGCTCAAATCGGCCCTCGAAGGCCTCAAGGCGCAGACTGGCGTCGACTTCGCGTGGCTCGACGCCGAAAAGCCGATGCAGATCGCCGTCCCGAACCCGAAGAAGTACCCCGAGGGATTTGTCGCCATCTTCCCGGTCAAGGAGGGCACGAAGCTCGATGTCGCGGCGCTCCCGAACCCGGCGAAGGACGCTGAGGGACATACGGCGAAGCTCGACCTCGGTGGCAAGACCCTATTCGTCGACGACCTCGGCACCCATGTTCTCGTCACCTCGCACGGAACCTTCAAGACCGAGTTCGAGAGCTTCTTCAAGGAGGTCGCCGCCTGGAACCCGAGCGAGCCGATCATCATCGACTCGAGCGTCGAGAACCTCACGAAGATTTTTGGCGACGAACTCGGCGAGGCAAAGAAGAGCCTGACCGAGCTCACCGGCATGCTCACCCAGGGCGCCGACTCGAGCCAGGCTGCAACCCTGATGCAGGCGGCCGATTTCGGCTTCGCCTTCATCGAGGGCACGACCCGCATGGCCATCGCCCTCGACCCGACTGGCGACTTCCCGCGCCTTGGCCTCGCCTTCGCGGGCAAGCCGGAGAGCGCAGTCGGAAAGCTCGTCGCCAACGCGAACGGTCGCAAGGTCGCCCTCGCGACCACCATCCCCGCGGAAGCCTGGCTCGCCATCGGTTACAACATCGAGGGCTTCGGCTACATGAGCAACGCGAAGGACAGCCTCGATCAGCTCCTCGCAATGCCGAACCCGGTCTTTGCCTCCTTCACGGAAGCAGACAAGACTGAGCTCGGAGAAAAGCTCAACAAACTTCAGGAGCTTCAGGGCACCGAGAGCGTCACCTGGATCCGACAGGATGGCCCGAAGCCCTTCGTCCTCCAGGGGATCGCGGACGCGAAGGATGGTCCTGCGTTGATGCAGGCCTTCTTCGACTTCGGTGACTTCTTCTTCAAGAAGATCTGGACCATGGCCCGCCCGCAGATGCTGAAGTCAGGTCAGGTCCAGGAGGCAGACGCCCCCGAAAATCTCGATTTTCGAGGATTTGCCGCGCTCGTGTCCAAGGTCGCGAGCGCCATGGGCATGAGCCTCGAGGTCAAGGAAGCCGCGACGAAGAACGGTGGCACCGCTCGAGCAGTCGAGTTCGGTATCGACTGGGCGAAGATCCCGCCCGCCCCCGAAACGAAGCTCGTCTCCAACTGGCTCGGAGACAAGCTCGGATTCGGTTTCGCCGCCGAGGGGAAATATCTCGCGACCTCGTTGTCGGCCGATGCGGCGGCGAGCGCGGCCGCCCTCCTCGACCGGGGTGTCCCGTCGGATGCCGCCGATACCTGGATAGGGAAAGCCAAGGACAATGCGTTCTTTTTCCTGGTGCGTCCTGCGCGCCTGTTGAAGGTGCTCGCGGAGGCCCTGCCGCAGATGAGTGAGAAGAAGGGAGTGATCGACACCCTCGCCGATGAGCCCATCGCCCTCACCGGCATGAGCGACGGGTCGATGCTGAACTTCGAGATCACCCTGCCGATGAGCATGCTGAAGGGGTTTGCCCAGCTCCAGTGAGCTGACGTCCACTTCGACCAACGGGGCCCTGCTCTCGGCAACGAGGGCAGGGCTTTTTCGTGCCCGAGCGTCGGGGATCCGCAAGGAAAATGGCGCGACCCAGATTCGTCCCTATGATGACGGGGCACGGTCGACGGAGCTCGGGACGAGCGGAGCGCGAGACGTCGGACAGGTGCCTGGGAGACCATGAGCGACGAGCGGCAGTGGCTCGCTATCGAGCGGCAGGCAAAAACAGCGGTCGAGCGGCAGAATTGGCCTCTTGCCGAGGATCGCCTGAAGCGCCTCGTCGCCCTCGCTCCGCATGTGCTCTCGTTCGTGAGGCTGCTCGCACAGGTCCTGCGCGAGCAGGAGCGCCATACCGAGGCCGAGGCACTGCTCGTCGACCATTGGAAGGCGTCCTCGACGGAAGACGTCGAAGGGCGTCGCGAACTCCTCCTCGAGCTTGCCGATCTAAGACTAGCGACCCGTCGCCCGGCTGAAGCAGCGCGGGCCGCAAGACGCGTCCTCGAGGTGGAGCCAAACCAGTGGGAGGCCCTCTACCTGCTCGGAAACGCCTTCCTCGACGTCGGCGCCTTGCCCGAGGCGGTCAACGCCTACCGCGAGAGCATCTCGAGCCACCCCTTCGAGCCCGAAGTGTGGTGGAACTTCTCGATTGCGCTAGAGAAATCGGGCGACTTCAGCGCCGCGGCGGACGCTCTCGATGCCTGGATCAAGAACGGTGGCCCCGGGGCCTCGGTCGCCGACAAAAAAGCCGCGCTAGATGACATCGCGCGGCTTCGCAAACAGGCGCGATAACGCGACTGAATGATGGTTCAGTCCTCGCCGCCGCCGCCGTCGTCGGTCTCGCCCGCCGCCTCGGCCGCGTCGATCCACTGACCGAGCGCCGCGCAGATCGACTTTGCCTGCGCGATCGACGAGATGTTGAACTTCGACTGCTGCCGGAAGACGCCCGAGCGCTTCTGATAGCGACGGATCGTGAACTTCGGCTTGCCCCACTCGCCGCTCTTCGGGTTCTTCTCGCGGAACTTGAAGAGGATCGTGGTCCAGCTTCCACGTGTGAGAACGACCTTGTCGAGCTGCTCGACCGTCGCCTCGCCGCCTTCCTCCCAGTTGACCGTGATCTCGTCGATGTCAGAAGCCATGAAAGTACCTCGTGGGTGCTAGAGGGACGCGCCTTCTAGCGCCGCCCGCCGCGGATTTCAACGGACGAAGTCGAGGACGAGCCGATTGAAGCGGGCGGGCGTCTCCTCGTGGGGGCAGTGGCCCGCCTCGGGAATGAGCACGAGCCGCGCGCGAGGCAGCTTTCGCTGAAGGCGATGAGCTGTGCTCGCGGGGAGGAGACCGTCGCGTTCGCCCCAGACGATGAGCGTCTCGTGGCGTATCTCAGGAAGACGGGCGTCGAGGGTCGCGATGGCCTCGGGCAACGCGCGGGCGGTCGCGACAAGGGCGCGCATCGAGCCCCTCGCCTCAAATGGCGCCCAGAACCCGGCCATGTAGTCGCGGTCGACGGGGAGGTTGCGATACGCGATGGCGGTGAGGGGGATCCGCAAGAGGGTCGGCCCGACGAGGGCCCGATAGACCGGCGCGAGGGCCTGGAGCTGGCTCTTTAGGAGCGGCCAGGGGAGCTGCGCGACATGGGACGCCGGGTTGACGAGGACGAGCTTGTCGACGCGATCGGGCGCAGTCAGCGCGGTCCAGAGCGAGACGCCGCCGCCGAGCGAGTTGCCGACGAACGTCGCTTTGTCGACCCCGAGGTGGTCCATCGCGCCAAGGACGAAACGCGACAGCGCCGGGATGTCCTGCCCATCGCCTTCACGTCCCTTCGCGTCATGGGGACGACCGCTCCAGCCGTGCCCCTTGTGGCAGAGCGCGATGACGCGACAGTGCTTCGAGAGGGCCTCGAGGTTGTGGCGCCAGGCCCAGGAGGACACGGCGATGCCATGAAGCAGCACGAGCGTCTGTACCTCACGACCGTCTGCGAGAACGGGCTCAGGCTCGAGGACCACCGCGTGCGCGCGGAGGCCCTCGACCTCGAAGAAACGTGACTTCGCGTGCCAGGCCTTCATGCGCCCAAGGTGCATCTCACGCCGTTCGATGGCAAGACAGGTCTCGGCTCTCGAACCGAGGACGCTCATGAATGTCCCCACGCCCTGGCGTACAGCTCTCGCCTCACGAAAATTCAGGATCGAGACCCGCGAGGGTCTACCCGCCGAGGTCCTTGCCCTCGTCTCGACCGAGACCCTCATGGAGGGGCTTTACGCACTTGCCAGGGCTCACTATCCCGACGCGCCAGGGCTCTGCCAGGACGAGGTTTTCAGGCTGCTCTCAGCAACCCGTGAAGGCGACGGGTGGCGGGTCTTGGCGGAATACAGCTTCGACTTCGACTTCGCCTCGGCCGTGCCAAACAACGTCGAACATCGCGTCGAACTCGAGCTCGACCCGACGTCCATCAGCCGCTCCACGTGGGGCCCGCCGCGCGAGCCCTGAGCTCGTTCACTCCTTGTCGAAGCGCTTGCGCTCGTTGTGGTCGAGGTGCTTCTTGCGAAGGCGGATGTGCTTTGGCGTCACCTCGACGAGCTCGTCGGAGCCGATGAACTCGAGGGCCTCTTCAAGTGTGAAGATGCGCGGCGGCGTGAGGAAGATGTTCTCATCGGCGCCAGACGAACGCACGTTCGTGAGCTTCTTGCCCTTCGAAGGATTCACGATGAGGTCATTCTCGCGCGTGTGAAGGCCGATGATTTGTCCGTGATAGACCTTCTCGCCGGGGTTCACGTAGAGCTGACCGCGCTCCTGCAGGGTGTTGAGCGAGTAGGTGACGGTGTCGCCATCGTCCTGAACGATGAGGACGCCGTTCTTGCGCATGCGGGTCTTGCCCTTGCTGACCGCGTAGTGGTCGAACATGTGCATGATGGTGCCGGTTCCGCGCGTGTCGGTGAGGAACTCCGAACGGTAGCCGATGAGGCCCTGTGAGGGGCAGTACCAGCGCATGCGGACGTGACCGTCGAGGGTCGCCTGCATCTCGCGGAGTTCACCGCCACGCTGATTGAGCTTCTCGATGACCGAGCCGGAGTATTCCTCCGCGCAGTCGATCGCGACCTCTTCGATGGGCTCCTCGGTTTGGCCCTGCTCGTTCTCTCGCGCAATGACCTGAGGCGGGGAGACTGAGAGCTCGAAGCCTTCACGGCGCATCGTCTCGATGAGCACCGACAGGTGGAGCGTACCGCGACCCGACACGACGAACTGCTCCATCGTGGGACCCTGCTCGACGCGGAGACCGACGTTCGACAGGAGCTCGCGGTCGAGGCGATCGCGGATCTGACGCGAGGTGACGAACTTGCCCTCTTTGCCCGCGAACGGGCTCGAGTTCGGCGAGAACGTCATGCTCAGGGTCGGGGGATCGATGGGGATGGCTGGCAGCGGATTTGGATGGGTTGCAGCACAGATCGTGTCACCGACGGTCGCATCACCCGCGCCTGCGAGCGCGATGATGTCACCCGCCGAGGCCTCGTCGCAGTCGATGCGCTCGAGCCCCTTGAAGGTCATGAGCTGAACGACGCGGAACTGCTCGCGGAAGCCGTCGGGGCGGCAGACGACGGCCTGCATGCCGCGCTTGATCTGGCCCGCGTAGATGCGGCCGATGGCGATACGGCCGAGGAAGGGCGAGTGCGCAAGGGTCGCGACCTGGAGCTGCAGCGGCAGGGTCGGATCCGAGGTCGGCGCGGGCACGTGCTTCACGATGAACTTGAAGAGCGGCGTCAGATCCTGGGGCGCGTCCTCGAGCTCGTCGATGGCCCAACCGAGGCGGGCCGCGGCGTAGAGGTAGGGGAAGTCGAGCTGCTCATCATTGGCGCCGAGAGACGAGAAGAGGTCGAAGACCTCGTTCAGAACTTCCTTCGGGCGCGCGTCCTTGCGGTCGATCTTGTTGATGCAGACGAGCGCTTTCAGCCCGAGTTCGAGGGACTTGCGCAGCACGAAGCGGGTCTGGGGCATCGGGCCCTCGGCCGCGTCGACGAGGAGCAGCACGCCGTCGACCATGCGGAGGACACGCTCGACCTCGGAGCCAAAGTCGCTGTGACCCGGGGTGTCGACGATGTTGATGCGGATCCCCTGCCAGGTCACCGCGGTATTCTTCGCGGTAATGGTGATGCCGCGCTCGCGCTCCTGGTCATTGAAGTCCATGACGCGCTCGTTGCCTTCGTTGCCGCGCTCGCGCAGCGTGCCCGACTGTTTCAGCAGGCCGTCGACGAGGGTCGTTTTGCCGTGGTCGACGTGGGCGATGATGGCGATGTTCCGAAGTTCCATGGGAGCGCTCTCAGGGGTGCGCGCAAGGGCGCGGGAGAGCCCGGGGCGACGAAGGTGGCGCTCAGGGCGCGCGCCACGTATCAGCGCCGGCGCGACAAAGCAACCACCTTCAGAGAATGACCCCCTTGACGTCGAAGCGCGGCGCGGTCCGGCAACGCTCGGCCGCCCAGGCGAGGTCGCGGACGAAGAGGGCGTTGCCGCGGGCGTTCGTGCGAGGGCGCGGGAGGGCGCGAAGGGACCGGGTGAAGGGGTCGTACTCGCAGGGGGAGAGGCCTGCGCGCACAAGGCTCGCGAAGACCTCGTCCTCGTGTCTGCTCACCTCGATGAGGACCGCGGCGGTGCGGGCGAGGGTGGCGCTCGCGCCGATCAGAACCTCGCGCTCGAAGCCCTCGACGTCGATCTTCAGGAGGGTCGGCGAGGCCTCTCGCAAGGCGAGGTCGAGGGTGGTCACGCCGACCGTCGTCGCCTGCGCGGAGGGCTCTTCGGCGCCAAGCACGCGATTCATCGTGTCGAGCCCCGCCTCCATGCGGAGCTCCCCTGGGGCCGCGCCGACCGCGAGGTGATGCAGGACGGCGCGGTCCTCGAGCGCGTTGTGGCGGACGTTCCGCACGAGATGCGAGAAGGCCTGACCGATCGGTTCAAATGCATGCACATCCGCATGGCAGGCGCCGGCCGCGAGGATGGTGTAGCTGCCGATGTTGGCGCCGACATCGACCATGAGGTCGCCCGAGCGGAGCAGGTGGAGCGCGAAGGCCATCTCCTCGACCTCGTGGAGACCGACGTAGAGGTTACCCGACGCGCCCGTCATGCCGGGCTCGACGACGAGGCGGGTGCCCGCGATCCAGTCGACAACGACCGGGCCGGGCAGGATCCGACTGCCGACCTGCCAACGGACGAAGTCGGCGAGATTCCGGAACGGATGCTTGCGTCCGAGCGGGTGTCGGACGATGAAACGCACGGTGTCGAGGAGACCCATGGGGCACGGATAGCGAAAGGACAGGCGATGCGGAAGCGGTTTTCGTGGAACTCGGTGGTGTGCGGCGTGGCGGCCCTCGTCCTTTTGGCGTGTGGAAAGAAGAGCGAGGCCCCACCACCGACGGCAGCGGCACTGGAAAAGCCGGCTGAGGCGAAAGCGCCAGACCCGGGCTACAAGGGGAAGCTCGAGGCGACGCGCCGCCTGATCTCCCAGGGAGAGGGAAGCGCGGCAGTGGGTGCGGCGGAGTCACTCGTCGAGCTACAGCGCAATAACCCCGAGAGCTGGATTGCGCTCTCGAGTGCGCAGCTCGTGGCAAACGACCCGACCGCGGCGCTCGCGTCAGCGAAGATGGCGACCGAGCTCGGCAAGGACGACGCGCTCGCCTGGGGGGCGCTCGGCGCGGCCCATCGGGCTCTGCGACAGTTCGAGGACGCGCGGGCCGCCCTGAAAAAGGCGCTCGAGCTCGACCCCACCTCGCGCATCGCCCGCTTCAACCTCGCGGGCGTCGCGGCCGACCTCGGCGAACACGAGCGCGCCCGAAAAGAGCTCCAGGCCCTTGTCGAAGCAGACGAGAGCGACGTCGAGACGCGCTTCCTCCTCGCCCGCGTCCTCCTCGACCAGAAGGAGCGCGGTCCCGCAAAGGAACAGCTCGTCCGCCTCGTCCAGATCCACCCCGCCCACTTCGGCGCCCAGCGCATGCTCGCCGCCATCGCCTGGGATGAAAACAACTACCGCCGCGCCTTCGAGCGCTCGAAGATCGCCGCGCGCATCAAGGGCGACGATCCGCAGAACAGCTACATGCTCGAAGCGAGCTTCTACATCGTCGCCGCGGCCCGACTCTCCTGCGAGGCAGGGCCCCGCCCGTGGGCTCCCGACGCGGTCGTGAAGGTCCTGCAAGCGCTCGAAAAGGAAGAGGGGCTCGAGGGTGCCGGGAGCTTTGTCGAGCTCGACGAGAAGTTCGGCGCAGAACCCGCCGTTCAAGATCGCGTCGCGAAAGCGAAGAACTGCAAGGCTGTCACGCCGGGGACCGAGACCGCCCCTGAGGTCCCCGCCGGAACGCCAGGCGAAACGCAGCCTGTGGCGCCTGCAGAAAACGGCAAGCCTGACGCCGAGTGAGCTGACCCACGCAGGTTTGGGCGGCTAGAAGTCTTGCGGACCTCCGCCGCCGTTGCGCGTGAAACGTCAACAAACAATACGTTTCACGGAATGCGAACCGCTCAGCCCATGGCGCCGAGCATCGCTTCACACCACTCGCGATAGGTCCAGGCGAGCGCGCGCCGGTGACCCTCAGCGGCGATTTGCGTCCGCGCCTCGGGGTGCGCGAGGTAACGACGCGCCGCGATGACGAGCTCCTCGGGGCTCCCGAAATCGCCGCAGGCGACCCCTGGCGGGAAGATCGCGGCCGCCTCCTCGGAGCGCTCGTGCAGCATGAACCCACCGAGACACGGAATCTCGAAAGTCCTCATGTTGCACGCGCCCTTGTTCTGCCGCCTAAGGACGTTCACGATGACAGCGCTCGCCGCGGTCGCGACGGCCTGCTCCCGACCGAGCAGCGGCCGTCCCCGCCAGGCGCGTCTGAGCCCCTCGTGCTGGCAGCGGTCCCGCCAATAATCGGTCCCCCAGACCGCAAGCCCGAGCCCCGCGGAAGCCAGCGGCCCGAGCCAGCGCTCCCGCTCCTCGTCCCAGTTGCCGATGAAGCACAGGTCCGCGCCGAATTGCCGCTGCTCCTCGTCTGATACCGACGACATCCGCGGATGCAGCGAGGGGTCACACGCAAACGGCAGGTAGTGCGCCCGCACGCCTTCTGTCCGAGCCCGCTCGACGAGTGGCCTCGACCAGAGGAACATCGCGTCCATCGCCTTCATCTGTGGGAGCGCCCGCACATGCGACGGTCCGCGCTTGGTCAAGGTCGCCTGGTTCCAGGGGTCATCGGGGTGATATCCCACGAGCTTCACCCCGGCGATTGCCCGCCTCAGCGCCGCATAGAGCGCCCCATGCAGGTCATCGCTCTTCAGGAACAACACCATCTCCGGGCGAAACGCCACGAGCTCGCCGAGCAACCTCAGCTCGAGCCCCGGCCTCAGAAAGACCGCTCCAGCCCGGCTCAGGGCCCCAGCCCCGCGGAACCCGGCGATTCTCGGGAGCCAGTCCATGTACGGCACGAGCTTCACCTCGCAACCGAGCGCCCTGAACCCGCGCTCCACCGAGAGGGCCATCGCCCCCTCCGCCGCGCTCGATACGATCGCCACCCGCCTCAAGTCCCCTGCCCTCCCGTCGGAGTCCTCTCCCTCGCCTTAGCACGCCGACCGCGCGATCGCATTATCGGCAGGTCCTCGTCGAGACCCCATGCTCCCGCGGCATACCTTCAAGTGCGCGCCGCAGGCTCGCCTCCAGACAGTCCAGCACGCGCCGCGCCTTCCGCCGGTCCGTGACGGTCGGTGCCGCTTTGCACTGACGCCGTTTTCCTGCTACCGCGCCCCCATGCGCGACGTCGGCCGCAATGCGCTCCTCGGGAGCTTCACGACCGCAGGCAGCGGCCTCCTCGGCTTCGCCCTGCGCTTCGGCATGAACGCCGTCCTCGCGCGCTTCCTCGCTCCCGAGCTCTTCGGTGTCTACGCCCAGGCCGCCGTCTACGCGGCCGTCGTCTCCATCATCCAGGCGATCTCCTTTCCCCAGGCCCTCGTCCAGCTCCCCGATCTCCCCGCCCTCGTCCCGACCGTCCGCCGCATGACGCTGCTCTCGGGCCTCGTCACGATGGCTGCTGCCGCCGGCCTCTTCCCGGTCGTCGCGTATTTCAAGGGCCCCGAAGTCGCCCACTGCTTCCTCCTCCTGCTCGGCGTCAACGCGCTCGGCGGCTTCGGCCTCACCTACGAGCTCGAGGTCCAGCGCGCCCAGCGCTGGCACATGGCGGCCGGCCTGAAACTCGGCGCGAACCTGCTCACCGTCGCGCTCCTCATCCCACTCGGCGCAGCCTTCCCGAGCCCCTTCATCCTCGTCCTGCGCGACGGCCTCGCCCCGCTCGTGCTCATGGCCGTGACCCTCCTCATCCGCCGCCGCCTCGGTCTCGGTCGCACCGAAGGCCCCTCGTTCGACCGCGACACCGCGCGCAAGGTGTGGGCCCTCGGCAAGGCCCTCTTCTGGAACCGCGCCCTCGAGATCCTGTTTCACAAGGTCGACTCCGCGCTCGTCGGCGAGTTCCTCGGACAGCGCATGCTCGGCCTCTACGACCAGGCCCGCTATGTCGCAAACCTCCCGAACGCCGCCCTCGGCCCCGTCGTCCAGTCCGTCGGACTGCGACTCTTTGCGACCCTCGACACCGATCCAACCCGCCGCCGTCGCTCCTTCGAGCTCCTCGACTGGGGCATTTCGCGCATGGTCTTCGTCTTCGCGCTCGGCGCCATCGTCGCCCCCGACCTCGCCATCCGCATCATCTACGGCCCCGCCTGGCTCGACGCCGCCCCGATTCTTCAGGTCTTCGGCCTCTGGTGCGCGCTCATGCCGATCTCCGTCAACCACCAGGTCCTGCTCACGGCGGCCCAGGTCTGGCGCCCTATTCGCATGGGTTTCGCCGCCGCCATTGGCACCCTTGCCGCGGCTCTCCTCGTCCTCACACCTGCTTTTGGCGTCCTCGGCGTCGCAATCTCCCACACGCTCGCGATCTTCGCCGAGTTCGTCATCCGAGCCCGCGGCACATCGAGGCTCTTCGAGCTCCGCCCCTTCTCGACCCTGCTCCCTCCCCTGCCCGTCCTGCTCGGGACCGCAGCGGGCGCCGTGTCGGGTCTCCTCGTGAGACCCTTCTCCCCTGGCTACGGTGGCGCAGCGCTCGGCCTCGTCTGCGGCCTCGTCGTCATGGCGATCGCCATCCTCGCCTTTGATCGGGGCGCGACCCGCAAGGAGCTCGGCTATATGCGTGACCTCATCAAGCGCCGTTCATGATACGAGTCCCTAGCTTTCGTCCGAGAGGTTCGATCAGAATCGCGCGCTCGGGCGACTCTCCTGTGCTGATTTGCTGACGGCCCGACGAGGCCAGAGCCCCACGAGAAGACCCATGGCAAACATCCTCGGAATCAACGCGTTTCACGCCGATGCCTCGGCGGTCCTGCTCAAGGATGGCGAGCTCGTCGGCGCGATCGCCGAAGAGCGCCTGAACCGCGTGAAACACTTCGCAGGCTTCCCCTCGCTCGCCATCAAAAAGCTGCTCGAGATGGGGAATCTCTCCCCACAGGACATCGACCACATCGCCATCGGCCGCGACGGCCGCGCGAACCTCGTCGACAAGCTCTCGTTTTCGCTACGCAATCTGACGCGCATCACGAAGCTCGCGCGCCAACGTCTCGAAAATCGAGCAAACGTGAAGGACATCCCCGCCCTCTTCGCCGAGACCTTCGGGCTCTCGCCCGCGACCCTCAAGGCGCGCGTCCACAATATCGAACATCACCTCTGTCACGCCGCCTCGACCTTCCTCCCCTCCGGGTTCGAACGCGCCGCCATCTTGAGCATCGACGGCTTTGGCGACTTCGCCTCGATGATGACGGCGATTGGCGAGGGCGACCGCTTCACCGTCCTCGACCGCGTCCTCTTTCCCCACTCGCTCGGCGTCTTCTACTCGGCCGTCTGCCAGTTCATCGGCTATGACAAGTACGGCGACGAGGGCAAGGTCATGGGGCTCGCCCCCTACGGCAAGCCGCGCTACCTCGACGTCATGCGCGATCTCGTCTCGCTCGAGGACGAGGGACGCTTCAGCCTGAACCTCGACTACTTCATCCACCACTCGGAGGGCGTCGACTACGGCGTCACCGACGAGGGCCACCCTACCCTCGCGCCGCTTTACTCCCAGGCGCTCATCGACCGCCTCGGTGCCCCGCGCAAACGCGGCGCCGAGCTCACCGAGCGCGACATGGACCTCGCCTTCTCGCTCCAGCACCGCTTCGAGGAGGTCTACTTCCACATCCTGCGCCACCTCCACAAGGTCACGGGCTCGGATGCGCTATGCGTCGCAGGCGGCGTGAGCCTCAACTCGGTCGGCAACGGCAAGCTCTTCGCGCAGACCGGATTTAGGCGCTTCTACGCGCACCCCGCCGCAACCGATGACGGCACGGCCTTTGGCGCCGCCTATTTCGTCCACCACCTGACGCTCGGCGCACCCCGCAAGCACCCGATTCATCACGGTTATTTCGGCAACTCCTATACCGACGCCGAGGTCGCCGAAGCCCTTTCGCGCCACGGTCTCCTCGAATCCGCGCGCCACCTCCCCGACGAGGGCGAGCTCTGCGACGCGACCGCCGCCGAGGTCGCCGCTGGCAAGGTCGTCGGCTGGTTCCAGGGCCGCATGGAGTGGGGCCCGCGGGCGCTCGGCGCGCGCTCCATCGTCGCCCACCCGGGCTTTCCCGGCATGAAGGACATCCTCAACGCCCGCATCAAGCATCGCGAGTGGTTCCGCCCCTTCGCGCCTTCGATCCTCGAGGAGCGGGTCGGCGACTACTTCCAGGAGGCTCACCCCTCCCCCTTCATGATGCTCGTCTACCGGACGCGCCCCGAGAACCGCGAGGACATCTCGGCGACCGACCACGTCGACCACACAGGCCGACTCCAGTCGGTCTCGAAGCGGGATGCGCCGCGCTATTACCGGCTCATCGAGGGCTTCGAGAAGCTCACCGGGATCCCCGTCATCCTCAACACGAGCTTCAACGAGAACGAGCCCATCGTGTGCACCCCCGACGAGGCGATCGACTGCTTCCTCCGGACGAAGATGGACGCGCTGTCGATCGGGAGCTACCTCGTCGTGAAGAGCGCGTCCTGAGCGGATTCGGACGGGTGCATCCACTTTTGAAGCCGCCCATCCTAGGGCGCGGTGCCGGGCTCCCAGGGCTCGTAGGGCAAAGCGTTCAGCGCTGAGCGGGGGTTCCTCGAGACGAGCCGGATACCTTGATTTTCGAGATATCCGGGGAGCGACCGCCAGCTGCGCATCGAGAGCGCCGAGCTCACGAGTGAGCGCTCGAGCTCGAGCTGCTCGGAGGGCTGTGGGACGTGCCCGTAGAAATGGGTGTTATTGGTGAGGAGCAGCCCGTTGCCGTCGATACCGAGGAGGTGGATTTCGTCAAAGCGCATCCAGGCCGCAATCGAGACCGCGGTCTTGGTGACGTTGTCGGCGCCGGGGATCCCTCGCGTGAGGTCGATGCTGAAGGGGTAGCCAAAGTGGAAGTACTGATTCGGGTGGATGACGAAGCGGCGATGGGTCTGCAAGAGCTTGCGCTCATTGAGGAAACGCCAGCCGTCATAGCCCGTGAACACGTTGGTGTGGGGGAGTCGGTGCTCGACCTCTTCGATGAAGTCCTGTCCCCAGGACCCCGCGCCGAACTTCGGGTCGACGACGACATAGTAGCGCGGGGCGATGAGGTGGGCGTCGGGGTGATGGATGAAGCGATTGACGACGAAGACGTGCTCGTCCTTGAGACGCAGGAGGTCGTGGTCGTTGAGCGAGGGGCCGTTGCCGAGGATGAAGCAGCGCTTGCCACGCCCCGCACCGCGGAGGACCTCGTTCTTGCGCATCAACTCGCGCTGTCTCGCCGGAAGTTTGCCTTCGCGGGCCCGAGCGCCTGCATTCCAGGCGAAGAGCAGGGCGTCGTCGAGCATGAAGCGGGCTTCACTCGGGCGAAGCGAGCGCAGCGTCGAGAGGAGGTCGTGGGGCTTCATCATCCTTCGGACTTGGTAGCCGACGGGCGCTCTGCGCGCAAGCGATAGAGCGCCTCAGCGAGGGCGAAGTCCTCCTCCCAGTCCACATCGGCGGCGCTCAGTCGGTCGAGCTCGAAGAGGATCGGGTGAGCGCCGATGCGATCGCCGAGGTGCTTGCCGAGCGCGCTCGGGACGATGAAGAGGGCGGAGTTGACCTCGTAGTAGGGGGTCAAATCCTGGGTGCGCGGCCAGCGCAATGGGGTCTGCGAGTAATTCGCCGGGCGGGCGCCCTCGTCCTGCCGCCAGAGGAAGGTGCGCAGCGGTGTGACCGCCATCAGCGAGTCATGGCGCGCGTCCCTCGTGAGATAACGCTGGAAGGCCTCGTCGTAATGGGCGCTAGTGATGAGCGGGGAGGTGACGTGGGTCCAGGCGAGGTGCTCGCAATCGACCGTGTCGAGGGCGTAACGGATGAGGCTGTCCGTCGTCGTCGACGAGCGCCCGAGCGCGTCGGGGCGGGCCCGAACGGTCAGTCGAGCGCGCCCTGACCAGGTGGTCAGTCGCTGCTCGCCAATCGCGAGGACCTTGGGGTCGTTGCTGTCGAGGATGACCTCGTCGAGGTGGTCGACCTGTTCGAGGACGTCGAGCTTGAGCGCGAGGAGACCGCCCTCGCGGCCCGCGAAGGGGCGCGTGTTCTTGTCAGGGACGCGCTCGCTGCCCGCGCGGCAGGGGAGGAAGAGGGCGATACCGCTCATGGCCCGAGCGGCCCCTCGGGCTCTTCATGGGGCCCGTCATCGGCGAGGAGCTCGGGCATCACCTTGATGCCGAAGGGCTTCGTCTGCTCCGCGGGCGGCGGGGCTGCGAGGCCAGCGAGCGCGACCTCGGCGTAGACCGAGCGAATGGGCACGTCAAAGCTCGTGCTCGTGAGGGAGACGACCTCGACCTCGGGGAAGCGCGAGTGGAGGAGCTCGAAGAAGCTCTCGAGCTCCTTTTGCATCCGCTGTTCGCGGGGTTGGATGGAGTCCGCGTAGCCATCGAAGCCGACGACACGGACCTTTGTCGCTCCAAGGCGGACGGCCTGCATGATGGCGAACATGCTGACCACGTCGGCAGGCACGCGGCAGGGCGCTGCCGACAGCGCGCCGTTGCTGACCTCGTAGGTCTCGAGGAAGATCTCGTTTTCGCTGATGTCGGCGCCGATGGCCGCGCGTCCGCGCCGCGCCGCGCCGAGCAGGACGGACTTGCCGCGGCTCAAGACCTCGTCGACCATGCGTTGGGCGTTGGCGAGGAGGATGAAGGCGCAGAGGTGGTCTGGGCTCGCGTCGATCTCCGCGAGGTGATTGCACTCGATGACGATCGGGGAGAAGCGTTTGATGTAGCGGTTGATCGCGAGCGCGTGGCTTTTCACCGAAGGGCCACGACCGACGACGAGCACCTCGCGACCGCTCCAGTTGTCGCCCCGGAAGTGGGCAAGACCGCGCTCTGCGGGCCTCGGGCTCTGTCCTGTCGGGGCCGGATTCGGGATGGGCTCCGGACGAGCCGACCGCCGCGTGGGCATGCGCGTCGGGCGCGATGAGATGGCGTCATCGAGGGCCTGGCGCGAGAAGCTCCGCCCCGCGCCCGCCTGATGGAGGGTGTGCAGGATCGATGTCACCTCGGGGACCGCGTAGCGGCCGCTCTCGAGCAGCTCCTGGGCATAGGTCGGGTGGACGGCGAGGTGGCCCGACAAGATGTAGGGCGCGCGCGGACCCCAGCCGTAGCGCAGTTTGAGCGCCTCCCAGGTCTGGCCGATGAGCTCGTAGATCGGGCCCGTGCGATAGGTCGGGTGGCGTTCGCGGGTCTCAAGGTGCTGGAGCAGGAGCTCGGTCTTGAGGTTGCCAGGGCCCCGCCCCATGCCGAGGACCGAGGAGTCGATCCAGGTCGCGCCCGCATCCATCGCAGCGAGCGCGTTTGCAAAGGCGAGCTCGAGGTTGTTGTGGAGGTGGACGCCAAAGGGCCGCTCGGTGATGGTGCGCCAGAGCGAGACGGCGTCTCTGACTTCATTTGGATGCATGCTGCCGTAGGAGTCGGCGATGTAGGTGATGTCAGCCTTGGAATGCGCGAGCAGCGAGAGGATTTCGGGGCGCTCAGAGGGCGGCAGGGAGGCCCAGGCCATGAGGTTGATCGTCGTCATGTAGCCGAGCTCGTGGAGGAGCTCGACCTGGCGTGAGGCGGTCTTCAGGTCCTTCGGTCGGGCCGCGACGCGGACGAGCCCCACGCGGCTCTCGTCGCGGCGACCAAAAAGACGAAGCAGCGCGTCCTCCTGGCCCGTGAACTCCTTCGCGTCGACCATCAGCGCGAGCTGCGTATGGGTCAGCGGAGGAAACTCCTGCAACTGCGCCTCCTCAGAGTAGCGGAGCGCACCCGCAAAGCCGCGACGGTCGAGCGAGCGGTAGCCGACTTCGGCCCAATCGACGTGGGCCTCGTCCATTGCATGGAGATAGGACCGGATGTGTGCAGCGTCGAAATCCCAGGCATTGTGAAAGCCGCCATCCCGGAGCGTGACGTCGAGGACCACGAGGCCTGAGGGCGTGCGCGTGTCGGAGGGTCGGTCGGTCATGGCGCTCCTGTGGGATTTGGGGACTCAGTCATAGTGTTCGCGTCGGGCCTTTGGACACGAATGGGTTGCCGCAACACAGGGAAATCATCAAACAGCCTCTAGCAGAACGCTCAAGCCGAGTCGCGCGCGGAAAGGCCGTGGCGGACGCAGAAGCTCTGAAGCGCGACGAGAGACAGGATCCGCGAGGCATTGACGGAGTGTGCGATTTCACCCAACCGCCCGCGGGCCAGGCGGAATGAGGTCCACATGGCGGTCGTGGCGTGGGGATCGAGGACGCCAGTCTCGCCCAGGCGCTCGGGGGCGAGGTGGTGGTCGACCCATGGGGCGAGGGGCCCGCGGAGCCAGCGCTCCCAGGGGAGGACGAAGCCGCGCTTGGGGGCGGAGAACAAGGCTTCAGGAAGGCCTGCCGCGCGGACGAGCAGGCGCTTGTTGACGGCGTGGGGCGGGTTCTTCACGTCGGCGCCGACCGACGCCATGAGCGCGACGAGGCGGTGGTCGAGCAGCGGAGAGCGGACCTCGAAGCCGTGGGCCATCGACATGACGTCGATGTCCCGGAGCTGCGTGTCGACGAGGTAGCCCGAGAGCTCGAGGCGGGTCATCTGGAGCGCGGTCGTGGTGGGTGCCACGAGGGACCCGGTCAGCTCGGGCGTTAGACCGGTGAGGGCATGGATTTGGGCTGGCGAGAACATCTCGCGGAGGAGGCCGTAGATGCGCTCGGGTTCGCCGCCTGTGCCAAGGAGTCCGAGGGCCTTTCGAAGACGGGTTGGGAGCTTTGGCGAGAGCCCGCGTGAGAGGGCTGTGCGCACAGGCGACGGGAGGTGTGCCGCGAGGGCACCGAGGCGCTGATAGCGGGGATAGGCGCGGAAGTGGGAATAGCCCGCGAAGACCTCGTCTCCGCCCGTGCCCGCGAGGGCGACGACAAGCCCCGCGCGGCGGGCGGCTCGAGTGACATACCAGGTATTGAAGCCGTCGTGGCTCGGCAGATCCTGGCTAGAGAGGGCCTCGTCGAGGTCGTTGACGGCGGCGTCTGCGGACAGGGTCGCGATGTGATGCCGGACGCGGAGGTGACGGGCGATCTCGGCGGCGCGGTCGGCTTCGTCGAAGTGCCTGTCGTCAAAGCTCAGCGTGAAGGTGTCGAGGCTCGCGCGCGCATGGCGCGAGGCGACCGCGGCGATCGCGGCGGAGTCGACGCCGCCCGAGAGGAAGACGCCGAGGGGGCGGTCGGACAAGAGCCGCATTCGGACAGCGCTATCGAGGAGCTCGGGGAGGCGCTCGCGCCAGTCGATGGGCGGCGGGCCGTCGGGGAGGGACCAATAGCGGGTGAGGGTCTCGCCGTGAGGCCCGATGAGGAGGGCGTGGGCGGGAGGCAGCGAGCGGACGTTCGCGATGAGGGTGTCGGGGTCACGGGTCGAGCCGCGCGAGAGGAAGCGGAGGAGCGCCGCGCGGTCGAGCTGTCGGGGCAAAAGCCCGCTCTCGAGGAGGCTCCTCACCTCGGAGGCAAAGGCGAGGCCGCCCTTGTGGCGAGCGAGGTAGAGGGGTTTTTTGCCAAGGCGGTCGCGGACGAGGAGGAGCTCCTCGGTGTCACGGTCCCAGAAGGCGAAGGCGAACATCCCGACCATGCGGGAGACCGCGGAGAGCCCTTCGCGGATGAGGAGGTGGAGGACGGTCTCGGTGTCGGAGGTCCCGCGGAAGACGACGCCGTCTGCCTCGAGGGCGGGTCTCAGGTCTCGGTGGTTATAGATTTCGCCATTGAGGACGAGGACATAGCGCCCGTCCTCGGAGACCATGGGCTGATGGCCAGCGGGCGAGAGGTCGAGGATCGAAAGCCGGGTCTGCCCCATGCCGACCGCGTGGGTCGCACCAGTCGAGGTCATGAGGCCGCGGTCGTCGGGGCCGCGATGACGGAGGCTCTCGAGGGCGCGGCCGATGGACGGCTCGAGTTCGGGGAGGCGCTCACGGGGGGCGAAGAAGCCGAAGATGCCGCACATGGAAGCTCTTTGACACGTTCCGAGGGGCCGGGCACGAAAAAGGGCGCCAGACCTGCGGCCGGGCGCCCTTTGAGGCTCATGATCGCGTAGGGATCACGGCGCCGCGAGGAGGCCTTCGATCTGGG
>VFQT010001365.1_pt1 | contig 29770 bp, 26 predicted proteins | sample 3512381 | NCBI WGS metagenome assembly VFQT01 (sample SAMN10412376, study PRJNA504923) | tailings metagenome | isolation source: Relicate 2 Philex TSF3 active mining site | place: Philippines: Tuba, Benguet | collected 2017-08-29
ATGTAGCTCAGAAAAAACGGAAGACCAAGGCAGGTGTTTTTGAAATGACCGATCAGCGTGGGTATTTGAAATTGGTTGCTACAACTTTGACGGGCCAGCAATCGCCCTTGCGCGTGTTTCCAACATTACCAGCGGCTGAGCGATGGTTAATTCGGTTTTGTGAAAATTACGGCTTTTCGTTGCAGTGTATGGGACTGCCAAGTGACCAAGATCTAGAGCCTGTTGCTTTGCATAATTCAAGGTTACTGCAAGCGAAGAAGAAAGCGTTTCATCCCAACCACGCCCTGATTACTTTTCGTGGCAGAGAACCTCATGAACTCATGGTGTTGCTCATTGAAAATGGACTACCCAACGCTTACGGATACTTGAATTACAAAGAAGAACAAATTCATGATGCAGATGAGTTGAAAGAAAAACTCAAACCCTTGTCAAGCTCAGAGTTAAGTGCTTCGTTTATTCAGCAATACATGGACACGCCGAAGGGACATCGTATTCGTCCTTTGAATTAGAACAGTTTCTTAAGCAAAAATTTAATGGCTACCCAAGGAATTTGAATCCAATAAAATAGAGGCGATAAATGTTGTTTTTTGAGTTTTAATTCTTCGGCATAAAGACCCCAGTTGAATTGTTTCGATAGTCCATTGCCGTCGCATTTTGATAGCATTACATCAGTAGGGTGAGCATTTAAGTTTTGGGTTCGAAGTTGAAGGTGAAAGGCATAGTCGCCTAGAATTTTATACTCAATTTGAAATTGATTCTTTAGGAAGCATCTACGGTTATACAATACGCCTTGTTGATGCAGGGTGTGTTTCCAGTAAATGAGATTAGACCAAACTGAACGATGTATGGAAGGAGTTAGAGCGTGGTCTTTATCAATATTTTCAATTTTTCCTAAAATCAAATCCACATCTAAATCCAAGGGCAGCTCATACAAACAGGAATCCGATGCAAGTTGGTCGTTTGCTCCAAGAATGAGAATCCATTTTCCTTGAGCAATTGCAACACCTTTGTTCATGGCATCATATACTCCGGCATCTTGCTCATGAATGAATGTTACCGGAATTTTGAAATCCCACTTTGAAAAAAAAGCAGGAGATGCACTTCCATCAACAACAATAGCTTCTAATTGAATGCCTTGTTGAGATTCAATGCTTCGTATGGTGTTTTTCCATCGAGGTTCTTTGAAACACGGTATGACAACAGAAACATCCACTAGTTTTGTTGAATAACGTTGAGAATATCAGCCGTATTCGGGGCTTCTATGAGCTTTTTATTTTGACATAAAAGAATGCGTGTGCTGTATTTTTTCATGGCTTCATAGTCATGAGATGCCATGAGGATGGTAGTTCCACCTTGCGATATGGTTTGCAACAGCACCAAAATTTCATTGGCTGTGCTGGGGTCTAAATTACCAGTAGGTTCGTCGGCAATAATTAGGTGTGGTGAGTTCAATAAGGCTCTGGCAATGGCAACACGCTGCTGTTCTCCACCACTGAGCTCGAATGGGAGCTTATCAATTTTATGTGCAAGTCCTACTACTTCCAACACATCTTCAATTCTGCTTTTAATGGCTGATTTGTTGTTCCAGCCTGTAGCTCGAAGCACAAATTCAAGGTTGTCTTTTACGCTACGGTCAATTAGTAATTCGAAATTTTGAAAGACGATTCCCAATTTTCTGCGCAGCATCGCCGTTTTTTTGAGATTGGTCGATTTTAAATCATGAGAGCAAACAGTTCCTTTTCCCGCAGTAAGCGGAACATCTGCGTATAAAGTTTTCAATAACGAAGACTTTCCGCTTCCTGTTTTCCCAATTAAAAAAACAAATTCCCCTTCGAAAATTTCCAAGTCAATGGATTCCAGAATCAGGTTTTTGTTCTGATAAATAGAAACATCATGCAATTCAACCAAACAGTTTTTCACAGGCGTTTATTTTGCTGGTTCTTGATTCGATGCGTCTTCGAGCTTTTTCAGATCATCTTTCGCTTGATTAACTTCTTTTTCTACTTTTTCTTGCTGGGCTTTTTCTTCAGCGCTCGTGCAAGCATGCATGGCAATAAAAAACACCCCTAAAATGATAAAAACTATTTTTTTCATAATGCAATGCTACATTTTTTTTGTCGAGGTAAAGATGAGAGAACTTTATTTTTTCAACATCCATTAGTCATTTCCCGGCATGAAGAAGGGATGCTCATATGGAGTGTATTTTGGTCCAACTGCGAACAGTACACTAAACTGAATGGTGTAAGGTGGGAATTTCTCGTTTTCAAAATAGAATAATGTGGTGGAGATTTTTGGAGAAGCAATAAGCGTTCGAGGAGTACGCGTTCGGAATTCTGTGCGAATACCAAGGTTTAAACCTAAATTTCCACCCTCTCTATAGTTCGCTCCTCGGTACCAATATTCCGCTCGCAGAGGATTTACACTTACATGCAGTTTGTGTTGTTTTTCAATGTACATACCAACGCCTTCTGGAATGGCCAATAGCATTGCGCCTAATCCGTATCCAACAGTTGCGTCTTCGAATGCCAAGGCAACGGCAGCCGCAGCAAATAAACTAGCTGATCCTTGAACCATTATCCCCCCATCGCGAACATACCCCACACCAACAGAATAATTCAATGTGTAATGTTCTCGGAAGACTTTATAAAATTCCCCACCTATAGTATACGCTTCGCTTGGCCCTAATTGCGAATACCCAACAGATAAACCGCCAAAACTTTCATCACCATCTTCAGACTGTGCGTGAAGTTGTGTAGTTAAGATTATGCAGCACGTTGCAATCCAATATAATTTACTCTGAATCATTGTCCATTTTCATTCGTTGAACCTTGACCTTGCTATCGCCACCCAAAAGGGCATTGATGAGCGATATAATAAGAGAGAGTCCAAGTGCTGACCAAAAAGTTTCAATCTTAAAACCTTCCACCAATTCGCTGGCCATCAATAAAACAGCGGCGTTGATGACCAATAAGAAGAGTCCAAAAGTGAAAAGCGTTGCCGGAATAGTCAGTAGAACCAATAATGGTTTTACAAAACGGTTCAGAAGTGCAATAACAATAGCAGCTACAATTAATGTAACATTGCTATCAATACTTACCCGCTGCATCATGTAATCACCAACTAACAGGGCGAGTGAAGTGAGCATGATTTGGAAACTCGCTTTCCAGAAAATCGATTTTTGATTCATGAGTCAATTTTTATCACACGTACGAAACTACAACCAAATTGGGTTTCAATTTGTAAGTAGTATGCCCCGCTTTTCAATTCATTTCCCGGAACGCTGAACCGTGTGCCTATATTTTCCTTCGTAAGAACTAATTGTCCTGTAGAATTATATATGTTGAAGCGTTTAACAAACTGTGGACTTGCTACTTGAAGTATGTCTGAGAACGGATTAGGAAAGGTGGAAATAAGTCCTGGGTTCAATTCGAAATTTCCAAGCACCAGTTGTTGGTTGCATGAGCCTGCCAAAGGTTGATTATTTGTAGTTCTGAATTCGGCAGGAATTAAATAGCTTCCCATGGTATTTGGTGCCCCAATTTGAGCCAAGTTTTGTCCATTTAGAAATGTTGGAGCGTTTGAATAAGCCAATGAATTAAGCGAAATGTTTTCTGTGCCAATTGGATCAATAATTCCTTTGTTGTTATTGCCGAAAAGAAAATGATCAGCGCCGAGTATCATGTAATTTACACTGCTGTATGGAAAGGAAGTGTTCGGTATTTCGTTCCCAATGAAGTTTTGTGATGGTGAGTTATCTGCGCTAAAAAACAATCCGAATAAACCTGCTCGATTTCTTAAAAACGTGTTGTAAGGGCCATTGGGCCCGTGTGAGTTGTCAATAACAATATTCTGAACACTATTCATTTCAAATAAATTGCGATAAACGTAATTGCCATGTAAAACCAACTCCCCTGCAGAGTTACTTGGAATGAATGGGCTAGTGGTAGACCAAAATGGATCATGACTGTAGTTGTAGGTTATGATATTTCCGTTCGCACCAGCTTGCAGAAGTATCGAATGTCGAAGATGTTCAAATACATTGTTTTCAATCAAGCACTCTCCGGTTCCAAAATGCATGACTACGCCATATCCGCGCCCGCCATCGCCATATTCATGCGCATGATGGATGTAACTGTTAGTGACGCAAATTTGACTGGAGCGACTTAGTTCAATATGACTGAAAGTGCATTTATTCATGGCAATTCCTTTTATCCAACATGTGTTTGTGTAATTGAAAAACAATGTTGAGGTTTGCTGTGGTGCCGTATTGTCTATTCGTTCCATGCCCATGCATTCAAATCCAATATGGGTCTTGGGGTGAATTTGAAAAATTTTTGCATTGTTACTCAAAGAGTAGTTGTTCCTTAATTCTGAAAGAAGAAAAAGGGTGTCGCCTATAACATGAGAAACTTGAGCATATTGGCAAACACTTCCAATTGCCCATGAGGAAGTAACCCATTGCGCGTCGTCTTGGGCTAATTCAATCCACGAATTGGGTTGGAAATCAAATGCGTTTTCAATTCGAATAAAGTTTTGAAAAGTTGGAGCGTCTTCCAGCAGCAAATGAGCTTGGTTGTCTTTTGTGCCCGACATATGAATGGCATTGCCAGATCCGTTTAAGTTAAATTGAAATAAGGTGGAATCTGCATTTTCGCCTCTGAAAATAATGGAGTCATTCGGATACAGAGTTGAACCAAATAGATACGTTCCGGTTGGAAAGAAAAGGATTTTTTTCTTGGCGTTAGTGCCAGATAAAAAGGAGTTTAACAAGGCAGCGTTATCTACAACCCCATTTCCAATAATGCCAAGATCAATTGCCGAAATTTCTTGATAGTTTGCAGTATCTAAATTCGGTAGTCCAGCATTGGACCAATTGGTTAATCGTTCTGTCGGAATGACTTGTGATTGGACAACACCGGTTAAAATGAGTAAGAAGAAAAGCCAAAGTAATTTCATCTTCCAAAGGTAGTCACAACAATTTTTCATTAATTTGTCTCATGATGAGAACGTTTTATTTTTCCAGCGTATACCTGTTGTTGTTGCTTTTAGTTTCAAATACAGTCAACGCATTTGAATTTCCGGCAGGAACCGTATGGTTCAATACAGATTATGCGATTAATGCGAAAATGTGTGCAAATAAATTGCTCATATTGAATTGCATAGAGGCTGAAGAAATCACGGGTTGGGGAGCTGCAATTGATGTTCAGGAGGAATTTGTTGGAGTTCCTCAATCTCAAATAATTACAGTCATTGAGGCGCGTCAGCCGGCGTTTTCGAGATCTGAAGTCTTGGATTTAATACGTCAATTTAATTTGAATCACCCTGTTGCTATTGTACCCTCTTGGGAGGGTATTCCACTTGCTGTATTCGAACCCTTACCTCAAATTTTAGTCTTTAACAAAGACATGGTAACCCCTGCTTTTATAAAGAAAAAAGAGTTGTGGGATTTGAATGATTTATTTGCAACATGTAAAAGCTGGTTGAAAGAAAATGCATCAAGTTATGCCTTGTGGCAGGCGGTAGTAAGTCCGGAAGTGAAAGACTGGGCCCAGCCGCTGATTACTTTGCCAACAGATTTATGTTTGGCCGAAGGAGAATTATTTGCCAGCGAACCCAGCAAGTTTCGAGTAACGGGTTTCAATGAGAATAAAGAAATAACCCATGTCATTGGTGGTACTAGAGGTAAACAGGATGGAGATTATGCAGCGGCTCAATTTAAATTTCCTGCTGGAATGGCGCCCTCTCCAGCGGAAAATGCTTTTTATGTTGCCGATGTATTTAATCATTGCGTGCGTCTTATTGCGCCAGATCAAAAAATGGTTTTCACTTTCCTCGGAAATGGGAAAATGAATGATTTTACAAAATTCAGATTTGCAGCTGTTAAAGATTGGGAAGGCGCCATTCCTTATCCAATTGATGTGCAGTTGGTGAAAGGCGAGATATACGTTTTAAGTGCACTGGATTGTAGCATTTGGAAAGTAAGCTCCGATGGTAAGAGTAAATTGATTTGGAAGTATGTTCCAAGTCAGTTGCCAGGAGGAATACACGCTTATTCGCGTGAAATGATATTTCATGAAAAAGGTTGGTATATGCTTTTGAGCAATGGATACATAATTCGTAAAAAGGGAAAGAAGGAAGAGGTTGTTTATGAACCGAAGTTGCCAGAAGACAAAGCAGGGGGCTTTACTTTTTATAACAATGAATTGGTGGTCTCTCTACCATATAAAAATCAAATTGTTTGGAAGTCAAGCACTCCCATTAAAGCTGGAGATGGTTTGGCCGATTTGAAAGATGGTCATGCTGATACAGCAAGATTTACTAGGCCACAAACTCTCACTAAAATTGGTTCTGAAATTTTTATTTCAAGTGGCGGTTATCATGGAGTTCGGAAATGGAAGATGATGCAAAATGAGGTGAAGACCATGGCACTTATTCCCACAGAAGATGTTTTGTTTTCTGGTGTTTCACCCAATGCGGGTGAAGCACTTCCATTGGCTATGATACAAGTAGAGGCTGGATTGAATGAATTAACCATTGAATTTGATACTCCCGGATTTTACACGGATAATAAAGAGCAAAACCTGCTTTATTTCGATGAGAATTCGGGTGTGAATTGCGAACAGAATGTTTTAATGGATGGAAGTGTGAAGCTTCAGTTGCAAGTGAAACCATTAGCACCTGGACAAGAGCAGCAATCTGGAAATTTCATTCAGTTTGGCGCGCAATTGTTACTTCACCCAGATGGTCATCCAGAAATTACATTAATAAAAAAAGTGTTTGTTGTAGGCGCTTTTGAATATTTGCCCGGAGTAGATAGAAATCAGGTCATTCGTATTCAACCCACTGTACTTCCCAATTAATTTTCACCCAAAACTTTTGATTTGCCTTGAGCTGCCAAGTCGAATGTTGGGTTTATAGCTAGAGCTTGGTTGTAGTCAGCTAGCGCCTCTTTGTTTTTTCTCAGATATTCGTAACTCAATCCGCGATTGTAAAAAGCTTCTGCATATTGCGGATTTTTTTCTATCGCTTTCGTGAATTCGGTTACCGCTTGACTATAATTTTTTTGATAAACAAGGTAAATAAAGCCCTTATTGTAATAGGCAACCGAAGCATTGGCGTCAATGGCAATAATTTGATCATAACAAGCCAAAGCTTCATTGTATCTGTTGGGTATGGCAATTCCTGTTTCTTGCAAATACATGGCTTTGTTGTACAAAGGCTCAATGAAATTGGGCTTGATTTCAATGGCTGAATTGTAGTACTGAATGGCTAAGTCATTTTTAGAAGCTGCACAAACCAATCCAGCTTCAATGTATGCGTCATAATAGGCGGGATCAATTTCTATGGCTGTCTGGTAACTACTTAAAGCTAAAGTTGTATCTCTAGTTTGTCTGTATATTCTACCCTTTAGATAATAGGCGTATGCAATGCGCTCATTTTGTCGCAATGCATCATTGATTTGGCTGAAGGCTATGTCGAAATTCTCAAGTGTGATGTCTAAAGCCGCCTTTTCAAGAAGGCAATCTTGGTTTTTGGGATCATGTCTCAAACAACGTTGGTAATCGCGATAAGCGTCTTGGACTCTTTTTTGTGCAAAGTGGAATTTTCCTTCAGAAGCATAAATTGGAGCATGGGTTGAGTCAATTTGTTTTGCCCTTGCCAAGTCATCAAAAGCCAATTGAAAACTTTCTTTACTACCATAGTAATTGGCTCTTTCCACATACAAGGCTACATTCTGCGGATCATTGGCAATTTTATTATTCAATTCAGCCAAGGTGGCATCAGAATTTTCATTCTTTTGATTTTCAGAATTGGACTGACTTCCACACGAAAGCAGAAATAAGGTGAAGGAAGCAATTAAGAACAACGTCCAAGGTCGAATATTCATACAGGGATCTAATGATTTTAGGCTATCAAAAGTAAGATGTTCGTTTATTCTTTGCGTTATTTTTTTTTGAATGGCTAAATGACTCAACTTTACTTCAGTAAAATCATGAGTACAGAAGGTAGAAAATTAGTTTCTAGTTTTTCGTGGAATACCGCAACGGTTGTTCTTCAAATTCTCATCCAGTTGGGTTATACGGCTGTTTTGGCTCGTTTAATTGCACCCGAAAGTTTTGCTGTAATGGGGGTTGTATTAAGCTTAATGGGATTCGCAGAAATCTTCTCTCAAATTGGATTAGGCCCTGCTCTTATTCAACGAAAAGTAGTTACGCAAGATCATTTGAATTCCGCATTTACAACATCACTGCTCTTGGGAATAACATTTACGTTGTTTTTTATGGCCATAGCACCGGTGCTAGCAAATCTTTATGGAATTCAACTTTTGGAAGAGATAGTTCCTATTGTTTGTACCAGTTTTACAATTTCAAGTCTAAGTGTAGTTCCAAGGAATCTCATGATGAAGGAGATGCGCTTTAAGGCATTTTTCACTTCAAGTATGTTAAGTATTGTTGGTGGAAATTTAGTAGTGGGTTTAATTCTGGCTTACGGAGGTTTTCAAATATGGGCTTACGTTTGGGCACTGTTTGCTCAAAATGCCCTTATGACCATTGCATGTTGGATTCTTCAACCTACCCGTATTCAACTTCAATGGAAGAAGAAAGCAACTTTGGAATTGTTAAACTACGGCGCGGGCAGCAGTCTCTTCAATGCATTGAATTATGCAGCTACAAAAGTTGATGTAACTTTAACTCCTATGTTTTCTCAGGGCTCGTGGATGTTCCCGAATTCCATTTCGCTGCACGCCGCTGGATTGTATGAACGTGGTGCGTATGTAGCGTCACTTCCCATAACCATTATGGCCAAATTAAGTGATAGTGTTCTCTTCAGTGGCATGAGTAAGTTGCAAGACGAGCTGGAAAAACTGCAGCGTATTGTGTTAGCCGCAACAAACGCATTGAGCTTGCTTTCATTTGCTTTTTCTTGCTTTGTGATTGTTTTCAGTGAAGAGTTACTTACGCTGTATTTGGGGAGCCAATATGCTAGCGGACATTGGGTAGTGAAATGGCTTTTTGTTGCTGTTGTGTTTCGGTCTTTGACACGTCCTATTGATTCTTTACTACGAGCAAAAGCTGCTGTCTATAGAGGTAGTAGAATAAAGCTGATTTACTTCATGCTTATGGTAGCTGGAGTCATTATTGGAGGTCGATTTGGAGCCGAAAGTGTTGCCATGAGTATTGCTATCACTACCGCAATTCATTACGTAATGATGGTGTTTTTTGCAAGTTCATTGATTCAACTTTCCGTTAAAAAACAATTCATGGCACTTTTACCGGGTATGCGGGTAGGTGCTGTAGTAACATTGGTTTCTTTTTTAATGAAATACGTTTCAGATCGCATGCATTCTCCCATTTGGATTGCCTTGGTTCTTGGTGGGCTTGGTGTGGCATGTGGTGGATTGGCATTGGCGTATTTTAGACCATTGTGGTTGGGTGAGCGAGGTATAAATCCGTTGTTTGTAATTCCTGAAAGAGTGCGAAAAATTCCGTTTCTTCGCAAAGTTTATGAAGCATTTGATGAAGAGTAATTGGTTTTCTTTTGGCGTAATCCTCGTGTTGTCCCTAATCTCACATACGGCAGTTGCGCAAAGCAAATTAACCATCTCGGCTCCTGACTCACTTGCTTTTACACTTTTTCTTGATGGTGCACAAATGAATAATCAGGCGTTTAGTCAATTGTCCATATTTGAAGTGGGTGCGGGGAAGCATGAACTTAAAATAAAAGTGGCAAAGCTTGAAGGCGTATTTCAAATGAATACAAAGAAATTGGTACATCACCAATTTCAATTAACGTTGGTAAATAATCTTTTGCAATTATTACCTGTAGGCGAATCGAAATTGCAAGTAAGCCAATTTCAAATTGTTTCTTCAGAACCAAGTCCAGAAAAAAAGTACGGTGGTTTGAAAGGGTGTGAACAAGCATTGTCATTAATTGATTTTGAAACGGAAGTCGAAAAGTTGAAGGCCATGCCATTTGACTCTCAAAGAAAGCAAGCGTTAAAAGATTTGTGTCGCGACAAATGTCTGAGTGCAGATCAGGTGGTATCCTGCTTGAAATTGTTAGAACTTGAAGAGAATAGATTGGATGCCATGATAGATGTGGTTCCTCGGATTTTTGATGTTGAGAACGCAAGGCAAATGTTAGATCTACTTTACCTAGACGGTAACAAAATATTGTTAGATAAGCATATTACACAAATAAAACAAAACTCAGTGAATCAACCGTAATTTTGAATTATGAAAAAAGTACACAATTTCAGCGCAGGTCCCTGCATTCTTCCATCATCAGTTATTGAAGATTCAGCAGAGGCCATTCGAGAGTTCGATGGCATGGGGCTATCGTTAATCGAAATTTCGCATCGCAGCAAAAATTTCGAGCGCGTCATGGATGAAGCACGTCAATTGGTCAAGGATATTCTTCACCTTGAAGATCGTTATGAGGTTCTCTTTCTGCAAGGAGGAGCGACACTTGGTTTTTACATGGTTCCGTTGAATATTTTACCAGAAGGTGGAAAGGCTGCGTATGCAAATACAGGCGTCTGGGCAAGCGGTGCAATTAAAGAAGCGAAGTTGGTGGGTAACATAGATGTTGTGACCGACTCCTCAGATAAAAATCACAGTTATATTCCCGAGTTGCCAGCACTCGAGGGATATGATTATTTTCATTACACCTCCAACAACACCATTTACGGAACCCAATATCAGAGTACTCCGAAGGTGAGTGTTCCTTTGGTTTGTGACATGTCATCTGATATTTTTTCGAAGGAATTCAACGCAAATGATTTTTCATTGATTTATGCGGGTGCTCAGAAAAATATGGGGCCAGCTGGTGCTACATTGTATATTGTTGATAAGGAAATGCTGGGTAAAACAGGAAGGAAGCTACCATCATACTTAGACTTAGCCTCACATATCTCCAAAGATAGTATGGCAAACACGCCTCCCGTTTTCTCGGTGTATGCCAGCATGCTCATGCTACGTTGGATTAAAGAAAATGGAGGGCTAAAGGGAATGGAAATTCACAACCGAGCCAAGCAGGAATTGTTTTATGCAGAGCTAGACAGAAACAGCATGTTTCACGGGCATAGTGTTCCTGAAAGCCGTTCATGGATGAATCCTACATTCAGATTGAACAATGAAGATTTAGCAGCAACCTTTGATGCCATGTGGAAGGAAGCAGGTGTAAGCGGAATAGCTGGACACCGCAGCGTGGGCGGATACAGAGCCTCCATGTACAATGCATTGCCCTTAGAAAGTGTGCAAGTTTTGGTTGATGTTATGAAAGAATTTGAACGTAAAAACGGATAATATGAAGGTATTAGCAAATGACGGAATTGATTCCAAAGGAAAAGCAGCCATTGAATCTTTGGGTGTAACCGTGTTGACAGATAAAGTGCCGCAAGATGAACTAAGTTCCTTCATCAATGAGCATGCAATAGTGGGGTTATTGGTACGAAGTGCTACAACTGTGCGTAAGCCATTAATTGATGCTTGCCCATCTCTGAAATTCATTGGAAGAGGTGGAGTAGGCATAGACAACATTGACGCAGCATACGCCCGAGAAAAAGGTGTTGAAGTTTTCAATACGCCTGCTAGCAGCAGTGCAAGTGTAGCAGAACTGGTTATGGCTATGATTTTTGCTTCTAATAGATTTTTATACCAGGCTGGAGGCTCAATGCCATTGGGTGGACATGAGTCATTTGAATCTCTGAAGAAAAGTTATGGCAAGGGCACAGAAGTAAGAGGAAAGACCATAGGTATAATTGGCTTTGGTCGAATTGGACAAGCTTTGGCTGAATACGCCTTGGGTTGCGGAATGCGTGTGTTGTTTTTTGATCGATCAAAAACAAATCAGTTCATTGCTTTACATATTCAGAATCAAAAATTGGAAATGGAATTACAGGTTTCCTCATTTGAAGAGGTAATTTCTACTAGTGATTTTATTTCGTTGCATGTTCCAAAGCAACCGAATGGTGATTCGGTAATCGGAAAGAATGAGCTTGGTATGATGAAAAAAAATGCAGTAATCATCAACACAAGTAGAGGTGGAACCGTGAATGAATTGGAATTGTTAGAAGCTTTAAATAACAATCAAATTGCTGGCGCATGTCTCGATGTGTTTGAAAATGAGCCGAAGCCCAACATGGATTTACTGAAACATTCCAAAATAATTTCCACCCCACACATTGGTGCGGCAACTGCTGAGGCTCAAGAGCGAATTGGATTGGAAATAGCTGAGAATATTCAACGCATAATGAAGCTCTAATTGTATGAAGTTTGTGCCTTTTAAAGCAACAATGCCGGTAGCAGATAAAGTGCATCTTGTTGCTTCACGCTCTTATGTTTCATATTCGAAAGAAGATCTTACCCGCAAATTGGCAGAAAACCCATATACCTTTCTGCATATCATTCATCCCGATGTAAACGGAGACTACTCCGGAAGAAGATTGGATTACTTTGCAGAGGTTCGTAAAACCTATTTGCAATTTTTAGAGCAAGGTGTTTTTCAAGAAGTCAACCAAGATTCATACTACATATATAAGCAAGAGACAGCACTGTTTTCATTTTTCGGTGTCATTGGTGGTGTTAGCGTTACAGATTACAAAGCGGGTAGAATTAAAGTGCATGAGCAAACCTTGCATGCGCGTGAAGGCCGATTTACAGATTACCTTGAAGTGACAGGAATCAATGCTGAACCGGTATTGTTGGTGAGCCAATCGGATTCCATAGAAGATGTTATGATGCAATGCATGCAGCACGCACCCGCCTTTTGCTTCACAACCACAGACAGAGTAAAGCATACGTTATGGAAAGTTTCTGATGCGCAATATTTGTCCGCCATAAAAGGTGACTTTGAGAAAACAAGCGATTTGTATATTGCCGATGGTCATCACAGAAGCGCGAGTAGTGTTGCACTTTTTGATCGCATGAAAGAAAGGGGGGAGGTTCAAGATGCGTACAACCATTTCATGGCGCTGGTATTGCCAGCCAACCAGTTGAAAATTTTTGGATTTCATCGATTGGTGAAATTTTCCAACCTCAATCCAAGTCAACTCAAGTCTTATCTCTCTGAGAAGGGAAAACTAACAACTTGTGAAATTTCACCAATTCTAGAAAGCAATTCAATTGGTATTTATACCAAAGATCAGTGGTGGAAGTTGGAGTTTAATGCTGAAGAAACTCTAGACACTGAATGGCTTTCGAAACATGTGTTGAGAGATTATTTCCAGATTGAGGATGAACGCCATGATAAGCGAATGTCTTATGCAGAAGGGGTGATTTCAGCAGAACAACTGATGGAGAAAGTGGATAGCGGTGAAGCAGATGTTCTTTTTTGTATTCACCCTATTGAAGTAACCACCATGATGCATGTGGCAGATGCCGGTCGCACACTTCCGCCAAAATCAACATACATCTTGCCTAAGTTAAGAAGCGGTTTGGTTATCTATTCCATGAAAGATGCGAAGTAGAATTGAAGAGAATATTTTTCATTTGCGAAGTGAGTTGCCACCGCATGTGGAGCTCATAGCAGTATCTAAAACGAAACCTATACCTATGCTCGTTGAGGCATATGAAGCGGGGCAAAGACATTTTGGAGAAAATTATGTTCAAGAATTGTGTGATAAACAAGCGCAACTTCCTGCCGACATTCATTGGCATTTCATTGGACCTCTTCAAAGCAATAAAGTAAAGTACATTGCACCTTTTGTTCATCTTATTCATGGAGTGGCTAGTATCTCTACATTACGTGAAATGAATAAGCAAGGTCAGAAATTAAATAAAAAAATAGCAGGGCTTATTCAAGTTCATGTAGCACAGGAAGAGACGAAATCGGGTTTTGAAGCTCATGAATTATCAAGTGTGATGGAGGAAGTGAAAAATTTAGAACATGTGCAAATACGGGGGTTAATGGCTATGGCTAGCTTTACTGAAAATGAATCGCAAGTTCGCAATGAGTTTCAAAAGGCATATGCTCTCTTTTCCCAAATCAAAGAGACACAAGACGGTCATGTTTTCAATGTGCTTTCCATGGGTATGAGTGGTGATTGGAAAATAGCTGTAGAGGAAGGGTCAACACATATTCGTGTTGGATCATCTATTTTCGGAATACGTTAAATTTTTTGCGCAATGGTGTAGTCATTTCTGCTGGAACTATTCCTAGAAATGAGCTCGCCAATAAAACCAGCTAAAAAGAGCTGAGTTCCAATGATCATGCAGGTAAGGGCAATGTAAAAAGAGCTTTGATCTGCAATGTTCTTTGCGTGTTCACCTGAGTACATGGCCCATAGCTTGTTTCCGCCGAGATACATGAACAAGGAGAGTCCAGCAAGAAACATTACCAAACCCCAAGCCCCAAAAAAATGCATGGGGCGTTTCCCGAATTTCGACATGAAGGTGATAGATAACAAATCGAGAAAACCATTGATGAATCGATTGACACCAAATTTTGTTGTTCCAAATTTTCTTGCCTGATGTTGAACTATTTTTTCTCCAATGTTTGTGAACCCTTCTCTTTTCGCAAGAACGGGAATATATCTATGCATTTCACCATAGACCTCTATGCATTTCACAACTTGCAGCGAATAGGCTTTCAAGCCACAGTTGAAATCGTGCAATGAAATGCCTGTCATTTTCCGTGTTGCCCAATTGAAAAGCTTGGTTGGAACAGTCTTCGTAATGGGGTCGAAACGCTCTTTTTTCCAACCACTTACCAAATCATAACCTTGATTTTGAATCATGTCTATCAAGGTTGGAATTTCTTCTGGAGAGTCTTGTAAATCGGCATCAAGTGTAATAACAACCTCTCCACTTGCATTTTGAAAGCCAACATGCAAAGCGGCAGACTTTCCATAATTTCTCGCGAATCTGAATCCTTTAACATGCGAATCATTCGTTTTCAAAGACTCAATCACCTTCCATGAATGGTCCTTCGAACCATCATCAATAAACAAAATTTCGTACGAGATGGCATGTGATTCACAGACGCGCTTGATCCAAGCGTGAAGCTCTGGTAATGATTCAGCTTCGTTAAACAAAGGAATGACAAGGCTACACTGGGGCATGTAAAAGCTTTTCACAAAAATAGCAAAGGTTATGGTGTTCCCAATTGTATTTCTTACATTTGCACAAAGGCAAGTCTCATACGACCAGCTCCTGCCAAATCCTCCAGGGCCGGAAGGCAGCAAAGGTAGGCGGTTGTAGCGGTGCGATATGAGGGGCTTGCCTTCTTTTTTTTGTCTTATGTTTGTGTCATGAACTCCTCAGACTTCGCTGATAAATCTCGTAGAAGGGCGTACCAAAAGAAAAAGGTACTGTCGGCTTTCCTAAAAAAATTCACAAAAGAAAAACCTTCCTACGGAAAAAAAATAATGAAAGAGTCTGAGCAGGTAGCTTGGGCACTGATTGATTGTACATCATGCGGAAATTGCTGTAAGACCATGACGCCAACATGGAAGAAGGCTGAAGTGAATAGACTGGCTTCTCATTTGGGCATGACCTACAATGAGTTTTTTGAAAAATGGCTCATGGTTGATGAAGAGACAGGAGATATCTGTAACAATTCAACACCATGTCAATTCTTCGATTTAGAAAAGGGACTTTGTGGTGTGTACGAACTAAGACCGCATGACTGCGCTACATTCCCTCATTTGTATCGTTCAGATTTTTACGATCAAACAGAATTGTATGCTTCCAATTTGCATCGCTGTCCGGCGACCTTAACCGCAATGGAGCATTTAGAGCAAGCCGTAAAAGAAATTAAGAAAAAGAAATAGTGCATTAGGCTGCAATAATTTAGAAGGCTATCCGTAATTTTACATAAACATTTGCAAGGTGGAATTAGAAAGAGTCATATTGTCTCCAGCGCAAAAAGCGTTGAGAATTAATTTGAACAAAGACATCTATGGAACTTTCGCCGAAATTGGTGCGGGCCAGGAGGTTGTTCGTCATTTCTTTCGAGCGGGTGGCGCCAGCGGTACCATTGCCAAAGCAATGAGTGCATACGATAAAGATTTTAGCGATGCCATTTATGGCAAGCAGGAAAAGGGAAGATATGTGTGTAAGCCTCGTTTAGATAACATGTTAAACCATGAGTATAAGCTCATGGAGGAGCGATTGAACAGAGAAGATCACGCAACCAAAGAATTTTTCTCATACGCGAACACATTTGCAACCATTAATTTTCAGAAAACCATTCAAGGACACGGTTGGATGGGTGTGAAGTTTCAAACGGCAGCCGATAGAGAACCAAATGTTGTCATTCTTCATGCACGTCTTCATGAGAGTGATGCTTTACTTCAGCAGGCTACTGTTGGAACATTAGGTGTGAACCTGCTATACGGCTGCTTTTATTACCACCAGCGTCCGAAGGATTTATTGCAATCGCTTTACGATAATTTGAATCGTGATCAAGTTGAAATTGATACCATTCAGTTTGAAGGACCAGATTTTGCCGAAGTTGATAACCGATTAATGTCTTTGCAACTGGTTAAAAATGGAATGACAGAGGCGGTTATTTTTTCACCAGACGGACAAAACCTGCAAGCTGCTGATGTATTGTACAAAAAGCACATCTTGGCACTCAGAGGTTCATTTCGTCCAGTTACGAAGGTGAACATAGACATGATTACCAAAGGACTTAAAATGTTCGAATCTGATATTAAGGTGGAGGAAGATAAGGTTCAAGTCTTGTTCGAAATTACACTGAACAATCTGAGAAGTGAGGGTGAAATTGATGAGCAGGATTTCTTAGACAGAGCTGAGTTACTTTGTTCGTTGGGTCAAACCGTTTTGGTTTCAAATTATTCAAAATACTATGCCCTAGCAGACTATTTCTCGAAATACACATCAGAACGCATGGGTATCATTATGGGTACAAACATGTTGGTTGAATTGTTCGACGAGAAATACTATCGCAATTTGAATGGTGGAATTCTAGCTGCATTTGGAATTTTATTTTCTCGAGATATTAAAATTTATTTGTATCCGTGGTTCGATCAGGAGAATGAGATTTTATACACTACGGAAAACTGTCCTGTGCATCCAAGACTCAAACCGTTGTTTGATTATCTAGTGGATAATAAGCGTATTGTAGATATCAAAGATTTCAACCCGGAAATTTTGTCTGTTTATTCCAAAGATGTGATTGATATGATTCAGCATGGCCATGCGGGGTGGGAAGGTATGGTGCCTACTTATGTTGACTCCATTATCAAGGATAACAAGTTATTTGGATTCGATGCTAACAAACCGGCAGATGCGGATTTTGTTCCACCGACCAGGACGAAATGGTCAGAATCATTAAATAGTAATTAATTCAAAGTACACGAAAGGTATGTCATATTTTTTCACATCAGAATCGGTATCTGAAGGTCATCCAGATAAAGTTGCCGATCAAATTTCAGACGCGTTAATTGACGCATTTTTAGCTCAAGATCCGGAGTCTAAAGTAGCCTGCGAAACGTTGGTTACAACAGGTCAAGTGGTTGTAGCGGGCGAGGTGAAGTCACAAGCATATGTAGACTTACAAGATATTATTCGTGATACCATTTCTGAAATTGGATACACAAAGAGCGAGTATATGTTCGAGGCGAAGTCATGTGGTATTTTGTCGGCTATTCATGAACAATCTGCTGATATTAACCAAGGAGTTGACAAGAAGAACAAGAAAGATCAGGGTGCAGGTGACCAAGGCATGATGTTCGGCTATGCAACCAATGAGACCGACAATTACATGCCGCTTCCATTGGAGTTGGCGCATTCGTTATTGCGCGAGTTGTCTGGAATTCGCAGAGAAGGAAAGCAAATGAAATATTTGCGTCCAGATGCCAAGAGCCAAGTAACCATTGAGTATTCAGATGATCATAAGCCCATGGGTATTTCGGCTATTGTAGTGAGTACACAGCATGATGATTTCGATAAAGAGTCAAAAATGTTGGCGAAAATCAAGGAAGATGTTCGCACCATTTTGTTACCACGTGTGATAAAAAAACAACCCAAGCGTATTCAGAAACTTTTTGAAGGGAAGTTCGAGTTGCATGTGAATCCGACAGGAAAATTTGTGATTGGAGGTCCACACGGTGACACTGGATTAACAGGAAGAAAAATTATTGTAGATACATACGGCGGGAAGGGAGCTCACGGCGGTGGAGCATTTAGCGGAAAAGATCCAAGTAAAGTAGATCGTAGTGCAGCTTATGCCATGCGTCACATTGCCAAGAACTTGGTTGCAGCTGGAGTTTGTGACGAGGTTCTGGTACAAGTGGCCTACGCCATTGGTGTTGCTAAACCTGTTGGACTTTATGTGAACACGTATGGCTCGGCTAAAGTGAAGAAAACAGATGGTGAAATTGCGTCACTAATTTCAAAGCATGTTGGGCTAACTCCATATGAAATTGAGACACGGTTCAATTTACGTACACCGATGTACAAGGAAACAGCGAGTTATGGTCACATGGGAAGAACCCCGCAGACAGTAACCAAGACGTTCAAGATGCCAAACGGTCAAAAGCCAAAAACCATGAAGGTGAATTTATTCCCTTGGGAAGAAACGGCAGAGACCTCGAAGAGTTTTAAAAAGATCTTTGGAATTAAATAATTAAAAAGCCCTCGAAAGAGGGCTTTTTTTCTAAACCAAATATTACTACATCTCTAGTTCCTACATGGCAGCTTTAGCGATTTTCGCAATGGCTTGATTTATTCTTGAGGCTGCTTTTGCGTCTGCAGTGCAATCCATAGAACTTTGCTGCATTTGTGCCGCTTTACTAAGCATCTCGGAGTATTCAGAGATGATCGAAGCATCGGTAGGATTCGCTTTATATTTTTTCATAAAGGCAACATATTCATCAGCGAATGCTTCATAGTCAGAACAAAATTGTTCGCAATCTCCAGCCGGTGATGCTGAGGATGCTGTGCTATTATCAATGACAGGTTCTGTTTTTGGGTTTGTAATATCAGCTCGAGTTAATTCAAGTCCCTTTCCCTTTTCAAGCACTTCTTTAATGGCTTTTTCATCTGAAAATCCGGAAGAATTGAACAGTACTGTTACTTCATCTCCTGGTTTTCCCTTAAGCAGTGAAGTGATTTTATCCCAATCCGACATGCTAGATGGTGAAAACGTTAGGTTAATCGGGGCACCATTCTGATCAGTGATTTGAACATTTAGGTTGCCTATCCCTGTTTGGTCGCCAATTTTCTCTTGCTCGTATGATTTGATTACTCTGAGCTTAAGACTTAATTGTAGTTCGTCACCTAAAGTCCCTTCAATTTTTTTTACTTCGTAGTTTCCAGGCACTACCTCAATGTAGTCTTTTGAGTCTCCGGAAATAGGAGCTTTTTCAATGGTTAATGTGAGGTTGTCACTGGTACCTCCGCAGCTCATGAAAATGATTGATGCTGTGAGAATTGCACTGAAAAGGGCTAATGTTTTTTTCATTTTAATAGATTTTGATTGTGTTTTAATTGAATTAATTCGAACTGGACGTATTATAAGATTTGGTTTTTATTTGGAATTGTATTTTACTCAAATTGATTCAGTTTATTTATTGTTAAGAAATTGGATAAGTGAAAGGGCTGTGAACAAAGCTATTTAGAGCATTTGTTATTAACATGTACATTAATGTACACTAATCGAAATGTGAAATTTTCAACCTTTGTATATGCCTAGAAAAAAAACGGAGTTGAATGAAAATGTGCTTCAAATTTTGAAGAATGGAATTTTGAAAAAAGCGGAATTGGTATTGCGTCGGTCAATAGATTGTGATGTTTTGGCAGATTTGGTCTCGAAGGAAACAAAGGTTTATATCAACGGAATTACATTCAAGCGCTTGTTTGGTTTTACGAAATATCCATTTAATCCCTCCATTCAAACGCTTGATATCTTATCACGGTATATTGGATATTTCAATTGGAGTGCTTTTGAGCAAAGTTGTTTAGGTACGAAAACCATATCTACATCTGAATTTGAAATTTACAGTTCCTTTTTTGAAATGGACTACATTAATCAGATTGAGCCGCACGAAGGAGCATTTCAATCGGTGTCTCGGAAAATTGCTCAGCGATTCCGTGAAGATCCGAGTGCTTTAATCAGGAACATTGACATGCTTATGCTAAAACCACATTTTCAAGTTTTTTTTGTGGAGCATTTTCCTGATTACGATAACCTATGTACCTATTATTTCAAAGTGTATGAGTCATATCTCAAGTACAACCATAGACCGGAAGCTCAACTTTTTGGAAACTGTATGCTTTTTTTAAAATCATTTTGGGAAATGGAATGGGAACTGTGCCATTCTTACATTCAGATTATCTCGAAAATTGAAATTAACAATGCCTATCACCCCTATCTAATTGGTAGATATTATGCGTCGAACATCTTGTTTCATTCATTTTACGGAGATTCCAATTTGGTTCAGAAATATATCGAAAGTTATCTGAATTTAAGGGATAGTATGCCAAAGGATGGGAAGCATTTTAAAGATTTTCCAGCCAGTGAGTACATTGTTTCAGAGGCACTTTTACATTGTGGTAAATTCCGAGAAATACTTATGCTTCTTGAAAAGGCTATTTCCGAATTTTCAATCAAAATGGAGTTTGTACGCAAAGGGTATTACAGGCAATTGCAACTCATTTATTATATCGCCGCTAAAAAATTAAATGAGACTTCCAATTTTATAGTTGGATTAAACCGCATTAACCCTAAAGATTTTTACTTTATATCACAAGATTATTTTAAAGCATTGTTTTTGCATGCCCGCAAATTTCCGGGCGATTGGGATGAGGCCATTCTACTAAGTCGGAAAATGGGAAATAAATATCTTGAGTTCGTTTATTTGAAAGCACACGAAGGTTTTTGAAGAATCGGCTTTCAAATGACCCTGTGTTTGATAGAAATGAGTGAATGATTTTTTTTTATGTTTCTTTTCAGAGTGCATGTTCATTCTTGCTGAAGGTAAATTCACTGCAGGCACTGTTTGCCATATGGGGCGAGCAATTTCAACTGGAGTGTGGCACTAATCACTATCTTGATATTACCTTTTAATCCGCAAGCAGGAACAACGAAGTTCCCATAACGCAATTCAAGTTATTCACAACTTTTCTTCAATCGGGGTGTGTAGAAGTTTCTGCCCACAATACTTATGCACAAACGTATTTTTGTCTTCCGCTTCTCCCATTTTTGAAGCTGATATTTGAACCTATGCCCACCGAAAGAAATTCACGTATAACACGAAAAGATAGATCCACAACCGCGCAACAATTTGCTTCTATTGAGGCCGGTAAATTGCCACCACAAGCACTGGATCTCGAAGAAGCTGTGCTTGGTGCCATGCTGTTGCAAAGTGATGCCATAACCGCAGCTATTGATATCTTGAAGCCAGAATCTTTTTACAAAGAAGCCAACGGAATTATTTTCAATACCATTCGGGAAATGTTCGGTAAAGGAGAGGTAACTGATATTCTAACCATTACCCAGAATTTAAAAAAAGCAGGTCAACTCGAATATGTCGGCGGACCCCTTTATTTGGCCCGATTAACAAACAGGGTCACCTCCGTGGCCAACGTGGAAACCCATGCCCGCATCATTTCTCAGAAATTTATTCAGAGAGAACTTATTCGGGTGTCAAGCGATATTATTCACGACGCATATGAAGAAACAACAGACACGTTTGATCTATTAGACAGGGCTGAAGGAAATATTTTCCAAGTTGCAGAGGGGAATATTCGAAAAAATTCTGACAAGATGAACAATCTTGTTAAAGCAGCCATGGATGCCATTGAGCAAGCAAGACAAAATAAATCTGGAGTGAGTGGTGTACCCACAGGATTCTCTGGATTAGATAAACTAACCGGAGGATGGCAACGGTCAGATATGATAGTTTTGGCCGCAAGACCTGGTATGGGAAAAACGGCATTCGTTTTATCCATGGCACGAAACATAGCTGTAGATTTTCAAAAGCCAGTGGCTGTGTTTTCTTTAGAAATGAGCGGTGTGCAGTTGGTACAACGTCTCATGGCTAGTGAATCTGAAATCAACTCAGAGAAACTAAGAAAAGGGCAATTGGAATCGCATGAAGTACATCAGTTAACACAGAAAATCACCAAATTATCAGAGGCCCCCATTTTCATTGATGACACTCCCGCTTTATCCGTATTCGAATTAAGAGCAAAATGCCGCCGTTTGAAGTCCAGCGCGGGTATTGAACTCGTAATCATAGATTACTTGCAACTAATGTCTGCAGGAGACTCCAAGGGCGGTAACCGCGAACAAGAAATTAGTACCATCTCGCGAAGCATAAAGCAAATCGCAAAGGAATTGGATATCCCCGTTATTGCACTATCCCAGTTGTCACGATCTGTAGAGACGAGAGGCGGAGACAAACGTCCCATGTTATCTGACCTTCGTGAATCAGGAGCCATTGAACAAGACGCAGATATAGTTGGGTTCATTTATCGTCCGGAATACTACGGATTCACAGAATTCAATGACAATGAACGTTCACCCGCTCAGGGTATGGCTGAACTTATCATTGCCAAGCACAGGAACGGAGGACTCGATGCTATTCGCTTGCGCTTCCTCTCTAATTTGGCCAAATTCGCTGACCCAGAAGGATACAATTTCGATAACCCATTTGCTCAACAGCCCGCAAGTAGAGGCATTTCGGCTAATCAAGATTTTATGCAGAGCGGCCCTACGACCATTACGGTTTCGTCTAAAATGAACGAGTTAGACGACGAAGACTACAACTACCAAGGTGGTGGGGGCGATGTGCCTTTTTAATTTTTTCGTATGACCAATTCACGCGTTAACCCCTCTCCGTAATAATGGGTTAAGGTTAATCGCAAGTCCAATAATGAGTGATTCATTCGTAACTCTCTCCATGGAATGAAACAAATGGTTTGAATGTTCCGGTTGATTTCAATTTGTGATTTTGAAATGTCTTTTGAATTCATGGTATTGATCGCTCCAGTTGGAAGATATTCTTCAATTTTAATTTCAACATCAATGATATACTCTGATTCATATTGATCATCAATCCAAATAATTTCAATTCCGTCAGCTCGTCTTATATAGGTGAGCAGTTGAGGGGCGTAACTCGTTTTAAGCGCATTGAAAAATGATTTTTCATTTCCCAAATAGTCAATGCTACTCCATGAGAATGCAGGCCAAACATCATTCAACTGCCAATATAAGGTGCCTCCGCATCGCTCATTCGCCCGTTGTGATTCAATTCCCCTGCACATGCCCTCTGCTTGCATGCGTTGGGTGAGCTGACCAAATTCCAATGGTGATTTCTTGCTTGCCTTTGGATACCATCTTTCGGTATATGTTTTCATTAAAGTAAAACCCCTGCTGTGTTTTTGATGCTGTAAATAACCAACATCATTCAATGGCTTGGTAAGATCTCCACTCATCAAATACAATACATCTTCACTTGGAAAACTTTGCATGCCAAATTCACTCATAAATCGCGGTATTTTCTTTTCTAAAACAGAAAAGGGTTCTTCATCATGCCAAAGTCCCCAATAATGAGAATCGCCTTCATTTTGCGATGCAGCATCGCCTCTTCCAAATCGGGGAGACGAGGGCCAATAGCTCACGGTGGTGTATTTTTTTAATGTTTCAGGGAGTAGCTTCTCGAAAAGCGCATCATACTCACTTTGTATACCTGCAACACTTTTTTCTCGTAATCCAATTTTCCATCCCCATTTTTCCCAACCTTCTGCGTTCTCATTGTTTCCACACCAAAGAGCAATACAGGGGTGATAGGTAATTCGTTCAATGTTTTGTTCAGCCTCGCGCTTAACGTTGTTCAGGAAGTCTGAATTTCCGGGATACATGCTGCATGCAAACATGAAGTCTTGCCAGACAAGAATACCCATCTCATCACATATGTCGTAAAAAATATCATTCTCGTAGCTTCCGCCTCCCCAAACACGCAGCATATTGAAATGCGCATCTTTACATTTTTGAAGCAATTCTCTATACTTCATTTCATCCGGAACTTCAGGTAACATCACCAAGGGGATGTAATTCGCACCTTTCATAAAAATGCGTTTTCCATTGACCAGAAAATAGAATGATTCACCATGCTTATCTTTTACCGTAATCAATTCCACCGTTCGAATGCCTGTTTTTATTTCTTTTTCATAAGAAGCATCTTCTGTCTCAACGGTTAATTGGAACTGAATTAGATTTTGATCACCGCTTTCATTTGGCCACCAGAGCGGAACTTCTTTTAGCAATTGTAGGTCAAAGATTTTATGCTGTTTTCCAAATAACAAAGGAATGCTATCAGAAAAAATAACCTCATCCTCAAAAGCCAATTTCAACCTGCACGCTTTTTCACTCGTGTTGTTGTAAAAGACATGCAGTCTTACTTGCATGGTGTCATTCTCAATTGAAATGGTTTCTATTGCACTCGATTGAATTTCAAAACCATTGTTACCAACTAGATGGATGTCCTTGGTAATTCCACACGTAACTAGTCTTGGTCCCCAATCCCACCCAAATTGATACTGCGGCTTGCGAATTACCGCGCGCACGCTGTCACCAGGCAAGGGCAGTATGCGGTTGCGAAGAATTTCTTGAGCAATGGGAACAACAGGAAAAAACCGAATGGTGAGTTGATTGTTTTCAGGTTGAATTATTTTTTTCACATCGAATTGGTATCGCGTAAATGCATTGTTACATTTTCCAAGAACCACATTATTCAAGATCACTTCGGCGTGTGTATCAATGCCGTTAAGTTGAAGATAGATTTCTTTTTTTTCGAGAATGTCTGCATCAACGGCGAAATGATTCAATTCATACACCCATGTTTTAGTTTCAACCCATTGCACCTCGCGTTCATTCGTTCCAATTAAAGGGTCTGGAATAATCATGTTATTCATGAGGTCGGTATGCACATTGCCTGGAACTTGCGCCGGCATGATCTCGGTAGAATTGAATTCGTGAAATTCCCAATAGACAAGGTCTGAGTTGAGCGATTGTAATGCCGTTTGTGCGAATGAATGTAAATTCATGAGCAGACAAAGAATTAGGGTAGAATTAATTTTGTGCACTTTCAATTAATTTTTGAGCAAGCGAATGATACGTGTGGTGTTTAAGTACGAAGGCTCTTCCGCGTTGGCCCATGGCTATGCGATCTTCATTCGATAATTTTAGCAGGGTTTTAATTGCGGCAATCAGTTCTTCCTTGCTACCGGGTGTTACTGAAATTCCGCATTGCGCTTCATCCACAGGCTTGTTACCCGAATCTATATTGTAAATAATTGGTTTTGCCGCTTGCATATAGTCGAATAGTTTATTCGGAGAAACTCCAAATCGAAAGAGCGGGTCTGCCCGAAGCCCCAAATAGCAAATATCAAATGACTGAAGTTTTTCTAAAAAATCTTGTTTCTCAACAGGCGGTAACACACTTACGTTATTCATTTTCTTAGCCCTTTCTTTCAAATGAATTTCGTCATCGCCTTTACCCATGAGAATAAATTCAATGTCTTCCCGATCTTTCAATTCTTCGGCGGCATCAAGCAAGAAATCAAGTGCATTGGCTTTTCCTAAAGATCCACCATAACCGATAACCAATTTTTCCGAATGTTCATTCGGTTGAATCGAATTGGGTTGAATGTTTGAGTCAATTCCATTTGGAATGTAGACGAATTTATTTTCTGCCATGCCGCCATTCATAAAATGCGATTTGGCGGAGGGAAGTAGAGACACAATTTTATCGCTCTTCCGATAGGCTTTCTTTTCGAAATAACGCATAAAAACTACCAGCGGATGATACTTTGATAGTCCGCCTAGTTCCATAAGAGTTAACGGCCATATGTCTCGAACCTCAAAAAACACTTTCGATTGGAATTTCTTTCTCCACTTCAAGGCAACTTGAATTGGAAGCATAGATGGTGAAGAGACAACAATGATAGTTGGTTTTGGCAATTCATGTTTTGGGAGAAAAAACAAGCGCCAAGCGAAAACAAGCATATTCCAAAATCTGCCAATGGAAATACTTTTCGCATATGCAGGTGTGCGCACCCAGCAGTAGTGAATCGTTTCTCGATTTTCGAAATTGAATTTGTTTTTGTTTGGAGGTAATTTCCGAAATAAATGAGAATAGGTTGAACTGATTATGGCAACCTCATGGCCCATGGCTACTAATTCTTTTGCGAATTGATATTGTCTGTATTGCATGCCAATGTCAGGTGCACCTGCATATTGGCTCACAAACCATACTGTCTCTTTTTTCAAAGTGCTCATGCGTGAATTAGACTTTTATATAATTCGAAATACGCTTGACCGCACTCTTTTCGAATGGCCAGTGTTTTGATTTTCTCTCTATTGACACTTGCGAAGTCTGAATTAAGAAGGGTAATGGCATCTATCAATGGATTCGAATTTTCTTTTTGAATAACCCCTGTTTTACCGTCCTCTATCCATTCTTTAGTCACAGGTAAATTGGGTAGCACCGGCAAACATCCATGAGCTAGGGCTTCCAACATGCTTATTGCTGTGCCATCGCTTTGCGGAATGGATATGTAAATTTTAGATTTGCTGTACCACATGGCATTCTCTTCGGGGCTCAGCCATCCCACAAATACAATGAAATCTTCAGCGTTGTACTGATTGACCAATTGTCTCAAATTTTCTGTTTCTTTTCCGCTACCTGCAATTATTAATTTCCATGACGGGTGCGATTTTTTAAACGCAACAAAATATTGAATGATTTGATCTATGTTATATAACTTTTCATGCAATCGATTCGAAAACACAAGGTTTTCTTTTTGTTGAAGTTCAGGAACTTCAGCAATGCCATACTGTTGCCAGCGGTACTTTGAATCATGCCCATGAATTTCCTTCATGGCCTGAATCATTTGATTCGAGTTAGCCGTAATGCATGCGCTTCGTTCCAAAGTTCGTTTCGTAATGAATTTGAAGAAAATGTTTTTTTTTGGCATTAATAAAACATCACTTCCCCAGGAAGTTGAAACAATTGGAATTCTCAATTTACTCGCTGCTCGTGCGGCAAAATAGGCGAGTCGATTGATTTGATGAATATGAATAAGATGAGGATTCAAATCTCGAATCCAGCGTTTTAGCTTTCGATAATGGATGATCCACTGAATGGGATTCAGTGAACGAAAAACAAATATACCTTGAGAGTGAACTTGTGAGTAATCAATTTCACTTTCTGAAATAAAATGTATTTCACATTGCTCTGGAAGTGAATCCAAAAAATTCTTATTGTGAATGGATTTCGATCCAACTATAACAATCTTCATGTTTCAGAAAGTTCAAGAATGAGATGTTTAAGTTGCTTCACACCTTCTTTTCGATGCAACAATTGAACTTGTGCATAATTTGGAATTCGCAAGTTGTTGTTCTTCCAATCTGCAATCATTTGTTCAATTTCAATTTCAATTTCTTCAACTGAAGAGAATTCAGCAACATAACCACCATTCAAAGAATGTATTAATTGTGCTGCTACATCGTCTTTGTCGATCAAACCAAGTACAGGTCTGCAAACTGAAAGATAATCATATAATTTTCCCGTGTAGACACCTTTCATTTCTGTTCTAGGGTGTATCAATATGTTGGCATGCATGGTTTGCATTTTTGCTATGGCCTTTTCATAGGGAAGTCCTGAATGCAGATGCACATAAGGGCGAAGTTTTTCAGGAATAGAAAAGTTCGCATGCGCCCCAACTAAATGAAGTTCAATGGGTAAGTGTTCATTTTGTTGTAAAGCATTTTCCCATGCCTGGAAAAATGTTGTGGGTTTTCTACTACCGTAAAACGTGCCAAAATAACCTAGTCGAAGTGTGTCACCTTTGTCAATGGGTGAAGGTGGAATGTGATGGTTGTATCCGTTTTGTATTTCAATGATACGCGGAACTTTCGGACACTTGCTTTCAAAAGAATTTACAATGGGTAAGCTCACCGTTGTAATTGCGTTGGCATGTTGCTCTAACTGTTTTTCAAATGCTGCAAATTTTACTCGCGCATTGGGTGTAGCATGAGCATTTCCCGACATTTCGTCGCGCATGTCGGCAATCCACGGAATGTTTGGATGTACTTTTTTAAATTGAATGGCAACTTCATGAGCTTCTTGTGGAGCAAATGAAGAAATGATGCAATCAAATGGTCTCTCTGCGTGATCTGTCATCAGTTTATTGAAGGTCATATTCATCCACGGCTTTAGAGGCTTTCGAATGATTTTTCCGGCAATAATTCTCAATGCAGTCTTAATTTGGTGTGCAAGTTTGGAATCATTTGTATCGCTCTTCAGTTTCGATAAAAGAAAATGAGAGGGAAAACGATTCACTTGAATGAAATCTTTCAGATCGGGATATGAAATTGTATCTCCAAGTGTATAAACAACCACATCAAAATCATCACTCAAGTAGGTAGCAAATGCATCCATACGCAAAGTAGCCACACTTGAAATGGGCGGATACCAAGTAGTAATGAGGGCTATTCGCTTACGATTGTACAAGGTTTTTAATTTTGTTATAGTATGAAGTTAAAATATTTTCTGAACTGTAAATTTCGTTGGTTTTTTCAGCTATTGCATGGCGTGGTGCTAAATTTCTTTCCTGAATTCTGTGCATAGCAATTTGAAATTGACGAACCGCATCGTCTTTCGTTTTACATAACAACACATTTGGATCAGGCCATGTCATTAGAATTTCTGCACCCGTGCTCATCGCTTCAATGACTGAAACAGGGTATCCGTCATGTGCAGTCAATCGCAGAAAAATGGGGTGCTCACGAAGTTCTTGAATAAAAACAGTGCGACTGACCCAACCCATAAAGCGAATGTTTTTTGGAACCGCATGTTCGGGTTTTTCCATTCCGCATACCGTGAATGCAATGTTCGGGAAGTGTTGGGCAAGATGCACCAAATATGTAAATCCGTAAAAATCTTGGCGTTTCTCTGCAATGTAAGTCATGGCTTTGATTTGCTGGTATTGTTCAACACGTTCAATGGGCTCTATGCATTTGAAAGTTTGTCGAACAGGACTCAGGCCAACACTTTTTAACTCGTCTTCCAACCAATCTGAATCTGCGAAATGTGTGGCGTGATGAATATATTTTGTTTCAATAGTGCCATTCTTAAATCGTTCCATGGCAAGCAGTACATCTGTACCTTGCCATTGCATAAGCAGTTTCTTTTTCCAGAATAGTACCCAATTTAAACTGCCGCTTTTATCCGTTACTCCGTTCATTGATATGACAAGATCTGCAAACGGTACAAAAAGTAAAAAGCGAATTTGATCCCATCTTGAATAATACGTATTCAAAAAAACAAAACTGCTATCAGGGTATGCAGTGTTTAACTTTTCAGATAAATCTTTCCCGAAGAAAGGCAATCCACTAATGATGACGCGCATTGTGTTTTCGAATTAAGTGAATATACCACAACAGAACGAATAAATAATAACCAACAAAACTCAAGGAGTAGGACCACAATGCATCTTCAAATTTCCAATTGCAAATTGCCGTGAAAAGTAAGAGACTCAGGGTAATTACGTAACCCATTAAGCTAAAAAGAAACGCTTGTTTTTGTTTGCCGAAAATAAGCGGAGTTGTAGATAGGGGGGAAGTGAAAAAGAGCAGTGTTAGAGCGGGTGACATAATTTGGGCATAGTGTCCAGCCAAGGTCCATTTTTCACCCAAATACCAACTGAAAATCGTTGGCCCAAAGAATAGGGTGACAAGTAGAAATAAAATTCCAAAAACGGCTGAAGTGAAAATGGTTTTTTTCAGCAGT
>VFQT010001368.1_pt1 | contig 29744 bp, 26 predicted proteins | sample 3512381 | NCBI WGS metagenome assembly VFQT01 (sample SAMN10412376, study PRJNA504923) | tailings metagenome | isolation source: Relicate 2 Philex TSF3 active mining site | place: Philippines: Tuba, Benguet | collected 2017-08-29
CCGGTAGGCCGCCTTGCGCATGCGCGCGGAGAGATCGGGACCGGCGTCCTCGAAGCTGATCCGATGGTCACGGATCGCGCCTAGGATCGTTTCCGCAACGATGATCGAGCCCACAGGGCCGAGGTGCCGGCCGCCGCCTTCGCTCGTGGACGACGGTGCGATTGCATCGTTCGAGAACGCTGCTTCCAGCAGAATGAAGAAGGGCATGGGCGGATCGGCGATCAGGTCGCCGATGTCGTCGTCGTCCAGCTTCTCCGCTGCGTTCTTGGTGCTCTCGTCGAGCCAAGCCTTGATCGGGGCGTGCCATTCGGCGAAGTCGGGCACGAGGTGCTTGAGCGGGCCACGCCGCAATTCGCCGAACAGCATCGGCACCGACCACATGCCGGCATAGCACGCACTCACCAGATCGCGGCATGCCAGGCCGGGAATGTCAGTATCTTCGTCGAGGCCCGGGAACAGCATCTCGTCGCCAAGCACGGTCACGTAGCGCGGGCCTATCCTGCTGCTGAGGTTCGGCTCTTGCTGCGAGACGAGGAAGAAGCGCGTCCAATCGATGTGCCAATCGGTCGACACAGGTAGGAATGTTGGCTGTCGCTGCGAACTCTGTTCGAGCGCCCGACCCATTTGCAGCGGTGTGTCGCTGTTGATCCGATATGTCTGACGCACCATCGCATGGCCAAAGCGGAAAGCGCCGTGCGTGAACTCCAACGGTACACCAGCGCGCGTGTCCGTCGGCTGGAATCCCTGCCGCTCGTACCAGGCGAATATCTCGGGGTGGAGAATGCGCCGCAGCACGTCGTTGACGACGATTCGACGATAGACCAGCACGACGGCGGTCTGCGCGCAGGCGAACCGGAGGTAGGCGAGGTTGTCCTCCTCGGGTGGCTTGGGTAAGCCGGCGTAGAGAGCATGCTGCGCTTCACAGATGCGTCGCTCCACCTCGTTGTGAAAGAGGTGAAACAGCACGGTCATCTGCGAGATGATCGCATGGTCGTCATTACGCGCATCGGCGGCGAGCGTCTCCGTCACGGGAAAGGGCTGGCCGGATGACCCGTCGTCACCCTCCAGGCCAGGTGCGACCACCGCTGAATCCGTGGTGTCGACGAGGCGGCCCCGCGCCAGATCGCGGAACGGGCACCCGGCTGTGCCGTCGATGCCGCCGGCCGGTCTGCGAAGGCGGCCGAGCCGCAGCCGGGTCCTGGGGACGAGACCGGGCCGGCCGTGATGCTGAAGGCTTATCTCGTAGGCACGCGGACAAACGTGCGGGCCGCCGCCATATATGGTCTCGAGGGCAAGGGGTATCCGGCGGGCGTTCGTGAAGCCGAAGCGCGCTCCGTCGGTCGATGCCAGAGATACCGTGCTGTCGACGAGGTCGTGTGCGATGAGTTGAAGGAGATAGGTATATCCCGACGGGAGACCGGGGTTCTCGCTCGGGTCGCCTGCGCCGGGCAGCGTGTCGATCCAGCGGGGGCTGGTGTTCATGGCCCGGGCCAGCCGCCGCATCAGGACTCTGACGGAACCGGGCGCCTCGAACGGGGTCGGCATCCTGTCGTTCGCGGTGAACATCTGATCGACGCTCTGGAGACCGAAGATGTTGCGAAACCCCGTCGATCGACCGCGGAGCACATCCGCCTCTGCGTCGAATGTGACGTGAGCCGCCGTTGCAGACGACGCCGACAGCTCTTGGAGACCTTTCAGGATCGACAAGTTCACGCCGTGCATCGTGCGTCTCCCTGATTGCGCCCGTGGCGCCAGGATCGGCACGGAGCGTCAAGTGAGCGTGAATGCAGGCTCGCACTCCCGGCAGCCCCTGTGCCGGCAGGATGGCGCAAGCATTGTGCGCAGGTCCAGTCGGACCTTGCGGCGCAAATCGGGGGCGATCACCGAGGGCTCTCAGCCACCATCCGGCCAGACACCCCGTCGGACAGAGGCCGTCTCACTCCCCACAACGGGGGGCGGCATCATCAGGCGTGCCCGGCGTCGCTGACGAGGTGCGATGGATTGATGCCGAGTTTGGCCAGGGCGCGGTCGTATTTCTCGTCGAGATCCTCGCCGAAAACGAGGTCGCCGTCGGCTGCGCAATGCAACCAGCCGTTCGCTTGAATCTCACTCTCAAGCTGCCCCGGGCCCCAGCTCGAACATCCCAGTGCCAACAGGGACCGCCGCGGTCCCCGTCTCCGAGCGATGGCTCGCAGGATGTCCACCGTCGCGGTGAGGCATACCCCGTCATCGACCGCGATCGAGGAATCCTTGCTGAAGTAGTCGTCGGTATGAAGGACGAAGCCGCGTTCGGTCGATACCGGTCCCCCGACATACACGGGCCGATCGACGTTCATCTCTCCGTCGTCGTCGATCTTGAGCTGAACCAGCAATTCCTCGTATGTGATGCGTTCGGCGAGCTTGTTCACGATGATGCCCATGGCGCCGCCGTCGGAATGCGCGCACATGTAGATAACCGACCGCCGAAAGCGTCGGTCGCGCATGAGCGGCATGGCAACGAGCAACTGCCCCTGCAGGGAGTGGGCTGTCGACGGACGGCGCTGAAGGGGGCTCATCGTTTTCATGGGAAAAAGTCTAGACTCGGATGCATCCCGCTGTGAAGACGGCAAATGAGCCCGCCGTTCAGCAACTCGTGATGGGCCGGCCATTGAACCGGGGGGCATATTCGTGGCACTGCGGTCAGACAGGACGTAGGACGAGGGTGATCGAATGTCCCGCAACAGGAATTCATGGACGTCCGTGGCCTTGTCGCGCCGGCATCTGATGCTAGCCATGATCGGCGGTGGCGTTGCGCATGGTCTTTCGCCACGGCTTGCAAATGCGGCCGGCCCTGCGCTCGCCACCCAATGGGTAAGCGAGCATGCGACGCGTGCCCGCCTCGTCGGCGGGGGCAGCGTCGTGTCGGACGCAGGCCAGCGCCGTCTGCTCGCGGGCGTCGAGATCGAGATGGACAAGGACTGGAAGACGTACTGGCGCAATCCCGGCTCGTCCGGCGTGCCGCCGCGGCTCGAATGGGACGGCTCGCAGAATCTCGCTGGTGCCGAAGTGCTCTTTCCTGCGCCGCATCGTCTCTCGGATCGCGACGGAGATACGATCGGCTACAAGGGGGCTGTCGTGCTGCCGGTTCTGATCACGCCGAAGGATGCGGCGAGACCGGTGGACCTGAAGCTGGCGCTCGAATACGGGGTCTGCAAGGACGTCTGCGTGCCCGTGCAGCCGTCTTTCGAATTCCAGCTTCCAGCCGACGCCGGGGCGCGGAGTGCTCCGGAAGCCCTCGCTGCAGCGCTCGATCGCGTGCCGCGTCCGATGGAAAAGCGGCGCGCGAATGATCCGGCGGTGCGGAAGATTGCTGTCGCGCTCGACGCGACGAAGCCCCACATCACGATCGCCGCGACTTTCCCGCCGGATGGGGCCGGGGCGGATGCGTTCCTGGAGGCGCCCGACGGTTTGTGGATTCCACTCTCCAAGTCGGCGGACGGTGCGAGCGGTGCGGAGCGGACATTCCTCGTCGATCTCACCGATGGTGCCGATATCGGCGACCTGAAAGGCAAGACCATTCGCTTGACGCTGGTCAGCGCCAAAGGCGCCTGCGAGACCACCTTCAAATTGAAGTAGTTGCGCGGGCGTGCGTCATATGGCGGTCCGGGCATCCTTGGGGCCCGACAGCCACTCTGCGAAGACCTCGTCGGTGTGCTCGCCCAGCCCAGGTGGCGCGCGGTAGACTTCAAAGGTGTAATCGGTCATCGCCACAGGAAAGGCCGTCGTGCGGGTCTCGACGCCGTTGGGCAACCACAAGGGCTGCACCAGCCCCATATGCGCGACGTGCGGGTCCGACAGGATTTCGGGATAGGTGTTGATCGGGGCACAAGGAACGCCGCGCCGGTCCATCTCGGCGAGCCACTCCGCGGCGGCGCGCTCGGCGAAGCGGGGCGCGAGAAGCCCGGTCAGTTCCGCTTGGTTCCGTGCGCGCAAGTCCTGTCTGGCAAAGCGCGGATCGTCGACGAGGCCGGGCAGACCGACGGCTTCGGCAACCTCCGCCCAAAGATGCTCGTTGCCTGCGGCGATGATGAAATAGTCGTCCTTGGCTCGAAAGGCCTGATAGGGCGCGTTGCGTGGATGTGCCGAGCCCAGGGGCTGGGGTGTCATGCCGGTGCCGAAGTATTCGCTGGTCTGGAGCGCGGCCACGCCGATCAGGCAGGCCATCATCGAGCAGTCGATGAAGGCGCCCTTGCCGGTTGCACGCGCCTCCATCAAGCGTGCGAGGATCGTGTAGCCGGCGTAGAGTCCGGCGCAGAAATCGCCCACGGGAACGCCGCATTTGACGGGTGGTGCGCCCTTCTCGCCCGTCACGCTCATGAGGCCGCTGATGCCCTGCACGGTGACGTCGAAGGCCCCCTTCTCCGCATAAGGGCCCGTCTGGCCGTAGCCGGAGATCGCGCAGTAGACGAGCCGCGGGTTGAGCTCGGCCAGATCGGCGTAACCCAGGCCAAGGCGGTCGAGCACACCGGGGCGGTAGTTCTCGAGCACCACGTCGCAGGCAGAGGCGAGTTGCTTCAGGCGCGCGACGCTCGCAGCGTCCTTCAGGTCGACGGCGATGGAGCGCTTGTTGCGATTCACCGAAGCGAAGTTCTCGCTGTAGGCGGCACCGCCGTCCGTCGGCTGCGAGAGTGGAGGCCAGGCGCGCATCCCGTCACCGCCGTCCGGCCGCTCCACCTTCACGACGTCGGCACCCAGATCGGCCAGCAGAGAGCCCGCAAATGGCCCGGCTGCAATCTGCCCGAACTCGAGGACGCGAACGCCGGCAAGCGGCCCGTTGCCTGTCGTTCTCATGCGTTCGCTCTTTCCGCTGTTGCCGTCGATTGCCGGACGCGCGGTCATTCGCGCACGGAAACGACCATCGGACGTTCGGTGCGCGTCTCCGGGTCGAACTCCGAGCGGCCCGTGTGGTTGATGTGCCGCCCATAGGTGTGCAGCGAGATCGACATCTTGTCACCCGTGTTCCACACGCTGTGGATGTGGTGGGGCAGGCAAACCGCGATGTCACCGGCCTTGAGGGTATGCTCGCCGTCGCGCACAAGTTCGGCGAAGCCGGGCCTCGTGCCGTCGTCGACGCGCTTCCAGTTGACCTCGTGCTCCTCCCCTTCGATGCCGGCCACGACGGCCCAGGTGAGATGGTTGTGGGGCTTGGTGCCCCGTCCCGGCAACCAAGTCAGGACAAAGACGGCGAGGTCGTGGTTGGGCTCCTCGTGCAGAAGATGGACGCCGAAGCCCTGCTCGGGATCGCAGGCACGCATCTCGTCCGTGAGCCAGCCAGGTGTGGCCACCAGCTTGGCGGCCAGCGGTTTGATGCGACCGGTGATGCTGGCGATGTCCGCCTCCTCGCTGGCGATGCGCCTGATGTCGGAGATGTAGGCGTCTACGCTATAGGCGTTTCCTGGCATGACATTTCTCCCTGCGCTCAAAACCTGCAATCTTCGCCCCTTATATCCGGGAAGCTTAGCAAATTTGCGCGGGGATTGGGGAGTGGCATCGCCGGGCCGCCTGTCGAGGCACCGGAATCAAAGGGTCTTGACCAGCAGGTGCCATGCGCGGCCTTCGCCGGCCCAGTCCTCCTTCACCATCGGGCGGCTGCCAGCCTCGTGGTATCCGAGGCGCTCGTACAGCCTGCGCGCTCCGAGATTGGCATCCGATACGATGAGGCTTAGGCCGCGCTTTCCGAGTTGCACCGCTTTTTCGCGGGCGACATCGAGCAATCTCGAGCCGAGCCCGATGCCGCGACACCGAGGCACCACCGCGACGACGTTGATGTACCAAGTGCCGGCAGCCATGTTCTCCAGCTGCTGGAGCGGCACGAACATCGCCGGCATGTCCGCGGATATAGGCTCGGGATGATCCGGAATTTCGTAGCCGATGAGGGCGCCGACCGGGAGATCGTCGCGTGTGATCATGGTCGCGTTGAGATAGGAGAAGCTTCCGGATTCGCGGGCAGCCCTCTCCTGCCCGATCGACCACGGATCCTGGCCAACATCAGCCATTTTACCCCAGAGATAACGCGGTAGACCCTCGCCCGCGTCATTGACGAGCTCCGCCAGAACCGGCGCGTCCTCGCGCCGGCCCGCTCTGATCGAGAATTCCAAGGACGTCATGGCAGGTGTCACTCCGCGGCCGCTGCGGTCCCGTTGCGCCGCGCCGTGATGGCTCGGGCGATTTCGGTCACATGCCTGAGGTCGGAGCCGCAGCATCCACCGAATACGTTGAGCCATGGCATGCGGGTGGCGAGCATCTCGTACTGGCGGGCGAGTTCGTGCGGGTTGCCGGCGTCGAGCTCGCTTGCCTCGTCGAGTTCGGTGTGGCTGCGGCGCGACGCGTTGGCGCGAATGCCACGGATTCGGCGTAACCAGTTTTGATCGTGCAAGGCCTGCGCGAAATGGTCGGGATGGGCGCAGTTGATCATGTAATAAGCGGGGTAATTCTCCGTCGCGGCATCGACTTCGGCGATGGCCTCGCCCAAGCCTTGACCGGTCGGTAACCTGCCGTCTGTTTCGACCGTGAAGGAAATCACGACCGGCAGGCCGGACCCGCGTGCTGCATTCACGAGACCGGTGGCTTCGCTTGCCTGATTGAACGTCAGGCCGGTCACCATGTCGATCTCGGTCGCGGCGAGCCACCCGAGTTGCTCGGCGAAGTAGGCCTCTGCATCAGCCGATGTGATGACCGCCTCCGGGCGATAGGCGTCGCCACGCGGCCCCACCACTCCGTTGAGGACGATAGGCAGCGCGTCGTCTGCGAACCGCGACCTGAGGGCGGACGCGAATTCAACGCTCTCTTCGTTCGCGGTCTTCAACTCCGCAAGGCTTTCCTTCAACCTCGTTGCCCAATGGCGATGCGCCTTCCAGGTCGTGGTGTCCAGGATGAAGCCCGTCCCCTGGCGGCGTGCAAGATCCAGGAAGCCCTTAAAGTATCGGCTGAGCGCGGCCCGGCCGTTCGGGTCGGGAAGTAGCGTATGGGCGGCGAACTCGCGGATTTCGATGCCGTGGTTGAAGATGAGATCCGTCTCGACGCCGGCGTCGGTTAGGAAAATTCCGCCGGACAATTGCGGGAGGGCTTGCCGATACTTGGCCATTACGTGTTCTCCAGAGTATTATGTTTGAGGTTCCGAACTAGACCGCGTGAGGGCATGACGGCCTTCTGCCGGCCTTGCCATGCGAGATATGCCGTGCTGCTTCGTTGCGAGGCTGGGGCGAGCGCGGCTGGTGGCGCCGTTTCACGCCGGGAACTATGCGGAAATGGGGCCCGGCCAACTAGTGAACTCGTGGTCAAGTTTCTGCAGTTTTCGTGATTATCTTTTCAATTCAAAATTCTACGTTCTTTTTTCGGCTTTTTCTGGCGCCAATGGGCGCGCGTTCCGATGCCGAACCTGACCGGCGGTACGGTCGCCCATCAGGAGGGGAGTTGCGTAATGGACCAAAGGCTATCGACGACCAACCCGAGCAAGCGGGAGCGCATCCTGGCCCTCGCCGAAGTATCGGTCCTGGAAAAGGGCTTTGCCGCGACGTCAATCGAGGAGCTGATCGCGGGTGCGGGCATCACGAAGAGCGGATTTTTCTACCATTTTCGCGACAAGGGCGAACTCGCCAAGGTGCTGCTTCAGCGATACCTGGACAAGGAAGAGGCGATCCTCGACGAGCTTACGGCACGGGCCGATGCCCTTCACGAAGATCCGCTGCATTCCTTCCTCATCGCGCTCAAGATGTTCGCCGAGTTGATGCAAGATCTGCCGGAGACCCACCCGGGTTGTCTCGTCGCTTCCTACTGCTATCAGGAGAACCTCTTCAATTCGGATGTGCGCGAATTGAACCGTTCCGGCGTGCTGCGGTGGCGACGGCGCTTCCGCGATCGCTTGGATCTCATCGCCGCGCGCTATCCACCGCGCCGCGACGTGGACCTCGACGCGCTCGCCGACATGCTGTCCGCCGTCGTTGACGGCGGCATCATCATCTCGAAGGTTCTGGGCGACAAGGAAGTGCTTCCCAAGCAAGTCCTTCTGTTTCGGGAGTTCGTTCGTTCCATTTTTCTCGAGCCGCAGGAGCGGTAGGGCGCTGGGCCGGAGGGTGTCTTCAGTCCGCACAAGGCGCTCGGTCCTGCTCGCTGCCGCCTTTTGGGGTATGAAATGACCCGCCGCAGGGTGCTCTCCGCGGCGGGCCCACTTGTTCGTCGCGATCACTGCACCTGCGGTCGCTCACATCGCCTTGAAGTCGATGAGGCTGCGGATGACCTTGCCGGCCTTCATGTTCTTGAAGCCCTCGTTGATCTCCTTCAGCTGGATGTGCGCGGACACGAAGTCATCGAGATGCAGCTTGCCGCGGCGGTAGAAGTCCATCAGGCGCGGCATATCCGTGCGGAAGCGGTTGGAGCCCATCGACGAGCCCTGGATGCGCTTCTCGCGCAGGAAGTCGAAGCCGTGCAGCTCGATGTTCACACCGAACGGCACCATGCCTACGATGGTCGCGGTGCCGCCGAAACGCAGCATCTTGAAGGCCTGCTCGGCGGTCTGCTTGAGGCCGAGGCATTCGATGGCGTGATGCACGCCGTCGCTGGGATTGCCGCCCGTCAGTGCGCGGATCTGCTCTACGGGATCGCCGTTGGCGGGGTTGATGAGATCGGTGGCGCCGATCTTGGCGGCCATCTGCAACTTCGCAGGGTTGGTATCGACCGCGAAGATCCGGCCGGCGCCAGCCACGGCCGCGCCGTTCACGGCCGACATGCCGACGCCGCCGCAGCCGATGACCGCCACGTACTCGCCCGGTGCCACCTTGGCCGTGTTCACGGCCGCGCCGAAGCCGGTGATGACGCCGCAGCCGATCAGCGCCGCGCGGTCGAGGGGGAAATCCTTGTCTATCTTCACGATCGCGTGCTCGTGGACGAGCATCATCTCGGCATAGGAGGAGAGGTTCGTGAAGGTGTGAACGCGGTTGCCACCGATCGACAGCCGCTCCGCTTTGCCTGGTGGCATCTTCACGTCGGTGTTCGTGCAGATGACCGGGCGGCCGCTCGTGCAGTTCTCGCACTCACCACAGAAGACGGACAGGCACGTGATGACGTGATCGCCCTTCTTCACGTAATGGACCTCCGAGCCGACCTCCTCGACGATGCCGGCGGACTCGTGTCCCAGAACGACGGGCAGTGGGTGAGGATAGAGGCCTTCGATGAAATGCAGGTCGGAGTGGCAGAGGCCTGCGTAGGCCGTCCGGATCAATACCTCGTGCGGGCCGGGCTTTTTGACCTCGACCTCTTCGATCACGAGCGGCTTGTTCACCTCGTACAACACAGCGGCTTTCATGGGCGTCTCCCTGGCGCAGCGAATTTGTGGCCCTTGTCTTCAGTTCCGCACGTGATGTCCGGACAAGTGGCCATGCGCAGCATGAGTAGCCCGGCGCCGTTTGGCAAGACGGCGCGCGCTGTCAACGAGGTGATCGCGGGCGTGCGATCAGTAAGCGGCAAGTACGATGTCTGTGCCGTCCTTGAGGATGTCGATCGTCATGCCAGCGGTTTTGGCGAGGCGGGTGGTGTAGTAGGGTTGGATGCTTTGTGTATCGAGCAATACCTCGGGTGGGCCGGCCAGAAACTCTGCCAGGAAGGGCGGGATACGTGCCGAGGTGCCCTTGCAGCGCACGTGGAAGGTGCCTTTGTCCAGTGGCTGATCGATATTGACCGCGATTTCTCCGCCACGCGGTAGCGCGCTGACGCCCGAGAGGACAAGATTGAGAATGAGTTTGACCTTGTCCTTGGCGAGATGGCCTGCCGGACCGTTCCACACGAGCTTGTGCTTGCCGTTGGCAAGGTAGCCCAGGCTCAGATCCCTGGCGTTCGACAGGTCGATCATGGAACCGACGGAGCCGGCGGCGCCGTAAGCGAAGCGGGCGAACATCAAGCGGGCGGATGCCTGTCGGGTCACGTCCCGGATCATGTTCATCGCATATTCTTTGGCATCGGCGCCGTCGTCGTCATCAAAGATCTCGATGCCGTTCTGAATGGCCCCGACGGGGTTGATCACGTCGTGGCAGATCTTGCTCGAGATGAGGGCCACGAGCTCCATATCGGAGGGATGCCCGGCTTTCGACTTTGCTTGATTCTTCGGATTCATCCGCTCGTTCCCTGGCGAACGCGGGACGCCCGCGCTCAGCTCCGCCCGTCGCCCCGGGCTGTGGCACTCTTGCACCAAAACGTTGTCGCGACGCGACGCGGGAGCGGCTTGGCCCCATTCGCGGTATCTGATACACGCACGTGCGTCCTAATGCCAAGGCACGAGCCACACAAGCATTTAGTGTGTTGAATTCATGAGGCTAATTGGCGTTGGGTGCATTGCTTCGCCGCCGGCACGGTACCCTTTCTCGCCCCGCTGCCGGCTAACGATTCGCATAGCCTCCGGAAAGATCGGCACCATGATCGACCATGCCCGTCTCGTTGCAGATCTGCTTCCAGCTGTTCTCGAGGCCGGTGCGGTCGAGATGGCATATTATTCTGGTGGTGTGACCGTCGAAACGAAGGCCGACGAAAGTCCGGTTACTGCCGCCGACAAGGAAGCCGAAGCAATCCTGGTGGCAGCGTTGGAGCGCGCGGCGCCGGGGATACCGGTGGTCGCCGAGGAGGCCGTCGCAGAAGGCCGGCTTCCCGATCCGGGCGCGCGATTCTTCCTCGTGGACCCCCTCGACGGTACCCGCGAATTCATCAACAGGCGGGACGAGTTCACGATCAATATCGCTCTCGTCGAGGCGGGAGTGCCCTGTTTCGGCATCGTTTACGTACCCGCGCTGGGCGATCTGTACGTCACGCTTAGCGACAGGGCGGCCGCGATGGCACGCGTCGCGCCCGTTCGCCCAGCCCCAGTCGCACCGCAGATCGATTTCCAGCCGATCGGCGTGCGCGTGCCCGACAGGGCGGCACTGATTGCGGTTGCCAGCCGGTCGCACGCGAGCCCGGAAACGGCGACGTATCTCGACCGGTTCGCAATTGCCGCACGGCGCGATGCCGGGTCGTCGCTGAAGTTCTGCCTGATCGCGCGGGGCGAGGCGGACATATACCCGCGCCTGGGGCCGACCATGGCCTGGGACACGGCCGCCGGGCATGCCGTGCTCAGGGCAGCTGGAGGGTGTGTCACGGACATCGACAATCGGCCTCTCACATATGGTCAGTCGGCGGGCGCGACGCCGCTCGACAGGTTGCGTAACCCGCATTTCGTGGCATGGGGGGCCGCCGCCCCGTTCGCGCAGGCCTGATCCGCAGACAGATTGAATGCGGTTGCATCGCATGCCGTGTTTTTGCCGCCATCCGACCATGATCGGCGGTTGTTAAGCCATACTTCGGTAATACTTTTCTCAAACAGTTCCTTTACCATTTCAGGTCGCGAAAGGGTTGCCGGGGCGCGCGTCGGCGCCGGACTCTTGCGCTTCTGGGAGACCGTGCGACATGGCAGTTTCACCTCGCGGCCCGATGCGGCTCGCCACGCTGTGGGCGGCATGCGCGCTTTCATTGGTCACGACCGCGTCGCTGGCTCAAGACCGGCAGCCCTGGAGCGACCCCGATGGCGACCGTGCGCCGCGTGCTTACGATGAGCGTGACAATCGCGGGACCTATGGAAGTGGTGGCGTCGATCGCGAGCCGCTTTCGCCGCCACCTGCGGCGCGCGGCTACGATGGCGGACAGGACCGGTCGAACCAAGGATATGGGGCGCCTGCGTCCGCACCGGCCAGCGGGACGAGGGGCCGGTACGACGATGCCTATCGCCCCCCCGCACGGCAGCCGTCCTACGCTGCGCCGTATTCCGAGGAGCGCCCGCAGCCGGGCGACCGGGCGCCCGTTCCCTACGGCGAACAGGACCGAGGTCCGTCCTACGGCGAACGTTACGACACTTACGCGCCACCGCCTCGTGACGATCGCGGCGGGAGCTGGCAGGGCCATGAAAGCCGCGAGGCTCACAATGCGCCACCGCGCTACCACGACCGGCATGACGGGCCAGCCGACGGCACGTTCTCGATGCGCGAGATCAACGAGGCCGGGCATCAGTTCTTCGGTTCGATCAGCCAGGGCCTCGCCAGCGTGATCGAGCATGCCTTCCGCAAGAAGGGTCGTCCCAACGGCTACATCCTGGGGGAGGATGTCGGCGGGGCATTCGTTGCGGGACTGCGGTACGGAGAAGGGCGCCTTTATACGAAGGACGCGGGTACCCACAAGGTTTACTGGCAGGGGCCATCCGTGGGGTATGATGCCGGCGCCGAAGGCTCCAAAGTGATGGTGCTCGTCTACAACATGCGGGATCCCTCTGAAATGTATAATCGTTTTGCCGGTGTCGACGGCTCGGCCTATGTGGTCGGCGGCGTCGGGCTAACGTTTTTGAGCAACAACGATGTCGTTCTTGCACCGATCCGCTCCGGAATTGGGCTTCGTCTCGGCGCGAACATCGGCTATTTGAAATACACGCGTCGCCCGACCTGGAACCCGTTCTGAGGGTCGGCGGGCCTATGCGTGCCGGCCGTGGGAGCTTGGCAATGGCAAGCTGAAGGGGCGGGCCGGGGAGACGAAACGAGGATGTGCCTGTGATCTCGATCCAGTCGGCAATGCTGGTCGCGCTCGGCTTTCTCTCGGCTTGCCTGCTCATTCTCCTATTCGCGCCTGCGTTCTGGTCGCGCGCGGTGCGATTGACCACCCAACGGATCAAGCAGACGGTTCCGCTGTCCGAAGTGGAAATTCGCGCCGACAAGGATCGTATCCGCGCCGAGTACGCGATCAAGGTCCACAAGCTCGAGACGGAAATCGGGCACGCGCGCCACGCCACGGCTCGCCAGAGCATCGAGCTCAATCGCCGTGACGCGACAATCAACGCGCTGGAACGCGAACTGGAGGCGCTGAAGGCGAGCCACGAGGAGGCATCGAATGCCCGGCGCGTACTGGAGCAGACGGTTGTCGATCGCCTCCCGCGCGTCGAGCAGCGGCTCAACGAGGCGAAGGAGCTACTCCACAGCCGCGACCGTGAGATCGCCGCGCTGACGAAGCAGGCCGACCGGCAGTCGCAAGCCATGGCGGCGGCTGAGGCGCTCAATACGCAACTGCGCTCCGAAACGGAGCGGCTTCAGGCGGCGCTCGATGCGCGCACGGTGCGCAGCCAAGCCAACGGGCCGGCGGCGGCCAACGCGGAGATCGAACTCTCTCTGCGCTCGGAACTCGAGGCGCTGCGGGCGCGGGCCAAGAGCCAAGCGCAGCTGATCGCGCGGTTGCAGGGCCGTGCGGCGGACGAAGCCAGTGGCCAGGAGGACGTTGCCGTGTCCGCACCCGCTGGCCTGCCCGACATCGTGCTTCCGAGCGAGGCGCTGACCGAGGCGGAACGTCAGGTTCGTACCTACAAGGCGCGCAATGAGGATCAGGCCAACGAGATTGCCCGTCTGAAAGCGGCGCTGGACGTCTTCGAGAGCCAAGCCGATGCCCAAGCGGGTTCGGCGTTGCGCGAGAGCAAGATCAGCCTCAAGGCGCGTTTGCAGGCGCTCGAGGCACAGACGGCCGGACAAGCCGAGACGATCCAGAAATTGCGTAGCGATCTGGCTGCGGCGAACGAGAGGCTGGCGCGACAAGCCGGTCATTTCATGAGCGAGCTGAAACGGCTCGGTGCGGGCTCATTGCAGACCACGGGGCGCGCGCGCCGTGCGAATCTCGTGGACCGGGGGGCCGACAACAAGGTTTCGCCCGCGGACGCCAACATTGCGTCCGTGGAGGCGCCGAGCACGGTGGTGCCGCTCAATGCTTCTGCCGTCGCCGTTCCGGCCGAGGCAGACCCTGCGGCGGCCGACACGCTCCAAGTGTCGCAGATGGCGGGGGATGCGCAGTCGGGCGCCGAGGCATCGGTCGAGTCGCGCGAGTCCAACAAGGCACGCCCGCGTCTCCTCGAGCGCATCGCCTCACTCAATCGCTCGCACTGAGACGGGTTTCGTTTCGCCTGCATCCTGATGCCGGGCGGGGGCGGCTGGATCCATCGCCCTGTCGCGGCGTCGAGGGCTTGGTCGCATTCGGGTCAATCGAACCAGAAGCCGAATCCACCACCACCCGAGCGCCGGGCGCGCCGTCCGCGGCGGTCGTCGTCGTCGTCCCAATCGTCGGCAAAGGATCGCTCGGACTTGGGTTTCTGGCGGATGGCGATGCCGCCTTGCGGTTCGCCGTTCATGATCACCACGAAGTCCGTATCCTTGCCCGTTTCCAGATGTGGTGGTTCGTCCGATACGACGAGTGACGAGCCGGGAAGCACGATCTTGGAAATATGGCTTGCCGTGTCGGGGGGGACGTCGAGACGTGCAAGCGCCGCCTCCGCGGCTGCCACATCCGTTACGGGGAGCGGTGCGGGTGATGTGCGCTTGCCGGTCTTCGCGCGTGGTTGCGGCGGTTCGATCGCTGTCGGGTTGCGATAAAGCGATACGACATTCCAGCGTGGCTCGCCGTCTCCTTCGGCCGCATCGAGGGCTGTGAAGACGAACGTGCCGATGGGCCTGTCGGCGTCGCGAATGAAGACCGGGCCTTCCCAAACGGGGTGGAAAGCCTTGCGAACGTAGATGCGCTGTGTCTTGCGGCTGACGAACACGGAGACCGGCGACATGTCCTGTTTCGCCTGTTCGGCTTCTTGCACCGCCTTCGCGTGTGCGGCTGCGGCATCGCTGGCACGCTCGGCCGCCTCGTGGGCTGCATCGAGCTTGGCCTTGCTCTCGGCCTGTATCGCCAGGAGCTTGGCCCGGGCGTTCTCCAGGCGCGCTGGCGCGTCGGCCTTGATCTTTTCCGCTGCCGCCAGGCGCTTTGGAGGCCCGCCCCGCTCGATCAGGGTTTCGGCTGATTTGAGCTCTGCTTCGATCCTGGCAACCGCCGCCTCCGCGTTGCGCACGTTACGTTCCGCTGGTTGTGCGGCGGCTTTTGCACGCGCGGCTTCTGTACGCAGGTCTCGCGCCCGATACTCGGCATCGTCGGCGGCGCGCGAGAGCGCGACGAATCGCGCGCGCAGGGTCATGAGCAGCGAGGCGCTGCCGCCGACGTCGTCCCCGGGCTTGACGCCGACGGGCTGTATCCGTGGCGTCACAGGAGCATCCGCGCGCGCAGCTCCAAGGCTTCGCCTGAAGAGAGCAGGCATGGCGACGGCTGCGGGTGCAATGCCCTCTCGCGCCACGACGACGCGCATGCCGATGCTTGTCTGATCGAAGAGGCGCTGGGCGAAATCGTATGGCAATCGCACGCAGCCATGCGAAGCGGGGTAACCGGGCAGGACGCCCGCGTGCAGGGCAATACCCGTCCACGTCAGGCGCTGCATGAAAGGCATCGACGCATCGTCGTAAAGGTTCGAAGTATGGTCGATCACCTTCTGCACGATGCTGAAGACACCTGGAGGGGTCTCGTAGCCCGTCGTGCCGCTGGACACGGGCGATTCGAGCATCTGCGCGCCGGTGGCGTCGTAAATCGTGATGCGTTGCTCCCGCAGTCCCACGACAGCGAGCATCGGAGCGGCGAGAGGTTGCGACCGTATGAGCTCGCTACGAGGTGGCCGGCGATTTCGCCGGTCCTGCGCTGCCGCGTCGTCGGGCATTATGCCGGTGGCGATCGTCAACAGGGCTGCGAAGCCCAATAGCGAGCGGCGGGCGTTCATCACGTTCAACGTCCTTCCCCATCCGGCCGAGCCAGATCGGCAATGATTGTCGTCAGAGCGGGCGCGCGACGCGCAATCCCACGTTGTTCAGTCGCACTTCACCCGGTGTGGCGTAACGGTATGCGGCGCGCAGCGCCCAAGGATAGTAGTTCCACGCGCCTCCGCGCAGGATGCGCAATCTGCAGTCGGTGCTCGACACGGCCGAGCCGTCCGCCGGTGCGTCCCGGTAGCTGGATTTGTAGCAATCCTGCACCCATTCCCAGACGTTGCCGTGCATGTCGTGAAGACCGAACGCGTTGCGTGGCATCGAGCCGACATCGAGGGTCTTCTGCCGGTAAATTCCGATACGGCCCGGGCCGTAGACGAAATTGGCGTCGAAGTTGGCTTGCTTGTAGTTGATCGTCGCCCCTGTGGAGAAGGGCGGGTGCGCTGCGGCCGTGCTGGTGACGCCGCGCGCAGCATACTCCCATTCGGCCTCGGTCGGCAGGCGATAGGGCTTTCCCGTGCTGCTTGCGAGCCAGCTCACGAACTCATTGGCATCGCGCCAAGACACGTTGACGACGGGACGCCGGCCGCGCCCCCAACCTTCGTCGGGCGGCTTGTGGCTGCAAGCGCGCTTGGCCACGCACGCATCCCATTCGACGAAGGTGACTTCGTATTTCGAGATGGCGAACGGTTGCGAGAAGGAGACGCGGCGTTGCGGGCCCTCGTCCGGGCTACGACGGGTCTCGCTCTCGGGCGATCCCATCATGAACTCGCCGGCCGGCAGTGGGACCATCAGGGGGCACGAGGGGCAGTCGCGAAAGCTCGTCTCCGCAACGGGCGTTCGCGCGGATCGCTTGTTCTGCGCGTCCGCCGTCGCCCCGGATGCCAAGAAAGCGACCACGCACGCGATGAGTTTAGATACCGTCCGCTTCGGCAAGAATAGCCTCCGGCTCGTCGATCGCCATCCGACGCACAGGGTTGCCCGGCCGTCGGTTCTCCGGTTCGCAGGGACGATAGCACCGGCGTGGTCGAAGGTGCACGTGCGAAGGTGCCGAGTTCGCCAGGATTTGAACGTGTGCGACGTTGTCGCCACGCTAGCCCGACGACGCGCGACCGTCAGGCGAGCATTGCCCGGATCACGTAGGAGATCGTCGCATTGGCGAGAAGTGTCGGCACACCGACGATCTTTGCCGTGAGGTGCTTTGCCGGTGGCGTATAGCTCATGCAGTCCATCACGACGAGATCGGGGTGTGTGGCGGCCAAGCGTTCCGCGGCGGCTTCGATCTCGGCGTCATGCGCGCTGGGCTTGAGCGGCTCGGCGTGGACCTCGAGCCCCGGCCGCCGCCATTTTGCGGCGAGGATGGGCGCTTGCTCGGGAAGCGGAACCAGGATGCCGAGTCGCCCCGACGGCAGGAGCCCTTCGACTACGCCAGACAGGAGGCGCGAGGGAAACACGGCGGTCTCTCCGCCGGGAATGGCGGGAAATGCGCCGGAACAGGCGAAGACCAGCGCGCTCGCTCCTTGGGCCTTCAAACGTCTGAAGGCGTCCGGCGCATGCGCGATCACCGCGTCCTTCGAGATCGCGACATCGCGACCGCTCGGCAACCGAGTATAGAGGGTGTCGGCTCCATTCCGGGGGGGCAGCTCCAGGATTTCAGCTTCCGAGAGCGCGTCGAGGCATCCGGCCTGAACGAGTGTGCCCCCTGGCGGCACGGCGGCCTCGAACACCGCACCGATGTCGTGCCGCGGAGCCTTGCCGATGACGACGACGCCGACCGTGCCGGAAGACCGTCTGATTTGCGTCGTGACGTTCGCCATTTCGCTGATACCTTTCGACCCGGCAACCGGGATCGCTTTCGAGACGATCCGGCAAACGGGCTGGAGGACCTATTGTCGGCCGAAATTTCGGGAAGTCCACGCCCGAACTGCAGCAAGCGACTTCGCCGAGAACCGTGGCCGGCGGTCCTTGAAGTGCCGGCCACTGACGCATAGGCTTGTCTCCTCTTTCCTATCACACACCGGACATTCTTCATCGATGCAGTCCTCGAAGCGACACGACTTTCCCCTTTGGCGGGGGCTGAGCATCGTCGTGACCATGGCCACGGCCTATGTCGCCAGCCATTTCTTCCGCGCCTCCAACGTGACGATTGGGCTCGACCTGATGCGCGATCTGTCGATCGGGCCGGAAGCGCTGGGGGCGCTCACGGGAGCGTTCTTCTTCGGGTTCTCGGCGATGCAGATCCCGTGCGGTTTCTTCTTCGACCGCTTCGGCCCGCGCCGGACCGTGGTCGGCATGCTCGTTCTCGCCACGATCGGCAGCCTCGTGTTCACGCTGGCACCGAACTGGCCGGTCCTGCTGACCGGGCGCGTTCTTATGGGCGCAGGTTTCGGCGTCATGCTGATCGGCAGCATGGTCGTGATCTCACGCTGGTTTCCACCGGACAGATTCTCCACGCTGACCGCCATGGTGCTGTCCATCGGGCTGCTCGGTAATCTGGTGGCGACGACGCCACTTGCCTGGGCTTCCGAAGTGCACGGATGGCGTGCCGTCTTCGGCGGTGCCGTCGCCTTTACAGCATTGGCGACCGTCGCCGTCTGGCTGATCGTTCGTGATGCGCCGCCTGGACATCCGTTTCTCAGCCGCACGCCGGAGCCGCCGCGCGAGATGCTGCGTGGCTTGATTGAGGTGCTCCGCAACCCTCGCTTGAAGCCGATTCTGGCACTCAGCTTCTGCAATTATGCCTGCACGTTCACGGTGCAGGGGCTATGGGGCGGGCCTTACCTGCGGGAGGTGCACGGCTTGACGCCCATCGAAGCCGGCAATGTCCTGTTCAGCGCAGTCATCGCCTATCAGCTGGGCATGCTGGCCTTCGGCCCCATGGACCGCATCCTGGATACGCGCAAATGGATAGCCATTTCGGGCAGTCTGGTTCTCGTCGCGATCCTGGCGACGCTGGCGCTGGTATCGCAACCTCCGGGTTGGGTTCCCGTCGCGGCGCTGCTCGCCATGGGGTTCTTCAGTGCCTCCAGCACGATGGTGATGACGCACGCGCGCGGCATCTTCCCCGATCGCTTGATCGGCCGGGGCATCTCAACCATCAACACCTCCGTGATGCTGGGTGTGGCGTGCATGCAGACGCTCTCGGGTATCGTCGTCGGTGCTTTCGAGCCGTTGGCGAACGGTGCGCGCTCGGAAACGGCCTATCGGGCGCTTTTCGGATTGTTGACGCTGGTGCTGCTCGTCGCTGTCGCGATCTACAGCCGGTCGCAGGACATCAAGCCCAGTGATCAAATGCGTGCTGCCCGGCAGGAAGGGGGCGCATAGTCTCGCGCCGCCACGTCATCTTTCTCCGTTACTCTTGCCGGGTGTCATAACCGAGAGGAAACTTAGCCATGCGCAAGATTGCGCCATTGCATCCCGATGCGAAGCGTATCCTCGAGATCATCGCGGAAATGGAGCGCGGCGTGGTTCCGCCTCTGCCCGTGCCACAGATGCGCGCACTGGCCAAGGCGCGCAACGTGCGGCTTGCGGCGCCGCCACCGGCGGTGGGCTCCGTGGAGAACCGCATCATCGAGGCGTATGGACGCAACGTTCCCGTCCGTATCTATCATCCCGAGGGTGCGGCCGGGCGTCGGGTTGCCGCCTACATTCACGCTCACGGTGGCGGCTTCGTCGTCGGCGACCTGGACATGGCCGACACCGTCTGCCGCACGATTTGTCGCGACGCCGGGCTGGCGGTCGTCTCCGTGGACTATGCCCTGGCGCCCGAGCACAAGTTTCCCGCCGGTCTGGAGGACACGCTGGCAGTTACACGATGGGTCGCTGCGAGCGGAGCCGAGATCGGCGTCGATACGCACCGGCTTGCCGTTGGGGGTGACAGCGCGGGCGGCAACCTGGCAGCCGTCGCAGCTCAGGCTCTGACGTCCGAACTGGCGGGCGCCTTGCGTTGCCAGGTTCTGGTCTATCCCGTGACCGACCTGACGTGCTCTCAGCCCTCATACGTAGACCTGGGCACCGGCTATCCGCTGACCGAAGCGCGGATGCGGGCCTACATCGGAATGTATCTGGCGGACTCCTCGCAAGCGACGGACACGCGCGCCTCGCCACTGCTGGCACCCTCGGTTGCGGGGCAGCCGCCGGCGCTCGTCATTCTGGCCGGGCTCGATCCGTTGCTCGACGAAGGGCTCGCCTACGCGCGCCGCCTGACGGATGCGGGTGTGGCCGTCGAGGTGGCGGAGGTGGCGGACCATCCGCACGGTTTCCTCGGCTGGACCAAGGAGTGCCAGGCCGCGCGGGATATGCTGGCCTTGATCGCGCGGTATCTGCGCGAGCGGTTGAGTTGACCGATCATGCGGTTCAACGCGCAGCGAACGCGGCGTCGATGCGCCGCGCTTGCTTCCGTTGCCATTCATGCTTGCGACAGATGCCGTCCGATAGCCTCCCGGATCTCCGGCGGAAAGGCTGTGGGGCGGCGCGCATCGAGATCGAGTTGGACACCTGCCTGGACCATCGACGCGATCTCGCGGCCATCGCGCGCGCTCATACGATGTACGTAGCGCAGTGACGTGTTACCGAGATGCGCGATCGCCGTATGCACATCGATGCGTTCGCCCAAATTGGCGGGGGAATAGATTTCGAGATCGAGAAGGAACGTAGAAAAGCCGCGCCGGTTGGACTGCATGTAGTTGCCGTTCATGCCGATCGAGGTGAGCAGGTGGCCACCCGCGCCGGAAAAGCGATGGACGTGATCGGACAGCGACATCCGGTTGTCCTCGTCGAGTTCCCAGGGCTTGACGCGGTCGCGTGCAGTGAGTGCGCCGCGCGATTTGGGTTTCTCGGATCGAGCGGGGATTTCTGGGCCGGTCCAGGCCACGGCCCTCTCGGCCAACTTCTCGCGTGCGGCCGGGCCGATGTCTGGCGGCAGTGACATGGTCTCGCAGACCCACGCACCCGTTCTGCCGCTGGCCGTATCGATCACCTGATGGCTGATGACGAGTGTCGTGTGATCGAGGCTCGTGATGGCGCTGAGGATGTGATAGGCGGCGCCGCCGCGCAACTCGTGCTGGAATATGGTGACGATGCGCGACGAGGCGGCTTCATGGAGGCCTGCAAGGGCTGGATCGTCCGAAAGCATCTCGATGAAATTGCGGGTGGCGTCCGCGAATTTCTCGAAATAGTAGGCGATCGTGAAGTGCTCGACGACGTCGCACTCCCAGGCGCTGACGACACCCCGGTAGCTCTCGGTCCATTCTGCCATTGTCGATCCAATTCCTCTCGATGATCCGGCGGTCCGCTTGCGGTTGGCATCGTGCCAGCCGAAGGCGTCGTCTGCCGACAGGTCGCGGCGAATATGTTTCGGTTCGAGCCGCAGGTCGAGGGGGCTTACGAGCCTGGCCGGCTTCCGCCTAATGTAACGATGACCGGAGCGACGTCGGTCCGGCACGTATGCGCCCGAGGCGTGCTGCCGTTCGAGACCGATGGAGGAGCCGCATGGCGAAGGACGCTCAAGGACACGAACTCAGCGGATCCGATGCGGTCGCGGCACAAGCTTTGGACGACGCGGTGCGTGCCTTCACATTGTCCTATGGCGACGCGAACGTGCATGTTGCGCATGCGCAAGCGGCGGCGCCGCACTGCGCGATGGCGGGGCTTCTGCGTGCCTGGCTGCTGGCGCTGTCGAACGATCCGGCGCAAGTCGCACAAGCACGGGATTTCGTGGCGGTCGCGCCGGTGCGGCGGATGAATGAGCGCGAGCGGGCGCATCACGCCGCGCTGGTGCTGGCGGTGGGAGGGCAATGGCCGTCAGCCGTGGCTTTGCTCGACCGGCACCTCATGGAGTTTCCGCGCGATGTTCTGGGGCATCAGGCGGCAATGCGGCTCGACGGCTTTCTGGGGCGATTCCATCAGGCTGCCGGCCGTTCGGCCAGGGCGCTGCCATTCTGGTCGAAGCATCAGCCCGGTTACGGCATTCTGTTGTCGTTCTACGGCTTTGGTCTGGAGGAGACGGGCGACTACGCCCAAGCAGAGGATGTCTCGCGCGCAGCAGCCGATCTCGAACCGCACGGCTATTGGCCCCATCATGCGGTATCGCACGTGCTCGAGATGACCGGCCGGCCCGGCGAGGGGCTCGCATGGATGGATGAGCGTAGGCCGCTCTGGGCAGGGGCGCTCAACGGCAACCGCGTTCATATATGGTGGCATAAGGCCTTGTTCCATATCGAACTCGGACAATGGGCGGAGGCTCTGGACCTCTACGACAAGGAGATCGTGCCCACATTACGTCCGGCAGGGACGAGCCTGTGCAACGCAACCGCACTCTTGTGGCGGCTGGAGACCTTGGGTCTCGATATCGCAGACCGCTGGGAGAAGCTCTTCGTGCTCTGGCACCAGCGGGCGAACGGCAACACCAGTCCGTTCAACGACATCCATTTTGCGATGACGGCGCTCCGTGCGAACGAGACTGCCGCCTTCGAAGAGCTGCTGTCGGGCATGAGCCGGTCTGCCGCCGGTGGCGGTGAACTCGCGCCAGCCTATCGGGATGTCGGCTTGCCCGTGGTCGAAGCCGTCGCTGCGATGTCGCGCGGGGCAGATGGCGCTGCCGTCGATGCGCTCGTGCCGGTTCGCTCCGACCTTTGGAGGATGGGCGGCAGCAAGGCGCAGCGCGATCTCGTGGACTGGACCCTGCTGGTCGCCGCATTGCGCGCGGGACAGCGCAATGTCGCGATTTCTTTGGCGAACGAACGGATCGCGCTTCGCCCGAGCAGTGCCGTCAATCGGCATCTGCTCGAAACGGCCCAAGCGACCGTCCCTTGAAGGCGACGTCTCGAGAGCGAGGCACCGTGCGCCGCGGGCCCTCAGGAACCGAACCGTCGGAGACCGCGACGGCTGCGATCGCACGGGGTAACCGCCGTGTCTGGCGCTCTCCTCGGAGCCCTGGCCACCGACGCGGGGCCGAACCCCGACGCTGGCCTAGATCTTCTGACCTGCGGCCTTCAGGGCGGCTTCCGCGGCCTCGCGGGCCTTCTTTTCTTCGGCGGCCATGGCGCTCGCCGCACGTGCCGCCTGCTCGGCCGCGGACTTGGCGGCTTCGAGATCCGTCATCTTCTGCTGTGCGGCATTCAATTGCTCAGCCAGCGCGGCCCGTGCCTTTTTCACTTCGGTGGCCATGGCGTTTGCTGCGCTTGCGGCTTGCTCGGCCGCCGTCTTTGCGGCTTCGAGAGATTTCACTTGTTGCTTCGCGCCATTGATCGCATCGGTTGCGGATTTCAGGGCCGCAGCAGATTTTTCACGCTCCGCCGCTAGCTCGGAACGAACTGCCGCCAGCGCATCCGAGGCGGCTTTCAATTCCGCCGTGGTCTTCTTGTGGGCAGCGGTCTCGGCCTCGATCCTTGCGGCTTCGGCCTTCAGTTTGTCGGTTGCGGCCTTGAGTTCGGTCTCGGCTTTCAGCCGGGCGGATACCGCAATTTCGTTCTTGCTGCGCTCTTCATTCAGAGAAGCGCGTTGGGAGACACCATACATGCCCAGTCCAACGGCAATCAGCGCAACCAAACCGGTGATCGTCTTCCAATTCATCTTTCCCTCCAATCGTGTCGGTCTTTTCGCCGGCTCACTCGGTGATGGAGCCGGTATCATGTCGCCCGGCGAATGCTGCGTCGAGTCGGATCTCGTCGGAAGAAGATTCGGGTGAACCGCTCAGGACGTAGGACAGATAACCAGGAAGCCATGCCGGGCCCGCGAAGAGCCTGACCGGCAAAGGGTGCAGTAGGATGCGCATCGCCGGGGTGACGCGGGGCACGACGTCTCGGTTGCAGGCGATGCCGGGTCAGCGGGAGCGCCGGGTCCCGTTTGTACGCCGGTAAGTCGTCAAGAACGGCTTTGATGTTTCCGCAACTCTTGCAGGCACATCCGGAAGCCGACCGTGGACGTGAGCTCCTGCCCGGCGGGGACGTTCACCTGCTGAATGCGGAAGCCGCCGCGGTCGACGGCGCCCACCATCATGAGATTGTCAGCCATGTCGAAGCGCTCGACGGATGTGCCCGCGCTATACGTCTCGAGCAGGTCGGGACAACGGTGTGCATAGTACCGGACCGACCGATCCTCGAAGCGTGATGTGACATGCGTGTATGCCAGCACAGATTTCCCAGCGGCCGCCATGAATCCCATCTCGAAGGCGGTGCCCACATCCATGCTTACGCCACGAAACGGCGTCATGTTGGCGATGATGACATCGCAGCGTTCCATGTGGGCAACGTTTCCGCGATAGATGGCGACGCCTTGCGCATAAGGCGGCAGTTGCTCGTGTCCGGGTTCCCCATCCATCGGCGATACGCCTTCGAAGCCGAACTGGTTGCACAGCACCTTCTTGGCATCGAAGACGGGCTTTCCAAAGTCGGGCAAGAAAACCTCCGGGCCTGCCAGATAGATCTTGATGCTCGCCATGGAGAGGCCTCACGTGCTTTTACATTGTCGATGACGCGACGGGTTATTCTGGAATGATCCCAGGGTTGGGATTTGAGTGGTTCGTGTCGTGTGAACTCTTCAGATACCGGCGACGAAACGCGGATTGCAAGGTGGCGTTCGGGGGCGGAAATCAATTTTGGAGCTCGAAGTGCTGTCGATGGGCTTCGGCTTCTTGCGCAGCGACATTGCCTCGCGTTCGGCTATAGTGGATCAGGAGGCCGATCGCCCGGGAGGGCGGACCGCTCCCAGGCCAACGCAAATGTTACGGGGGCTCGAAAGTGTGGGCTAACGGATTGACATCGGTGGGTGCGGGTTGTGTTTGGGCCGTCCGGACCATCCAAGCAGCTCGCGAACAATCGGTGGGCCGCGCGGTGGCGGAGGCTGAGGGAACCAAGATGCCAGAGGCGGCTGTCGAGCGTCCGATCCTCGCCATCACCTATCGCGATGGCTCCAGCGCCGCGGCCGTTCTCCGCCGGCTGTGGCAGGCACTCACGACCGAGGGGGGCACTTGCGCGGGCGTCTTGCAGCACAACGCGTTGCCCTTGGACGGCGCTGTGTGCGGAGACATGATTTTGGAATGCCTCGCGACCGGGGAACGGCTGTCGATTTCTGACGATCGCGGTCCAATGGCGCGCGGATGCCGGCTCGACGTCGGCGAACTCATGCGTGCTCTGGAAATCGAGCGGAAGGCGTTGGACACGAAGCCCAATGCACTCTTCGTGAACAAGTTCGGCAAGGCGGAGGGGGAAGGGGGCGGCTTGCGACCTCTGATCGCGGATGCGATCGATCGCGGGATCCCCGTGCTCGTCACGGTGCCTCGGACGAACATCGAGCGCTGGCGACAGTTCGCGGGTGATCTCGCACTCGAAGTCGCCGACGACGCGTTGCAGCCGGAAGGCGACGTGCTGCTGCTCAGAAGGCTCGGGGTTCTGCCACGCGTCGCAGGCTGTTCCATTCCGCCGTCCGCGTCATCGGGGGCAGACAGCCGCTGCGATCCCTGAAACCCGGCGGGCACGAGTTTCAATCGCCGCCCGCCGCGTTCGAGGAGCCGTGGCCATGGGGCTGATCCATCAGCCACACGCCAAGCCAAGCGTCGGGAATCCGCGGCGGCCGACGCGGGATGTCGGCGCGGCTCCGTCATCATGTCGTGCCGCTGCCCGGTCGCAAGAAGATCACCGAGCTTCTGGTGGCAGATGTCCTTGATGCAGGAGGCATTGAGAAACGACTTGCTGCGCCCGAAGGCCATGTCCGTGACGTGGGCGGACGGGGAGGTGCTCCGCGCGACATACGGGTAGATGCGCACTTGCGCGAAGCGCGCGGGATAGGCGGCGCGTTCGTCGGCCGTGAAAGCCGGCGCTGGGAACGTCTTGGCCGGGCCGCTCCGTGATGAAGTAACGCGGCATGACAGTCTCCGGGATAAACGAACTCGTGCGTATTGCGTTGACGACATGCGACGACTATCGAGGGCGAGAAGGGACCGGGTGGAAATGGTGTCCGCGTTGGATTTGGGTGCCACCGTTGAAAGAAATTGGGTTTGCGGGACTCGTCGGCCGCTCGCTCATGACGAGCGGTCGCTCTGTAGTGTCGGACTGTTCGTAGGGGCTTGGCCGCAGGTTCTCCGGCGTCGGGGCTGAGCCGAGGCGGATCACGCAAACCCTGGGACGCGATCACGCTGGCCGCCATCGGCTGCAGGGTTCAAAGAAGGTGGGAGTGAGATGGTCGGCGATACGATCTGGCGGATAGCGCTCGGCAGCGTTTGGCCATCGGCAAGGCGTGCGCTCTCGACGGTTCTCTCGGTGTTTTCGATACCACTTCTGGTTCTTGCGGCGATAAGCGCAGCTAAACTCATTCAGTTGGTTGGTCTCATTCAGCCACAGGGTTTCTTGAAGATTGCCATCGAGTGGCAAAGCTACGTCATCGATTTTATCCGCATGCGTCTCGAAGAAGTTCGCTTGCCGATCCCAACCTCTGTTTTCGACATTGGTGTCTTTTACGTGTTCGTTGGCAACGCCGTTGCGCGCGCGGAAAAAGACGAACTGCTGGCGGTGATTTTGGACGATGGCACGGCGTGGACGACACTTCGCGACGCGCTGAAAGAGTGGCGGCCTGAATTTTTCTTCTACTCCCTGCCTCCTCGCGTCCGGGGTGTTGCGCTACGGGCATTGTGGCCCTTGGCCGCGATCTACAGGTTCGGCACACCCTGGGTTGTCGATGGCCCTGGGCCGCACGGTGACGAGATCAGCACCTCGGTGCCTCGCGGCGATCTCTTGGAATTTGCGCGCATGGTTGCAGAGTCTGGCCTTTGGACGCAGCAAACGATTTACGATCATCGACTGGTCCTTTGTTTCCAGATCGGACTTGGCATTGCTTCCTCGCTCGGGCTCCAGCTTCTGGCCAAATTGCTGTAGCCGGGGTCCGGATCATTTCGATTTTTGATACAAGCATACCCAGATCAGGGGAACCGCCAGGCACAGACTGCCGTGGTGTAAGCGCCTTGATCGTATGACGGGCAGCGTACCGTCTGACAGCATTCGCCTAAGTGTGATGCATCTACGGGTCGCCCGGGGCAGGAGATGCCGTAGAAACAACCTCGTAGTTGCCCTGATGACCTGCCTTGTCTTGTCCGGAAATAGTGCGTTCTGTTGGCAGCTTTGGATTCGACGGAATGCGCATTGTGCTGGTTGACGACGAGCCGTCGGTATTGCGGATCTTGAAGCGGCATTTGGAGGCCAGCGATCACGAGGTCTTTTCGTTCAGCGAGGGCGGAGAGGCCCTGGATTGGCTGCGCAAAAATACGGCCGATCTTCTCATCATCGACGAAATCATGCCGGGATCGAGTGGCACCGAGGTCATCCAGAATCTGAAGGCCTTGCGACCTGACGAATCGATGTGGTCCATTTTGATGAGCGGTTACCCCGAGGATGGATTCGCCAGCTCAGCGGATGCTTTCCTGCAAAAACCCTTTTCTCCAGATTCCCTGAACGCAACGCTGCTGCGGCTCGTTACGCGAACCAATTCCAAGGCGGAGACACAGGCGGATCGAAAGAGGGCGTAGCTGGTGCTTCCGTATTAACCCTGGGAGTACGGCCGTCAGTCCCGCGCCCGGTATGACATCGCCGGTAATCTGCATCATGACGCCGCCGACTTTGATTTAGTTCAGGTTATCCCTCACTCTGATGCTGACAGCGAAGGGTAAAGGCAGCCGGATGCGCTTCAAGGCCGCGGCTGGATCGCCGCCGGACGAGACGCAGAACAATGCCAAGCTTGCGTGCTTTTCGGCTTCGCGCATCGCGCCTGCATTTTCGCGATCATGGTGTTTGAAAACAATATATGTACGTCTTGCTCAAAGGTGCCCAGCATACGGAAGGGCTGGTGGGCTCCTCCCGTACAAGTCGTCACTTGCACTTGGCCATGCATGCCGAGGCGATGCGGCCGCACTGGCCCTTGTTGCTCGTACGCTTGAGGCAAGCTTGTTCGGCGCTGGTACATTTGGCGCGGCAGGTGGCTTGGGCGTAGGCCGAACTCCCCAAGAGCATCGTCATGCCGAAGATGCTGGCGGCCGTGGCCGCGCAAATAAGGCTACAGGCGAATTTGGACATTTTGCTTCCATTTATCGTGAGAGCTTCTGCGTCTGGGCTCGAAATGAAGTCGAACCGCTAATCACAGCATAGCTGCCCGCTAAGATTACAGACAATCCGATTTTGCGCTGCCATTACGACGAAGGCGGAGCGAGATAAGCTGCGCGTCATTATAGGGAGCCTCAGGGCCGCACCTACACCGTGCGGCTCGGCCCGCTGAAAAAGCGGTTGGGCTTGCGGAGCAGCCTGCGGCGGGTTTGGGTTGCAGTCGGTTCGGTGCTCGTGCCGGCGTCGCCTCGTTCGTTCGGGCGGCCAGCAGGTTCGGTCGTTTGGCGAGATGGTAAGCGGCCATCGTCAGGGTGAAACGGGCAGGCACGGGAGCCAGTCCGTGCAGCATGGTCTTGGCGATCGGGCCGACGGGCTTACCCCATCCGAAGGCGTCCTCGATCGGCTTGCGCCTCTTCTGGCTCGCCATTTAGCCCCGCGTGCCACGTCGTCTGGGCATCGAGCCCGGAGCCCTTCGCCTCGGCCGCGATGAGCGGGGGTGACGCACATGGTGCGCAGGTCGTCGATGAAGGCGGCCACGTCGCAGCCCTTGTCGGCGACGGGCGCTGGGCGGCTGCCGACCCGGGGGAGGGGGGAGCGATGAAATCGGAAATCAACCCCATGCAACGGCACTCTCGGGAGCCGTTGGCGCTGGCGAATTGCTGCCGATGCGGGGCGCGGACGAGGACCGGGCGCCCGTGCCGCTCGCCAGCAGAGAAAGGTAGGCAGCGCTGCCGGATGCATGGTGGCGCGCTGGTCAGCGGGGCGCCCGAGGGTCGGCGGAACGGCCGCTATCGTCTCGGGCTCTTCACGAAAGATGCGATTGCAGAGCCGCGCGAGATTGCAGCTTTGCTTCGAGTGATGTGGGTGGCGCTGGAGGATGGCGGTTGAGCGCCTGTCAGCGAAGTACCCGCGCCGCGCCGGCCGCATGGTGCTTCCCATGTGCTTCCGAGACCGTTGGGCCGCCTATGCCAGGCAACGCTTCGACTCGGTAACACCATGATTTTCTTTTAAAATCATGGTGGGCGCGACAGGGATTGAACCTGTGACCCCACCCGTGTGAAGGGTGTGCTCTACCGCTGAGCTACGCGCCCGCAACGCCGCCTTCCCGAGATCGCGCTCGGCATGCTGGCACCTCCGCGAAGCATCCCCGGCCTTGGCATGAGCCTCCGACCCTGGACGCGCTTTGGCATCGACGTTGGAGCCGCTCCCTTACCCTGCTTGGCCGCAGCAATCAAGCAGATGTTGTCGGCGTAGCCTCCCGGGCGACGCAGCCGCAGGGCCTCCAATGTCGGTGACAAGCGCCGGCGCGCATCCACCAGACCATAGACCGCCGGGCCGATACCCCGCGACGGCTTGGCCGCCGCCCGAAGTTTTCCGTTCGCGGTCTTTGTTTCGCGACAAGAAAGGGCCGGTCGGCGATCATGCCGCTGGCAGCTCATCAGAGTGGTCGTTTCGTTATGCACCTTGCGAATTATTGCAGAATCGAAGTTCGATTGCGGACGACCGGGATGCATGTATAATTAATATGTGAAGGCAGTTTTTTTAAGGTTCATGGGCTGTCGTCTCGATAGCCCCAATACTCACTTTTCAATTTTTCTCTTGCCGAGGGGCGCGACATGGCAACGATCACTCTGTTGTCCGATTTCGACATCGAAGATCTCTGGTCTGCCGATGCATCAGGGGCTCTCCTTTCCAGCGCTACAACCTATCGCTATCAGAATGCCGCCGGCTTCTACGTGGAGTTGACGGGAACTTTCAGTCCTGGAACAGGGGTGCCGGATAGCGGTACGGTGACCCAGATCCGTATCTACGCAGACGCCGGATTCGCGACGCTCGTCGCCACCGTGGCCAGCTTGTCCTACGTGTTTTCCGGCGGCGCATATATCGGCTCGTCAGCGGCGTATTTCTCGGGAAGCGACACGCTCTATGCAAACAGTGCGATGACGGTTGCGCTGCCAGCGGACGGCGCGATCGAGATGCTGCGCACCGTCGGCTCGGCATCGAC
>VFQT010001369.1_pt1 | contig 29743 bp, 28 predicted proteins | sample 3512381 | NCBI WGS metagenome assembly VFQT01 (sample SAMN10412376, study PRJNA504923) | tailings metagenome | isolation source: Relicate 2 Philex TSF3 active mining site | place: Philippines: Tuba, Benguet | collected 2017-08-29
GCCATTCTGGCTGTAGCTTTCGCTTGCGGCTGCCGCCGCCCCCTGTGCGATGCCGGCGAGTATAGCGCCGGTTCAGACGATCCGGTTGCGCAATACCATGGCCGGTTTTTCAAAGGCGCATTCGACGACGTCGCCCGGCTTCAGGTACAGCGCCTCGGCATTGGGTTTGCCGACCGCGACCCCGCCTGGCGCCCCGGTCGAGAACATGTCGCCGGGCTGGAGGTCGAGCAGACGGGAGAAATGCTCGATGATGTCGGGCAGCTTCCAGATCTGGTCGCTGGTGTTCACGCGCATGCGCTGCTCGCCGTTGACGCTGCAGGTCACCCAGATGTCGTAGGGATCGGGAAACTCGTCCATGGTGATGATGCAGGGTCCCAGCGGACCGAATGACGGCGCGTTCTTGGAAGTCCAGAAACGCGAGCCGGAGGCGACCTCCGCCTTCTGGGTGTCGCGGCAGGTCAGGTCGTTGAGTATGGTGATGCCCGCGACGTAATTGAAGGCATCCTTGCCCTTGACCCCGTAGGCGCGCTTGCCGAGCACGAACACCAGTTCGGGCTCGTAGTCGAGGCGCGACACGGTGGCGGGGCGTGGTACATCGGCGCCGTGACCGGTCAGGCAGGAGTTGAGTTTGACAAAGCCGGTCGGCTCCCCCGGCATTTCCTTGATCAGGTCGTTTTTCCGCAGTTCCTCCAGGTGGGTGCGGTAGTTCTTGCCGACACAGAGAAACTTGTCGGCGTCGGGAATCGGCGGCAGGTAGTGCACGTCGGCGTCCGGCGCCAGGGTTTTCTTGTCCAGCGTGGCGGCGTTGGCGCGGGCGTGCTCGAGCACGGCGCGGGCGCGCGCGAGTCCGGCATCGCCCAGTGCCAGCAGCCCTTTCATCGATGCCGGGATGGTCTGCCTGCCGTCGCCCAGCGCGCGCTCTCCGGCAACCAGGTCAAGCATGTTGCCGTCGAGCTGGGCGCCGATGCGCACGGTGTTCGGGTCGGAGAGCAGGGTGTAGGTGGCCAGTCGCATAGCGGGATCCTCGGTTAAAAAAAACGGCGCGGGAGCCGCGCCGTCCGGTTGGAATCTACGGTCAAAACGTGATTGTACGGCCTCGATGGCGGCGTTTTCCAGTCTTTTGCTGCCGGCATCCCCGATGCTCAGGGCCTGGAGAGATGGTCAAACACCAGCGAACGCGCGTGCTGCAGCGTGAAATCCATGAAACTGCGAGCGACCACCGGCAACTGCTTGCCCGCAGGGTGGACAAACTGCCAGCCGTGGTCGATCGGCAACCCTTCGACATCCAGCACCGCCAGTTGTTCGTGCGGCACATCCAGCCCCAGCACGTAGCGGGACATGATGGACACGCCGAGACCGGCAATGATCGCGTGCTTGATGGCTTCGTTGTTGGAGAGTTCCATGCGCACCCTGGGTTCCACGCCATATTCCGCGAACAGCTCCCGCGCGAGCGTGCGGCTGCCGGAACCGGTCTCGCGCATCAGGAAAGGTTCCGCGGCGAAGCGCGCAAAAGGGATGCGCCCGGCCTTTGCCAGCGGATGATCCACATGTGCCAGCGCAACGACAGGGTTGGGCAGTATGTGATGGCACACCATGTCGCTGCCGCCGGGCGTTCCGCCGAACACATAGAGGTCGTCCAGGTTCCTGCCCATCCGCTCCAGCAGTGCGCTGCGGTTGAGGATTTGCAGCGATACCTCGACCTTCGGGTGCAGCCTGACAAATTCGGCGAGCACGCGCGGCATGAAGTACTCCGCCGTGGTGCTGACGGCCAGTTGCAGCCGGCCGGATTCGAGGCCGCGCAGGTCGGCCAGGTTCTGCTCCACGCGGGACAGCGCCTGGAACAGGTGGAGGCAGCCTTCGTGCAGCACGCGCCCGGCATCCGTCAGCTGCACGCGTTTGCCCACCTGTTCGACCAGGGGAAGGCCGACGGTTTCAGCCAGTTTTTTCATCTGCACGGATACGGTGGGCTGGGCCATGTAGAGTTCTTCGCCCGCCTTGGTGAAACTGCCCAGTCTTGCCACGGCTTCGAACACGCTCAGTTGCGGCAGCATGCCGTGCTTGAGGTAGCGGCGGATTGCGGATTGCGGCATATCGTCCCTTTCGTTGCAGCGATGACAGGGCGCCGGTTGTTGTGGCAGCCGGCGCAACTTCACCTCGGACGGACAGGCTGGCTGGGGCCGGAAACCGGCCAAACGACAGACCTTGCCCGTTCAGGCAAAGGTCTCGCTCGCAAGGACGGGCTGGCGCCGCGCCACATTGCCGGAGCAGCCGAGGACTGTAACGCATCCCGAATTGACGACTGCACCGCCGCGGCCGGAGCCGCTGAAGCTACTCCCCTTTGGAGGGGCCGCGCGTTGTTGCGCGAGCGGGCGGATTACAACACATGAAGACCGGGATGACAAGCAACGGGTAATGGTTGGCATTGCGTTTATTCATTTTACTTTCATGGTGGGGTTTTTTGATAATTTGCCGGCGTGTCGAGGCAGGCACGTGGCGGGTTCCCCGGATACACACAATATCCACATGCCGGGGTGGCCGCCAGGGAAAGCCAGGGGAGTAGCTTCTGCGGCATCGCGATGATGCCGCGAGCGGTGTTGTCGTCAATACGGGCATGGCCCCGGCGGCACCGGCAGTGTTCCAGCTGCAAGCGAGACCAGGCGGTGGCAGGCGTGCGGTAGCGGCGCCAGTTGCTGATGGTTAACTTGCATCCATAACTGGAGGATTGCGCATGGAGCTGCTTTCCGCTGAATTTTTCTCGGCCCTGCTGGCAATCATCATCATCGATCTGGTGCTCGCCGGCGACAACGCGATTGTCATCGCGCTTGCTGCCCGCAATCTTCCTGCCGACCTGCGCAAAAAAGCCATCATCTGGGGCACGGTCGGCGCCATCGCGGTGCGCACGGCCATGACACTGGTGGTGGTCTGGCTGCTCAAGGTGCCGGGCCTGATGCTGCTGGGCGGGGCGCTGTTGGTCTGGATCGCCTACAAGCTGCTGGCCGATAACAACGACGGCGGCCATGAGGTCAGCGCGGCGAGCAGTTTCTGGGGCGCGATGAAAACCATCGTGGTTGCCGACGCGGTGATGGGTCTTGACAACGTACTGGCGGTCGCCGGCGCCGCGCACGGCAGCTTCCTGCTGGTGGTGATCGGCCTGCTGATCAGCATCCCGATCGTGATCTGGGGCAGCCAGATCATCCTCAAATACGTGGAGCGCTATCCCGGCATCATCTATATCGGCGGCGCCGTGCTGGCCTGGACAGCAGCGAAAATGATCATCAGCGAGCCGCTGGTCAAGGATTATGTTGCTGCCTACCCGGCGCTCTCGGCCATCGCCTACATCACGATCATCGGCGGCGTGCTCGGCGGCGGTTTCTGGGCCAACCATGTGCCCGCCAGGACCCGTGTTGCCGGATACGTGGTCGAGCCGGGCGTCGCCGCGCTGGCGCCGGCCGCGGAAGGCACCAGCCGCGTCCTGCTGCCGGTCGATGCCTCCGCGAATTCGCTGCAGGCGGTCGAGCACGTCATCGCGCGGCGTGCTGCCGGCGTCCCGCTTGAGGTGCACCTGCTGCACGTGCGGGTGCCGTTTTCGCAGTACATCGCCCGCTTCGTCAGCCGGCGGGATCATGAGGGTTATCACCGCCAGGAGGCGGAGCGCGCGCTGGCACCGGCCCGTGACGTGCTCAACCGGGCCGGCATTCCGCACACCGATCATGTCGAGTTCGGCGACAAGGCAGAGACCATCCGCGAGGTGGCGAACCGGCTCCAGGTCAACCAGATCGTCATGGGCACGGCCCGCAAGAACTCGCTGACGCGCGTCATCGAGGATTCGGTCACCAACCGGGTGCTCGAGATCGTGGAGCTGCCTGTGGAAATCATTGTCGGCCGCGCGGTTTCGCGGATCGAGACCATCGGTCTCCCCGCCGGTATCAGCGCAGCCGCCGTCGTTCTGCTTGCCGTATCCCTGCTGTAGCAGCCTCCCCTGAGCAGGGTCCTGAATCCCGCCCTGGTGGCGGGATTTTTTTTGCTGGCAAAGCGGCGGTTCTGTTACGAAACATCATCGTCTTCATGATCACAATTCATGAACGGAATGAAGAACGCGAGGGCATTGCCATGATCAAATGGCGATGAATCCGGGGTTGCATCCGGTGTCAATCCGGGTGCGTCGTGGCGGTCCATGGGGCCATCGAGAGCGGGGAAGGTCAGGGTAACCAGGTAAACGTCCTGTCATCGCATCAATCGATTTTCGGTAATGCCGGAAGGCGGCACGGCGCTGCATTCCGGAAAGAAGGGGAGTAGCTCACCAACCGGCACGTCGTCATTACGGGGAATCCTTCCCCCGGCGTGCAGGGGTCCATTACGGTCCGAGCGAGACCTTCGCCAGGAGCTGGCGGAGGTGCGCGCATGCGTCCTGCGTCCAGTGCAGACGAAGGCAGTCATCAACAGGGGACTCGTAATGGAAAGCATCGGTACTTGGTGGATGTGGGCCGCGTTCGCGGCATTCGTGGTTGTCGCAATCATCGTTGATCTGGTCATGCTTCAGTCCAGGGGCGCGGCCAAGGTGTCCTTCAAGGAGGCGCTCAACTGGTCAATTGTCTGGGTGGCGCTCTCGTTCGTCTTCAACGGCCTGCTGTGGTGGTATCTGGACGCCAATTACGGGCGCGAGCTGGCCAATGAAAAATCGATGGAGTTTTTCACCGGCTACCTGATCGAGAAATCGCTGGCGGTGGACAACATCTTCGTGTTCCTGATGCTGTTCACGTTCTTCGGAGTGCCCATGCAGTACCAGAAACGGGTGCTGATACTCGGCATCATCGGGGCGATCGTCCTGCGCGCGATCATGATCCTGATCGGCGCCTGGCTGATTTCCCAGTTCCACTGGGTGCTCTACATCTTCGGTCTGTTCCTGCTGGTCACCGGCATCAAGATGCTGATGATGGCCGAGGCCGAGGCCGACCTTGAGAAGAATCCGGTGCTGAAATGGATGCGCAGCCGCTTCCGCATCACCGAGGGCTTCCATGGCGAGAATTTCATGATCATGAAGGACGGTGTGCGCTGGTTCACGCCGCTGTTCGTGGTGATGGTGATGGTCGGCATCACGGACGTGATTTTTGCCGTCGACAGCATTCCTGCCATTTTCGCGATCACGCTGGATCCCTTCATCGTGCTGACATCGAACGTGTTTGCGATCCTCGGTCTGCGCGCCATGTACTTCATGCTGGCTGACCTGGCTGACAGGTTCCACCTGCTCAAGTACGGCCTGGCCTTCATCCTGGTATTCATCGGCATCAAGATGCTGCTGCTCGATGTCTACAAGATTCCCGTGGGCTTTGCGCTTTCGGTGGTCGGGATCATCCTGCTCGTCTCGATGCTGGCGAGCCTGTATGTCACGCGGCCCGGCAAGCGCTAGATGCGCGAGGCGCTGACGGCGTGGAGGGCGCGGCTGGCCCTTTGGATGGACCGGCCGCGCCTGCAGCAGTACCTGCTGCTGCTGATCCTGGTCAATGCCGCAATCCTCGGTCTCGAAAGCTATCCCGCAATCGCGGAACGCTGGGGACGCTGGCTGGCGGCGGCCGACCGGGTGCTGCTCGGCATTTTTACCGTCGAGATCGCCGCCAGGATCGTTGCCCGTGGCGGTGCTTTTTTCCGGGATCCGTGGAGTGTTTTTGATTTTGTGGTGATCGCCATCGCGCTGGTCCCGGACAGCGGGCCGTTCGCGGTGTTGCGCGCTTTGCGCGTGCTCCGGGTGATGCGGGTCATCTCGCTGGTGCCGAGCATGCGGCGGGTGGCCGCGGGGCTGCTGGCCGCCATCCCCGGTCTGGGGGCGGTGGTCGGCATGATCGCGGTGATCCTCTATGTCTTCGCGGTGATGGCCACCAAGCTGTTCGGGGAGCGTTTCCCGGACTGGTTCGGCACGCTGGGCGAGAGTGCATACACCCTGTTCCAGGTGATGACCCTGGAGAGCTGGTCGATGGGCATCGTGCGGCCGGTGATGGAGGTGTTTCCCCAGGCCTGGATATTCTTTGTGCTGTATATTCTGGTGTCGACATTCACCATGCTCAACCTGTTCATCGCCGTGGTCGTCAATGCCATGCAGCACGGGCGTTCCGATGACGCAATGGCCGATGGCGCATCGGGCGGGGCGGAGGCCGATCTGCACGGGGAAATTGCGGCGCTGCGCGCCGAAGTCCGCGCACTGGGTGAGGCAATCAGGCTGCGGAATTGACCGCGGTTACCGGAGGGGCTGGGGACCATATGGCAGGGAATGGAACCGCGACGCGGGTTGCGGGCACGGGCAGCGGCCCGCTGAACCGGCTGCGGCGATTTTTCGCCACCGAGGCCGCGCCCGGCCTGTTGCTGTTTGTGGCTGCGACGCTGGCCATGGGGGTCGCCAATTCTCCCCTGGCGCCGGGCTACAGGCAGTTCCTGGACATCCCAATCGTGATCAGCGCCGGGGATTTCGCGATCGCAAAGCCCTTGCTGCTCTGGGTAAATGACGGCCTGATGGCGCTGTTCTTCTTCCTGGTCGGCCTTGAACTCAAGCGCGAACTGCTCGAAGGCGAATTGTCCGACGTGCGGCAGGCACTGCTTCCGGTGGCTGCCGCGATTGGCGGCATGGCCGGGCCCGCGCTGATCTATGTGGCGATAAACGCCGGGGATCCGGTCGCGCTGAACGGCTGGGCGATTCCTGCCGCGACCGATATCGCGTTCGCGCTGGGCGTGGTGGCCCTGCTCGGTGACCGGCTGCCCCGGGGCCTCAAGGTGTTCCTGCTGACCGTCGCGATTGTCGATGATGTCGGTGCCATCCTCATCATCGCGCTGTTCTATTCCGGCGCACCGGCGCCGGTGACGCTGGTGGTGGCGGGCGCCGCGTTTGCGCTGCTGCTGGTGATGAACCGTCTCGGCTTACGCCGGATTTCGCCCTACCTGCTGGTCGGCCTGGTGCTGTGGGTTGCGGTGCTGAAGTCTGGAGTGCATGCCACGCTGGCCGGCGTATTGCTGGCGCTGACAATTCCGCTGCGGGACGCCGGCGGCGTGCAGGAGTCGCCGGCGCGCCGGCTCGAACGCGACCTCCATGCTCCGGTCGTGTTTGCCGTGCTTCCCCTGTTTGCTTTTGCCAACGCCGGGGTGTCGTTCCAGGGCATGTCGCTGCAGGATCTCGGCCATCCGATCACGCTCGGCATTGCCGCCGGGCTGTTTGCCGGCAAGCAGATCGGCGTCATGGGGGTTTCGGCACTGCTGATCGTGCTGGGCCTGGCTCGATTGCCGCAGGGCTCGACCTGGCTCGGTTTCTACGGCATTGCGGTGATCACGGGCATCGGTTTCACGATGAGCCTGTTCATCGGCGGGCTGGCCTTCAAGGACGTTGCGGAGCTTGCGGTCGACGAGCGGGTGGGCATCCTGCTGGGGTCCGCGCTGTCCGCGATCGCAGGCTATCTGGTGCTGCGGATTGCAGTGGCCGGGAAGGGGCGGCACCCGCAGGAGGATTCCGCAAAGCCGGCGTGGTAGCGGCTGGGAACGTGGCTGGAAGTGCGGCCAAGCAGTGCGGTCAAGAAGCTCGGCTAAAAGCGCGGCTTGCGGGCCGCCTTCTTGTAGCGTTTGACGCCTTCGATGATTTCCTTCTTGGCCTCTTCCGCGCCGACCCATCCCACCACCTTGACCCACTTGCCCGGCTCAAGGTCCTTGTAGTGCTCGAAAAAATGGGCGATCTGGGCCAGTGCGCCCTGCGGCAGGTCGCGCGGTGACTGGATTTTTGAATACAGCGGCGTCAGCTTGTCGATGGGCACGGCGAGGATCTTGGTGTCGTCGCCGGCTTCGTCCTCCATTTTCAGCATTCCCACGGGGCGGCAGCGCACGACCACACCCGTGATCAGCGGCACGGGTGAAAGCACCAGCACATCGACCGGGTCGCCGTCGCCGGACAGGGTGTGCGGCACATAGCCGTAATTGCAGGGGTAGCGCATCGCGGTCGACATGAAGCGGTCGACGAACATTGCGCCGGTGGATTTTTCCATTTCGTACTTGATGGGTTCGGCGTGCATCGGGATTTCAATGATGACGTTGAAATCGTTGGGCACATCGAACCCCGAGTTGACGCGGTCCAGATTCACTTTAGCTACCCCGTTGTGATCAAGCACGCATTATAGCGAACGCCGGCCTGCAGCCCCGGCTGCGGCGCCGGGTACATGCTAGGATCATGGTTCGTTCAAACATGGAGCGTTTCATGAAACTGTACATCACCCCGACCTCGGGAAATGCCTGGAAGGTGCGCCTGCTGCTGTCGATGCTCAAGCTGCCGTTCGAGACCGTGGTCGTCGACACCGACAAAAAGGAACACAAGGCGCCGGATTTCCTGAAGCTCAATCCGCGTGGCCAGGTGCCGGTGCTGGTTGACGGTGACCAGGTTTTCTGGGATTCCACCGCATGCCTGGTCTACCTCGCGCGCAAGTATGGCGGTGAGCAGTGGCTGCCCACTGATGCCGTCGGCATGGCACAGGTCCAGCAGTGGCTTGCGCTGTCGAACAATGAACTTCACTATGGTTTGCAATGGGCGCGGGGCGTGAAGATCGGGATCCGCGGCGTCGGCGACTACAACGAATATGCCGGTTACGGACGCAATGGCCTGGCCGTGCTGGAGGGCCGTCTCAAGGACAACCAGTGGCTGGCCTGCGGGCGGCCGACGATTGCCGATCTCGCCTGCTATTGCTACACCTCGGTCTCGCCCGAAGGCGGTTTCGACCTCGCTGCCCACCCCGCGGTTGCGGCATGGCTGAAGCGGGTCGAAGCGCTGCCGGGCTGGATCAAGCGCGTCTGATCCCGGGACATTCGCGGCCGCCGTGACCAACCGATTCAGGCTCGGGCATGCCGGTGATGCCGACTGGCAGGTTGCAGCAGCGTCCTGCGTGTCGCAGCTTGGCGCCGGCGCCGGCGATCTCGGTTTTGTCTATGTGACGGATTTTTTTGCCGGCGCGCTGCCGGAAATCCATCGCTATCTTTCGCGTCACACCGGCATCGCGCACTGGGTCGGCAGCGTGGGCATCGGCATCTGCGCCACCGGCACCGAGTACTTCGACAAGCCGGGGATGGTTGTGCTGTCCGGCGAATTCCCGCCGGACAGCTTCAGGGTGTTCGGGATGCGTGCCGGACTGCTGTCGGCGGCGGACCTGCGCTGCGGCAGTTCGCCGGCAAGCATCGCCGTTGTTCATGGAGACCCCTTGCATGCCGACATCGCGCAGTTGATCCAGCAGGTCGCGTCGCGTACCGAGAGCGGTTTCATGGTCGGCGGTCTTGCCAGTTCGCGCCATCCCGGCTGCACGGTTCTTGCGGACGGACCTGCGGGTGCGCCACTGTCCGGTGCGGCGTTCTCGGACGCCGTTACCGTGGCCACCCGCCTGACGCAGGGCTGTTCGCCGGTCCATGCCGGCCACGAAGTCACCGGCGCGCAGAACAACATTGTCATCGAACTGGACGGCCGGCCGGCGCTGGAGGTGCTGCGCGAAGACGTCGGGGTAGGCGAGCATGAGGAGCTGTCGCGGCTGGGCGGGCAGATTTTTGTCGGCCTGTCGGTCGCGGGCAGTGACACTGCCGAGTATGTCGTGCGCAACCTGATCGGCATCGATCCGGGCAACCGCCTGATCGCGATCGGCGACCTGGCGCACAAGGGGCAGCGCCTGCGGTTTTTCCGCCGGGACCCCGATACCGCGCGCGCCGACATGGCGCGGATGCTCGACAGCATCCGCGAGGGGCTCTATACCGAGCCGCGGGGCGCGCTGTACTACTCCTGTCTCGGGCGGGGCGGAGCCCTGTTCGGCGGCGGATCCGGGGAGCTGGAGATGATCCGTGATGCCCTTGGCGATGTACCGCTTGCCGGATTCTTCGGCAACGGCGAGATATCCCACAACCGGCTCTATGGCTATACTGGGGTGCTGACGCTTTTTCTCTGATCATTGGTGCTTGTGCCTGTCGCCGGCAAGCGGTTGCCGGTCGCGCCGGAGGATGCATGGCTGACGGATTGCTGAATTCACGGATTCTTGCCGAACTGAGCCTGACCTGGCTCGATATCGCGGGTTTCCTGTTTTTCATTTCAGCCTGGGTCGGCTACGCGCTGTTCGCGCAATGGCATGCCCGCAGCGCGCCCTCGCTGCACAACACGATGGACCGCTACCGGCGCGAATGGATGCTGCGCATGATTGAGCGCGACAACCGCATGGTCGACGTCAATATCATGCGCAACCTGACCCGCAGTTCCCAGTTTTTTGCCTCCACCACGATGCTGGTGCTTGGCGCGCTGATCGCGCTGCTCGGCTACGTGCAGCAGGCGATGGATGTCGTCTCAGGGCTGCCGTTCACGGTCAAGGCCTCGACGCGCCTGCTCGAGATCAAGGTGGTGATGATGGTGCTGATCTTCGTATATGCATTCTTCAAGTTTTCGTGGGCCATCCGGCAGCTTGGGTTTTCCTCCACGCTGGTCGGCGCGGCACCCAAGCCGCCCAAGGAGGATCCGGAGCAGCATGCGGCGCTGATCAACCGGATCGCCGCGGTGACCTCGTATGCCGGCACCAATTTCAACGACGGTTTGCGTGCATATTATTTTGCGCTGGCAGGGATGACCTGGTTCCTGCATCCCTACCTGATGCTGATCGCCACCGCCTGGGTGGTTTACGTGCTGTACCATCGTGAATTCGCCTCGAAAACTCTCGCGGCGCTGACCGGAGAAAACCCGTCCCATGTCGGCCCTGCAAAATGAAGCCTGGATTGATGGGTCGGGCAGCCATGAGCAAAGGCGTCAAGGCATGATGAAGGCGGAGGCGACGGAACAGGACGCGATCAGGCGGGCGACGACGCAGGCCGCCTCCGGCGAAGTACTGCTGCTCGACAATGATGACATCGCCGGGGTATTTGATCTCGGCGCCTGCCTGTCGGCGCTGGAGCATGCCTATCGCGCGATGGCTGGAGGCAGGACCGTCGAACGGGCCCGCAGCCAGACCCGGGTGCCGCTGGACGAGCCCGGTGTCACCTATTGCTTCAAGAGCATGGAAGGCGCGCTCCTCGGCGGCGGATACATGACGTTGCGCATCACATCTGACGCCGTGTTCGAGGGCAAGGTGGATGGCCGCGCCCGCCGCGACAAGCTGGCACGGGGCCCCGGGGGCACCTACTGCGGGCTCGTGTTCCTGTTCAGCACGCGCGATGTCGCGCCGGTGGCCATCCTCCATGACGGGCTGATCCAGCTTGCACGGGTTGCATGCACCAGCGCGCTGAGCGTCCGGCTGATGGCCCGCGAGGATGCCGCAGAACTTGCGCTGCTCGGAGCGGGTGAGCAGGCCTGGTGGCATCTGAAGGCCGCTGCATCGGTGCGTGCGCTGCACCGGGTGCGGGTGTACGGGCCGACCGCCGCAAAGCGCGCTGATTTCGCGGCGCGCGCGCGCCGGGAACTGGGGCTCAATGTGGACGCGGTGGACAGTGCGCAGGCCGCGGTCTCCGGCGCGGACATCGTGATTGCCGCCACCAACGCCAGCGAGCCGGTCCTGGACGGTCGCTGGCTTGCGCCCGGGACCCATGTCGTGTCCATCGTCAGCGGCGACAAGGGCAGCCGGCGGCGCGAGCTCGATGACGAGACCATGCGCCGTGCCGGACTGGTCGTCGCCCATTCAAAGTCCGGGGCGATCGAGCACGGCAACGGCGACCTGGCCGGCCCCGTGGCTGACGGGATATTCGGCTGGGAGCACATCATCGACCTGCCGGAACTTGTGGCGGGCCGATCGGCGTGCCGCAGCAGCAGCGACGAGATCACCGTGTTCAAAAACAACGGCGGGATGGGGCTGCAGTTCGCGGCGGTGGCACCGGTGATCTACGAGCGCGCGCTGGCCGCAGGGACCGGCAGGAGGCTGCCTGCGGCATGGTTCCTCGAAAGCATGAAATCCTGAGGGCTGCGCACCAATGAAAACGGCCGGGTTTCCCCGGCCGTTTTTTTTGCTGGACTGTGCCTGGTTTACAGCAGCGGCACGATCAGCAGCGCGACGATGTTGATGATCTTGATCAGCGGGTTGACGGCGGGGCCCGCAGTGTCCTTGTAGGGGTCGCCCACCGTGTCGCCGGTCACCGCGGCCTTGTGCGCCTCGGAGCCCTTGCCGCCGTGGTTGCCGTCCTCGATGTACTTCTTGGCGTTGTCCCAGGCGCCGCCGCCGGTGCACATGGAGATGGCGACGAAGAGGCCGGTGACGATTGTGCCCATCAGCATGCCGCCGAGCGCCTGCACGCCGGCATCCTTGCCCATCAGGAAGCCGACGATCAGTGCCACCGCCACCGGTGCCAGCACCGGCAGCAGCGAGGGCGCGATCATTTCCTTGATCGCGGCACGGGTCAGCATGTCCACCGCGCGCGAATAGTCCGGCTTGGCGGTGCCTTCCATGATGCCCTTGATTTCCTTGAACTGGCGGCGGACTTCAACCACCACCGAGCCCGCGGCGCGGCCGACGGCTTCCATCGCCATCGCGCCGAACAGGTAGGGGATCAGGCCGCCGGCGAAGAGGCCGATGATGACCGCGGGGTTCGACAGGTCGAAGCTGACGACGCGGCCGGTTTCCTCGATCTTGTGGGTATAGTCGGCGAACAGCACCAGCGCGGCGAGGCCGGCGGAGCCGATGGCGTAGCCCTTGGTCACCGCCTTGGTGGTGTTGCCCACGGCGTCCAGCGGGTCGGTCACGTCACGCACCGACTTCGGCATTTCCGACATCTCGGCAATGCCGCCGGCGTTGTCGGTGATCGGGCCGTAGGCGTCGAGGGCCACGATGATGCCGGCCATCGACAGCATCGAGGTCGCGGCAATGGCGATGCCGTAGAGGCCGCCCAGCGTGTAGGCGACGTAGATCGCCACGCACACGGCCAGCACCGGCCAGGCGGTGGAGCGCATCGACACGCCGAGGCCGGCGATGATGTTGGTGCCGTGGCCGGTGGTCGAAGCGGCGGCCACGTGGCGCACTGGCGCGTACTGGGTGCCGGTGTAGTACTCGGTGATCCACACCAGGAAGGCGGTCAGCGCGAGGCCGACGACGGCGCTGCCGTAGAGTTTCATCACCGACAGGTTCGGGTAGTGCTCGGCAATGTTGCCGAGCATCCAGGTGGTGATCGGGTAGAACGCGATCAGGGCCAGCACGCCGGCGACGATCAGGCCGCGGTAGAGCGCGCCCATGATGTTCTTGCCGTCGGAGGTCTTGACGAAGAAGGCGCCGATGATCGAGGCAATGATGGCGAAGCCGCCGAGCACCAGCGGATACATGATCGCGCCCTGCACGACTTCGGGCTTGGGCAGCATCAGCGCCGCCAGCACCATGGTCGCGATGATGGTCACCGCGTAGGTCTCGAACAGGTCGGCAGCCATGCCGGCGCAGTCGCCGACGTTGTCACCGACGTTGTCGGCGATCACCGCCGGGTTGCGCGGGTCGTCTTCGGGAATGCCGGCTTCGACTTTGCCCACCAGGTCGGCGCCGACGTCGGCGCCCTTGGTGAAAATGCCGCCGCCGAGACGGGCGAAGATGGAAATCAGCGAAGAACCGAAGGCCAGGCCGATCAGCGGCTTGACCACGTCGCTCATCTTGGCGCCGGCGGCAGCGCTGCCGGTCAGGTACCAGTAGAACAGCACGGTGCCGAGCAGGCCGAGGCCGACCACCAGCATGCCGGTGATGGCGCCGCCGCGGAAGGCGATGTCGAGCGCGGGATTGATGCCGTTGCGTGCGGCTTCGGCGGTGCGCACATTGGCGCGCACCGAGACGTTCATGCCGATGTAGCCGGCGGCGCCCGAGAGGATCGCGCCGACTGCGAAGGCCATGGCGGTGGTGCCGCCGAGCGCGATCCAGATCAGCACAAAGAGCACGGCGCCGACGATGCCGATGGTGGTGTATTGGCGGTTCAGATAGGCCTTGGCGCCGGCCTGGATCGCCGCAGCGATTTCCCGCATGCGGTCATTGCCGTCGGGCTGGGCGACGATCCATTGGCTCGACACGAAGCCATAGATGATCGCGGCGATGGCGCAGACCAGCGCAAAGATCAAACCTTCGGTCATGATTACTCCTAAGCTATTGTTTTAATTGAAAAATTTTACGGCTTGGGCCGGTGATGCCCGTTCAGGCGGGGCATCGCTGTTTTTACGGACGGCGCATTATAAAACCGGATGCCGCCGGCCTCCACCAAAAAGCGCGTTTCTGCCTGATTTGACGCTACTTTCCCCGTTTGGACGGGGTTTGCCATGCGGAATCGAGCCGGCGGGGCACCGTCTGCAACCGCAACCGGGCATGCACCGGCAGGCCGTCCTCAAAGGGTGGCCAGGCTTCGCCGCGGATGAGTGGCGCGAGGTAACTGCGACCGGCGGCACTGAGGCGCCAGCCGTCACGGCTGAGGTAGCGCCGGGGCAGCGCCTTGGTGCGGTTCATCAGTCTGGTGAGCGGGGCGGGCACGATGCGCCAGCGGTAAGGCCGGTCGGACAGGCGTTCGATCACCGGCATGATGCCGGTTTGGCCCTGCAATGCGTATTTCACTGCCGCGGCGCCGACGGCGTAGGCCTGCCGCACATCTGTGGCGGAGGCGAGGTGGCGAGCCGCGCGCTGCACATAGTCGAGAGAACCCCAGTGCACCTTGATGCCGAGCGCATTGCGCAGCATCGCGGCAATCAGCGGGGCCACCCCGCCCAGCTGTTCGTGGCCGGGGATGCCGTCGCCGCCGGCCTGGGTGAGGCGCCGGCCGTCGCGCAGTTGCAGGCCCTCGGCCACGGCCACCGCGCACCAGCCGAATCGGGCGATGCGTGCCTTGACGCCCGCGATGAAGCGTGCGCGATCGAAATGGATTTCCGGCACCAGCAGCATCAGCGGGCCGTCTTCTCCCTCGGGCAGGGCGAGCCCGCAGGCGGCGGCAATCCATCCGCTGTAGCGGCCCATCACCTCCATCACGAAGACCTTGGTCGAACTGTTCGCCATCGAGGCAAGGTCGGCCATCGCTTCGCGCAGGCTGGTGGCGACGAACTTGGCCACCGAGCCGAAGCCGGGGCTGTTGTCCGAATGCAGGATGTCGTTGTCGATGGTCTTGGGCACGGCAATCGAGATCACCGGCCAGCCCAGTTGCGGCAGGATGGTCGCGATCTGCTGCGCGGTTTCGGCAGATCCGTTGCCGCCGTTGTAGAAGAAATAGCCGATGTCGTGGGCGCGGAAGACTGCCGCCAGCCGTTCGAAATGCGCGCGGCCCTGCGGCAGCGGCGGCAGGTCATGGCGGCAGGAACCGAAGGCGCCTCCGGGAGTGTGCATCAGCGCACGGATCGCGGCCCGTGATTCGGCGCCGGCATCCACCAGATCCTCGCCGAGCACGCCGAGGATGCCGTTGCGCGCGGCATAGACGCGGCGGATGCGCGCGCGATGCTCACGCGCGGTCTCGATCACGCCGCAAGCGGTCGCGTTGATGGTGGCGGTGACGCCGCCAGACTGGGCGTAGAGGGCGTTGCGTGCAGGCACGGCTCGGTCGGCGGTAGCCGCTTTATTTCTTGGCGTTAAGGGTGCGGGCGGTGTGGGATTCGATGGCCGCGAACATCTTGTCGCGGATGTGGTTGACCGAGCCGCGACCGTAGATGTTGACGTAATGCGGCGCGCGCGGATCGCCGCTGGCGGCCCAGCTCAGGTAGTAATTGATCAGCGGCTTGGTCTGCTCATGGTAGGTGCGGATGCGCTTTTTCACCGTCTCTTCGTTGTCATCGGAGCGCTGCACCAGCGGCTCGCCTGTGACATCATCCTTGCCGGCTTCGCGAGGCGGATTGAACTCGACATGGTAGGAGCGGCCCGAAGCAAGATGCACGCGGCGGCCGCTCATGCGGCGCAGGATTTCGCCGTCGCCGACCTCGATCTCGACCACGAAGTTGATGTCGATGCCGGCGCGCCGCAGCGCTTCCGCCTGAGGCAGCGTGCGCGGAAAGCCGTCCATGATGAAGCCGCCGGCGCAGTCGGACGCCTTGATGCGCTCCTTGACGAGTTCGATGACGACCGGGTCCGGAACCAGCGAGCCGCGGTCCATGTACGAACGCGCCTCGTTGCCCAGGGGCGTGCCCGCCTTGATGGCTTCGCGCAGCATGTCGCCGGTGGAAATCTGCGGGATCTTGTAGCGTTCGATCAGGAACTGGGCCTGGGTGCCCTTGCCGGCGCCGGGCAGGCCGAGGAGAAGGATGCGCATGGGTTTGACCGTATCTGTTTTGTGGTTATGCCCCAAGTATAGACCCGGGGTGGCGGGCTGCAAAATCGCGGCGCGGGATCTTGCGTTCAGCGCTGCAGCATCCTGCGCAGCCGGCGCAGGTCTGCGGGTGTATCCACACCGGGATGCGGCGCCGCAGCCGTGACGGCGACACTGATGCGGTAGCCGTGTGCCAGTGCGCGCAGCTGTTCCAGCGCTTCGGCCTGTTCGATCGCGACCGGGCGCAACCGGCTGTACGCACGCAGGAAGCTGCAGCGGTAGGCGTAGATGCCGAGGTGGCGCAGCGCCGGCAGGCCTGCCGGCAGCGCGCGGATTCCCTGCGCGAAGTCATCGCGCGACCAAGGGATCGGCGCGCGGCTGAAATACAGCGCAAGCCCGGCATTGTCGAGCACCACTTTCACCACGTTCGGGTTCGCCATGTCGCGCGCGTCGCGAATGCGGCAGGCGGCAGTGGCGATTGCGGCCTCGCGGTGGGCGGCGAGGTTTTCGGCGACGCGGCGGATCAGCGACGGCGCGATCAGCGGTTCGTCGCCCTGCACGTTGACGACGATCTGCTGCGCGCCCAGGCGCAGTTTCGCGGCGACTTCGGCTATGCGGTCAGTGCCCGTGGGATGGTCGCCGCGGGTCATCATGGCGCGGTAGCCGTGGTCTTCGACCGCTGCCGCGATGCGCCGGTCATCGGTGGCGACGACCACCTGTGCCGCGCCGCTTCTGGCTGCGCGCTCGGCCACCCGCACCACCATCGGCCTGCCGCCGATGTCGGCCAGCGGCTTGCCCGGAAAACGCGTCGATGCGTAGCGGGCGGGAATGACGACGGTGAATTTCATGGTGGCGTGAGGGGAAGCGCGCGGGCGGCCTGATGCCTTATCCGCAAGCCTAGACTTCTTCCTCGGGCGGCAGTTTGCGCGCGTCCTCTTCCAGCATCACCGGGATGCCGTCCTGCACCGGGTAGCCGAGGCGGCAGGGTTTGCACAGAAGTTCGGCAGCGGGCTTGCGGTAGAGCAGCGGGCCCTTGCAGATCGGGCAGACGAGTATGTCGAGCAGTTTTTCATCCATGGCGGCTGGTCTCGGCAAGCCGGGCGAGAATCATCTCGCCCAGGCGCGGATCGGGTTCGGCGTCGATGACGAGCGCCCAGTGCCGGGCGCTCGCGAATGGCGCGCATTTTACCGCATCCTTTTCAGTCATCACGATTTCTCCGTCCCCGGCGAAGGCAAGGTCCTGCGCGGAGTAGGGGTGGTGGTCGGGGAACTCGCGCGGCATGCACGAGATGCCCAGCTGCCCCAGTTGCGCGAAAAAGCGCCGCGGATTGCCGATACCTGCGATGGCATGCACGCGCCGGTGGCTGAAATGCGCGGCGCTCACGGTCTGCTGCGGCTGCAGCAGGTTGCGGAAACGTTCCCCGTGCAGTCGCATTTTCAGCGCCTGAGGCCAGGGGCTGTTCCGGCCTGCGCCGTTGACGACGATGGCATCCACGGATGCCAACCGCGAAGCTGGCTCGCGCAGCGGTCCTGCCGGCAGCAGCCAGCCGTTGCCGAGCCCGCGATCGCCGTCAATCACCGCGATTTCGAAATCGCGGGCGAGCCGGTAATGCTGCAGCCCGTCGTCGCTGATGATGACATCGACTTCCGGATGCGCCGCGAGCAGGGCCTGCGCGGCGGCGGCGCGGTCGCGGCCGACCCAGACCGGACAGCCGGCGCGCTGCGCGAGCAGGCAGGGTTCATCGCCGTAGTCCTGCGGCAGGCCGTCGGCGGGCACTTCGCGCGTGTCGCCGCGTTTTGCGCCATAACCGCGGCTGACGATGCCGGGGTGGCGGCCCTGGTTGCGCAGGAATTGCGCCAGCCACAGGGTCAGCGGGGTCTTGCCGGTGCCGCCGGCGGTGATGTTGCCGACCACGATGACGGGCGCGACGGCATGGCGTGCGCGCAGCAGGCCGTGGCGCCAGGCGGCCCGGCGCAGCGCGGTGACGGCGGCGAACAGCGCGGCCAGCGGCAGCAGCAGCCGCGCGACGGCATTGCGGTGCTGCCAGTGGGATGGGGGAGCCATGGCGCGGCTAGCCTAGCGGTTTTGCCGCGAAGCGTCGAGGCGCTACTTGCGCGCCTGGGTGGTGAAGGTGATCTTGGAGAATCCGGCGATCTGCGCCGCTTCCATCACGCGCACGACCGACTGGTGCGAGGCATTGGCATCGGCATTGATCACGATCACCGGGTCCTTCATGTCGCCGGCGGCGCGTTTGAGCGCCTCGCTCAGCGCAGCCGTGTTGCCGGGTGCTGCGCTGCGGTTGATCATGGCGTTGCCCTTGGCGTCGATCGCGACATCCAGTTGTGCCGGGCGCTCCGGCGGCTTGCCGGCCTCGGCGGTGGGCAGGTTGATCTGCAGTTCGGCAAAGCGCGAGTAGGTGGTGGTGACCATCAGGAAAATCAGGATCACCAGCAGCACGTCGATCAACGGGATGAAGTTGATCTCCGGGTCTTCGCGGAACGAGCGCCTGCGGAATGCCATGGGTTCAGGCGTCCCGCTCGCCGTGGATGATTTCGACCAGTTTCACCGCCTGCATCTGCATGTCGACCAGCAGCGCGTCGACCTTGGTGCGGAAATAACGGTAGAACACCATGCTCGGCACGGCGACCACCAGGCCGAAGGCGGTGTTGTAGAGCGCGATCGAGATGCCGTGTGCGAGCACCAGCGGATTGGTGCCCGAGGGCGTCTGCGCGCCGAAGATCTCGATCATGCCGACGACCGTGCCGAACAACCCGAGCAGCGGCGAGATCGCGGCGATGGTGCCGAGGCTGGTCAGGAAACGTTCGAGATCGATCGCCACCACATGGCTGGATTCCTCGATAGCCTCCTTCATGACCGCCGCGCTGTGTTTTTCGTTGCGCAGACCGGCGGCGAGGATCTGTCCAAGCGGCGCGGTGGCCGCGAGCTGCGACAGCAGTTGCGGGGTGACACCGTTCTGGCGATAGGCCTGGATGGTGTGCGTGAGCATGTTCTTCGGCAGCACCACGTTCTGGCGCAGCGACCACATGCGTTCACCGATGATGGCGAGGGCGATGACGGAGCACAGGATCAGGGGCCAGATCGGCCAGCCGGCTGCTTCAATGATGGAGAGCACGCGGGATTTCCGTTAATTGAATGAAGGATATTGGGTGACGGGATGGCAGGGGGGCGTTAACAATCAACAAAGGTTCAACAAAGGCGGGTCAACAAAGGCGGATCAAGTGCGATGCGGGACGAAAAACAGGTCGAACATGATGGATGCATCCGTTTCCGGCGCCGCAAAAATTCGCGTAACTGTAGCCGCGGCACGCCGAATCAGCAAGGGTGGCGGGCGCAACCGGACGCCGAAGCTGTTGAGGCGTAACGCATTTTTCCGCTTGTCCACAAAAGCTGTGGATAAGCCTGTGCACAGCATGTCGATGGCGTGCCTAAGTGGCATGCCGGCCTCAACTTTTTGAATATTGCCTATTTGTTAAACCAATAAAATATATAAATAAAAACAAAGCGTTATGAATTGTTTCCTCTGTGATGCCAGTGTTGCCAGTGCGCTGGCTGCGGCCGCCGCCGCCGCTGTGGATGGCGGGGCCTGACAAAAATCCTTTTGATGGCGGGGAGTTGCGCGGTATCGGCGGCAGTTCGCGCCGGTGCAGCGGCTATACTCGCGCCGATGTCATTACTCGCCATCGACAACGCCGAACTCGCGTTCGGCCTGCATCCGCTGCTGGACCGCGCCAGCCTGGTCGTCCAGGAAGGTGAACGCATCGGCCTGATCGGCCGCAACGGCAGCGGCAAATCCTCTCTGCTGAACATCATTGCCGGCCATGGCGCGCTCGATGACGGCGCGATCCGCCGCGCGGATGGCCTGCGCGTGGTCATGGTCGAGCAGGAGCCCGTCCTGCCGGCGGCGGCGACGCTCGGCGACAGTCTGGCGCTGCGCGGCAGCATCCACGACATTGCCGATGAACGCGAACGCTGGCGCACGGTGGCGCGGCTCGCCGAACACCTGCAGCGGATGGGCCTCGACGAGTCGCGCGCGCCGGCGACGGCATCCGGCGGCGAGCGCAAGCGCGCCGCGCTGGCACTGGCGCTGGCGCTGCAGCCGGACCTGCTGCTGCTGGACGAGCCGACCAACCACCTCGACATCGACGGCATCGCGCTGCTCGAAGACCTGCTGCTCAAGGGCGGCGTCCGTTCGGCGATCATCATCACCCACGACCGCGCCTTCCTTGAACGCGTGGCCACGCGCATCGTCGAGCTCGACCGCGGACTGCTGCGTTCCTATCCCGGCAACTTCGCCGCCTACGAGGCGCGCAAGGCGGACCAGCTGGCGGCCGAGGAGAAGGCCAACCGCCGTTTCGACAAATTCTGGGCGCAGGAGGAGGTGTGGATCCGCAAGGGCGTGGAAGCCCGGCGCACGCGCAACGAAGGCCGCGTGCGGCGGCTTGAAGCCCTGCGCGCCGAGCGCGCGGCGCGGCGCAACCGCATCGGCAACGTCAACATGGTGCTCGATGCGGGTGAACGCTCGGGCAGGCTGGTGGCCGAGCTGGAGGGGGTCTGCAAGCGGTTTGGCGACAAGAGCGTGATCAGGGATTTGTCGTTGCGGGTAATGCGCGGCGACCGCATCGGGCTGATCGGCGCCAATGGCGCCGGCAAATCGACACTGATCAAGCTGATGCTGGGCAGCCTGGCCCCGGACGCGGGAACCGTCAGAACCGGCAGCAACCTCCAGGTGGCCTATTTCGACCAGCTGCGCGAGCAGCTGGATCCCGAACGCACGCTCGCCGACACCATCAGCCCCGGTTCTGAATGGGTGGACACCGCACAGGGGCGCAAGCACGTGATGAGCTACCTCGGCGATTTCCTGTTTCCGCCGCAGCGCGCGCAGGCGAAGGTCGCCATGCTCTCCGGCGGCGAACGCAACCGCCTGCTGCTGGCGCGGCTGTTCGCGCGCCCGGCCAACCTGCTGGTGCTCGACGAGCCGACGAATGACCTGGACATCGAATCGCTGGAGCTGCTGGAGGACACGCTGCAGTCCTACCCCGGCACACTGCTGCTGGTCAGCCACGACCGTGCCTTCCTCGACAACGTGGTGACGCAGACGCTGGCCGCGGAGGGCGGCGGGCGCTGGAAGGAGTATGTCGGCGGCTACAGCGACTGGCTGGCGCAGCGGCCGCAGCCGGTGGCCGCCGTGCCGGCGAAGGCTGACGCCGCGGAGAAACCGTCGCGTGCCGTCAAGCCGGCCGGCAGCAGGTTGAGCTACAAGGAGCAGCGCGAACTGGCGCAGCTGCCCGACGAACTGGAAGCGCTGGAGCGCGAGCAGTCCGACCTCACCGCGCGCATGGCAGGCGCCGATTATCACCGGCAGGGCGCTGCGCAGATCAAGGCGGACCGCGAGCGGCTTGAATACATCGAGCGCCTGCTGGCTGAAAAATTCGAGCGCTGGGCCGAGCTCGACGGGCGGGTAGCCCGGCTGGCCGGCGCCTGAACTGCAGATGGAGACGATGGATGAGTGAACGGGAACTGGCGGGAAAGGTGGCGATCGTCACCGGTGCGACGCGCAAACGCGGGCTCGGCCGCGCGATCGCGCTGTGCCTGGCACGTGCGGGAGCGGATGTCGCGGTCACCGGGGCCAGCGCGAAAGGCAGCCTGACGGAGGACGAGCGGCAGGAGGGCTGGCAGGGTCTTGCCAGCGTGGTCGATGAAATCCGCGCACTGGGGCGGCGTGCGCATGGCGCGATTGTCGATGTCAGCGATGCGGCCGCGGTCAGTCGCATGGTGGACGAGGTGGCCGCCGCACTCGGCCGCATCGACATCCTGGTCAACAATGCCGCGTACCCGCGCACCCGCGACCGCGTGCCGGTGCAGGACCTCGATGACGATCTGTGGCGGCGCATCGTCGAGGTCAACCTCAACGGCGCGATGTTCTGCTCGAAGTATGCCGCGGCGCAGATGCTGAAGCAGGGGCAGGGCGGCAGCATCATCAGCATCTCGTCCGGCGCTGCGCTGAAGGCGCCGGTCAATTTCGCCGCCTATGCGGCATCCAAGGCCGGCGTGCATGCGCTGACTTCGTCACTGGCGGATGAACTGGGCCCGGCCGGCATCACCGCGAACGTGATCGCGCCGGGCTTCCTCGATACCGCGCGCATCGACATGCTGCGCGAGGGCGGTCGCTGGGAAAAACGGCTGGAGACGATTCCGATCAGGCGGCCGGGCACGCCGCAGGAGGTGGCCGAACTGGTGCGCTACCTGTGCGGGCCGCACGCGCGCTGGATCAGCGGCGAGGTGTTCCTGATCAACGGCGGCGAGGTGCGGCGCGCCGCGAACTGACGCGCGGCCTACTTGCGGGCGATCAGGGCGATGGCGCCGCTGACGGCGGCGACGATGCCGAGGATGCTCAGTCCCTTGGTCAAGGCTTCCCGGAAGACATCCCGCGGGATCACGTCGGCCACCAGCAGCACGGCGAGGATGCCGACCACCAGGACGGCCGCGATGGCCAGCAGCTTCAGCGTGCCGGCGACGGCCGGGGTTCCGCGTTCCTGATCGTGTTCTGCCATGCCGGTCTCCCGTGACGTTGGAGCCGCGATTATACCGGGCGGGCTGCGCGCGGCCGGCGGCTGCGCGTAGAATCCCGGCATGTCCGATCTCATCGAACAGGCCTCGCGCCAGACCGTCATTTCCGTGGCGGAACTGAACCGGCTCGCGCGTTCCGCGGTCGAGCGCGGCGTGCCGCTGGTGTGGGTTGCCGGCGAAATCTCGAATTTCAAGCGCTATGACAGCGGGCACTGCTATTTCACCCTGAAGGACGAGGCCGCGCAGGTCGATGCGGTGATGTTCCGGCACAAGGCGCAGTATCTCGACTGGCAGCCGCAGAACGGCATGCAGGTCGAGGTGCGCGCGACTGCGACGGTCTACGAGGCGCGCGGCAAGTTCCAGCTTGCGGTGGATGCGATGCGCCGTGCCGGCCTCGGGGCGCTGTACGCGGCCTTCGAGAAACTCAAGGCGAAGCTCGGCCAGGAAGGGCTGTTCGATCCGGCGCTGAAACGCGAACTGCCGCCGTTTCCGCGCACGGTCGGCGTGGTGACGTCGCCGCAGGCGGCCGCCTTGCGCGATGTGATCACCGCATTGCGGCGGCGCATGCCGGGCATTGCCGTGATCATTTATCCGGCGCCGGTGCAGGGCGAGGGCGCTGCGGCAAAAATCGCCGATGCGATCCGGCTGGCCGGCGAGCGCGCCGAATGCGAGGTGCTGATCGTCTGCCGCGGCGGTGGCAGCATCGAGGACCTGTGGGCCTTCAACGAAGAGGCGGTGGCGCGCGCGATCCGGGCCTGTCCGCTGCCTGTGGTCAGCGGCGTCGGCCATGAAACCGATTTCACGATCGCCGATTTTGCCGCCGACCTGCGGGCGCCGACGCCGACTGCGGCGGCGGAACTGGTGAGTCCGGACGGCGAGGCGCTGCGGCGCGAAACGGGGTTGCTCGGCCAGCAGCTGGTCCGCGTATTCCAGCGCGCGATCGAGGACCGCATGCAGCGTCTTGATTTCCTGTCGCGGCGGCTGACCCATCCCGGGGAGCGCATCCGCAACCAGATGGTGCACCTGCAGCACCTGGCGACCCGGCTGCGCGGCGCCTGGCGCCGCGGCGCCGACGAAAAACAGTGGCAGTTGCGCGGCCTGGGGCAAAGCCTGGCGGCAGCGAAGTCCGACACCGGTGCGCTGTTGCAGCAACAGCATGATCTGGCCCGCCGCCTGCGCACCGGCATGCGTGCGCAGTTGAATGCTGCCGCCGAGCGTGTCCAGGGCGCGCAGTCGCACCTGCTGCACCTGAACCCGGAGCGCGTGCTGGAGCGCGGTTACAGCATCACCGAAACTGCGGATGGTGTGATCGTGCGCGACAGCGCGCAGCTTGCCGCGGACGCGGATCTGAAGATCACGCTCGCGCGCGGCTGGGCCGGCGTGCGCGTCCGCCGCACCGGTTGACGCAGCGCGTCTTGACGCGGGAACCGATGCTGCCTATAAGCTTGGCCGGGAGCTGCCGCATCCGGCGTGGTTTGAGGATGCGAAGTTCGAAGACGCAGGGTTCCAGGATGCAGGGTTTGAGGATGACAACGAGGCCGATGTCCGATGGATGATTTCGATTTCACGCGCCCCGCCCAGAGCGAGGTCTACAACGCCAACGTGGCGCGGCTGTTTTTCCATGCCAACGGCAAGCCGCGCAGCGTGGCTGCGGGCAGCGTGCTGTTCGCCGAGAATGCGGCGGGCAAAAGCATGTATTTCGTCAACAGCGGAGAGGTGGCGCTGACGCGCGGCGGCAGGCCGCTCGACGTGATCCGCACCGGCGAAGTGCTCGGCGAAATGTCGGTATTCACCGGCGAGCCGCGCAGCGCAACGGCGACCGCGCGCTCGGCCTGCGAGGTGATCGAACTTGATGGCGGCGCTTTCTCGGCGGCGATCCAGAAGGCGCCCGAATTCGCGCTGATGCTGCTGGCGATCATGATCAAGCGCCTGCGCCTGGCGCTGGCGATGCAGATGCTGGGCAAGGGGCAGGGCGCGGGCACGATCGAGACCATTCCGACTTCCGGCATCGTCTTCGATGCCGCGCTGCTGAAGGACCTGACCTCGAATTTTCCGGCGCGGCCGCCGGCGTTTCAGCCGAAAAATGCGGTGATCATGCGTGAGGGCGAGGCCGGAATCTTCATGTACGTGGTGATGGACGGCGTGGTGCGCATCACCGCCGGCGAGAAGATCGTCGAACTGGTCAAGGCCGGCGGCGTTTTCGGCGAGATGGCTCTGGTGGACCAGTCGAAACGCGCGGCCTCCGCCGCGGCATCCACCGACTGCAGCCTGATGTCGATCAACCGCAACGACTTCCTGACGCTGATCAAGACCAACCCGGCATTCGGCATTTCGCTGCTGAAGGCGCTCGCCGTGCGCTTGCGCAACACCGGCCGCAAATAGCCGCCGCTTTCAGGCGGCTCCCGTCCGCGGTTGCCAGCGTCCGCTGTCAACCAGGGTCAGAAAATCCAGCAGCATGCGGTTGAACTGTTCGGGTTCCTCGGTGTTGAGCGTGTGCCCGGATGCAGGGCAGATCCACAGCCGCGCATTTCGGCAGGCGCGCCGGATGAACAGCGCCGGGCCGATGCTGCCGTCGTCACTGTCCCCGCACATCACCAGCAGCGGCGGACGGAACTTCTTCAGCGCGTTTTCGAGCGCATAAACCGGGGGGCGCTTTGCCTGCACGCCGCGCAGCACGCCGGCCAGCCCGGTGCCTGAATGGCCGTGGTGGATGCGCAGGAATTCGGCGAAGCCGCGCGGATCCTTGAGTTTCTGCGGCAGGCGCGACGGTGAAATGCCGCGCGCCCTGAGCGCGTTTGCGGTGCCTTCGGTTTCGAACAGGCGTGCGTGTGCCTCGGTCGCGCGCAGGAAGGCGGCGCGCGTCGCCGGGTCCGAGCCGGCGCCCGCACCCAGGGCAGACACCGACAGCGCCATTGCCGGATAACGGATGCCGAACTGCAGCGCGGAATAGGCGCCCATCGAGCAGCCGACGACGTGCGCCTTGCGGATGCGCAGGTGGCGCAGCACGTCGGCGATGTCGTCGACTGCGATCCGCCAGGAATACTTCGCCTTTGACCTCGGCACATCCGACGGCGGGTAGCCGCGGGCATTGAATGCGATGCAGCGATAACGCCGGGAGAAAAACCGCAACTGTGCCTCCCAGCTGCGGGCATCACCCGAGAACTCGTGGACGAAAACCAGCGGCGTGCCGCGGCCGGCCTGCTCGTAATGCAGGCGGGTGCCGTCGCGTGCCGTGGCGAAAGGCATGGGTGGCTCCCGGTTCAGGACTCGCCGGCGATGACCATCGCCTCGAGTTCCTGGCGGATGTATTCAAGCACCAGATCGCCGACATTGCCGGCGAGGCAGTCGAACTCGGTGATGTCTTCGGTCGAGCGCAGCCAGGTCAGCTGGCGCTTGGCGAGTTGCCGTGTTGCGGCGATGCCCTGTTCGAGCAGTTCGGCGCGGCTGATGCGGTCGGCGAGAAAATCCCAGGCCTGGCGGTAACCGACGCAGCGCATCGAAGGCATGTCCGGTTCCAGCGCGTATTCGTCGCGCAGCGTGCGCAGTTCCTCGACCAGTCCCGCATCGAGCATGGCCTCGAAGCGCTGCGCGATGCGTTCGTGCAGCGCGGCGCGGTCCGCGGGCAGCAGCGCGATGCGGATCGGGGTGTAGGGGAAGTAGACGTATTTCGGTTTTTTCAGCAGGTCGGTCATCGACTTGCCTGCGATGTAGTAGATCTCCAGCGCGCGCTGGATGCGCTGCGAGTCGTTGGGGTCCAGCCGGGCGGCGGTTTCGGGGTCGACCTTGCGCAGCTTGTCGTGGAGCGCAGGCCAGCCTTCCTCGTCGGCCATGGTTTCGATGATCAGGCGGATGGTGGCGTCGGCTTCGGGCAGGTCGTTGAGTCCTTCCACCAGCGCCTTGAAGTAGAGCATGGTGCCGCCGACCAGCAGCGGGATGTTGCCGCGCTCGGTGATTTCGCGCATCAGCGCCAGCGCATCGTCGCGGAAGCGCGCCGCCGAGTAGCTTTCGTGCGGCTCGATGACATTGATCAGGTGGTGCGGCGCGCGCGCCAGCGTTGCGGCATCGGGCTTGGCGGTGCCGATGTCCATGCCCTTGTAGACCAGCGCCGAATCGACGCTGATGATTTCACAGGGCAGCGTCGTCGCCAGCTGCACCGCGACCGCGGTCTTGCCGCTGGCCGTCGGGCCCATCAGCAGGATCGCGGGCGGATGCGCCGGATTGGTCATTTTTTCAATAAAAACAAATACTTATGATTATCATCATTCACCGCGGCGGAACAGGCGGTCGAGATCCGCGATGCTGATGGCATGCCAGGTCGGCCGGCCGTGGTTGCACTGGCCGGAGCGCTCGGTGGCCTCCATGTCGCGCAGCAGCGCGTTCATTTCCGGCACCGTGAGCCTGCGGTTGGCGCGCACTGCAGCGTGGCAGGCCATGGTGCCGAGCAGTTCGTTGCGGCGTTCGGTGGCGATGCGGCTGGCACCGTATTCGCGCACTTCGTGCAGCACGTCCAGCGCCAGCGCCTGCGCATCGGCGTCGGCGAGCAGCGCCGGCATGCCGCGCACGATGAGCGCACCCGGGCCCGCGGGCGCGATGTCGAAACCCAGGCCCTGCAGGGCCTCGCGTTCATCCTCCGCGGTGGCGACGTCCAGCGCTTCCGCATTGAAATGCACCGGCACCAGCAGCGGCTGCATCGGGATGTTCCGGCCGTCGAGTGCGGATTTCAGCCGTTCATACATGATGCGTTCGTGTGCAGCATGCATGTCGACGATGATCAGGCCCCCGCTGTTCTCGGCGAGGATGTAGATGCCGGCCAGCTGCGCCAGCGCATGGCCCAGCGGATGGTCGTCGCCGGTGGATGGCAGCGGCGGCGGGGCCTGGTCGGGGGCGGCCGGCTGCGGCGCGAACATCGCGGCATAGGCGCCTGCCGGCTGTGCGACGCCGAGGCGGATCGCCGCCTGGCCGCGGTACTGCGGCAGTGGCGATGGGGGTGGCGATGATGCCGTCACCGGGGCAGGCATGGCCGCCGGCGGTGCCGGCGTCATGCCCGGTGCGTTCCCGCCGTCGCCCGCCGGACGCGACAGCGTCTTGTGCAGCGCATGGAAAATGAACTGGTGCACCGCGCGCGAGTCGCGGAAACGCACCTCGGCCTTGGCCGGGTGCACGTTGACGTCGACCAGCTGCGGATCGATGTCGAGGAACAGCACGAATGCCGGATGGCGGTCGTGGTGAAGCACGTCGGCATAGGCCTGGCGGATCGCGTGAGCAACCAGTTTGTCGCGGATGCAGCGGCCGTTGACGAAGAAATACTGCGCATCGCGGCTGCCGCGGGCGTGCGCAGGCGTGCAAATCGCGCCGCGCAGGCTGATCTGGCCGCCGGATTCGTCGACCGCCAGCGCGCCGTCGCCGAAATCCTCGCCGAGCACCGCGGCGATGCGCGCGGCGAGCGGCTGCGGCTTCAGCTGGTAACGCGCGCGGCCGTTATGGGTCAGCGCAAACGCGACATCCGGCCGTGACAGCGCGATGCGGCGGAAGGCTTCCTCGCAGTGTGCGTACTCGGTCTGTTCCGACTTCAGGAACTTGCGCCGCGCCGGGGTGTTGAAATACAGCTCGCGCACCTCGATGCGGGTGCCGCGCGGCAGCGTTGCGGGTTCCGGCGGTGACAGTTCAGGGCCTTCGGCGCTGATGCGCCAGGCGTGGCGTTCATCGCCGCGGCGGCTGGTCAGTTCCAGCCGCGATACCGATGCGATGCTGGCCAGCGCCTCGCCGCGGAAGCCGAGGCTGCCCACGTGCTCCAGGTCATCGAGGGAGGCGATCTTGCTGGTGGCATGGCGCGCCAGCGCGAGACCGAGTTCGTCGCGGCCGATGCCTTTGCCGTCGTCGGTCACCGAGACCAGCTTGACGCCGCCGGATGCGAGTTCGACGATGATCGCCTGTGCGCCGGCATCGAGGCTGTTTTCCAGCAGTTCCTTCAGCGCCGAGGCCGGCCGTTCGATGACTTCGCCCGCGGCGATCTGGTTGATCAGGAGTTCGGGCAGGATGCGGATCGCGGACATGCGGGGATTATAAGCGGCGCGCGCCGGATTCACCCGCAGTGATCAGCGCATTTCATCCGGTCATAAGCGGCGGCAAAACCGGCTGCGCGAGCGGGGTGGCGCAGTTGTTTTGTCTTATAATCGTCCGGGAATCATCCGCGCATTGCGTCCGGCCTTCATTGCGCGTTGCGGTATCCGGCCGTCATGGCGTCGCTTCCGCCGTGACCAGACTCTCATCATCCAGTGTCGAACAAGGGGAATGCATGCCTCAGACCATCGGAGTGCCAAAAGAAACGGCGGCGGGGGAAAAACGCGTTGCGACCGTGCCGGAAGTCGTCGAGAAGCTGATCAAGCTCGGCTTCAGGGTCACGGTGCAGTCGGGCGCCGGCGATGCGGCCAACTGCAGCGACGATGCCTACCGCGCCGCGGGCGCGGAGATCGCGCCGACCGCGGCCCAGCTCTGGGCGGGATCGGACATCGTGTTCAAGGTCGGTGTTCCGACCGCCGAGGAAGTCGGCCTGATGCGCGAGGGCGGCACCCTGATCGGTTTCATCTGGCCCGCGCAGAATCCGGACCTGATGCAGCAGCTGGCGGCGAAAAAGGCCACGGTGCTCGCCATCGATTCGCTGCCGCGCGTGCTGTCGCGCGCGCAGAAGATGGATGCGCTGACTTCGCAGGCCGGCGTCGCCGGCTACCGCGCGGTGATCGAGGCCGCCAATGCCTTCGGCCGTTTCTTCAACGGCCAGATCACCGCCGCGGGCAAGGTGCCGCCGGCCAAGGTGTTCATCGCCGGCGCCGGCGTCGCGGGCCTTGCCGCGATCGGCACCGCGGCGGGCCTCGGCGCCATCGTGCGCGCCAACGACACCCGCGCCGAAGTGGCCGACCAGGTGGTGTCGCTGGGCGGCGAGTTCGTCAAGGTCGA
>VFQT010001370.1_pt1 | contig 29734 bp, 33 predicted proteins | sample 3512381 | NCBI WGS metagenome assembly VFQT01 (sample SAMN10412376, study PRJNA504923) | tailings metagenome | isolation source: Relicate 2 Philex TSF3 active mining site | place: Philippines: Tuba, Benguet | collected 2017-08-29
CGAGATCGTCAACGGAGCTAGTATACTTCGCAACGGTGATAGAAGAAAGAAAACCATCCGGATCATGTGCATCTGAGTAAGCCTCAAAAGATTCGCTTTCAGCATAGGAAGAGTCGATGAGAATCCAGGAATCAGGTATATTCATCTTGTACTGAAGTGCTTCGCTACTAACGGTTTTTTTTGCGAACTTTATTGGTCGTTTGCTCAGTGAATCAATGGATTTTTCTGGTTTCTCCGAGCAGGCCCAATACAAAACACATGTTAGGAGTAAAAAGAAGATTTTTTTTAAGTGTTCAAACATACTTTTTCAGATAGAACGTTTGTTGGAATATGTTCAAGGAAAGCCTGAGCAATAAAAAAGGCTGCTGAAAATTCGAGCAGCCTTTCGATATGAATCATTTGCCGATTAATAATAGATCAAGCGACGAACTTTTGAAACATGTTTTGCAAGACGGATAACTTGTTTAGTATATCCAAACTCATTGTCGTACCATGTGTAAAGAACCACATTCTTCCCGTCAGGAGAAACGATGGTAGCATGAGAATCGTAAACCGAACAACATGTATTTCCAATGATATCGCTAGATACTAGTTCTGGATCGTACGAGTAGAAGATCTGATTTACAAGATCACCTTCCAATGATGCTTGACGAACAACATTGTTCACTTCCTCGATGTTCGTTCCTTTAGCTAATTCCAATGAAAGGATTGCCAATGAACCATTTGGAGTTGGTACGCGAACTGCATTAGCAGTCAATTTATCTTTCATGTCAGGAATCACTTTCGTTACAGCGCTACCAGCACCTGTTGAAGTAATTACCATGTTAATCGCTGCAGAGCGACCACGACGTGATTTCTTATGCATGTTATCCAACAAGTTTTGGTCGTTGGTGTAAGCGTGTACCGTTTCAATATGTCCTTTTACCACTCCGAAAGCATCGTTTACAACTTTCAAAATAGGGGAGATAGCGTTTGTAGTACAAGATGCAGCAGAGTAGATCGTTTCGTTTTCTACATCCAGGGTATCTTGGTTGATTCCGTAAACAACGTTAGGAATTTCTTTTCCTGGTGCAGTCAACAATACTTTTGCGGCTCCTTTTGCTTTCAAGTGACGAGACAATGCTTCACGATTCGTGAATACACCTGTGTTGTCAATAATCAAAGCATTGTTAATTCCGTATTGTGTGTAATCTACATCCTCTGGATTAGAAGCGTCAATCATGCGAACGATCTGACCGTTAATGATCAATGATTTGTTTTCAAGATCTACAGATACTGTACCTCGGAATGCACCGTGAACAGAATCAGAACGCAACAAAGCTGCACGCTTGATGATGTCATTATCGCTAGCTCCGCGTGTAACGATCGCACGCAAACGCAACTGTTGTCCTTTTCCAGCTTGTTTGATCAACTCACGAGCCGCAAGACGACCGATACGACCAAATCCGTATAAAACAACATCGCGTGGTTCAAGTGATTCACCTGATGTTGTAAAGCTACCTAGTTTGCTGTTTAAGAATTCCGCTTTAGAACCAAACTTGCTTCCTTCTTCCAACCATTCGCTAGCCAATTTACCGATATCGATCTTTGCAGGAGATAAATCCATTTTTAATAGTTCTTCTGCTAAGCTTGCTGATGTTTCAATATCGATTGGTTTGTGCACAACATTTTTTGCATACTCATGCAAGTTTAGAATCTCAGAGATAGTAATATCCACCAAGTGATTGCGGAACAATACCAATTCAATTCCTTTGTCGAACAACAATTCGCCGATATGGCTTGATAATTTTACAGCAGCGCGTTCACGTTGAACGTGCAAGTTGAGCTCTTTTTCGTAGCCTACTGCAGCTTCCATTTGATTTGTTTATGAGTTAATTAATTGTATATACTTATTTGGGTCACCTATGAAGCAAAAAAGGCCGTTCGTCACCGAACAGCCTTTTTCTTATCCTAAGTATGCTTTCAATAGCTTGTTTCGCGAAGTGTGGCGAAGACGGCGAATCGCTTTCTCCTTGATTTGACGCACGCGCTCACGAGTGAGGTTGAACTTAGCACCGATCTCTTCAAGAGTCAAACCGTGGTTCATTCCGATTCCGAAGAACAAACGGATGATTTCACGTTCCTTATCAGTTAAAGTTGATAGCGAACGCTCGATCTCACGCTGCAAAGACTCAGCCATCAAGGCGTGGTCAGCTTTAGGTGAATCCGTGTTTGCCATTACATCCATCAAAGTTCCACCATCTTCTGATGACGACAACGGTGCATCCATAGATACATGACGACCGGAAACATTCAAGCTTTCTTTGATCTTATCTTCTGGAACTTCCAATGCTTCTGCCAACTCTTCAGCTGAAGGTGGACGCTCGAATTCTTGCTCCAAACGGGAGAAAGCTTTGTTGATCTTGTTCAAAGAACCTACTTGATTCAAAGGAAGACGTACGATACGTGCTTGTTCAGCCAAAGCTTGAAGAATAGACTGACGAATCCACCATACAGCGTATGAAATGAATTTAAAACCACGTGTCTCGTCGAATTTTTGGGCAGCCTTGATCAATCCTAAGTTTCCTTCATTGATCAGATCGGGAAGTGTCAAACCTTGATTTTGGTACTGTTTTGCCACAGAAACCACGAAACGTAAGTTTGCTCGTGTCAATTTTTCTAAAGCTCTTTGATCTCCTTGTTTGATGCGGCGAGCTAGTTCTACTTCTTCCTCCGCGGTAATCAATTCCTCCTTACCAATGTCTTGCAAGTATTTGTCTAATGACTGACTCTCGCGATTGGTAATGGATTTGGTAATTTTAAGCTGTCTCATGTAAGAATGACGATTTAAATAAAATCAGGCTGCAAAGTTACGACGAAAAAGAAGTGATTTCCAAATAAAAAAGGCAGATTTTTGAGAGATTTCACACTCTCAAAAACCGTGCCTTAACATCATTTGTGATTTGCTTAAATTCCGAATGCAATGTATTCCTTTTTACCGCTTGGAGTAACCACCTCCAAATACACGCCTCCTTTGGCCGTATTTAGAAAATTAGTTAGCTGTTCAACAGTCTCACAAGGTTTCTGGTTGATAACCGTAATAACGTCTCCTTCAGTAATTCCTGCGGATTTTAATTTACCTGGTTCAAGTGTCTTTACTTTCACACCGTAGGAAACATTCAGTTCCTTTTTTTCTTTGGCAGACAATTCGCTAAAAGTAGCGCCGAGAGCAGTAGTCTTATTCATCTCTGCTTTGGTTTTTAAAGCTGTTTCTCCTTCAGCTGAGCGTAAAACGATCTCTTTCATCACGTTTTCACCTTCATCTGTCCTCAAGGTCAACATCACCTTATCACCAGGGCGTCGCTTTCCAATCTCCTCTTGCAGTTCAGCTACGGAGTTAACTTCCTTGGCACCTACTTTCAAAATGACCCAACCTTTTTTGACACCAGCTTTATCTGCACCACCGTCTTCATTCACCGATGCAACATAAACGCCTTTTGTATTAGGTAAACTGTTCTTTTCTTTCAATTCCTGATTGATATCAGCGATCTGAACTCCTAAAAAAGCACGTTGTACGACTCCAAAATCAATGATATCCCGCATCACTTTGTTTACCAAATTCACAGGAACAGCAAAAGAATATCCTGAATAAGAACCGGTTTGAGAGGCGATTGCTGTATTGATCCCAACCAATTCACCTCGTGTATTTACCAAAGCTCCTCCTGAATTTCCAGGGTTCACAGCTGCATCGGTTTGAATGAATGATTCGATCGGAACAGCTGTGGTTCGTGTACGATCTGCCAATAAATTGATGTTTCTGGCTTTGGCACTAACAATACCCGCAGTAACTGTGGAAGTCAAATTGAATGGGTTACCAACGGCAAGTACCCATTCGCCAATATGAAGATCATCACTGTTTCCAAGTGGAATTGGCTTTAAATTGGGTGCATCGATCTTTAATACTGCAATGTCTGTCGACGGATCGGTTCCGATGACAGTAGCTGTATATTTTGAATTGTCGTTCAAAATCACTTCAATTTCAGCCGCATCTTCGATAACGTGGTTATTTGTAACTATGTAACCTTCACTGGAAACAATAACACCTGATCCTGATCCACTACCGTATTGCTTGAATTCGCGGTTTCCGGTTCCCGGTCCGTAAAAGAATTCGTAGAACGGATCTCGTTGGATCTGGGTGCGCACAACTTTTGTAGTAACGTGTACTACAGAGTTAATCGTGTTTTCCGATGCTTCGATGAATCCGGTTGCATCAGTCGGTAAACCGGAGTATGAAACATTGTGCAGATGGCGATTTCCATCGATCACTTCATCTGAAAGGCTTCCGTAATGCTGCATAGAGAGGATATAGCCGAAAGCAAAAGGAATCATTCCTCCAAGAAAGCCTAAGCCTACAATCTTAACTTTATTATTCATACAATATGTTGTGAAATTTTAAGTGCAATTATAATTGATATTGCTGCTTCATTGTTACATTTGCGCTGTTAAAGATTGTTAAGCAAAAAACGTCTGTAACGCACTGTTTATAGGGATTTCATGCAGATAAACTTTTTTAAATATCAAGGTACTGGTAATGATTTTGTGATGCTTGACAATCGCGATGGACGTTACGATGCCTTGACCTTAGATCAGATTGTTCAGCTTTGCGACCGCAAGTTTGGAGTAGGGGCTGATGGTTTGATCAAGATCAATTCCATTTCTGGGTTTGATTTCGAAGTGGATTATTACAATGCAGACGGATCAAAGAGTTTTTGTGGAAACGGTGCGCGTTGTGCTGTCGCATTCGCAGATGCTCTGGGTATATCTCAAAATGAAGTTCGGTTCTTGGCGATAGATGGAGCGCATGTTGCATCGAAGATGGATGGCTTGGTTCATTTGAAAATGGGTGATATTGATCAAGTTGATTTTTTAGATCCGGATCTCACCATTTTTACCGGAAGTCCGCATTACTTGAGATTTTGCAAAGATGTCCGAACAGAGGATGTTGTTTCCATTGGCAAAGCTGTTCGTTATTCTGACTGGTATAAAGCAGATGGCATTAATGTGAATTTGATCGCGCAAAAAGACTTAACATCATTTGCAATTCGCACTTATGAACGCGGAGTTGAGGATGAAACGCTTTCTTGTGGAACTGGAGTTACTGCAGCAGCAGCGGCCATGGCAATAGAAAATCAATTGTTGGGAGAATATTGTTTCAAGGCAGAAACGATGGGCGGACAATTGGAGGTTTGTTTGGATCATTACGAATCAAACAAATTTCGCAATGTTTGGTTGATCGGTCCGGCAGTTAAGGTCTTTGAAGGGGTTTACGCATGTTAAGCTTTAAATTTCAAGATCTTTCGCGTGATTGGCCGCAAAAATTGCAGTCATCCAATTGGTTGTGGATCTGGAATGCTGACAAAATACCACCGCATATCGGTATGTCTGTGGGAAAGGAATATTTCAGTCTCACATATAGGGAAGTAGAACGCAAATTAACTTCTTCAATGATCACCAAGGCAAAAAGAAGTCAAATTCCCTTGCTTCTTTTGCGATTACCGTTAGTTATTGATCCATTAACTGTTCAGCAAGTGTTTTCTGGCTTTGACAAAGCCGTGGTGGGTGGTCCGACGTGTTTGCATCCAATCAAGGAATTGTTGGGAGCACCAACTTCAGTAATGCAGTTGGCACATTTGTTAGCTTTCATTGAGGCTGAGCAGGGAACCTTGGAAGTTTTTGCTGTACATTTGGGAGAAGAATTCACGGAATTGCCGAAATATTCGGTGGATCAGATCATGAAAAGAATTGACGAATTGCATGCAGCTAAGCGGTGAACATATTTTTTTGCGACCTGTTGAAAAGGAGGATGTTCACAAGTTGATCTTGTGGGAAAACAATCCGAAACACTGGAAAGTGAGCGGTACGGAAGTGCCTTTTTCCATGTCGGCTATGTTGGATTATATCGAGCAAGCGCAGCATATTCGATCACATGGACAATTGCGTTTGTTGATTGGAGATAAAGAGACGAAGCGCATGTTAGGTGCTGTTGATCTGTACAATGCAGATTTTAAGAACCGACGAGCAGCCATTGGGATCTTGATCGCTGAAGAAACAGATAGACAACACGGCTATGCATCAGAAGCGTTGGCGCTTGTAGAACAATATACTCGAGATATTTTAGCTTTTCACAATGTATATTGTTCCATTCAAGATGACAATGCGGCAAGTATCAAGTTGTTTGAAAGAGCCGGTTTTGAATTTATAGGAAGAAGAAAAGAGTGGTATTTGGTTGGCCACAATTGGTTGGATGAATTATTGTATCAAAAATGCTTAAGAAAGGATTAATAGCAGTTGGGGCGATCGCGCTCATTGGTTTGGTGTTCGGATGGAAACACATCAATGCATTCATGGATGGTCGGAATGCGACAATTAACAGTTCTGAATCGATTCGGATTGTAATTGATAATTCAAATTCTCTGGAAGATATTGCGAATATGTTGGTAGAGAAAAAGGTGATCGATGATGTTGAATCATTTCTTTCACTAGCTGAGTATAAAGGATTGGATAATAGTGAAATAGGATCTGGAATGTATTCCATTGATCCGAATACTTCTTACCGTGCATTATTGAATGGATTTACGCTAAACAGCGCCGGAAATGGAAATGCGGAAATTGAAGTGGAAGTTACTTTCAACAATTGTGCGACCATCGATGACATGTGTGAGGCGGTTTCCAAATGCATTTATGTTTCTAAGGAAGAATTGAAAGCCTATATTTTGGATTCTAAAACACTTGCGAAGTACGATTTTACACCAGAAAGCGTTCCTGCGCTGTTTATGCCGAACTCATACAGAATGTACTACGATACGGATGCAGAGGAGTTCGTTGCAAGAATGGCAGCTGAGTTTAAAAACTTCTGGACCGCAGATCGTTTAGCAAAATTGAAAAAAGTAGGACTGCAGTCTCCGTCTCAAGCCGTAACTCTGGCTTCGATCGTTTATGGAGAGCAATCGAAAAATTCCAGTGAATGGCCGATTATTGCACGTCTGTATTTGAATCGCTTGAATTCTGGGATGAAATTGCAATCGGATCCAACATTTAAGTTCTGCTGGGGAGATCAATTGAAAGGTGTTCAGCGCTTGACTTATGAGCACCGAAGCAAGGATTGTCCGTACAACACCTATTTGTATGCAGGTCTGCCTCCGGGACCAATTTCATTGCCTCCAACAGCAGTTGTGGATGCGGTTTTGAATCCGGATAACAACGATTACTTGTACATGTGTGCGCAGCCTAACTACGATGGACTGCACAACTTTGCGAAGGATTACGGCAAACATGCTGCTTATGCCAAAGAATTCCAATCTTGGCTGGAAAAAGAACTCGCAAATCAATAACTATGGTTGATAGAAGGAAATTTGTTCGCCTTAGTGCGCTTGGCTTAACAGCGGCGGTCGTGCGGCCTGCATTTGCAGGAGAAACCTTAGAGAATAACGAAACGGTTTCTTCCGAGTTCAAAGGACCGGTGATGATCTCGACCTGGAATCATGGTTTGGATGCAAACAAAGCTGGATGGGAGGTGCTTAAATCCGGCGGTTCTTCGCTAGATGCGGTAGAGGCCGGGGCTCGCGTTACCGAAAGTGACGTAAAAAACAGGAGCGTTGGAATTGGAGGAATGCCTGATCGTGAAGGACATGTTACGCTTGATGCTTGTATCATGGATTGGGAGGCAAATTGCGGTTCTGTAGGTTTTTTGGAAGGAATTGCACATCCGATTTCTGTTGCACGTCATATCATGGAACACACGCCACATGTTATGTTGGTTGGTGCCGGAGCTAAACAATACGCATTAAAGAACGGATTCGATACGATCAAAACACCACTTCCTGAAGTGAAAGCTGAATGGAAGAAATGGAAGAAAGAACAAGAGTCCATGGCGAAAAAGCCGCAGATCAATCATGAGAATCACGACACGATCGGATTGTTGGCAATTGATAAGGACGGACGTATTTCTGGTGCTTGTACTACCTCCGGTTGGGCTTACAAATTGCCCGGGAGATTGGGAGATTCACCAATCATTGGAGCAGGATTGTTCATTGATCAAGAAGTGGGGGGAGCAGTTGCAACCGGATTGGGAGAATCGATCATTCGAGTTGCGGGAGCGCATACGGTTGTGGAATTGATGCGACATGGACGTACGCCACAAGAAGCTTGTAAAGAAGCTGTTGACAGATTGATCCGTAAACACAAGGATATGTCTGGTTTGCAATGCGGTTTCTTAGCGATCGATCGTTTTGGAAACGTTGGTGCATATTCGGTTTACAACGGATTCAACTATGCCTACCGTGATACTAGCAAAGAAGAATTGATTGATTCGGTGTTTGATCGCAAATGGTAAGATCGATTGCTATAGCGATTTTTGCTTTGACTTCACTGACTGCATCTTGGGCTCAGGAAATGCTGGAATGGAAAGTTTTTCATCCGATCAAAAAGACGTGGTTGGACTTGGGTACAAAAGGAACAGTTCAAGAAGCGCTCATTGCAAGTGGTGAGTTACCCGATCCGTTTGTTGGAGAGAATGAGAACAAATTTACTTGGATCGAGAATCATGATTGGACGTTTGAATCGTCATTTACATTAAATGAAGCTGATTTCTTGCGTGCAATTGATCTGGATTTCCCCTCAATTGACACCTACGCTTCGATATTCCTGAATGGGAAAAAAATTGGAGAAACCGATAATGCCTTCGTACATTGGTATTTTGATATCCGTTCTGCTGCAAAAACGGGGTTAAACACCTTGAAATTGGTGTTTCGATCCCCGGTAAATTACCAAAAAGAACACAAGAAAAAAGTTGGAGTAGTGCTACCATCGCCTAATGATGTTGGTAAAGAAAAAGTAGCTCCTTATTGCCGAAAACCACAATATCAATTTGGATGGGACTGGGCCTTGCGAATGAATACTATTGGATTTTGGGAACCGGTTTCAATCTTGAAGTTTGATAAAAATCGTGTAACGGGTACTACCACGTCGACCATTGAGATGAATAAACATGAAGCCAAGCAGCATTTCCGCGTATTTTTCCGACATGCATTGAACGATGTTGTCTTCTGGGAAAGCGAGCGTTTTGGTGTTGTCAAATGTCAGATCATTAATGGCGAGATCCAACGCACAGAACGCATCGAGGATCCGAAGTTGTGGTGGCCGAGAGGACAGGGAGAACAGTATCTGTATACCGACAAATGGCTTATTCGCAATGAATTTGGTGTGATCTTGTATCAAGGAGAACAGGTTTTTGGTGTTCGCACCACTGAACTGGTACAGGAAAAAGATGAATTTGGGACTTCTTTTTGGTTGAAGATCAACGGTAGAAAAGTGTTTTGCAAGGGTTCCGATTACATTCCGGATGATGTTTTCCCAGGCAGAATTAGTGAAGATAAATTGCGCCAAAACGTTGCTGCCATGGCAGCGTGTAATTTCAATATGGTTCGCGTTTGGGGAGGTGGTTTTTATCCGAGAGAAGTTTTTTTAAGAGCCTGTGACGAAATGGGGATCATGGTTTGGCAGGATTTCATGTTTGCGTGCTCTATGTACCCGGGCAATGAGGAATTTATAGCGACAATAGAGCCTGAAATGCGTCAACAGATTCCAAGAATTGCAGCGCATCCAAGTGTTGTTTTGTTCAATGGAAATAATGAAGTGGATGTTGCTTGGAAAAATTGGGGCTTCCAATCAACTTATAAGATCTCCGCTTCTGATCAAAAAACGATCGAAAGATTTTATCACCGTGTTTTCAAAGAGTTTATTCCGACAATGGTGAAGGAATATTCGAATATTCCATACGAGCACACATCGCCTTTAAGTAATTGGGGGAAAGATGAGTTTTATAATCACGGAACCCAACATTATTGGGGTGTTTGGCATGGCAAAGATCCTATTGAAGATTTCGGTAGAAAATCAGGAAGATTCAATGCTGAGTACGGATTTCAATCATTCCCAGAATTTTCAACGCTCAAGAGTTTTAGTGATGAAAGTGAATGGCGCTTGGACAGTCCGGTTATGAAGCACCATCAAAAAAGCTATGCAGGTAATGGAATGATAGCCAAACATGCAGATCTGCTTTACGGGAAAACATCTGATTTTGAATTTTTCGTTTACCTCTCGCAATTGACACAAGCGAAAGCTGTCAGTATGGCTGTTGTCAGTCATCGTGTGCAATTCCCTCGAGTTACAGGTTCATTGTTTTGGCAATTCAACGATTGTTGGCCGGCACCAACTTGGTCGAGTATTGATTATTTCGGAAACTGGAAAGCTTTACAATACGCAGTGCGTGATGATTATCGTGATCTGACGGTAGGGGCAAAGATCGATACTTTAGGTAAGGAAAAGTATTATTTGATTTCTGACCTGCCGGGTGGTTTTGGGGTGAAGTTGCGTTTGGAAGTTTATGATTTTTTTGGCAATAAGCTGAATGAATATACTTGTCAGAGAACACTTTTGGGAAGCGAATCCATAGAATTGTTTTCGGAGGAAATTTTAAAAAACAGGTCTCAAAACCGTGTGTTCGTTTTTCATTGGCAAACTGAACAGGGAACATGGTCACGTACATTTGTTCATGAGACTTCGAACAGAACTTATTCAAAGCAAAACCTGGGTATCGAAGTTCAATACGATGCTGCCAAGAAATCAGGTGAATTGATCTTGAAAAATAAGGAATTGATGATCGATCTTTGGATCACCACAAAAAAGTCCGGAGTTCATTTCGATCGCAACTTCGAAACTTATTTACCGGGTGAACATGTGATCAAGTTTAAGTCAGAAGGGGTGTTGACCGAAGAAGATTTGATGTTGTTCAATCGTTGATCCAAATTTTCAAGGTAAAAAGGCAATTTTACCTTGTTCGATCCATTTTAAGTTTATAAAATCATTTTCATTTCTCAAGTTTCATCCATGTTTCACATTGCTTTATCCATTTTTTAATCTGGATTTTTGATTTAAACAACAAGGTAAAATTACCTTGTTTGAGGGATGAAATTGCTCTGAGAGGAGTTTTTTCTGTTTCTTAATGTATTGTATGATAATGAGTTAATTTGGTTTCAAAACATTAAGTGACAAGGTGAAATTGCCATTTTACCGCTAAATTTCCACCTCCATTTGCGTAACTTTCCTCATAAATATATTTTCATTTTGAATTTAATACCTTGGTAATTATCTTTGCGCCATGGAAATAGGTCAGGTGATAAAATCCAAGTTTCGAAATGCGCGCCACAAAGCTGTTGTAAACTTGCGTTACACGTCCAATTACATTGGGAATATTCAGAATTCATACATGGCTCAGTATGATTTGTCCATGCCGCAATTCAATATCCTGCGAATCTTGCGTGGAGCGAACGATGCAATAAGTGTGAATACGGTTAAAGACCGAATGGTGGAGAAGTCTCCAAACACTACGCGTTTGATGGATAAATTGATCGACAAAGGATTGATGGAGCGTGTTCGTTGTGAAGAAGACCGAAGAGTGGTGTATGTTTCCATCACCAAAGCGGGTCTCGACCTTTTGGCAAAAATTGACGAAGACAGTGAATCTAAATTGGATGTAAGTGGGAACCTTACTGAAGCTGAAGCGGAGCAACTGAGTGCTTTGCTTGATAAGCTGCGCGGTTGATGATCGAAGTTATTGTTAAAATCCTAAACTAAATGTGCATACTTTCCCCGAGAACGTTAGGTTCTTGCTAATTTTGCACTCAACTGTATTTCTATGCGATCATTTCTCATCTTACTAACTTTTATCGGGACACTCTACAACTCCTTTGGACAAGCGCCTGCACAAAACGTCGGTTCGGTCGATGGAGTGGTATTGGATTCTTTGAATAAAGAGCCAATTGAATATGCGCAAGTTGCTCTTCTTAAAAGTCAGGATTCATCGGTGGTCGCTTCCATTTATACGGGAGAAGGAGGAGTTTTCGTGATGGAGCAATTGCCTTTAGGAAAGTATATCATTAAAGTCAGTAATCTGGGTTTTAAAACCAAATTTATTCCAAACATAACTCTGTCAATGCAGAAACCGTTGAGAAAATTAGGGAATGTTTCCTTGGTTTCCGACGAAGCTGTTATCGAAGAGATCGAGGTTTTTCGTGATAAAACAGCGATTCAGATCGGATTAGATAAAAAAGTATACAATGTTGGAGATGACATTTCTGTTTCCGGTGGTTCTGCTCAGGATGTTTTGAACAATGTACCATCTGTGGAGATTGATCAGGATGGCAAGATTTCTTTGAGAGGTGATGGTAATGTGACGGTGTTGATCGATGGTAAACCCAGTTCATTAACTGGTGGAAATGGAAAAGCAATTCTCGACGGTATTCCAGCTGGAAGTATCGAGCGTATTGAAATCGTTACGAATCCATCTGCCAAATATGACCCTGACGGAACTAGTGGGATCATCAATATCGTTCTAAAGAAGAATATCAAGCAAGGATTGAATGGAAGTATAACAGCTTCTGCGGGTACTGGCAATGCTTACAACAGTTCGGTTAACTTGAACATGCGGAATACGAAGTTCAACATTTACGGAAATTACGGCTTCGATTATCGCGATGGTTACCGCAATAATTTCAGCTATCTGACCCAAACTTTTGGAGATTCGATCGTGAAATTGGATCAGGAGCGTTACGGAGCGGACTTGGCAATCACACACACAGCAAAAATTGGGATGGATCTATACCTGAAAGATCGTCATACCTTGTCTTGGAGTTTAGCAGGGAATTTAGGTGACCGTGAACGTACTGGTGAGCAAGAGAATAATAGATACACTGAAAATTTAGATTCCTTGGGTTATTGGTTACGCAACGCTTCTGATCCTTCTGGCAATAAGAATTTGGACGCTTCCCTGAATTATTCATACGAACTGAAAGAAGAAAAAGGTCAATTGGATCTGGCGGCTTACCAATCTTTTGGAGATGGGTTCAATTCTGGTTATTACAACCAACGATTCATTTATCCGAGTGATTCTGCAGAGACATTTCAGCGTTTGTTCAGTACAGACGAGACTTCCATTACAACAGTAAGTGCTGATCTCGTTCGAATCTTCAACAAAAAATGGCGAACAGAAAGCGGCTTAAAAATGATTCACCGTAACATGCATGTCGATTCTAGATCGGATCTTCAGATTGCATCCGGACCTGTAACGGAGGATACGCTGGGGTATTTCGATTACGAATACACGGAACGCATCTATTCAGCATATGGAATTGTCGCAAGTTCCTACAAAAGATGGAAATACCAGGTCGGTTTGCGTCTTGAGCAAAGTTTTCAAGAACCAAATCTACTTTCTGAAAACCTGTCATTCAAAAATGATTATTTCAACTTTTTCCCTTCCGGAACATTGCGTTATTCTTTGGAAAAGAAAGGTGAATTTTCATTGGGCTATTCGCGACGGATCAACCGACCAAATGCAGATAATTTGAACCCATTTACAAGTTATGCGGATCCGTTCAACTTACGTAGAGGAAACCCCGAATTAAGACCTGAGTATATTCACTCCATTGATTTGGGGTACGAATGGTCCTCGAAAAAAGTAACACTCGCGGTAACTGCCTATCAGCGCTATGCCAACAATGTGATCAATCGTGTAAAGGTTTTTTACAGTGATGGAACATCTGCCGGAACTTTCGCAAATATTGATAATTCTGTTAATACAGGTGGAGAGATCGTTTTACAATACCGACCATTGCCAATTTGGCGAAACATGCTTTCGATCAATAGCAATTACATCAAATACACGGATAACAGTGGAGCAACTGCTAATTTCAATCGCGAAGGCTTGGTGATCGGTGGTAAAATGTCGTCAACTTTGGAATTGATGAAACGAACCTTGACGATCCAAGTGAACGGACGCTATGCTGCGCCATCTGTTACGCCATCTGGGCGCATGAAGCCCCGTGGATCAATGGATTTCTCAATCGACAAATCTTTGAAAGAAGGAAAATGGGGCGTAGGGTTACGCGTTTCGGATATTTTCGACACGCAAGGATTCCAATTCTACGTAGATCAACCCAATAACTACCAAAGTGTGCAATTCAAATGGGAAACTCGACGACTTTTCATCAATGTTCGTTACAAGTTTGGTAAGACTGAGATCATGGATAAAAAACGTCCAAATGACATGCCTTCCGGTGGTGGAGGAATGGATTTCTAATCCTTTTTCTTTATGGTCGAATCGATCGGTGTTGCAGTGATGTGTATGCCTAAATGTAAAATGGCGGCATCGATACCCTTTGTGCTGAGCTTTTTCTTTTTTGATGTTGCAGGTTTCATAGCGCGTTGTTTTAAATGAATTTAAGCAATTGTTGTGCCACGAGAATTGCTAATTGATTGTTTGGTGTTTCTTTTTGAATGATCGATTCCATTTTTTATTTGAACGGCAAATCCACTTATTATTCAAAAAAAATGCCCTAAATCGATCCAAGGTTTGACAAATCCTTAAAAGAACAGTACTTTTGTGGTCTCGTTTTTCGAGCGTATATTCAATACGACAACTGCAAATGATTGATACAGAACTATTTAAAGCAAAAGAATTGTACCCTTTCCAAGTGAAGACGGTACAATCGATTATTGATGAACTGCATAAAAATGGTTCTGATTTCAATTTGTTATTCCAGCTTCCGACAGGAGGAGGAAAAACGGTTATTTTTTCTGAAGTTGCTCGCCAATACATTGAGAAATGGGAGAAAAAAGTATTGATTCTTACGCACCGCATCGAATTGTCTGTTCAAACCTCTCGTCAACTTAGAGCCATCGGCATTGAAAACAAGGTGATCAGTTCTGAAGTAAAGCATTTGCAGGACGAAGGTCATTATCCGTGCTACATCGCCATGGTTGAAACGCTGAACAATCGATTACAGGAAGATGAAAATTTTGTCGATGGAGTTGGGTTGGTGATAGTGGATGAGGCTCACTACAACAGTTTCCGCAAGATCTTTCAATATTATTCCGGTGCAAATATCTTAGGAGTTACCGCTACCCCTTTAAGTTCAAATAAAAGTTTGCCACTAAATGATCATTATAACAAATTGATCGTTGGTGAAAGTATTTCTTCATTGATTCAGGGAGGTTATTTGGCAGATGCAGAGACATTTACGTATGACGTCAATTTGCATGGACTTAAGATTGGTACTAATGGGGATTTTACGGTTTCCTCCTCGGAAGTTGTATACGGCAATTATTTTATGCAGGAAAAATTGTTGTTTGCCTACGAAGAGGTTGCTATTGGAGACAAGACGTTGATCTTTAACTCAGGGATCGAAACCTCCTTACGAGTAGAAGAAACCTTCAAAAAGCGGGGTTACAAGATCCGTCACCTCGATTCCACATTCAGTGACAAAGATCGCAAGGATGTCCTTCATTGGTTTAAACATACCAAAGATGCCATTCTAACTTCAGTTGGAATCTTGACAACTGGTTTTGATGAACCAACAGTTGAGACCATCATTTTAAATAGAGCAACACGTTCTTTGACCCTGTACCATCAAATGATTGGTCGCGGTAGTCGCCGATTACCAAATAAGGATAAATTCAAATTGATCGATCTTGGTAATAATGTTAGACGTTTTGGAATTTGGCAAGACTATATCAATTGGCAAGACGCATTCCGCTTTCCAGATCGATTCCTTGAATCTCGTTTGAGTGAAGATGATGATCTGGAGTTTGAAGTAGAATTCGAATTTCCACGCCACATGGAGCAATTAGTGGATACAACCTTTTTAGAGTCGTTCAACATGCGTGACGTGTATTATGAATGTTTGGATCGAGGCGAGAAGGGTAAACAAGCTGTTGACTTATCGCTGCAGAACCATTGTCATGGAATCATTCGTAGAACTACTGATTTTGATGAGGCTGTGCGTTTGATCGATGCCTTGCAAGACCACATTGAACACCGTTTGAAGATGTACACCAAGTGCATTGCGAAAAGTACACCGAATTATTTCAAGTATTTGATGGAAACATACAACCGTCAATTACGCCAGGAATTGCGCATGGCACTTGATGACCTTGAAGATTAAAATTCACGGTCAAACAATTCTTTTATCAAATTTTGTCTAAAGCGGAATTGCAAGTTCTGTAGTATCGAATGCCGGAGTAGTAATACTCAGAGGTAAGTAACCTGTTTCACCTACAATCATGTAATAGATTCCGTAATTGGTGTTTCCGTTATTCATACAAACAATGTTTTGATCCGTTACATTGGTTAATGTGTATTCACCTGACGGACAGCATTCAGCACAATTTGATAATCCTTCGCTGCGGAAATACTTCACGGTTTTTGTGCCATCACCAGTAAAGTGTAAGGCTACCCATGCTTTTGCTTTCGTTTGAAAAGTGATCGCATTGTCGTCTTCCACTGAAAGATCATCCATATTGTATGTTTGAGACTGTTGGAAATAACCACTTTTTGAAACTACAATAGTGACGCTTTCAATCTTATCGCGCTTCAATTCGAAAGAAAAAGAACCATCCCCACCCGTTGACACAGTCTCTTTAGTTACAAGATTACCGGTTCCGGCATAGGTCACTTTTAGCTCAACGGTTGCTCCTGAAAGATTATTAGAAAATGTTTGGTCGTAGACGCTGCCCACGATCTTGTAAGTGATGGTCTTTTTTTTACATCCAATAAATAGGAATATACCCAAGCATAAAATGAGTGCTCTAAACATGTTGTGTGCGATTATCTGTATTAAAAGTACAACGATTTGCTAGAAACAACAATGAATAAGTAGAAATATAAGCGATTCTTTTAATATTTGGTATAAGATCATTGGTAAATGGTTTTAAATCATGATTTTGCTGAAATAGTTGATAAATCAATGGTTGAGGACGTTTTCAACAGAAAAATGTTTACTAAAATTCTTTACTTTTTTTAACAATTGTTGCAGAACACAAAGAAATGGTGCTATATTCGTCGAGTAACTCAAAACTAATAACTATGTCAGAAACACTAGACACAAATGCAGGATCAGGAAAGCGTCCTGGTTTTTTAACAGTACTTTGTATTTTAACATTCATCGGATCTGGATTGGGTGTATTGGGCTCTATCTTGGGCTTGATTGGTAGTTCAGCTCTTGGAATGTTTGCTCCTCAAGGAACTATGGTAGTTCAATTGATTAGTCTTGCTTCAGCAGCACTTTGCTTGTTTGGAGCTATCAAGATGTGGGGATTGGCGAAACAAGGATTCATGCTTTACTTGATGGGTGGAGTACTTGGAATCGTTGGTGCTATCGTAAGCGCTATTACTGTGAAATCGTACATTGAGCAATCAATGTCTACTATTTCTGGAATGGAAGGAATGGAAGGTATGGAAGCTGCTGTAAATGATAGCGCAGTTGCTTTGGCTTCTGCAGCTGCTTGGACAGGAGTTGTGATCACTGTGATCATTAACGGTTTGTTCATCGTTCTTTATGCAGTTAACCGCAAGCATTTGACAAAATAAGGAGTTCATCCTTAATTGATAACGGAGGGAATTTCCCTCCGTTTTTTTTTATTAATACTTATCTTTCGCCATAATTTTGAATCATTAAATCAACAACTTGTCATGCGCATTCTTACCTATTTTAATCTGTTCATTTCCTTTAGCTTACTAGCAATATCCGCATACGTGCTTTGGAATCTCGATGTGATGATCAATGAACAACTTGAGCTGATAGAATTGGAAAGTATGTTGGGTTCCGTTGATCCGGTTCATGTACAACATATTGAATGGGTTAAGAATAATGGACTTTTGGTGACTTCTTTCGTAGCAGCTGGATCCTTGATCGCATTCATTGGGGCGCTTTACTTGCGTAAAATGAATGGAAAGGGTATGTTGCTTCAAATTATTGGTGGCTCTCTGATCATAGCAGCTATGATCCTGTTAATGAACGTTCATCCTTTAATGGCTACAATTATCGTAGTTGTTCAATTGTTGTTGATACTCGTCACAGTCATTAATCGTTCAAAACTGAATTGATCCTTAACATTGTTATGAACGAGGTTATAGACACGAATTTACCCGAAAACGTTTCAAATAGTAAGCGATCGGTTCTGTTGTCTGTGCTTTGTATACTGAGCTGGATTGGTTGCGTATGGTATTTCTTAATGGCAATTTATGGGATAATCACACTCGAGTCAACGGCAACAGCAATCCGCACCTTGTATGCATTCGTTGACAAACCTCCACTTGTTTCCGAATACCTGCCTGATTATGTTACAGAGATGATGACGAAGGTAGATCGATACATCATGTTTTCAAGGATTCATCAAGCGGTTACATTAATGAATGCCGTATTCTGTTTTTGGGGAGCTATCCTTATTTGGCGTCGCATGCGAACCGGATTTTTTATGTATCTATTTGCGCAAATTCCTTATTTTATTTCCGGGATTCTGGTTTATTGGGCAGGAAATGAGCTCCCTTTGATCGGAACTTTTTCTGGAATTATTACGATGTTTTCACTGGTAATGGTGGTCATTTTTACAATATTGTATACTTTTCGATATAGAAATCTAATTTAACTAATATGGAAACACTAGATCAACATGTCAATTCTTCAGATTCCGGAATTAAAGTGAGTCAGGATGCAAAAAGCAATTTTATAACAATTGGAAAATGGACGCGCTTCCTGGGTGTCATGGGCTTTATCTCCGTAGGATTATTGGGGATTGCGGCATTATTTATGATTATTGTAGGAGGTTCTTCGTCTTATGTTGGCGAGCAAATGATGTTCCTTGGATTGATTTATTTGATCATGGCGGGGATTTATGTTTTTCCTGCTTTGTATCTCGTTCGCACAGCAAATCATTTATTGGAAGCATTCGAACGCGATAAAGTAGCTAGTTTCGAAATGGGTGTAGAGAATTTGAAGTCTTTTTTCAAATTTGTTGGGATCTTTACCATCGTTGTTATGTCGATGTATATTTTGATACTATTGTTCGCTATGGTTGCTGGCGCTTCAAGAGGTTTTTAAGGATGGATGATATAGACATTGTAGACGAGCTGGAGGCGGGACCCGGGAAACAAAAGGCACCTATGCTTCAAATATTGTGCATCCTGACTTGGGTGTACTGTTTTTTTACTGTGTTGTTCCTTTCGGTTTTTCTGATCAATGGAACGAACGTGCTATCCATTTTCAGCCCATCAGGTAATTCAACAATTCTGAATCTTTTCTTTTGGAATATTTTGATGCCACTTATTTGTGCTGGTGGAGCTTTGATGATGTGGTTCAAATTGCGCTGGGGAATCATTGTTTATGGGATTGGACAATTGTCGCCTGTCTTGTATAACATTATTGTTTATGTAAGTGCATTTGGTTTTGGTTCAAACGGGATCTTTATCATTGTGATCAGTAACCTTATTCCAATTGCATTTTTCGTTTTATATGCCACACAAGTTAAATACATGAAGCCATGGCGCAGTTGATAGATAACGGTCATTTGACGATCGACCAGGAATTGCTGATCAAAGAAAAAAAGAAGCGAGTTGTACCTACTTACATTCGCATGACAGCAGTGATTGCTTGGATCTGGAGTTTGATCTTTTTGCTGGTCTCTTGGAATTTGCGTAGTGATGCTGCTGAAGCCGTTGGTATGTATGAATTGGATGAAGTAGGGGGGGTGATCTACGAAAGCTGGTTGATCCAAACGGTTGTGTTTTACAGCTGTATCGCAATGATCATTTGTGCCGGTTTGCTTTATTGGTTGGGTTTATGGGGCGTTGTACCTTTTATGGGTAGTTTGATCAGCTTCATGTTTATGCCGATATATTCAGGTTTTGTTAGTGGTGTGCACGCCATGAAAACGAATTTAGAGGTGGGGATGTACGTCTTGATTCCGACCATTTTGTTTTTCATTACTTTGGGTTATGTAATTGCTTCTTTGGTGAAACGCTCTTAATAATTTAACTTATATTCGCTTTCTAAAATTTTATAATGGGAGAATTAGACGATCTACTGGATACTCAAGGTGCTGATGGCGGAATGCAGACTCCGTCAACCTTACCAAACGCAACAACTGTTTTGGTACTTGGAATCATTTCAATTGTTGGATGTATGTTTTATGCCGTTCCAGGTTTGATCTGTGGGATCATTGCTGTTGTTTTGCATAAAAAAGACAAAGCACTTTATTTGACAAATCCATTAAAATACGAGGCAAGTTTTAAAACTTCCAAAGCAGGACATATCTGTGGAATAGTTGGTCTGTCGCTTTCTGCAGCATTCTTATTGTTCTTAGTGATTTATTTTGTGTTTATCATTTCAGTATTTTCTGCAGCTGCATCAGCAGGAGGTTTTAGATAAACATGCTTCCCTGTTCGTGGAAAGAAACATTTGGCGTTGAGTGTCCCAGTTGTGGTGCTCAACGCTCTTTTTTTTCATTGATAGCTGGAGATTTCGTTTCAAGTCTCATATTGTTTCCGGCATTGCTTCCCTTATTATTCACAGTCCTCTGGGTGGTTATCCATCTTATTTGGCCTCAACGCTTCGCTGCAAAGTGGATTGTTCGCGGCGTTGTTACTACTGGCGTTGTTATGCTAGTAAGCTGGTTGTTTAAAGTTTTAGCGACCTATTTCTAAGTGTCAATTATTTCGCTTTCTTCTTGCATTTCTTTTGGCGAAATCACTCTTGATTTCATTGGCTTTCCGTACCTTTGGAAACTCAAATTTCATGTATGTCAGACGATAAAAAGATCATTTTTTCAATGGTTGGGGTTTCTAAAGTGACGCCTCAAGGAAAACAGATTATCAAGGATATTTATTTGTCATTCTTCTACGGAGCAAAGATCGGTATCATCGGTTTGAACGGTTCCGGAAAGTCAACTGTGATGAAGATCATCGCTGGTTTGGATAAGAATTACCAAGGTGACGTGGTGTTTTCGCCAGGTTATTCAGTAGGGTATTTGCCGCAGGAACCGGAATTAGATCCGAAGAAAACGGTGAAGGAAGTAGTGATGGAAGGTTGCCAGGAAATTGTGGATGTCTTGAAAGAATACGAAGAGATCAACAATGCCTTCATGGATGAGGAAGTATTGAACGATCCGGATAAAATGGACAAATTGATCGCACGTCAAGGAGTTGTTCAAGATAAGATCGATGCCTTGGATGCGTGGGAATTGGATAACAAATTGGATCGTGCGATGGATGCCTTGCGTTGTCCGCCGGATGACCAGTTGATCGAAACGCTATCTGGTGGTGAAAAACGCCGTGTGGCTTTGTGTCGCTTATTGCTTCAAAATCCGGACATCCTCTTGTTGGATGAGCCTACCAACCACTTGGATGCCGAATCTATTGACTGGTTGGAGCAACACTTGCAACAATACAAAGGAACTGTTATTGCTGTGACGCACGACCGTTACTTCCTGGATAATGTGGCAGGATGGATCTTGGAATTGGACCGTGGAGAAGGTATTCCTTGGAAAGGAAACTATACATCCTGGTTGGAGCAGAAAGGAAATCGTTTGAAAGAAGAGGAGAAGTCCGAATCGAAGCGCCAGAAAATGCTTGCACGTGAGTTGGAGTGGGTACGCATGAACCCGAAAGGCCGACACGCGAAGAATAAAGCACGTTTGCAGAACTACGACAAGATGATGTCGGAGGAAATGAAGGACAAAGAAGTGAAATTGGAGATCCCGATTCCGAATGGTCCGCGTTTGGGTACCAATGTGATCGACGCGAACCACGTCATGAAAGCCTTCGGAGATAAATTGTTGTATGATGATCTGAATTTCAAGTTACCACCAGCTGGAATTGTTGGTATTATTGGTCCAAATGGTGCCGGTAAAACGACGATCTTCAAAATGATCATGAATGAATTGGCACCGGATGGTGGTGAATTTACTGTTGGAGAAACTGTAAAGATCGGTTATGTCGATCAAACACACCATGCCATTGATCCAGAGAAATCAGTATTTGAAGTGATCGGAGGTGGAAATGATTTCGTGGAGATCGGAAATCAAAAGATCAATACGCGAGCTTATTTATCTAAATTCAATTTTGCTGGTTCTGATCAAAGCAAGAAAGTAGGTGTATTGTCAGGTGGAGAGCGCAACCGTCTTCATTTGGCCATGACCTTGATGACAGAAGCGAATGTGTTGTTGTTGGATGAGCCTACGAACGATATCGACGTGAATACTTTACGTGCTTTGGAGGAAGGTATCGAGAACTTTGCAGGATGTGCTGTTGTGATCTCTCACGACCGTTGGTTCCTGGATCGTATCTGTACCCACATTTTGGCATTTGAAGGTGACTCGCAAGTGGTTTGGTTTGAAGGAACGTATTCAGAATACGAAGAGAACAAGCGCAAGCGTTTGGGAGATGCTGCACCGAAGCGAATCAAGTATAGAAAGATAGTTTAAGGATATTGATGACCGATTTTCGATTGCTGATTACCAAATATTGAACGGTTTTGAAGTTGGAATTATATAGGTTTTAAATAAGTTAAATGGCTGGATTTAAGAGTTTTGAAGAAATGGAAGTTTGGCAATCATCAATTGAATTGTGCACAGAAGTTTATCAAATCACTAAAAATGAGTTGTTTAATAAAGATTTTGGTTTGAAGGATCAGATAAGGAGAAGTTCAGTTTCGATTTCGTCAAACATTGCTGAAGGATCAGAGCGTGAATCAGTTAAGTCATTTTTGCATTTTTTGTACATCGCTAGAGGTTCGTGCGCTGAATTAAAAACGCAATTGCTGATAGCCAAAAATTTAGATTATATATCGTTGTATGATTTTGAGAAAATTGACGAAAAAGCAAATTCAATTGGAAAACAGCTTAATGGATTTATAAAGTATTTAAAAACTAAGGTATAGACCTGAAAAAAATCGGTAATCAGTCATCAAACATCAGCAATCAGTCATCAAATATCGGCAATCAGTCATCAAACATCAGCAATCAAAATGGACCCTTTACACGGAGTAACTTTAGAGCGTATTGTAACTGATCTTCAGGAGGAGTTCGGTTTTCAGGAATTGGGCAAGATGATTCCGATTAATTGTTTCATCAACGAACCGAGTGTTAAATCTAGTTTGAAGTTTTTACGAAAAACACCTTGGGCAAGAAAGAAAGTGGAAGATCTTTGGGTGAACCGCATTTATAACATTCGAAATACCTAAAGCTTCAATTATGAGAGGTGTCTTGATGTTCATATCAACGTTTGTTTTGGTTTTAACCGTGCATGGGCAATACAAGCGTTTTACTGTTGAAACAAATTTTGCTCTCGGTAATTACAGTGAAGGCTATAACTTGCACTATTCATCGTGGTCAGGACGACTTCAATACAATTTTCCCAAGTATTTTTCCTTGAATTTGGGTTACGGACAAGAGCATCAGTCTTTTTTAAATACGTCGATGCAGGATTTGCCTCCGGGTTATTACCTGAGCTCAGACGTACGAACTACGGAAAATTTCGTCCCATTAACCTTTCGATTTACAGTTGGACGTAAAGTTGCCTTGTACGCAGAAGTTGGTGCGCAATGGAATTTTAAGGGAAGTGCAGCTATTACTGCCTTCAAGGATTACTGGTACAATGATGCGAATCAACAGGACTATGAGTATTCATACAATACGACATTGGATAATCCTTATGCTTATTATGAAAATGAACGTAAATACAATTTCATAAATCCTATTTTTGGTGCTGGTTTACAGGTTCCTGTATTTAAAGGAATCATGGTGTATGCTGAATTTAGGAGGCAATTCTTAACCGGAGATGAGTATTTTGTTCGTGAAGATCACTTTGCGCCTTTTCAGATATTTCCTTATTCCAGATCGAAATTTTCAGTTGGTTTGAGCTATAGTTTTAACCTGAAAAAGGACAGCGAATTCCAGTTTAAGACGATTTATTTGAAACCACTTAAAACGAAAAAAGAATGAAACCACAGCTCTTATTCGTTTTTTTACTGCTAAGTTTTGTCGGGAAAGCTCAATTTAAGCGGTTTGCAATAGGTGGTACGTTTTCAACAAATCGCTTTTATACGCCAGGAAAATCAAAAGATCCAGAAACAGTCTCACAGCCAAATCATTATTATTCCGGAGGAATTTTCGTTCAATGGAATTCAAGAAATATAGTTTCAATTGCAGTCAATCCCTTAATTGAAAAGACAACACGGAATTATCTTGTTGAAAATTACTTGTATAATATAGATTCTGGGACTTCTACATTATGTCTCCAAGAATGGAATTATCGTATTGATCGAATTGCATTGCCAATATTAGTTCGGGCAACTTTCGGAAATAAAATCTTTTTTTCACCATATCTAGGTTTGGCTTATTCATTCTTGCTTAGTACAGCAAGTTCAAGAGAAAGATATTATGCGAAGACAAGTCCAGTTGATTTTAATCATCCTTTGATTGAGTCCTACAACGCAGCGAATACGAAGATTTATAATGAATTGAATACATTTGCTGGGGTAGGTTTGGTAATTCCTGTCAAGGAAAATTTTTTGATTTTTGCTGATACTCGTTTTCCAATTGACCTGCTGTCTTACCCCAGAAGGGCCGATAGAGATGATTATATGAGTTTTTATAAACCGACACTTTCAATTGGGTTAGGATACCAATTTAATTTGAAAAAGGTTAGTTCATATGAATTTTCAACATTTCATTTTAGATTAGCAAAAACCTGGGATGATTAGTGGATATTTAAAATAGATTTTTATTAAAATACCTCTCGAACTTACAACTTTAAAATATGGAAATAAGAAATATTGAGCCGAAAGTCTTGTGGAATCATTTTGCGGATTTGAATGCCGTACCGCGTCCATCTAAAAAAGAAGAACGAGTGATCCAATTCATGTTGGATTTCGGGAAATCATTGGGCTTGGAAACAAAAAAAGACAGAATTGGTAATGTGATCATCAAGAAGCCGGCTACACCGGGGATGGAAAATCGCCAAACAATCGTCATGCAATCGCACATCGATATGGTACATCAGAAAAATTCAGATACCATATTTGATTTTGATACCCAAGGAATTGAAATGTATGTGGATAGAGACTGGGTGCGCGCCAAAGGAACAACACTTGGTGCAGATAACGGAATTGGAGTAGCAGCAATTATGGCTGTTTTGGCTTCTAAAGACATCGCACATCCTGCAATTGAAGCCTTATTCACGATCGATGAAGAAACTGGGATGACAGGAGCTATGGAGATCGAACCAGGAAATATTACGGGAACGATCTTGTTGAACTTGGATACGGAGGATGATGACGAATTGTCTATCGGTTGTGCCGGAGGAATTGATACGAATACAACGATGTCAGTGGAAATGGAAGCGTTACCAGCTGATTTTGTATGTTATGAGATTACCTTACGCGGCTTGTTGGGAGGTCACTCCGGAATGGATATCCACTTGGGTCGTGCCAATGCGAATAAACTGATGAATCGTTTGTTTTATCACTTAGTTGCTTTAGTAGATCTACGTTTGCATGCTCTAGAGGGAGGAAGTTTGAGAAATGCAATTCCGCGCGAATCCTCTGCATGGGTGGCAGTTCCGAAACCCGAAAAAGCATTCTTTCAGGCGGAGTATGAAAAGTTTGTATCTGTTCTAAAATCTGAATACCAATCTATTGAAAAAGCGATGAGTTGGACCTTGTCTGAAACTAATGCTTTTGGTAATGTTGTTAAACACGATGATTTTGAAAGAATTATGCGTTCAATTTATGCGGTTCCAAATGGTGTGTTCCGTATGAGTCCGGATATCAAAGATTTGGTGGAAGCTTCTACAAGTTTGGCTAAAGTGATCGTTCGTGATGGCAAATTCACAACGCAATCTTTACAACGTAGTTCAGTTGAAACTACAAAAGCAGACGTAGCAAATGCAGTGCGTGCAGCCTTCGAAAGTGTTGGTGTTGCGGTCGTTCAAAACGGAGAATATCCTGGTTGGCAGCCGAATCCAAATTCAGTGATCTTGAATCTAATGGCTGATCTGTACCGAAAATCCTTCAATGCTGAACCACATATTAAAGCTTGTCATGCAGGATTGGAATGTGGGATTCTTGGAAAACATTTCCCTGGAATGGACATGATCTCATTTGGTCCAAATATACGTGGCGCACATTCACCGGATGAATGTGTTCAAATTTCGTCAGTGCAGAAGTTTTGGGGTTACTTATTGCAAACCTTGGAATTAATTCCTGCAAAGAACTGATATGATGCAAGAGCAACATACTGATTGGCAAGTGTATTTCGAGAAAATGCGCTATAAATTGGTGTTGCACTTATGTTATTTCTTTATTGTCTTAATGTCCATTTTATCCATTGTCAATGGATTTAATGCCCATTTCAGTGCTTGGCCAAACGTAATGGCGGTGGTCATGTGCAGTATTGGGGTAATCATGTTGAAACGTACCGGAAATTATTTCTTGGTAGGGGCATTTTGTTCAATAATTAGCCTGGGGATCATTTCTACGGCTTTTTTCACGCTTCAAGCAATCCATTTCCTGACACCGATTTGGATGATAGTGAATATCCTATTTACTTTTTTTGCATTAGGTAAACGATGGGGGGTTGGTATTCTGACCGCTCATTTCATAGCGCTTTTCGCATATATCTGGACTTTGCACGAGGGTAACATTTTGCGGGTTGAGCATTTTTCTAGCAATGACTTGCTCACTTTTACAATTGAATATGGTATTGTAGGTCTTTGTATCGCATATATTTTAGTCTTGTATACTCAGACAGCGCGTTATTCCCAGCAGCTGTTGCAGAAGAATAACGAAGTGCTTATTGAGCAAAACACATTAATTTCCAAACAAAAAGAGGAGATGCAGGTTATGTTGAACGAGATTCATCACCGCGTTAAAAATAACATGCAGATAGTTACTAGTTTGTTGAGACTTCAGGCCTCTAAATCTGGAAAAGAGAATGATCCGTTCTACAAAGAGGCTATTGATCGGGTGGGTGCTATGGCTTTGGTTCATGAGCAGATGTATCAATCTCAGTCGCTTTCGAACATCAATTTGCATCAATATGTACAAGATCTTTCCAATAATCTGATGCAGAGCTACAGTTTAAATAAGCAAGTGCGGCTGAATGCAACGATCGAATTAAAGAATTTGCATGCAAAAACGGTAGTCCCATTTGCATTGTTGTTCAATGAACTATTTGCTAATTCCCTGAAGCATGCATTTGCAGAAGATCAAGAACCTGTCATTACTTTGCGACTGTTTTCCTCTGGCGGTGAAGGATTTGTGTTTGAATACGGGGACAATGGTAAGTGGAAAGAACCAACCGGTGAAACCCTTGGGATGGAGATCATTCAGGCAATGACGGATCAGTTGGAAGGTAAAATGGCCTTGTGTCGCGATGATTCCGGCACACATTACCGCTTTGAATTGCGAAATATTGGTGAGATCTGATGGAGAAGCACGAGTTACTGGCTTTGGCGGAAATGAAAATGCCTTTTGGGAAATATCAAGGGCGGTATCTGGCGCATTTGCCGGAGCCTTACTTGGTGTGGTTCAAGCAAAATGGATTTCCTCCGGGAAAATTAGGTCGTCAACTTGAATTGATGTATGAGATCAAATTGAATGGTTTAGAACAGTTGATTTATCCCTTGGTTCCAAAATCGTTTTGAGATGGTGCATTTTATTTTGTCATATTATCCTTCTGCTCATTATTACCCAAATAATCAAGGTGTTGGTGGTAAGTGGGATTTAGGGGACATCATTTTTTTAATCCTTGGACTTACCATTTTGTTTGGTGGTGTTATTTGGTTTTTTTACAAGGACGTAATGAAAGGTGGTAGAACTGCTGACACCTGGGATGTTGGAATTATCCCAAAAGATTTTGAGCTCAATGCAACGAATATTTTTGAATTGTATATAGCAGGAGGTGCTGCGATGATTGTAAGAGATCCGGTTCATTTTTCGGGTAAAATACCGCGCATGGCTGGCTACTTGCGAACGCACATGCCAAATCAATATTATGAGTTCTCTGATTCTGTCTCGTATTCGCTGAGACATGTCGTGAAATTAGATTCGTTGACAGCTTGGATCAATAAGCATTTTAATCACAGTCAACGTTTGCAATTTGCAAATTTCATGACTTATGTTGCAGTTTGTGATGGTGATTTGAATGCATCGGAAAAAGCCTACTTGTTCTCGTTATTAAAGAAGATTCGAATAAACTTGAGCGAGGTTGATGCTTCTTATCAGTCGTATTTTACAGAAAAGACCAGAGCGAGCGCAGAGCCTAAAGTAATTAAGCGGAAAAATGATTTTGAATTATTGGGACTGGAATCAGGAGCGTCTCTTGATGAAATTAAACGTGCATATCGATCTTTGGTAAAAATGTGTCACCCGGATCGATTTATGCATGAATCGGAGGCTGTTCGTTCAGAAATGGCCCAACGATTTCGCGAGATCCAACAAGCATATGAAAATCTGACTAAATGATCGTTGCAATTCTAGGATCCTTTGCTGTGCTTGCGTTGCTTTTTCTGGCTTGGAAAAGACCCAAGAAGCAAGGTCCTATGAACGTGCACGAGGAAGCGTCTTTGCCCATCCATTGGGATGCGAGTGAGCGCAATAAGTCAATCGCATTTGCTTATTTAGCTGCCTGGATCATTAAAAAAAATGCAGCGCATTCTTCCCGGCGCATTGCTTTCGTTCAGGATTTCTTCTTTAAAAAATTCCGCAATGTCTACCTGGAGTCTCAAGCAGAATTGGAAAAAGCTTTAAAACGCTCTTCCAACGTGCGAAACATTGCCCGCTGGGTTTTGGTGCGCATGAAAACAGGGGAGGAGCGCTTGCAATTGATCCACTTCCTCATGGATGTAGCCTTTGTTTCCGGAGATATGATCGATCGGGAAGAGGTTGCCATTGTGCGTTTCTCTGAATTGATTGGTATCCCTGTTGGTTTAACACGTAAAGAGATCTATAAACGACGTAAGGATCTGTATGAGAATGGGGATGAGCCTTTTGTCTGGATCAAACATTCGGTGTATCACAGAAGAAAAGCTTTGACCATTCTATTGTTGAGTGAAGAAGCACAAGAGAAAGATATAAAACGCGCTTACAGAAAGCTTGCAGCACGCTATCATCCGGACAAATTTGAACTTCATACGGATGAAGAACGCCAAAATGCCACCTTGCAATTCCTCGAAATTCAAGAAGCATACCGCTATTTGATGGATTAAGGGTGTTTTATTGTCATTTATTCTAATATTTCTTTAATTACCTTTAATTCAGTGTAATAGTGCTGTTTTATTGATCTTTTAGTCTCAAAAATGTTTAGAAAAGTAAAATTTTTTGAAGTCAATTGTAACCTTTAAAAAGGAGATGCCGTAAATGGGTTTGTTGATGAAAATTAAACTTTAAAACATGGAATTGACGATGATTAATAATGCAGTAAATATCGCAAAGTTCAAATTGGCAAAACATAAAGAACTAGGTACAAAAAGTAATTTGTCAATAGAAGAGGTAGCAAAACTAATGGATTTAGTGACTTTTGGTCCATCGTTGCCACAAGTGAATCAAGCCTCCGTGTTTTTCAATTATCAACTAAACTAGGTTTCATAGTTCATCCATAAATTGGTTTGAGGGTCGGATTTATCCGGCCCTTTTTTGTTTACAAATGTGAAATAAAAACAGGTTTCAGATGTAAATCACTTTAATTACATTTGTAACATGGAAATTAGCGAACGTATACGGATGATCATTGAATCGCATCAGATTACTGCTGGCGTGTTTGCTGACAAGATTGGTGTGCAGCGATCTAATGTAAGCCACGTGCTGAGCGG
>VFQT010001372.1_pt1 | contig 29667 bp, 29 predicted proteins | sample 3512381 | NCBI WGS metagenome assembly VFQT01 (sample SAMN10412376, study PRJNA504923) | tailings metagenome | isolation source: Relicate 2 Philex TSF3 active mining site | place: Philippines: Tuba, Benguet | collected 2017-08-29
AGGCCTTCGGTCTGCCCAGCATCTGGGAGGCCATCCAGTGGTGCGGCGCCGACCGGCTCGGGCATGGTGTGCGGATCGTCGACGACATCGATGTGCACCCGGACGGCACTGCAACCCTCGGGCCGCTAGCGGCCTACGTGCGTGATCGGCGGATCCCGCTTGAGATGTGCCCCTCGTCGAACGTGCAGACGGGCGCGGCGCGCAGCATCGCCGAGCACCCGATCGGCCTGCTGCGTCGGCTGGGCTTCCGCGTCACCGTCAACACCGACAACCGCCTCATGTCGGGAACGTCCATGACACGCGAGATGCACCTGCTGAGCGAGGCGTTCGGCTACGGCCTGGACGACATGCAGTGGTTCACCGTCAATGCGATGAAGAGCTCCTTCCTGCCGTTCGACCAGCGGCTGGAGCTCATCAACGAGCGCATCAAGCCCGGGTACGCTGAAGTACGAGCGGACTTCGCCCGCCGGCTGAATCACGGACAGGAGGACTCTCATGGCGATTCTTGATGTCGTCGAGACCGGTCACGGTCATGTCACCGACCTGAGGCACGAGCTCGATCGGGTTCGAGGCGCCCTGGATCGCACGGACGCCGTGCTGGGCGTCACGGACGAGGCACTTGCCCGCGCCGAGGAGGCGATCGAGGCGTCCCGGCGCATCGCACCGGTGGTCCTCACCGTCCTCGGCGTGACCGTCGTGGCGGTCGCCGCAGTCCTCGTCCTGCGCTCGCGCCGCCACCGCGACGACGCAGCCGGTTGAGATGCCGACCACCGACGATGTCGTCTCGCACGCACGCGCACGGGTCAACGACAAGCTCGGCGCTGCCGCTCCGGTGGAGCGGCCAGAAGCACTGCGCGAGTCCACCTCGCTGGCGGGTCGCATCGACCACACGATCCTGGGCGCGGCCACCACGGCCGCGGATGTGCACCGAATCTGTGCTGAGGCTCGCGAGCATCACTTCGCCTCCGTCTGCGTGAACTCCCGCTGGGTGCCGCTGGTCTCAGCCGAGCTGGCTGGGTCCGGCGTGCTGACGTGCTCTGTCGTGGGCTTTCCTCTGGGAGCCATGGCGTCGCAGGTCAAGGCTGCCGAGGCCGCGTACGCGGTCGCAGCTGGCGCTGACGAGCTCGACATGGTCATCAGCGTGGGCGATCTCAAGGGCGGCGATCTCCAGGCCGTCTTCGACGACATCCGCGGCGTTGTCGTGGCGGCGGCCGGGCGTCCGGTCAAGGTGATCATCGAGACCTGCCTGCTCGACGATGAGGAGAAGGCCCTCGCCTGTGAGCTGTCCGTTCGCGCAGGTGCGGCCTACGTCAAGACGTCGACCGGGATGTCCACCGGCGGCGCTACGGAGGCCGACATCCGCCTGATGCGCGCCGTCGTCGGCGACGATCTGGGCGTCAAGGCGTCCGGCGGAATCCGCACCACGGCGGATGCCATGACGATGCTGGCTGCCGGTGCCGATCGGATCGGTGCATCGGCATCGATCGCCATCGCGACGGGTGCTGGTTCCGAGGCCTCCGGCTACTAGGCGAGCAGGGCGGCGAGGTCGTCCTTGAGGGCATCGAGCCGGGCGGTGGCCGCACGGCGCGCCGTGGCGACGTCCCCGTCCTCCACCGCGACGCGTACCTGCAGGTACGACTTGATCTTGGCCTCGGTGCCGCTCGGTCGCACGATGACGCGTCCGTCGTCGGCCAGCATGAACCGCAGACCGTCCGTGGGCGGGAGACCATCGCTGGGACGCTCGAGGTCGTCGACGCGCAGCACCGCTGCGCCGCCCAGCGTCGTCGGGGGCCGGTCGCGCAGTCCCGCCATGAGATCTGCGATGCGAGCCGGGTCTGAATGTCGCACGGAGACCTGCCCGGTGGCGTAGGCGCCATGCCGCTCCGCCAGCTCGTCGAGGATCCCCAGGACAGTGGCGCCCCGCTCTGCCAGGCGTCCGACCATCTCGGCCATGAGCAGCCCGGCCGAGATGCCGTCCTTGTCGGCGACGGCAGTCGGATTCACGCAGTAGCCGAGGGCTTCCTCGTACCCGAAAGCGAGATCGGGCACTCGCGCGATCCACTTGAACCCGGTCAGCGTCTGCACATAGGTCGCGGCGGCATCTTCCGCGATGGCCTTCAGCATGGAGCCTGACACGATCGACTGGGCCAGCACGCTGCGTCCCGACATCCGTCGGTTGCCGGCCGTGATCCACCAGCCGAGCAGCCATCCGACCTCGTCGCCGCTGAGCATGCGCCAGCCGCTGTCGGTCGGCACTCCCATCGCGCATCGGTCGGCGTCGGGATCGTTGGCGATGGCGAGGTCGCAGCCCTTCTCTCGGGCCAATGCCAGCACCGCATCCATGACCCCGGGCTCCTCCGGGTTGGGAAAGGGCATGCCGCCGAAGTCCGGATCCGGGGTGAACTGCGAGGCCACCACCGCAGGCTCTGCGATTCCCGCTGCGGCAAGGACACGGCGGAAGATCGGACCCCCGACCCCGTGGATGGGGGTGTAGGCGACACGGACGTCGAGGGGCTCCCCGGGCTCGACCAGCGCCGCGGTGGTGGCGACGTAGTCCTCGACGATGGAGTCGTCCAGATCGATCCACTGCGTTCCGCGGGGCAGCTGGTCGATCGGTCCGAGTGCGGTGGCCTGTTCAATGCACGCGCTGATCTCGGCGTCCGCCGGTGTCACGATCTGGATGCCGTCGGCCAGGTAGACCTTGTAGCCGTTGTCCTGTCGCGGATTGTGGCTGGCCGTCACCATGACGCCGGCAGCGCAGCCGAGGCGACGGATGCTGTAGGCGAGCAGGGGGGTGGGCGACATAGGCGGGAGCATCATGGTCTGGAGCCCGGCGCCGGACAGGATCTGCGCCGTCACGTCCGCGAACTCCGCCGAACCGTGGCGTGCATCGTGTCCGACCACCACTGACCCGCCGCCGCGCGCCTGCAGGTATGCGGCGAGACCCGCTGCAGCGCGGGCGACGACCACGATGTTCATGCGATTCGGGCCGGGACCCACCGCGCCACGAAGGCCAGCGGTCCCGAACTCGAGGGTGCCGTCGAAGGCGTCGACGAGCTCCTGCTGCGCTGCCTCGTCGCCGGCCTCTGCCGCCTCGACCAGAGTGCCGAGATCCTCCCGCGTCCGGGGATCGGGATCCTCCGCCTGCCAGGTGCGCGCACGTTCCAGCAGCGTCGGGTCCATGGTCACGCCTCCCTGACGACCTTCGCGAGGATGCCGCCCATGTGCTCGGCCGCCGCCTGTCCTGCGGCCAGCACCTCCTCGTGATTCAGGGGCGCCCCGGACATGCCTGCGGCGAGGTTCGTGACCAGGGACAGGCCGAGGATCTCCATCCCGACGGCGCGGCTCACGATCGCCTCGAGCGCCGTGCTCATTCCGACCAGCGTGCCGCCGATCGCACGCACCATCTGGATCTCCGCCGGGGTCTCGTACATGGGGCCGCGGAACTGCGCGTACACACCTTCGGCAAGCGAGGGATCGATCGCTCGGCAGATCGTGCGCAGCCGCGGGGAGTACAGGTCGGTGAGATCGACGAAGTGGGCGCCGTGCAGGGGGCTCGCTCCGGTGAGGTTGATGTGGTCGCGAATCAGCACCGGAGTGCCGGGTGACCACGCAGGATCGAGCCCACCGCATCCGTTCGTGAGGATGACCAGTCGGCATCCGCTGGCGGCGGCAGTGCGCACGCCATGCGTGACGGCGTCGACCCCGCGCTCCTCGTACAGGTGCGTGCGACCGAGGAACACCAGCACCGGCCTGCCGTCGGCGTCGACACTGCGCACGCGCCCTCCGTGTCCCTCGACCACGGGAGCGGAGAAGTGCGGCAGATCCGTGACGGGGAGGTCGGCGACGGTGGTGCCGAGCAGGTCGGCCGCAGGGGCCCAGCCGGAGCCGAGGACGACGGCGATGTCATGGTGGGGAACGCCGGTCAGTGCGGCGAGGGCGTGCGCCGACTCGCGGGCCCTGGCGTCCGCCTCGATGGTCACAGGATGCTGGGTCACAGCACGACCCTAACCTCCGAGCGGGGTCTCCTCCGCCGCTATGTGCAGTCTCCTGGCGGCCTCGGCGATCGAGCCCGACAGGCTCGGGTAGACCGTGAAGGTCGAGGCGAGCTGGTCGACCGTGAGCCGTTGCTCGACGGCGATCGTCAGCGGATAGATGAGCTCGCTCGCGTGCGGGCCCACGATCACCGCCCCGGCCACGATCCGGGATCCGCGCCGGCACAGCAGCTTCACGAACCCGTCGTGCTGCTCGGCCATCTTGGCCCTGGCGTTCGGGGCGAGGGGAACCAGGACGACGTCGCCGCGGAAGCGTCCCTCGTCGAGATCGCGCTGGGTCAGACCGACGGTCGCGATCTCCGGATGGGTGAAGATCGTGCTCGAGACGGTGCTGAGCTCCAGCGGTGTGACGGCGTCGCCGAGCGCGTGCCACATCGCGACCCGGCCCTGCATCGCAGCGACGGAGGCGAGCATGAGCACGCCGGTGCAGTCGCCAGCGGCGTAGACGCCGCGCCGTGAGGTGCGGCTGACCCGGTCGACCCGGATGAATCCGGCGTCGTTCGTCTCGACACCGGCCTCCGCGAGGCCAAGGTCGTCGGTGTTCGGCAGGGACCCGACGGCCATCAGGACGTGCGAGCCCGTGACGACGTCGCCCGTCGACAGGGTCACCTCGACGCCGTCATCCGTTCGACGTGCCGCAACGGCGCGCGAGGAGCCGATCACCTCCAGACCGCGACGGGAGTAGACGTCCTCCAGGAGCCGGGCGGCGTCCGGGTCCTCACCGGGGAGAACGCGGTCGCGGGAGGACACGAGGGCCACACGACTGCCGAGGGCGTGGTAGGCGCCGGCGAACTCCGCGCCCGTCACACCCGATCCGACCACGATCAGCCGCTCCGGCACCTCGTGGAGGCGGTAGACCTGCTCCCACGTGAGGATGCGCTCGCCGTCGGGCACCGCCTCGGGAAGCGTGCGCGGGCGTGCGCCGGTGGCGAGGAGGACGGTCTCGGCGGTGAGGGTCTCCTCCCGGCCGTCACGACGGTGGACGACGACGTTTCCGTCGGAGTCGAGTCGGCCCCGACCCGGCAGCAGGATGATCCCCTCCGCCATGAGCCGGTCCCGGATGTCATCGCTCTGGGCCCGGACCAGACCGAGGATGCGCTCGTTCACGGCGAGCAGGTCGACGCCGAAGGCGGCCGGGTCGGCCGGCCTGCCGTCGATCAGGACGCCGAGGCCGGAACCGTGCGCGGCGGTCGTGATGACGTCCGCGGTGGCGACGAGGGTCTTGCTCGGCACGCAGTCGGTCCAGACCGCAGATCCTCCGATGCCGTCGCTGTCGACGAGGGTGACGTCCGCGCCCAGCTGTCGAGCGACGAGTGCGGCCTCGTACCCTCCCGGGCCGCCGCCGACGATGACCACGCTGCTCACGTCGGCATTCTTCCGCACGCCTGGTGTGGTCCCTACGCTGGTCCCGTGACGCTCTACGCCGCCTACGGGTCGAACCTCGATCCACGTCGCATGGCGCAGCGCGCGCCGTCCTCGCCTGTGAGCGGATCAGGGTGGCTGCGCGGATGGCGCCTGACGTTCGCCGGCGAGGACCTCGGCTGGGATGGTGCGCTGTCGACGGTGGTGGAGGACGAGTCGGCGTCCGTCTTCGTGATGCTGTACGAGGTGACTGCCCAGGACGAGCGCGCGCTGGACGCGTGGGAGGGCGTCGACCTGGGCCTGTGGACGAAGATCAAGGTGCGCGTCCAGACGATGGGAAGGCACGAGCTGGCGTGGATCTACGTCCTCGACGCCTACGAGGGGGGCCTGCCGTCAGCGCACTACCTGGGCGTCCTGGCCGAGGCGGCCGAGGCCGGTGGCGCGCCCGCGGACTACGTCGAGAGGCTGCGGCTCATGCCGTGCCGAGGCATCGACTAGAAGTCCCCGCCGCCGAAGTCCCCGCCGCCGAAGTCCCCGCCGCCGAAGCCGCCCCCGCCGAAGCCGCCGCCGTCCCAGCCACCCGAGCCTCCGCCCATGCCCGCGGTGTCGAGTCCGGACGCGGTGGTGATGCCCGGCATGTGCCACATGCTGCTGAGCATCGTGCCCATCAGCACGGCCGTCATGACCCCGGCGAAGGGGGAGTAGTAGCCCTGGGCGTAGGCGCCGTACTCGGGCCCGGCCTGGTAGTAGGGCCGACGCTGGCCGTCGGCGGTCTCGACGTCGAAGGCCACGGGCGTGCCGCCGGTCTCGACGGTGGTGCGGCATGCGGCGCACATCGGGACGTCGCGCGGGCCGAGGCCGGGCGGCGCCCAGAGCACGTCGCCCACGCTCGGGCCGTGACGCGGGTCGACGAAGCACGGTGGGCGTCGCGCCGGGACCTCGTCGCCCGTCATGCGTGCCTGGGCGCAGGCGAGGGCGTACCGGCCGTCCTCGAGTGCGGTCGTGACCGCCTCGGCATCGGCGGGCCGGCGCATCGCCGCCACGGACATGCGAGCCCGGTCGTAGTCGTCGAGGGCCCGCTGCAGGTCGGCCCGCGCTGCATCGTCGAGATCCGGATCCTGTACGTCCACGGCGGCGAGCCGCTCGCCGTACTCCGTCACGTCACGATCGATGGTCGAGCGCACCGCCGCGAGCTGGCGCGCAGCCGTCCGGCGCTGGCGGCGGACCACGATGACGACGACCACCGCAGCACCGCCGAGGAGGATCAGCAGGAAGATGAACGCACCGGCGCCGCTGCCCGATGATGAGTCCTCGGCAGCAGCGGAGGAGGCGGACCCGTTGAAGCGGTCGTCTGCCAGTGTGACGAACTCCGACAGCACGGCAGCGACGCCGGCGTCGCGCTGGGCGCGGAAGGCCTGCGTGGCAAGGTCGGCGACGGAGCCTGACGTGGATCCGGCACGGAACTGGTCGCCCACGACGACGGCGTAGACACCGGCGAGGCCGACCTCGGCGTTGAGGGCCTGCAGGGTCTCCTCGGCGGTGCCGCCACCGGCGGCGGAGCCGGGCAGCACGGCGATGAACATCGGGATGCCGGTCGCGTCGGCCTGTGCCGCCAGGGCGGACGCCTCCCCGGGTGAGATGGCGTTCTCGGCACCGGCGTCGACGTAGACCGTCTCGCCACCGCGCAGAGCTGCGGCCGCGTCGGCGACGTCGGGCGCCGCAGAGGCGGCAGGCGCTGCCAGGACGGCAGTCACGGACAGGGACACGGCGGACACCAGTCCGACGATGGTCGGGGCGATGCGGAGGGACATGCCTCCACGGTACGTCACCCGAGCCACTTCCGCCGAGTGCCGCCAGATGGTCGCGCTACCCGCGGGTACCCGGGCGTGTCACGACCATCTGACGGCACTCGGCGGTGGGTCAGTCCTTGATGTCGAGCAGGGTGGACCCGGCGGAGACGGTGGCGCCGATCTCGGCTGCGATGTTCTGGATCGTGCCCGCCTTGTGCGCGTTGAGCGGCTGCTCCATCTTCATCGCCTCCAGGACGAGCACGAGGTCACCCTCGGCCACCTGCTGCCCCTCCTGGACCTCGATCTTGACGATGGTGCCCTGCATCGGTGCGACGAGCGAGTCACCGCTGGCAGCGGCCCCGGCCTTCTTGCCCCCGGCCTTGCGCTTCTTGGGCGAAGCCCCCGCCGACGAGGCCGGTGCGGCGCCGAGACCGGCAGGAAGGCTGACCTCGACCCGCTTGCCACCCACCTCGACGACGACGGTCTCGCGCGCCTGTTCCTCGGCGACGCCGTCGGTCGGGCCCGAGTAGGCCGGGATCGTGTTGTCGAACTCGGTCTCGATCCAGCGTGTGTGGACCGTGAAGGGGGCGCCGCCGGCAGGGGCGAATGCCGGGTCGTCGACGACAACGCGGTGGAACGTCAGCGCCGTGGCGATGCCGTCGATCTCGAACTCCGCGAGGGCACGACGCGAGCGCTCGAGCGCCTCCTCCCGCGTCGCGCCCGTGACGATGAGCTTCGCCAGCAGGGAGTCGAAGTTGCCGCCGATGACGTCGCCGGCCTGGAAGCCGGCATCGACGCGGACGCCGGGCCCGCTCGGCGGGTTCCAGGTGAGCAGGGCTCCGGGCGCGGGCAGGAAGCCGCGTCCGGGGTCCTCACCGTTGATGCGGAACTCGATCGAGTGGCCGCGCAGGACGGGATCGGGATAGTCGATGGTGCCGCCGTCGGCGATCCGGAACTGCTCGCGCACGAGGTCGATGCCGGCGACCTCCTCCGTCACCGGATGCTCGACCTGCAGGCGGGTGTTGACCTCCAGGAACGAGATCGTGCCGTCGGTGCCGACGAGGAACTCGCAGGTCCCGGCGTTGACGTAGCCCGCCTCCTTGAGGATCGCCTTCGAGGACTCGTAGAGGCGGGTCACCTGCTCCTGGCTGAGGAAGGGGGCCGGTGCCTCCTCGACCAGCTTCTGGTGGCGGCGCTGCAGCGAGCAGTCGCGCGTCGACACGACGACGACGTTGCCCGCGGCATCGGCCAGGCACTGGGTCTCGACGTGGCGCGGATTGTCGAGGTACCGCTCGACGAAGCACTCGCCGCGACCGAACGCGGCAACGGCTTCACGCACGGCGGAGTCGTACAGGTCGGGGATCTCGTCCAGTGTGCGGGCCACCTTCAGGCCTCGGCCACCGCCGCCGAAGGCAGCCTTGATGGCGACGGGAAGGCCATGCTCCTTGGCGAACGCGACGACCTCGTCCGCGCCCGTCACCGGGTCCGGGGTTCCGGGCACCTGGGGTGCGCCGGCGCGCTGCGCGATGTGGCGGGCGGACACCTTGTCGCCGAGGGAGCGAATGGCATCCGGCGGCGGGCCGATCCAGGTCAGACCCGCGTCGATGACGGCCTGGGCGAAGTCGGCGTTCTCGGACAGGAACCCGTAGCCGGGGTGGATGGCGTCGGCCCCGGACTGGCGGGCGGCCTCGAGGATGCGGTCGATCACCAGGTAGCTCTCGGCCGCCGTCGACCCGCCGAGGGCGTAGGCCTCGTCGGCCATGCGCACGTGGAGGGCGTCGCGATCGGGATCGGCATATACCGCGACCGACGTCAGTCCGGCGTCCCGGCAGGCGCGGATGACCCGGATGGCGATCTCGCCGCGGTTGGCGATCAGGACCTTCTTCACGGTGGTGGTACCTCTCTCGTGACCACGGCTGCCCGTACCAGGCTGCCGCCGCAGCGTACCGATACTTGGACGTCCATGGGGTTGGGGATCCCTATGGCCTGGACCACAGGTCCGTCCAGACGACCCCGAGGCCGCCCAGCAGGTGCCGCAGGGTGGGCAGCGACAGCCCCACGACGTTCGACGGATCCCCCTCGATCCCCTCGACGAAGGCGCCGCCGAGGGCGTCGAGGGTGAATCCTCCCGCTACCTGGAGGGGCTCCCCGGTGGCCAGGTAGGCGTCCTGCTCCTGCTGGCTGGGCAGGCCCATGTGGACCACGGTGCTGCACACGGCCCCCGCCTCCTCGCCGGTAGCCGGTCGGATCACCCAGTGCCCGGTGCGCAGGACCCCGCTCCGGCCCAGCATGAGACCCCAGCGCTCGCGCACCTCGTCCTCGGAAGACGCCTTGCTGAACGCCTGCCCGTCGACGTCGAAGACGGAGTCGCAGCCGACGATCAGGGCATCGGCGTCATCGGCGTAGGACGGGGCCACGGCCCGTGCCTTTGCTGTGGCGAGCGCCAGGCACAGCTCGGCGGGCGTGGCCCCGGGCATGGTCGCCTCGATGGCCTCCTCGTCGACATGGCTGACGTGGATCTGCGGGACGACGCCGGCCTGGGTCAGCACCATGCGGCGGGCGGGCGACTGGGACGCGAGGACGACGTGGAGCATCGGGCGCTCGACGTCAGCGCGGCATCATCGAGGCACGCCACGCGCCGAACCCGGGACGCTGCGCGGGGCGGGTCATGCGGCTCTTGCGCGCCCAGAGGCTGAACTGCGGCTGTGACGGGGCAGCCGCCGAGCGCCGGCTCAGCACGGCGACCACGACGGCCACCTCCTCCGGCGTCGGGTTGCCGCCCACGATCCGCAGTCGCGGTGCGGTGCTGTCTGTGTCGCCCAAGTCGCCCATGTAGCCCATGTCGTCCTCCCCTACAGGGGGATGTTCCCGTGCTTCTTCGGCGGCCGGCTCGCGCGCTTGTTGCGCAGCGCCCGGAGTGCGCGGGTCACCGTCATCCGGGTCTCGTGCGGGAAGATGACGCGGTCGACGTAGCCGCGCTCGGCAGCGATGTACGGATTGGCCAGGGTGTCCTGGTACTCGTCGATGAGGCGCTTGCGCTCGGCGTCGGGGTCCGAAGCCTCGGCGATCTCCTTGCGGTACAGGATGTTGGCGGCTCCCTGGGCACCCATGACGGCGATCTCGGCCGTGGGCCATGCGACGTTGAGATCGGCGCCGAGGTGCTTGGATCCCATGACGTCGTATGCGCCGCCGTAGGCCTTGCGGGTGATGACGGTCACGAGCGGCACGGTGGCCTCGGCGTACGCGTAGATCAGCTTCGCGCCCCGGCGGATGATTCCGTTCCACTCCTGGTCGGTGCCGGGCAGGAAGCCCGGGACGTCGACGAGGGTGATCACCGGCAGGTTGAAGGCGTCGCAGGTGCGGACGAAGCGAGCCGCCTTCTCCGATGCCTCGATGTCGAGGGTGCCGGCGAACTGCATGGGCTGGTTGGCCACGATGCCGACCGCGTGGCCCTCGACGCGACCGAACCCGCAGATGATGTTCGGGGCGAACAGGGGCTGGGTCTCGAGGAAGTCGCCGTCGTCGAGCAGGTGCTCGATGACGCGGTGCATGTCGTAGGGCTGGTTGGGGGAGTCGGGCATGAGCGAGTCGAGCTCGTAGTCCTCGTCGGTGAACGCGAGGTCCGCCTCGAATCCGTACGTGGGGGGATCCTCGAGGTTGTTGCTGGGCAGGTAGGACAGCAGGGCCTTGACGTACTCGAGAGCGTCGTCCTCGTCGGTGGCCATGTAGTGCGCGACACCGGACTTGGTGTTGTGCGTGCGCGCACCGCCGAGATCCTCGAACTCGACGTCCTCGCCCGTGACCGTCTTGATGACGTCGGGACCGGTGATGAACATGTGCGAGGTGCCGTCGACCATGACTGTGAAGTCGGTGATGGCGGGGGAGTACACCGCGCCGCCCGCGCAGGGGCCCATGATCAGCGAGATCTGCGGGACCACTCCCGACGCTGCGACGTTGCGGCGGAAGATCTCCCCGTACATCGCGAGAGAGACGACGCCCTCCTGGATGCGCGCGCCGCCGGAGTCGTTGATCCCGATCACGGGGCAGCCGATCTTCATGGCCAGATCCATGACCTTGACGATCTTCTCGCCGAAGACCTCGCCGAGGGAACCGCCGAAGACCGTGAAGTCCTGGGCGAAGACGCACACGGGGCGGCCGTCGATCGTGCCGTAGCCGGTGACGACACCGTCGCCGTAGGGGCGGTGGGCCTGCTGGCCGAAGTTGTGGGAGCGATGCCGCGCCAGGCCGTCGAGCTGCTGGAAGGAGTCCTCGTCGAGCAGCTCGAGCACGCGCTCCATGGCCGTCTTCTTGCCGCGTGCGTGCTGCTTCTCGATCGCCTTCTCGCGACCGCCCTGGGCCTCGGAGCGGCGCCGGGCCAGCTCGGCCGACTTGCCCGCCGTGGTGTGCGGATCAAGGGTGTCGTCGACGGGTGCGGCGCTCATCGCTCCTCCTAGGACTCGTGTGCGTACCTTAGTGGTGTGGTGAATGCGACAGGATCCGCGGCTCAGCGCGGCGACGGTGATCCGGCGACCGTGATCGAGGGCGAGCGCCTGACCGCGCTCATGGCGTCGGCAGGATCGAGCTGGCCCGTGCCGCGGCTGCTCGCGTCCACCGGCTCGACCAACGATGACGCAGCCGAGCTCGCGCGAGGCGGTGCGCCCGAGGGCACCTGCGTGGTTGCGGACGAGCAGACCGCGGGACGCGGCCGACTCGACCGCACGTGGGTGAGCCCGCCGGGCGCAGGCCTGTGGATGTCGGTGCTCGTGCGTCCCGGCAGCGTCGAGGCGAGTCGCATCGCGTGGCTGCCCCTGGTGGCGGGGCTTGCGGCCATCGATGCGCTGAACCGCGCCGTGAACGTTCGTGCCGAGGTGAAGTGGCCCAACGACATCGTCGTGTCGCCGGTGGCCTGCGGGGGCTCCGGTGGTCCGCGCAAGCTGGGTGGAGTCCTCAGCGTCCTGCATCCCGACGCCGGAGGCAGTCGTGCCGTCGTCCTCGGGATCGGGATCAACGTGGCGATGGACTCTGCCCACCTGCCGATCCCGACGGCGACCTCCGTGCTGCTCGAGGGCGGCACACCTGACCGCACGGCGCTGCTCGCCGGCCTGCTCGTGGCCCTCGAGCATCGCATCGCCCAGTGGCGCGCGGGAGACGTGGTGGTCGAGACCGACTACCGAGACCGCTGCGCCACCATCGGCCGGCTGGTCCGCGTCGAGCTGCCCTCGGGAGACCTGCTGTCCGGCATCGTCACGGGAATCGACGATGACGGCCACCTCATCGTGGAGGACGGGGAAACCACGGCAAGGATCACCGCCGGCGACGTCATCCATGCCACTATCTGACCCATGGGATACCCACAGAAGCTTCTCGCGCCCGGCGAGGTCATCTCCATGGAGACGCGTCCGCACTGGCGGGCGCTGTTCGTGCCGGCGATCATCCTGCTGGCCACGGTGTTCGGGGCCACGTGGCTGTACTTCTGGATCGACACCACGTGGATGGGCGGCACCATCATGCGGTGGATCGTGCTCATCGCCGGCATCGCGATCGTGCTCCTGTGGGCCCTCGTGCCGTTCCTGCGCTGGGTGACGACGGAGTACGTCTTCACCGACCGACGCATCATCGTGCGGTCGGGCATCATCACCCGGCAGGGCCGTGACATGCCGCTGTCGAAGGTCAACAACGTGTCCTTCCACGTGCCCGCACTGGGCCGCATCCTCAACTACGGCGGGCTGGACATCCAGTCCGCGGGCGAGAACGACGGCCTGAGCATCCAGGACGTTCCCGACGTCGAGGACATCCAGCGTCGGGTCTACGAGCTCATCGAGGCCGACGACGCGCGCCGCCGCAGCGGCACGGGCGATCACACGATCGCCCCTCCCATGCCGGAGTAGCGCACCCGGATCACCTCTGTGGCCCCGTCGGCGGCGACGGGGGACCGGGTAGGTTTCGCGTGTGAACCCGGACGGCGCCCCACGGGTCGGCATCGTGGGCGGAGGCCAGCTGGCGCGCATGACCGCTGCGCCGGCGGCAGCCCTGGGCATCGACCTCCGCGTGCTGGCGTCGGAGCCTGACGAGTCTGCCGCCCAGGTGATCCACGACGTCGTCCTGGGCCGTCACGACGACATGGACGCGCTCCGCCGCCTGGCCGACGGCAGCCAGGTGGTGACCTTCGACCACGAGCACGTCCCGCCCGCGCACCTGGAGCAGCTCGAGGCCATGGGCGTCGCCGTGCGGCCCGGGCCGTCCGCGCTGTTCCACGCGCAGGACAAGGTGCACATGCGGCAGGCGCTCAGCGACATCGGCATTCCCTGCCCGCGCTGGCGTGTGGTGTCGGCCCTCGATCACGTCGAGTCCTTTGCCGCCGACGTCGGCTGGCCGGTGATCCTGAAGACCTCCCGCGGCGGGTACGACGGCAGGGGCGTGTGGCGGGTGGCCGACTCCACGGCAGCGGCCGACGTGCTCGCGGTGCCGCTTCCCTCGGGTGCGCAGTGGCTGGCCGAGGAGTGCATCGACTTCGTGCAGGAGCTCTCAGCGCAGGTGGCGAGGTCGCCGCACGGCCAGGCGGTCGCGTATCCCGTCGTGCGCACGGTGCAGAAGGACGGCATCTGCGCAGAGGTCGTGGCACCGGCACCCGGACTGTCCGGTGACCGTGCCGTGGAGGCGCAGGAACTGGCGCTGCGCATCGCCCGAGACCTCAACGTGACGGGAATGCTCGCGGTCGAGCTGTTCGACGACGGCACGGACCTGTTCGTCAACGAGCTGGCCATGCGCCCGCACAACTCCGGGCACTGGACGATCGAGGGTGCGCGCACGAGCCAGTTCGAGAACCACCTGCGCGCGGTGCTCGACCTGCCGCTCGGCTCGCCGGAGGCGGTGGCCCCGTACGCCGTGATGGTCAACATCCTCGGCGGCGACGTGCCCGACCTCTACTCGGCCTACCGCCACGTGCTCGCCCGTGACCCGGGCCTGAAGGTTCACCTGTATGGCAAGGCGGTGCGGCCGGGACGCAAGGTGGGTCACGTGACCGTGCTCGGGCACGACCTGGACGACCTCCTGGCGCGTGGCCGTCACGCCGCCGACTACTTCACGGGAGTCATCGATGAGTGATCAACCTGTCGTGGCGATCTGCATGGGCAGCGATTCGGACTGGCCGGTCATGCAGGGGGCCGCCGGGGTGCTGGAGGAGTTCGGCGTCCCCTTCGAGGCCATGGTCCTGTCGGCGCACCGCATGCCCCGGGAGATGATCGACTTCGGGACGAATGCCGCTGCCTCGGGGTTCAAGGTGATCATCGCCGGTGCGGGAGGGGCCGCCCACCTGCCGGGGATGCTCGCCTCCGTGACGCCGCTGCCCGTGATCGGGGTGCCGGTGCCGCTGTCGACGCTCGACGGCATGGACTCCCTGCTGTCCATCGTGCAGATGCCCGCGGGCGTGCCCGTGGCGACGGTCGCGATCGGCAATGCGCGCAATGCCGCCCTGCTCGCGGTGCGGATCCTCGGTGTCGCCGACCCCGACCTCGTCGCGGCCATGGAGGGCTTCCAGGCGGACCTGAACGCCGAGGCGAAGGCCAAGAACGCGAACCTCGGAGGCTGAGCCCGCCCGCACCGGGGGCGACGCACCCCCGATGTGCGCGATGCGGGCGTCCGTGGCATCCTTCTCCCCATCAGGGGGAGTATCCCTTCGCTGATTGCCCGTCAATACGGGGCCGCCATCGGCTCCCGGGCACTCAGGTCGGCCTTGGCCGGCGGCGAGAGACCCTGTGACACGCGGCAATGCCGCATGCCACAGGGAGTGTCATGGAAGTCTCGCTCGCCATCTGGATCGCACTGCTCGTCGGCATCCTTGCGATGCTCCTCGTCGACCTGCTCCTCCACCGTGACGCCCACGTCATCAGCGTCCGCGAGGCCGCTGTCTGGTCCGCCATCTGGGTGGCGATCGGGCTCGCCGTGGGTGGGGCCATCTGGGCCTTCTACGGCTCCGAGTTCGGGATGCAGTACTTCGCGGGGTATGTCATCGAGAAGTCCCTCGCTGTCGACAACGTCTTCGTGTGGGCCGTCATCTTCAGCTACTTCGCGGTGCCGCGGCAGTACCAGCACCGAGTGCTCTTCTACGGCGTGGTCGGCGCCCTCATCTTCCGCGCCATCTTCATCGCCGCCGGCTCGCTGCTCATCGCGAGCTTCGCATGGATCCTCTACGTCTTCGGTGCGTTCCTGATCTTCACCGGGATCAAGATGCTCCAGCAGCGCAACGAGCACATCGATCCCAGCAAGTCCAGGACCCTGCGCCTGTTCCGGCGCATTGTGCCGACGACTGACGAGTACGACGGTCAGCGGTTCCTGACCCGACGCAACGGGGTGCTCATGGCCACGCCGCTGCTCGCCGTGGTGGTGGTCGTCGAGGTCACCGACATCATCTTCGCCGTCGACTCGATCCCGGCGATCTTCGCCGTGACGCAGGAGCCGTTCCTGGTGTTCGCCAGCAATGCGCTCGCCATCCTCGGCCTGCGCGCGATGTACTTCCTGCTCGCGGACCTGATCCACCGCTTCGTCTACCTCAAGGCCGGACTGTCCATCGTCCTGGTCTGGGTGGGCGTGAAGATGATCGTGAGCCACGCCTGGTTCAAGATCCCCATCGCCATCAGCCTCGGCGTCGTCATCGCCATCATCGCGGTGTCCGTCATCGCGAGTCTGTGGGCCACGCGCCGAACCACGACTCCCGACGACGAGCGGGAGGAGGTGCCCGATGCGCGATGACGTCACTGAAGGTGTGCGGCGGCATGAGCGCATCGCGCAGTCCTGGCAGTACCTGCCCAGGCCGCTGCGCATGGCCTTCGCCCTCACGGTGGGCGGAACCCTCATCGCTGTGGGCGTGGCACTGCTCGTGCTGCCGGGTCCCGGCCTGCTCGTGATCGCCCTCGGCCTCGCCCTGCTCGCGACCGAGTTCGCCTGGGCCAGGCACGTGCTCGCCCGAGGACGGCACCACGCCACGCGAGCAGCGGATGCGGCGAAGTCGGCCGTGCGCAAGCGCCGGAATCCCGGCTCACCTACTCAATCGATCGCTACCGACACCAAGGAGGAAGCACCATGACCGCACGCAAGACGAAGGGCCAGCGCGCAGGGTCGGCCACATCGGTGGTGGATCGTCCCTCGGTGACGCCGGACGGCAAGGTGCTGCTGCAGGCCCGCATCGACGATCTGCGCGACCGGCGGCTCGCGGAGCTGGTCCCGCTCATGGTCGAGCAGGAGCGTGACGAGCGGATCGTGGCCCAGTACGAGGACCTCCTGGCCGAGATCGCCGAATGGGAGGTCTACCTCGCTGAAGCCGAGGTCATCGCGCCGCGGCCGGAGGGAGCACCCGCAGTCGTGGGGCTGGGAGATCGGGTCCTCATCAGCGATCCCGACCGCGAGCAGGAGTGGGTCCGCGTGGTAGATCCCAAGGAGGCCTTCCTCGACGACGAGCGGATCTCGGCGACGTCGCCGCTGGGCAGGGCGCTGATCGGAGCGAAGGCGCGCACGTCGATCACGGTCGAGGCACCGTCGGGCCCGTGGCGCTGCCGGGTGCTCCGGATCGAGTCGCCCGGGGCCAACGTCTGACGCGTAGCCGCCCTTACCGCCCCTGACCGCCGAGTGCCGTCAGATGGTCGCGCTACCGGCGGGTAGCCGGGCGTGTCACGACCATCTGACGGCACTCGGCGGTCAGGGGCGGGAGAGCTCGATCTTGGGGCAGCGGTCCATGACCATGGTCAGGCCCGCGGTCTCGACCCGAGTGGCGGCGTCGTCGTCGATGACATCCAGCTGGAACCACACGGCCTTCGCTCCCGCGGCGACGGCCTCGTCGGCCAGCTGACCCGCACGGTCCGCCCGCACGAACACGTCGACGACATCAGGCGGCCCGACGGCAGCGGCGGCCTCGGCGATCGTGCGGTAGCCCTGCTGACCGTGCACGACCTCGGCGCGCGGATGGATCGGCACGATGCGGCGGCCGTGCTGCTGCAGGAAGAGCGCCACCCAGAAGGCGTCGCGCTCGGGGTTGTTGCGCAGGCCCACGACGAACCACGTCGGCAGCTCGAGGGTGGCGCGGATCTCGTCCGGGGAGTTCATCGCACCGCCCGAGGCTCACGCGGTGGGGCGGCCGAGTGCGCGGTACGTCCATCCCGCTGCCCGCCAGAGCGCCGGATCGAGCGCATTGCGTGCGTCGATGACGTGCTTGGCCGCCACGACGGTGTCGAGCGAGGCGGGATCGAGGTCGCGGTACTCCCGCCACTCGGTGCCGAGCACCACCAGCTCCGCGCCGCGCATGGCCTCGGTGAGGTCGGCGACGTACGTCATGTGCGGATAGACGCGCTCGGCGTTGCGCAGGCCCTTGGGATCGTGGACCACGACGTCGGCACCGGCGTTGCTCATGGCGACGGCGACGTCGAGCGAGGGTGAGTCGCGCACGTCGTCACTGTCGGGCTTGAATGTCGCGCCCAGGACGGTGATGCGGCGGCCGCGGAAGCTGCCGTCGAGCACGTGCCGGGCGAGGTCGACGGTGTGGGCCCGCCGGCGCAGGTTGATCTGGTCGACCTCGCGCAGGAACGCGACGGCCTCGTCGGCACCGAGCTCGCCGGCCCTGGCCATGAACGCGCGGATGTCCTTGGGCAGGCACCCGCCGCCGAAGCCGAGCCCGGCGGCGAGGAACCGGTTGCCGATACGGGGGTCGTAGCCGATCGCCTCGGCCAGCTGCGTGACGTCGGCCCCGGCCGCCTCGCACACCTCGGCCATCGCGTTGATGAAGGAGATCTTGGTCGCGAGGAAGGAGTTGGCCGCGACCTTGACGAGCTCGGCAGTGGGGAAGTCCGTGACGAGGAACGGGGTGCCCTCGGCGATGATCGGGGCGTACACCTGCCGCAGGAGGTCCTCCGCGCGGGTGGATCGCACGCCGACGACGAGGCGATCCGGATGCAGGGTGTCCTGCACGGCGAAGCCCTCGCGCAGGAACTCCGGGTTCCAGGCGATCTCGACCCCGGACGCCGCCTGGTCCTTCAGCAGCTGCTCGAGATCGGCCGCCGTGCCGACGGGCACCGTGGACTTGCCGACGACGAGGGCCCCCGGCTGCAGGTGGGGGGCCAGGGCGGTGACGGAGCCGAAGACCTGCGACATGTCGGCTCGCTGCGCGCCGGCGGCCTGGGGGGTGCCCACGCAGATGAAGTGGACGTCGGCCGCCTCGCCGACCTCCTGCCAGGAGGTGGTGAACCGCAGGCGCCCGGCGGCGATGTTGCGGGCCAGCACCTCGTCGAGTCCGGGCTCGTAGAACGGCACGCGGCCGCCCTGGAGGATCTCGATCTTGGCCGGGTCGACGTCGAGCCCGATGACCTCGAAGCCGAGCTCGGCCATGCAGGCGGCGTGGGTGGCTCCGAGGTAGCCGGTGCCGATGACGGACAGGCGTGGACTCACCCGCACAGGCTAGTAGTGTGTGCCCCGTGGCTGGAAACAAGGACTTCCAACAATTCACCCTGACCGAGGAGCACCAGGCGCTCCGTGACGCCGTGCGGGCCCTCGCCGACGCGAAGATCGCCCCGCGGGCGGCCGAGGTCGACGAGACCGGCGAGTTCCCCTGGGACGTCTACGAGGCTCTGCGGGCGAGCGGCTTCCACGCGATCCACGTGCCCGAGGAGTACGGCGGCGAGGGCGGAGACGCCCTGGCGGCCTGCCTGGTCATCGAGGAGGTGGCCCGGGCCTGCGCCTCAAGCTCGCTGATCCCCGCGGTCAACAAGCTCGGCACGCTGCCGCTGATGCTCGCCGCTGACGAGACCCTCCTGAAGACGTACCTCCCGGAGGTCGCCAGTGGAGAGGCGATGTTCTCGTACGCCTTGTCGGAGCGTGAGGCCGGCAGTGATGCGGCGGCGATGCGCACGCGCGCGGTCGTCGATGGCGACCACTGGGTGCTGAACGGGCAGAAGAGCTGGATCTCCAACGCGGGCGTCTCGACGTACTACACCGTCATGGCCGTGACGGATCCCGATGCCGGCCCGAAGGGGATCTCGGCCTTCGTCGTGCACGCTGACGACGAGGGCTTCTCGCTCGGCGCGCCGGAGCGCAAGCTCGGCATCCATGGATCCCCGACCCGCGAGATCTTCTTCGAGAACTGCCGCATCCCCGGTGATCGCATCATCGGCGCTCCCGGCACCGGCTTCCAGACGGCGATGCGCACCCTGGACCACACGCGCATCACCATCGGCGCGCAGGCCGTGGGCATCGCCCAGGGTGCGCTCGACGTCGCGACCGCCTACGCCAAGGACCGTCACCAGTTCGGCAAGCCCATCGCGTCGTTCCAGGGCCTGCAGTTCAAGCTCGCCGACATGGCGATGAAGGTCGAGGCAGCACGTCAGCTCATGTACGTGGCAGCCGCCAAGAGCGAGCGGGACGATGCCGACCTCACGTTCTTCGGTGCGGCCGCGAAGGCGTTCGCCTCCGACGTCGCCATGGAGGTCACGGTCGAGGCCGTCCAGGCCCTCGGCGGTGCCGGCTACACCAAGGACTGGCCGGTCGAGCGCATGATGCGCGATGCCAAGATCACGCAGATCTACGAGGGCACCAACGAGGTGCAGCGCATCGTCATGGCGAAGAAGCTGCTCGGTCGCTGACGTTCGACGACCGCACGACCACAGCGCTGCGGGACACCGTGGCGCGGCGCCCTGCCAATACAGTGGTGGCCGTGACGCCTCCTCAGCTCGCCGGCACGCGCGTGCGCCCGCGGCTGAAGGGCAGGGCGTGGGAGGTGCGCGCCGAGCGCCTGCAGGATCTCCGCGCCCTGGCGGTGATGTCAGTGGACACGGCACAGATCACCGACGTCGACGTCTCCGTCGCACGGTGGCACGCTCCGGCAGAGGGCTGGCTGGGGCGTCCCGGGGTGCCGGGCCTGACGTCCCTGTCGATCGAGCCGCACGGCTCCGGTGCCCGTGTCCGGCTGACCGTGGCCGCTCCGACGGATGCAGCGGTGATGCTCGCCGCGTGCGTGCGCTGCCTCATGCCCGTGGCCCGTGACCCAGGTGCTCAGTTGACGTTCGCCCCCGGGCTGCCCGCACACGCGGGCATCGTCGGAGAGCGGATCGTCGACGTCCTCGCGGCCGACGAGCAGCGTGACGCGCACGTGCGGCGAGCAGACGTGCTCCTGGTTCCGGAGGGCTCGCCGCTCGACGGGAACGCCCCCGAGCGTGCCTCGACCGTGCTCGTCGGCGCGGAGACGTGGACCCGCGACGGTCATCCCTTCGAGGTGTGCGTCGATCCGGCCGTCCATCGTCCGGTCGGCCGTCGGTCGGTGGGCGGCAACGCCGTCGCGACGGCGTCCGTCACGGGCGGAGTCGTGACCCTGGACACCGGTGCCGAGCGCCTGGTCCTCGGTCGGTCGGTGACCGCCTCGAGCACGCGGGCCCTGCGCAGTATCGGTGCCGTGGTGTCGAGTGACATCCCGACAGCGGTGGAGCGCCAGCTCCACGCCTGCGGCGTGCTGGTGGTCGAGTCGGACCAGGACCTGCCGGCACCGGATGATGCGCTCGGATGGCAGGTGCGCAGTGTGCACGAGAGACGGCACGCTCTCCGCGCGCACGGGCCGTCGGCCGCGCTCGACGAATGGCCGTCGGTCAGCGCCGTGCTCGTCACGCATCGCAGCGACTTCCTCGAGCAGGCCATGCGCCAGCTCGATCGTCTCGACTACCCGCGCCTGCAGGTCGTGTTCGGCATGCACGGCAGTGGCGTGGACGCGGCACGGGCGTGGGAGCTCGCGCAGGGGATCCGGCACGACGTCGTCCTGGTGCCGATCGACGGCGATGCGACCCTGGGCAGCGCACTGCAGCTGTGCTCCGCGCGTGCCGAGGGCGACCTCATCACCAAGATCGACGACGACGATCTCTACGGCCCCGACCACGTATGGGACCTCGTGCTCGCCCGGCAGTACTCCGGGGCTGAGATCGTCGGCAAGGCCCTGGACTGGATCCACGTGGTGTCGTCCGACGTGACCGTCTTCCGGCCGACGTATGCGTCGGAGAGGTACGCGGACTTCGTCGCAGGGGGCACGATCCTGATCTCCCGCGCCGACCTCGCCGAGGTGGGCGGCTGGCGTCCGGTGCCGAAGTCGGTCGACCGCGCACTGCTCGATCGGGTGCTCGCGGCCGGTGGCCTGGTGTACCGCACTCATGGCCTCGGCTACGTGTACGTTCGACGGCCCTCCGGTCACACGGCGACCGTGCGCGACGAGCACTTCCTGACGAAGGTGACGACGACCCATCCCGGACTCATCCGGCACGCGGTGTTCGGGACGAGCGCGTGAGCGAGCGGACCTGGCCCAGCGTGTCGATCGTCATGACGGTCGTGAACGAGGAGCGACACCTGGCCGACGCGATCGACCGGCTCCTCGAGCAGGACTACCCCGGACCGCTCGACATCGTCGTGGCGGTGGGTCCCTCGCGCGACAGGACCCTGGAGGTCGCGCAGGACGCCGCCGCACGGAATGAGCATGTGATCGTCGTCGACAACCCCAGCGGGCGCACCCCGTCCGGTCTCAACGCGGCCATCGCGGCGAGCACAGGGGAGGTCGTCGTGCGCATCGACGGGCATGCCATGGTGCCGCGCGACTACGTGCGCACCGGTGTCGAGGTGCTCGACGAGACGGGCGCCGACAACGTCGGCGGCATCATGGGGGCGGAGGGCACGAACGACTTCGAGGACGCGGTGGCGCGGGCGATGACGTCGAAGTTCGGGGTCGGAGGTGCGTCGTTCCACGTCGGAGGCGAGGCCGGCCCGGCGCTCACGGTCTACCTCGGCTGCTTCCGGCGCTCGGCACTCGAGCGCGTCGGCGGGTACGACGAGAGCATGGTGCGCGCGCAGGACTGGGAGATGAACCTGCGCATCCGGGAGACCGGCGGCATCGTGTGGTTCACCCCGAGCATGCGGGTGACCTACCGGCCGCGGCACACGCTCTCGGCACTCGCGCGGCAGTACCACGACTACGGACGATGGCGCCGCGAGGTCGCACGCCGGCACCCGGAGACCCTGTCGGTGCGCTACCTGGCGGCCCCGGCCGCGGTCTCGGCCATCGGCGTCGGGCTGGTGCTCGCCGCGGTGGGCGCCGCAGCGCGGCAGCCTGCTCTGCTGGCCCTCGGCCTGGCGCCTCCGGTCGGGTACGCCGTGGCGAATCTCGCCGCCAGTGGGCTGAGCGCCCGCACGTCACCTGCGCTGAGCGCTGCTGCGGCCGTGCGCCTGCCTGCGGTGTACGCGACGATGCACGGCGCCTGGGGCCTGGGCTTCCTCCGCGGTCTCCCCGCCGCGCAGCGCGGTGCCGACGCGGGCGGTGGCTGACGTGATCGGCCGCCGGAAAGCCCTGTCGTGGTCGGTGGTCGTCGCGGCACCGCGACCACCGGCGGGCGACCAGTGGGGCGACACCGTCTTCGCCCGCGACCTCGTGGCTGCACTCGAGCGCGCGGGTCAGCAGGCCAAGGTGGTCTTCCGTCCGGGTGCGGAGTCCGAGGGCCGGGAGAACGACGACGTCGTCGTGGTGCTGCGGGGACTGCGCCGCGTCGTGCCCCGGCGGGGGCGTGCGACCTGGCTGCTGTGGGTCATCAGCCATCCCGAGCTCGTGGAGCCCGACGAGCCCGCCGACTACGACGCGGTGTTCGCGGCGAGCGCCCACTGGTCGCGAGCGGGGGAGTTCGGAGTGCCGGTCACGCCCCTGCTGCAGGCGACCGCCCCGGAGCGCTTCCGCCCCGAGGCCGCCGCGCCGGACACCGGCTCGGACGTGCTGTTCGTGGGGTCCACGCGCGGGGAGTACCGGCCGATCGTGCGGGCTGCCGTCGAGGCAGGCGTCGACGTCGACATCCACGGCGTGGGCTGGGAGGAGTTCCTTCCGCCCGAGCGCATCTCGGGGGACTTCCTGGACCCGCGCGACCTGCCCGCCGCGTACGCGTCCGCGGGGGTCGTGCTCAACGACCATTGGCCCGACATGGCGCGCGAGGGCTTCGTGTCCAATCGGCTCTTCGACGCGGCCGCGACCGCTGCCCGGATCCTCAGCGATCCGGCGATCGGCCTTGCGGAGGTCTTCGGCGACGCCGTGCGCACCGCTTCGACACCGGACGAGATCGCGTCCGTTCTTCGCGGTGACCGGGAGCGCGAGTTCGCCGACCGTGCAGCCCGGCTCGACCTCGCCTCCCGCATCGCCCGTGACCACAGCTTCGATGCCCGGGCGGCGGTGCTCGTCGAGCGGGCGCGCGACCTGCGCTGACGACCGCTACAGGTGCGCGTTGGCGCGGGTGAGGTCCTCCTCGAAGTCGACCTCGACCGCGAAGAGGTCCTTGATGTCGAAGGGGAGCACCTTCGCGCCGTCGCGCTCGATCATGAGCTCAAGGCCGCGCTCGAAGTAGTCGAGATCCTCGCACTCGGCCAGCCTGGCGATCAGCATTGCCTTGTCGTGCGCACTGATGTAGTTGATGCCCACCGCCTCGCCGAGGGCGTCGACGACCTGCTTGGACAGGCGGTCGACGTAGCCGTCGGCATCGACGGTGTACTTGACCTCCTCCTCGCCCACGACGGCCGTGTTGACGCAGATGAACGACTGCTCGGCATCGATCAGTGACTGCGCACGCGAGAGCACGGCGGGGTCGAACACGACGTCGCCGTTCATCCACACCACCCCGCCGTCACCCGACAGGCGGAGTGCCTTGAGCAGGCTGCGGTTGGTGTTGGTCTGGTCGTAGACCTCGTTGTAGACGTAGAGCACGTCGGGGAAGGCCTCGAGGATGAGCTCGAGCTTGAAACCGACGACGGTGGTGATCCGCGGCTCGACGAAGGCGGTGCGCAGATTCTCTATCTGCTGCTGCATGATCGTGCGGCCGTCGGCGAGCGGGGTCAGCGGCTTGGGCCACGGCCGACCGAGCCGGGTGCCCATCCCGGCCGCGAGGATGACTGCCTGCACCGGCACCTGGACTCCCGTCGTCTCGTTGGCTGCGGCACATCGTAGGCCAGCAGGCTGCGACCTCCGTCGTGCCGGACCGTGAGTGCGGTCGCACGTGCGTACAGTGGGTGACCGTGGCAGGGAGGTGGGCGGCGTGAGCGACACGCAGGAGCGGCCGGCCCGGCCCACGATCGCGCAGCTGCGCGAGGTGTGCCAGCCACCGGCGGTGCGGGGCCGCCGCAACTCCGAGCACTGGGTGGCGGACGCCTACCTGCGCCGTCTGTCGCCCTATCTCACGCGCCTGCTGCTGCGCACCCCCATCACCGCCAACGGCGTCACCTGGCTCATGGTGGCGACGGGCGCCGGAGCCGCCTTCGCGCTGCTGATCCCCGGAATTCCGGGCGCCCTGCTCGCCGCGCTCCTCGGGCAGCTGCAGATGCTGTGGGACTGCAGCGACGGCGAGGTCGCGCGCTGGCGTCGCACGACGTCACCCACGGGCGTCTTCATCGATCGCGTGGGCCACTACACGGCGGAGGGACTGATCCCGATCGCCCTGGGCCTGCGTGCCGCGGGTTTTCCCGACGCGGGCTGGCTCGACACCCCGTGGCCGCTGATCGGCGCTCTCGTCTCCGTGATGGTGCTGTTCAACAAGGCGCTCAACGACATGGTGCACGTGTCGCGTGCGTACAACAACCTGCCCCGACTGGAGGAGCGCGCCGAGGTGTCGCAGCCGCATCGCAGCGGGCTGCGCCGCCTTCGCTCCCTGGCCCGCTTCGTTCCCTTCCATCGCGCCTACCACTCCGTGGAGCTGACCCTCCTCGCCCTCGTCGCGGCGATCGGCGACGCGATCGTCGGGGACCTGGCAGTGACTCAGGTCCTGGTGGCCCTGCTGGCGATCTTCGGTGTCGTCACGATCATCGGGCACCTCGCGGCGATCCTGACGTCGAGCAGGCTCAAGTGAGCTCGGCTGCGCAGACCACTGCGCCGACGTTCGGCGTCGTCGTCCTGACGATGGGCACCCGACCCGAGGACCTCCGCCGCGGCCTCGAGTCGCTCCTGGCACAGGAGGGCGTCGAATGCGACATCGTCGTGGTCGGCAACTCGTGGGAGCCGTCGGGCCTGCCTGACGGCGTGCGCGGCATCCACCTGCCGGAGAACGTGGGCATCCCCGCCGGTCGCAACGCCGGCGTGCCCCACGTGCGCGGTGAGTACCTGTTCTTCCTCGACGACGACGCCTGGCTGCCGGATCCGGACTTCCTGCGCGCCGTCGCCGAGCGCTTCGCCGCCGACCCGTCGTTGGGCCTGATCCAGCCGCGGGTCGTGGACGCGACGGGCCTGCCGTCCCCGCGGCGGTGGGTGCCGCGCCTGCGCGTCGGCAACCCCCTGGAGTCCGGTCCCGCGACGGCCCTGTGGGAGGGGGCGGTGGCCATCCCGCGCGACGTGTTCGAGCGCACCGGCGGCTGGCCCGACGAGTTCTTCTACGCCCATGAGGGCATCGACCTCGTGTGGCGGGTCTGGGACGCCGGCCGGGTGCCGTGGTACGCCGCGGACCTCGTGGCGCACCATCCGGTCATCGATCCGGCCCGGCACGACGTCTACTACCGGCTCAATGCCCGCAACCGCGTCTGGCTGGCCAGGCGCAACCTTCCGGTGGCCCTCGAGCCGCTCTACGTCGGCACGTGGGTCGGCATGACCCTGCTGCGGGTGCACGATCGCGATGCGCTGGCGGCCTGGTTCTCCGGGCTGCGGGAGGGGCTGGCCGAGCGCCCCAGCGGTCGACGGCGGATGTCGTGGGGAACGGTGTGGCAGATGTCGCGCGCCGGACGCCCGCCCGTCGTGTGAGCACGAGCCACGCCGGGAAAGGGGCAAGCCCCTGACGACGGGGGAGACATCAGGGGCTTGCCGGGCGAGCCTAACCCAACGCGCGCCTCGTGGTGGATCGAAATCGCGGATCTAGGAGGCGCAGAAGTCCTCGTCGCCGGTGTTGACCTGGGCCGTGTAGTCCTGCGTGATGTCCAGGATCTTCACCGGCTGGACGGCGGTGAAGTCGCTGCCCACGATGACGGTGATGACCCCGCCGAGCTTGCGCTTGGACTCCAGGACGTCGGTGTCCATGGCGGCGGCCACCGTCTTGGCCGACTGGTCCCAGCGCGGGTCGTAGACCACGGTCGTCTGGGCGTAGTCGGTGGTGTCCGCGTTCGCCACGTCGCGCACGACGAAGCCCTCCTTGCGCAGCTGACGGGCCACCTGCTTGGCGAGCTTGGGCGTCGGGGTCCCGTTCAGGACGTCGACCTGGATGTCCTCCGGAGCGGTCTTGAGCAGGGGGGCGGCCTCGCCGTCGCCGGCGCTGCCCTTGGGCGGCCACGCGGTGTCGTCCTGCATGGCCTTCCAGATGGGCGCAGCCTTCTTGGCATTCACGCTCACCGTCGCACCGTCGCCATTGGGCGTCCACGGCAGGGTCGTGAAGGTGACGTTCGCCGGCTTGAGCTCCTGCAGGCTGAGGGCGAGGTCCTTCAGGTTGTTGATGTCGGCCATCTGGGGGTCGGCGGTCAGGGACTCGGTCGCGGCGTCGAGCACGCCGAGCAGGGCGGCGGGGTTGAGGAGGGTGCCGCTGGACAGCACCTTGCGCATGAGCGAGGACAGGAACGCCTGCTGGCGCCGGATCCGCGAGGTGTCGGACCCGTCGCCGAGCGTCTTTCGGGCTCGGACGAAGGCGAGGGCCTCCTCGCCCTGCACGACGTGCTTGCCCTTGGCGAGCTGCAGCCCGCTCAGCGGGTCGTCGACCGGCTTGCTCAGGCAGATCTCCACACCGCCGACCGCGTCGACGATCCGCTTGAACCCGCGGAAGTCGACCATCATGAAGTTCGAGATGTCGAGTCCGGACAGCTCCTCGACGGCCTTCACCGTGCAACCCGGTCCGCCGATGTCCATGGCCTCGTTGAAGCGGCCGGAGTCGCCGCCGACGGTCTTGCCCTTCACCTTGCACCGGGGCAGCGTGATGATGGTGTCGCGCGGGATGCTGACGCCGATGGCGCTGGTTCGGTCGCCGCTGATGTGCAGCACGATCGTGGTGTCGGATCGCTCGCCGCCGATCTTGGAGGCGCTGCCGAATCCGCCGTTGCCCTTGCCCGACCGGGTGTCGCTGCCCATCAGGACGACGGTGAGGGGCTCGTAGGACCCGGTCTCCTCGTCCACCACGTTCAGCGGAGCGGCGCTGGCCTCGGTGTCGACGTTCTCGCTGATGTCGACGGCGGTGATGTTGCCCTGCAGCTGGCCCATCAGGACGCTGACACCGGCACCGATCACCGTCAGCACCAGGACGGCGGCCGACGCGATCGCCAGGAGCACCCGTCCGAGGCGACGGCCCGTTCCTGCGCTGGTCATCCTGGGGTTCACTCCTCGGGCGTGGGACGGATGCGGTCGGGTGCGCGGGGTCCGGGCAGATGCGCACGACCGCGCACGATCGCCTCGTCATGGTAGGCGCACCCCTTGCTCCCGGCGTGGGACGCACGCTGCGTGGCGGCCGTTCCCGGGCGTGACGGGTGTGAAAAGTGTGACTTGACTCCATTCTTGTGTCATAAGGGGCGTGTGATGCATGCTGACCGGACCCCGCTGTGGCACCGTGGGAGTGCCGTCCGCCCGTGGGTCCCGCGCGCGGCCCGCACGCCTTCCCCGAGGAGCTCCCGTGATCGTCCGCCGGACCTGGTCCCAGGCGATGGCCGCCTGCCTGACGGCCTGCCTGGCCGCCGGATTCGTGGCCGGTGCCGGGCAGGTGCGGGCGGAGGAGCCCGCACCGCCACCGGCCCAGTTCACCCTGGTCGGGTCCGGCTGGGGCCACGGCGTGGGCATGTCGCAGTGGGGGGCCTTCGGCATGGCCCGGGCCGGCTACGACGCGGCCGCCATCGTCAGCCACTACTACCAGGGCACCCAGGTCGTGCCGGCGCAGGACGACATGGACATCCGCGTCAACCTGCTGTTCCAGGTGCCCCGCTCGGTCATGCGCACCGAGGCCCTGGATCCGACGGGTGGCGGCATCGAGGTCACCGTCGGACCCACGGTCGTCGTCGGCGGTCCGACGGACGACTTCGTCTTCACCGTGCGCGACGGCCAGGTCGGTGTTGAACGGGTCGCCGGCGGCCAGTCCGTCGACCTCGGGGTGGCCCCGACCGTCAGCGTGCGGTGGGCTGGCACGCGCGTGCCCGGCGCCGCCCCCGGCGGACCGACACTCCTCAACGTCGCACGCACGCGCGAGGGGCTGGCCTCCGCAGGGCATCGCCACCGCTACGGCACCGTCGAGGTCGTGCCGGTGTCGACCAGCGCGGGGGTGCGGCTCAATGTCGTGAACTCCGTGCGCATCCACGACGAGTACCTGTACGGGATCTCGGAGGTGTCGAGCTCGTGGCCCGAGGCCGCGATGCAGGCGCAGGTGCTCGCCGCACGCACGTACGCACTGAGCAAGGTCGACAGCGGCGTGCGGCAGTCGTGCTCGTGCCACGTCGACGACGGCGGTGGCCCCTACTTCGACCAGACGTTCACCGGATGGGGCAAGGCGAGCGCCGCGATGGGCGATCGGTGGGTCGCCGCCGTCAACGCGACCATGACGTCCGACGTGACGGGTTCGGCGATCCTGCACGAGGGCAAGGCGATCCGAGCCTTCTACCACTCCTCGAGCGGAGGGGCGACGCAGTCGGTCCAGGACGTCTGGGGCGGCACGCTGCCGTACGTCGTCAGCGTCCCGGACCCGTGGATGCAGGTGCCCGAGAACCCGAACGCCTCCTGGCAGGTGGTGGTCTCGCAGGCGCAGATGGCGGCGGCGTTCGGCGTGCCGGCGGTGCAGAGCGTCGACGTCGCGGAGCGTCACGTGTCGGGTGCCGTCAAGGCAGTGCAGGCCACGCTGCCCGACGGCTCCGTCGTGCGCCGCACCGGCCCGCAGTGGGCGTCGGCACTGAAGCTGAAGTCGCGCTACATCGCGACCATCGACGGCCGGGTGGGCGCGGCCCTGCCCGCTCCGGCCGCCACGCCGGCCCCCACGCCACCGCCGCCTCCGGCCGAGGTACCCCCGGCCGACGCTCCGGCGCCAGCTGGTCCGGACCCCGACCAGCCCACGGTGTCGCTGCTGACGCCGATGACGCTGACCGTCGGCAGGGGCGAGGACTTCACCGTCGTCGGCCGGGTACGCCCGGCCAAGGGCGGCCTGAAGGCCCAGCGTCAGAAGCTCGTGGGCGAGCAGTGGAAGACGGTGGACGTCGACCGGACCAGCGATCGTGGCCGCTACCGGTTCGTCGTCCGGGATGCCGGACGCAAGGCACCCGGCACGTACCGGGTGCTCGTGCTGCGCAAGAAGGACGTCGTCGGCGTCAGCCCGCAGTTCGTCGTCGCGATGAAGCCCTCAGGCTGACGCCGTCCCGGTGCCGTCGTCCCCGGTGCCGTCACAGGGGAGCGGGCAGCTGCGCGGTCGCGCGCTCCTGGTCGGCCACCTCCGCAATGCCCGCGGCTCCACGCACCATCACGACCGAGGCCGACACGGCCAGCGGCAGGGCCA
>VFQT010001373.1_pt1 | contig 29636 bp, 29 predicted proteins | sample 3512381 | NCBI WGS metagenome assembly VFQT01 (sample SAMN10412376, study PRJNA504923) | tailings metagenome | isolation source: Relicate 2 Philex TSF3 active mining site | place: Philippines: Tuba, Benguet | collected 2017-08-29
TCTCCCATCGCAACACCACCTTAGCAGTGTCGCACTTGTTCCGTGAACTCAGGGGGTCCCGCTTCGGGCGTATACCGCGTGGGAAGGCAGCGGGATTCCGTCCTGTGCCGGAATGACCGCGTCAAATACCGGACATGCTCGCCAATCCCATCTGACGGCCAGAGGCTCTAATGTGACGGCTTGCGCCGCGCCGTCACCGCGAGATAGGCGATGGCGAGCGCGAAGGTGGCGATGATGATGAGGCCCATCAGCGCATAGAGCACGGGCGAAAGCCCCACCTGCTTGTAGGCCGCCCAGATATAGGTCGGGATCGTGTTCCACGATCCTTGCACCGCGCTGGTGCGGATCGTCTCGTTGATCGAGAGGATGAAGGAGAAGCTCATCGCGCCATAGATGCCAGGCGCGATGAGCGGGAACTCGATGTCGCGGAAGGCCTGCATCCGGTTCGCCCCGGCCACATAGGCCGCCTCGAGATAGGCGGGATCGAATGTCGCCATCACCGTGAGGATGATCAGCGTGGCGAAGGGCAGGGCCCAGAGCGTCTGTACGATGGTGATGGTGGTGAGCGAGGGCGCGATGCCGAGGATCTTGAACAGCAGCGCGCTGGCGAGCCCCATGCTCACGCCGGGAATGAACAGCGGCAGCAGCATGCAGAGCAGGATCAGGCGCGGCATGCCGAGTTCCCGGATGGAGAGCGCCGCGAGCAGCCCCAGCACGGAGGAGAGCAGCGCCACCACCACGCCCACCAGTGCGGTGGTGCGCAGCGCCTTCATCACGATATCGGTGCGCAGCAACTCCGCATAGGCGCCGAGCGTGAAGCCGCCTTGCGGATCGGCGAAGGAGAGCAGGATCACCGGCAGGGTGGGCGCATAGAGCATCGCCAGCGCCAGCACGATCAGCACCCAGACCGGCCAGAAGCCCCAGCGCCGGGAGGACCTCACCATCAGCCCCTCCACTCCAATATGCGGCCAAGGAAGGTCTTGAGGTCGAAGGCGAGATACCAGCTCATCATCATGAGCAGCATCAGCACGATGACGATGGTTGAAAGTGCCGCCGCCAGCGGATAGTTCAGCACGTCCATGCTGCTGGTGATGGTGTTGCCGAGAAGTTCGTAGCCCACGCCGCCCATGATGATGGGAACCGCACTCTCGCCCAAGCAGCCCACGAAGCCGAAAACGATCGCCGCGAAAATGCCGGGAAGCGACAGCGGCAGCGTGATGCGCCGGAAAGTGGTGAAGGCGCTGGCGCCAAGATCGGCGCTCGCCTCCAGGTACTGCCGGTCGATCGCCCCGATCGAGAGCACCAGCGGAAAGATCATGAAAGGCATGTAGGTGGAGATAAGGCCAAGGAACACCGCGAAGTCGCTGTAGAGCAACCAGTCCAGCGGCTGGTCCGTCAGGCCCATGCCCATCAGGAATTCGTTGATCGTGCCGGTGCGCCCGAGGAGCCCCGTCCACGCGACGTTGCGCACCACGTAGTTGATGAGGAAGGGCACGGTGAACAGCAGCAGCACCACGCGCGCCACGGAGGGCCGTGTCTTGCGCGCCAGCACGTAGGCGATGGGGTAGGCGATGAGGAGGGAGAGGGCGGTGGCCTCCACCGCGGCGACGAGGCTGCGCACCAGCACGTCGAGCCGCGCGCCATCGATGATGGTCTCATAGGACTTGAGGGTGAAGGCGGGGGTGAACTTCAGCCCCTTCCGCTCCCAGAATCCCACCATCACCGTGACGCAGAGCGGCACGATGAGGAACACCCCCACGAAGAGAAGCGGCAGGCCGAGGAGGGCCCGCCGCCCGATGTTTGCGATGGCACGCATCAGCCTGCCGGATCACGCCGCCTTGAAGCGGGCCCACTCGGATTCGTAGAACTCCACCTGCGTCGGCCAGCGGTTCTGCCAGGTGCCGCCCGCCTGGAACTTGCGCTTCACGTTCTCGGTGATCTCGGCCACGCGCTTGGCCTCGTCAGCCGGGAACTCCGCGGGGTTCGCCGCGGCATAGTCCACCGCCTGCGGGTTGGTCATGTAGCCCCTGAGCGTCGTCAGCTTGGCGCCGTACCAGCCGCCCAGCATGAAGTCGAGAAGCTGGTAGGCGGCGTTGGTCTGTTCCTCGCTGCGGTTCGGGTTTTTCACCAGATAGGCCGCCATGGCCCAGAGGAGATAGCCCTCCTTCGGATCGGCATAGACGGCGTCGACGCCCTTGGACTTCGCCACGAAGACCATCGGCTCCCAGCAGTCGATCACATAGACTTCCTTGTTGACGATCAGGTTCACCGCCTGTTCGAAGCTGTTCCAGATCACGCGGAACTGGCCCTTCTTCTTCTGGTCGATGAGGAAGTCGATGACTGTCTTGAATTCCTCCTGGCTCATGTCGTCCGGGTTGGCGATGTTCGCAAGGCCTGCCTTCTTGAGGTAGAGCGCGGTCTTCTGCGCGGCGGTCGTGTAGTTGTCCTCGAGCGCCACATAGCCCTTCCACTGCGGGTCGAAGAGCGCGGCGTAGGAGTCGAGCTTGCCGGTCTTCTCCGGCAGATAGGCGAAGCTGTCGCCCTGCAGCACGGTCGGCACGCCATAGACCTCGTCCTGGAAGCCGATGAACTGGAAGCCCGGCTTGCCCTTGCCGAGGAACTCGTCGATGAACGTGTCCTTCGACCAGTTGGGAAGCTTCGACGTGTCGATCTTCTCCACCAAATCGTTTTCGACCAGCGGCTTCTGCATGCCGCCGACGATGTTGATCACGTCATAGGTGCCCTGGCCGCCGCTGGTCACCAGCACGTTGAGAATGGCCGAGGGCGCATTGCCGATGGACACGAGGTTCACGCCGTAGCCGCTGGCTGCCGTGAACTTGGACCAGTCGCCGCCGGGATCGCCCACCCCGATGTCGGCGAAGTTCACCGTTCCGCCCGCGGCGGAAGCAAAGCGCGGATAAGCCACGCTTCCGGAAACCATGGCGAGAGCGGCGAGCCGCATTGCGTCGCGGCGTGTCATGCGATCAATCTTCATGTTACCTCCCTTGTCTTCAGTGTTGCGGAGTTCGTCTCATGCAATCGCTTCAATTCATCGCACAGTTAAACGTCTTGTCAATGTGGCCGCGCGGTGCGGGGCACTGCGCTCAGAGCAGGGCGGAAAGATAGTCCCGCAGCCGGGCGTGGCGGCGGCGCAGGCGGGCGATGGCGTCCTCAGGCTGTGTCGCCGCAAAGCGCAGGCGCTGGCGCGGGCGCAGCTGCGCCAGCCTGTCCTGATCGGCGCTGACGATGGTGGCGATCTTCGGGTAACCGCCGGTCGTCTGGTGATCGGCCATCAAGGCCGAGGCCTGCCCGCTGCCATCCACCTGAATGGCGCCGCGCGCGATCGGCTCCGAGGGCATGTCGAGCGCCCCGGCAATCGCAAGTGGTGGACCATCTAGCCTTATGCCCTGTCGGTTGTACTGGCTCGAAACGGCAAAGCTGTCTCCCAGGAAGTGCCGGAAGGCTTCGGGCGTGAAAAAACGTTCCTGCGGACCGGGCACAACATGGATGAGGGGCTTCGGCCGCGCAAAGATCGGCGTGGGGAGGCGCCGCAGCGCAAGCCCCTTGGCGCGCGCCTCCGTCACCCGGATCAGGTCGCCCGCCTTCAGCCTCTCGCCAGAGACGCTCCAGCCCGGATTGACGGAGCGGCTGCCCAGCCACTCGGTCGAGTCGACGCGGCCAGAGAAGGCGAGGTAGCACCAGTTGCCCCAGCGGTTCTGGCTGATGTCGAGCGTCTGGCCCTCGCGGATCTCCGCGTGAAGCCAGCCCGAAACCGTCTCGCCACCGAGGCTAAGCCTGAAGTCCCCGCCCGTGAAGGCGAATGAAACGGCACCCTCAACGCATTCGAGGGCGATTCCCTGCGCGTCGATCTCGAGGCCCGCCGCCCCACCGTCGTTTCCGGCCAGCAATTGCCCGATCATGTGGGAGGACCGGTCCATCGGCCCGCCCTCGGTCACGCCCACGCGCTCGAAGCCGGGGCGGCCACGGTCCTGCACGGTGCACAGCGTGCCGGCGCGCAGGACGCGGAAGATCGCCTCAGCCATGGCCACCGCCGATCGCGTCCGGCCCCACCCGGTGGAAGCACACCTCGTCGCCCACGCCGAACAGCACCGGCTCCTTTTCTTCCGGCCTGAAGATGCGTTCGGGAGAGCGGCCGATGATCCACCAGCCCGTCGCCATGGTGAAGGTGGTCACGATGCACTGCTGCCCGGCGATGATGACGCTCCCGGCTGGAACGTCGCGCACCGGCGTCGTGCGCCGGGGCAGGCGGATTTCAGGCGCGAGCCCGCCCAGATAGGCATAGCCCGGCGCGAAGCCATACATGTAGACCCGCATGCGCGAGGCGAGATGCGCCGCAATCACCGCCTCGGGCGAAAGCCCCGTCGCCTCCGCCACGCGCTCAAGGTCGGTCGCGAAGGGCGGGTCATAGCAGACGGGAACGGAAAAACGGCGCGGCGTCACCTCGGCAGGCGAGGCTTGCTCGGCAAGCCGCTCGATCTGGGGGAGAAGTTGTGCGGCCCCTGTCACCAGCGGGTCATAGCCCACCATCAGCGAGGCATAGGCGGGCGTCAGGCTCACCAGGCCCGGCAAGGGGTTCTGCGCCAGCAGGCGGTCGAGCGCCACCACCCGCGCGTTGATCGCGGGGTCGATCGTCTCGCCATATTCGACCAGCAGGGCAGTGTCCCCGACACAGCGGATGCGCGGAAAGCCCGTCACGGAAATCTCAATCAAGGAAGCTGCGGATAGTGATGCCCTCGGCCTCGAGCCTGGCGCGCAGCGCCCGCGCCATGGGCACCGCATGCGGGCTGTCGCCGTGGATGCAGATCGAATGCGCGGGAAGCGGAATGGCGGGTCCGTCGATTGTCGGCATCAGCCCGCTCCGGAAGAAGCCCACGAGCCTGTCTGCCGCCGCCTCCCCGTCGGTGATCATGGCCTGCGGGTGGCTGCGCGGCACGAGTTGCCCCTTGGCCGTATAGCCCCGGTCGGCGAAGATTTCCTCATAGGTCGGAACGCCCAGCCGGTGCCCCGCCTTGGCGAGTTCGGTGCCCGCCGTCGCCAGCAGCGCCAGCCCGCCGATGGCGCGAATGCCCAGCACCAGCGCCTCGGACAGGGCAGCATCCTCCGCCGCCACGTTGTTGAGCGCGCCATGGGGCTTCACATAGCGCACTTGCGTTCCCGCGAGCGCCGCCATGGCGATGAGACTGCCGATCTGCGCCGTGCAGAAGCGCTGCGCCTCCGCCGGTGTGCAGGGCAGCTTGCGCCGCCCGAAGCCAAGGATGTCCGGATAGCCCGGATGCGCCCCCACCACCACGCCGCGTTCGCGCGCCATGACCAGAGTGCGGTACATGGTCTCGGGGTCGCTCGCATGGCCGCCGCAGGCGACATTGGCACTGGTGATGAAGCCCATCATCGCCGCATCGTCGCCCATCACCCAGGGGCCATAGCTCTCGCCGAGATCCGAATTGATGTCCACTGCGCGCATGTCCAACCCCAGGTCAAAAACCGATGCCGGGAAGCCTAGCGGGCGGCCTCAACCCTGACAACACGCATCGGACCGGCGGCGGAACGCTCCTGCCGCATGGCTCGGCCTTATGGCCTCAGCACGTCCATCTTGATCGGGCCTTCGGCGCGGCCGTGGATGAACTGGTCGACGAAGGGGTTGCCGCTCTGGTCGATGGTCTTCGCCGGGCCCTGCCACAGGATCTCGCCCTTGTAGATCATGGCGATGTCGTCCGCGATCTTGCGGGCCGAGGCCATGTCATGGGTGATGGAGATGGTCGTGGCGCCCAGCCGCTTCACGCAATCGACGATCAGATTGTTGATGACGTCCGCCATGATCGGGTCGAGGCCGGTGGTCGGCTCGTCGAAGAAGATGATCTCGGGGTCCGCCGCGATGGCCCGGGCCAGCCCCACGCGCTTCTGCATGCCGCCCGAAAGCTCTGCCGGGTAGAGGTTGGCCACTTCCGGCCCCAGCCCCACCTGTCCCAGCTTCTCGATGGCGATGTCGCGCGCCTTCATGCGCGCCATGTGGCGGCCCTGGATGAGGCCGAAGGCCACGTTCTCCCACACCGGAAGCGAGTCGAAGAGGGCGGCACCCTGGAACAGCATGCCGAAGCGCGAGAGATAGGCGTCGCGCGCCTTGCCCTTGAGGCCCACCACCTCCTGGCCCGCCACGCGGATCGAGCCCGCATCCGGGTGGATGATGCCGAGGATGCATTTCAGCATCACCGACTTGCCCGTGCCGGAGCCGCCGATCACCACCAGCGAATGGCCCTTCGGCACCGACAGCTTCACGCCGTTCAGCACATGCTTCGGCCCGAAGCTCTTGCGCACGCCGTCGAGAACGATGTGATCCTCTGCCATGGCGTCAGTCCGTGAAGAGCAGCGAGGTGAGCGCGAAGTTCGCGGCAAGGATCAGGATGGCGGAGGAGACGACCGCGTTCGTCGTGGCCCGGCCAACGCCTTGGGCGCCGCCCTTGGAATTGAATCCATGGTAGCAGCCCATCACCGCGATGATGAAGCCGAAGACGGCGGCCTTGATGAGCCCCGAGGTCACGTCGTCCAGCTCCAGGAAGTCCGCCGTGTTGCGGATATAGGCGTAGGAATTGAACCCGAGCGAGCGCGTGCCCACGATGTAGCCGCCCATGATGCCGATGGTGTCGCCAATGGCGACGAGCAGCGGCAGGGTGATGACGGCGGCGATGATGCGCGGCCCCACGAGATACTTGAACGGGTTGGTGGCCAGCGTCACCAGCGCGTCGATCTGCTCCGTCACCCGCATCGTGCCGAGCTCCGCCGCGATCGAGGCGCCCACGCGCCCCGCCACCATCAGCCCCGCCAGGACGGGCCCCAGTTCGCGCGTGATGCCCAGCGCCACGATCGAGGCCACCAGGCTTTCCGCATTGAAGCGCGATGAGCCGAGATAAATCTGCAGGGCCAGCGCGCCGCCGGTGAAGAAGGCGGTGAGGCCAACCACGGGCAGCGAGAAATAGCCGATGCGCAGCATCTGCTCCAGGATCTGCCGCAGGAAGACCTTCGGCGTCAGCCCCTGGAGGAGGGCGTCCTTCAGGAACAGCGTGACGCGCCCGATCTCTTCAAGCAACGCCAGGGTGGCGCGTCCGATATGGGCGAGGATGTTCAAGCCGTGCCGTCCGATTCGAGTCCCGTGTAGAGTCTTGCATAGCGGCTGCCGAGCCTTGTCAGCAACTCATAGGATATGGTGCCGGCCCAGCCCGCCGCCTCGTCGATGGCGATGTTGCGCCCGAGGATCTCGGCCCGCGTGCCACGGGTGACGCTGCCGGCGGGAAGGTCCGTCACGTCCACCCCCATCATGTCCATCGAGACGCGCCCGACGACCGGGCAGCGCCTGCCATTGATGAAGACATGGGCAGGCCCCGTCTGCTCCCGGGAGGAGAGGGCGCGCGGCACCCCGTCCTTGTAGCCCGCGCCGAGGATGGCGATCCGGCTCGGCCTGTTCGCCTTCCAGGTGGCGCTGTAGCCCACCGTGTCTCCGGGCGGGATGTCGCGCAGCTGCATGACGGCACCTTCCAGAAGCGCAACGGGCAGCATCGGATTCGCAACATTCTGCGTCGGGTTTCCGCCATAGAGCGCGATGCCCGGGCGCACCAGCTCATGCGTGAAACCATCGCCGAGGAAGATGCCGCTGGAGTTGGCAAGGCTCGCCGGAACGCCCGGAAGCCGCGCCCGCACCGCCGCGAAGGCTTCCGCTTGGCGCAGGTTCATCGGGTGGGGCGGGTCGTCCGCGCAGGCCAGGTGGCTCATCAGCAGCGAGACGTTCAGCCCCTCCATGGTGAAGCGGTCGTCGAGCAGGGCAGCGTATTCGGCGAGCGAGAACCCTAAGCGGTTGATGCCGGTGTCGACGTGGATGGCGCAGGGCAGTTTCCGCCCGTAAACCCTTCCAAAACCTGCCCATTCCCGGGCCTCAGCGATGGAGATCAGGGCCGGGCACAGCTTCAGCTTGGCGTAGAATTCCGCCTGTCCGGCGAACAGCCCGTCCAGCACATAGATGGTGGCTTCGGGCAGGATGGCGCGCAGCTCCTCGCCCTCCTTGGGCCGCGCCACGAAGTAGCTGCGGCAGCCCGCCTCCCACAGGGCGCGCGCCACCGGCTCGATTCCCAGCCCATAGGCATTGCCCTTCACGGCCGCGCCGCATTCCGCCCGACCGGCCTGCGCGCTCAGCCTTCGCCAATTCTGCTTCAGCGCCACCAGGTCGATGGTGAGCACGGCTCCAGCGAGGTCTTCCGGCGTAGGCGTCATCCCAGCGTCCTTTCCGTTCCGCCCTTAAGGTGCCGAAGCCCAAGGATCAAGCCCGGGCGCTGTCCTTCATAAATGACCTTACGAACAGTTTTTGCGAGGAGCGAAAGCGGAGCGAAATTGCTCCCCTGAAAAGGATTTCATAATTTGCAACCTAATGAAGGTGAATGCCGAAAGGCCGAACCGCTCAAGCGAGGGGAGAGTCGACATGGAAGGCACTATAACAGCACTTGAGGAACGTCTGCCGGCCGGGCAGAGGCAGGGCAGGGGCGGCGGGCAGCTCTCCGCCACAGCCCCCAAATGCGACCTCAAGGAATTGCGGAGCGTGTTGCGGGCCGTCCGCAAGGCCACCCAGGGTGATGGCAGCGCACTCTGGCAGCCCACGCGCCCGGGTGGTCCCACCCGCTACGACCATTACCAGAAGGTGCTGTTCAACGCCTTCCAGGCTCAGATGCCCGGATCGATTCGCCGTTTGAAAGCATCGAAACCGATTGCAGTCCGCACCCGAAAGGTCGTCGCCGCGATGCTGGCCCTCGGCAAGTTCGATCCGGACAAGGAAATCGGCTGAAGATCAGCCTTCCCGCCGCCATGCGAGGGGAAGGCTGTCGAGCAGGCTGTAGGGCTCCAGGCAGGCAGCCCCGGCCTGCGGCGGCACAGAAACGGACTGGCGCACCTCTTCGGGGATGGCGGGGTCCGAGAGCGGCAGGATGCAGGCCTCGGAAATGGTGCGCCGGAGGATGCTGGAATCGCCGCGATATTCCAGCGTCGCGCGGATCGCCATCGGGGTGGCGGAGGGGCCCGTCACCAGCGCCAGGCCGCTCATGAAATCCTGGCTCACCGCGCTCTCTGCCCCAATCGAGACGAGGCTCATTTCGCCGAAGCCCTTGCGGTTGATCGCCAGCAGGAATTTCGCCTTGTCCGATTCGAGCACGACGCCGTCATGCCGGCCGGAGATGTAGTAGCGCTGGCGGTGCCGCTGGGAGCGAAGCTTGGTGAAGCGGCTGAACAGGGTGAGGCCGCCCCTGCGATAGACGAACAGCGCGGCGCGCACGCATTTCGAGGGGTCCCGCGCCCAAGGCGAATAGAAGTGGTAGCAGCCCGGTCGCAGCGTGCTCTGCCGCATCTTGTCGAGGCTGGATGAGACGGCGTTGAAGGTGGCCGGAGAGATGGCGGCCAGCAGGGCGGCGGGTTCCGTGTCCGCCCTGCGGCGAACGCCCTGGAAACCTTGCGGATCGTGAAACAGAATCTCCGGCTCGATGGCAAAGAAGGCGCAGATCTTTTCCAGCGTGGCGGCGGTGGGCAGGGTCGAGCCTGCGAGATATTTGTTGAACTGCTGGCGGTTCATGTCGAGCGCGCGGCACACGGCGGCAATCGATCCGTGCCGGGTGCACAAAGCCCGCAGATTGTCGGCGAAGTTCCGGTGCGGTGAAAAAGGAGCGTGCTGGTTCATGTGCGCGCACCCCCAAGGTTGAAAACGATTGCGCGCGAGGCAAGGAATTGGTCAGCACGCATGCAATGTCCACGCATCATCATATCCGTTTCAGTTTGGTGCATGATGCACGAGATCCGCGCAGAATGTAAACGTATTCTACGTGTCTATACGGATACGGAGGTTACATTTCGCTGACAGATCGCCACTGAAAGTTGAGGGGCGTTGTCTATTCGAAGCGCTCCGGCAAATAGTCCGTTCGGACCAGGTTCTGGAACTTGGTCAGGCTGGCCTCGAACTGCAGTTCGACGATGCCGGTTGGGCCATGGCGCTGCTTGCCGATGATGACTTCCGCGACCCCGTTCACGCGGTTCATCTGTTCCTGCCAGTCGAAGTGCTCCTGGGTGTTGGGGCGCGGCTCCTTGCGGGCAAGGTAATATTCCTCGCGGTAGACGAACAGCACGACGTCCGCGTCCTGTTCGATCGAGCCCGATTCGCGAAGGTCGGCCAGCTGCGGGCGCTTGTCGTCCCGGTTCTCGACCTGGCGGGAGAGCTGGGAAAGCGCGATGATCGGTACGGAGAGTTCCTTCGCCAGCGCCTTGAGGCCCACGGTGATTTCCGAGACTTCCTGCACGCGGCCCTCAGAGGCGCGGCGCGATGAGCCAGAGAGGAGCTGCAGGTAGTCGACCACCAGCAGGCCCAGGCCTCTCTGGCGCTTCAGCCGCCTGGCGCGCGCCGCGACCTGCGCGATGGTGATGCCGCCGGTGGCGTCGATGTAGAGCGGAAGCGACTGAAGCTCGCGCGTGACCTCAACGATCTTGGCGAATTCCTCTTCCGTGATCTTGCCGCGGCGGATGCGCTCCGACGGGATCATCGCCTGTTCGGAGATGATACGGGTGGCCAGCTGCTCGCCCGACATTTCGAGGGAGAAGAAGGCGACGACGCCGCCGTCCGTCACCTTGACGGAGCCGTCCGCCAGATGCTCCGCCTTGTAGGCCTTGGCGATGTTGTAGGCGATGTTGGTCGCAAGCGAGGTTTTGCCCATGGCCGGGCGCCCGGCAAGGATGATGAGGTCCGATGCCTGAAGGCCGCCCATCTTCTCATCCAGGTCCTTGAGGCCCGTCGAGATGCCGGACAGTCCGCCGTCGCGCTGGTAGGCGCTGGCCGCCATGTCCACGGCGTCTGTCAGCGCGCGGGCGAAGGGTTGGAAGCCCTGGCCGTATTTGCCCGTCTCCGCCATCGAATAGAGCGTCTGTTCGGCGCGCTCGATCAGGTCGCGGGAGGTGTCCTCGATGTCGGGGTCGAAGGCCTCGTTGACGAGTTCGGTGCCGATGCCGATGAGCTTCCGCCGCTGGGCCAGTTCATAGATGGTGCGGCCATATTCTTCGGCGTTGATGATCGTGGTGGCGTTGGCGGCAAGCCGGGCGAGGTAGGCCGTGCCGCCGATCTCCTTCAGCGTCGCATCGTTCTCGAAATAGCTCTTGAGCGTCACCGGGCTCGCCAGCTTGCCGATCTTGATGAGCGTCGAGGCCGCCTCGAAGATGCGGGCGTGCAGCGGCTCGAAGAAATGCTCCGGCAGCAGGAAGACCGAGACCTTGTCGCAGGCCTCGTTGTTGACGAGGATCGCACCCAGCAGCGCCTGTTCCGCCTCAAGGTTATGGGGCGGGGTACGGTAGTTCTCGTCCTCCGGTGCGGACTCGATGGCGCGGAGATTGGGTGTCGGATTCATCTCTGAAACAAATGGGGAACAAATGAGGCGTTTTTTATGCGCCTTTTGTGCCGGGCCGACAATCCAAAAAGGGCGTTATTCCGCAGGAACCGTCTTCAGCCGCGGCAACCTCGAGTCGATGGCGCGCAGGCGCTCCTCTTCCTCCAGAATGTAGTTCCGCGTCAGGGGCAGGGCGTGCTGGTTCTTCGTGAACTGGATCTGGAAATTGTTCATGCCGGCGAAGCGGAAGGCGCATTCCGATGCGGCAAGATAGAATTCCCACATCCGGCAGAAGCGCTCGTCATAGAGTTCCCTGGCGCGGTCCCGGTGGTCGGCGAAGCGCAGGAACCACTCACGCAGCGTCTTGGCATAGTGCAACCGCAGGATCTCGATGTCGGTCACATAGAGGCCGGACTTCTCGATGTGCGGGAGGACCTCGGAGAGGGCGGGAATATAGCCGCCGGGGAAGATGTATTTCTTGATCCAGGCCGAGGTGGCGCCGGGCCCGTCCGAGCGGTTGATGGAATGCAGCACCGCCACGCCGTCATTCTTGAGAAGTCCGTTCACCTTGGTGAAGAACTCCCGGAAATGGCCAACCCCCACATGCTCGAACATGCCGACCGAGACGATGCGGTCAAACTTCTGGTCGAGGTGGCGGTAGTCCTTCAGCAGGAATTGCACGCGGTCTGCCACGCCGCGCTGCTGGGCGCGATCGTTCGAGAGCTTGTGCTGCTCTTCCGAGAGGGTGACGCCCGTGACCTCCGCCCCGCAGGTCTCCGCGATGTAGAGGCCCAGGCCGCCCCAGCCGGAGCCGATGTCCAGCACCTTCATGCCGGGCTTGACGTCCAGCTTCGCCGCCAGGTGACGCTTCTTGGCGAGTTGCGCGTCCTCCAGCGAGGCGTCATCGCCCTCGAAATAGGCGCAGGAATACTGCCGGTCGCGGTCGAGGAAGAGGTCGTAGAGCGCGCCCGAAAGGTCATAGTGGTGGGCGACGTTGTTCTTGGCCTTGCCCACCGGATTATACTGGTCGACGCGCTTCAGGGCCTTGCGGACGGCATAGGCTGCCTTCGCCACCTTGGGCAGGCGGTGCGTCTGGCCATTGTCCAGGAGAATGGCAAGCGCCTCGTAGATCGTCGTTCCGCCCGACACGTCGAGCGAGCCATCCATGTAGCATTCGCCGAGATAAAGGTCCGCATCCGCCGCGATCTTCGCCGCCGCCAGCGGCGTGCGGATGTTGAGGTTCACTGGTGTGCCGGTTCCGTCTCCGTAGACGTGAAGCTCACCGGCAGGATCGGTTACGCGAAGCGTTCCCCGTTCCATCACCGTCTTCAATGCGCGATCGAGAAGCCCATACATCTTCGCTCTCCCTCACCTCACCGCACTCGGGTGAAAAAGCACCCCCCGGTACTTTCAGCATTAACGAAAGTTTAATGTCAGCGGATCGGAACGCGCAAGGGGGGAAAATCACGAGGGTTAATGGACGTTTGGCGAGAGTTTTCGATCTCTTGTACTATCTGTGATTGTCAAAATAAGGCTTGTTGACAGTAAAACCTCGCAGCTTTTTCGCGCTGCAACAAAAAAGGCCGCCCAGCGCGGGCGGCCTTCGAGATGGTCAATGGCCTGAGACTCAGGCGTTGTCTTCCGCAGCGGCTTCGGCCTGGGCTTCCTCGAAGAGGGCTTCGGCGGCAGCACGGATTTCGGCGCGGTCGGACACGGGGCCGGTGAGGTCTTCGCCACGCGCCTGGGCGGCGGCTTCCTCGGGCGAGCGGGCCACGTTCACCGTCACGGTCACCTCCACCTCCGGGTGGGGCGACACCACGACCTGGTAAAGGCCGATGGTCTTGATCGGGGCGGTGAGCTGGATGTGGCCGCGGTCGACCTTGACGCCGGCGGCGGAGGCCGCATCGGCGATGTCACGCGGGGAGACGGAGCCGTAGAGCTGGCCCGACTCGCCGGCCTGGCGGATCAGCGTGAAGCTCTTGCCGTCGAGCGACTTGGCTTCCTCGCCGGCCGCGGCGCGGCGCTCGGCGTTGCGGGCCTCGAGGGCCGCGCGCTCGCGCTCGAACTTGGCCTTGTTGGCTTCGGTGGCGCGCAGCGCCTTGCCCTGGCGGAGCAGGAAGTTACGGGCGTAGCCGTCCTTGACCTTCACCACCTCGCCCATGTGGCCGAGCTTGGAGACGCGCTCGAGAAGAATGACGTCCATCGTTGCGTTCTCCTTACTTCAGCACATAGGGCAGCAGGCCCAGGAAGCGGGAACGCTTGATGGCCTGCGCCAGTTCACGCTGCTTCTTGGCGCACACCGCGGTGATGCGGCTCGGCACGATCTTGCCGCGCTCGGAAACGTAGCGCTGAAGAAGGCGCACGTCCTTGTAATCGATCTTCGGCGCGTTGTCGCCGGTGAACGGGCAGCTCTTCTTGCGGCGGAAGAAGGGGCGGCGGGCTTGCGGAGCGGACATCAGTTGCTCTCCTCGTTGCTCTCGCCACGGTCTTCGCGGCGTTCACGGTCCTCGCGGCGGCGCATCTGCGCGGAGGGACCATCCTCATGGGCCTCGACCTTGACGGTCATGAAGCGGATGACGTCTTCCGAGATCGACATCTGGCGCTCCATCTCCTGGACGGCGGCCGAGGGTGCGTCGATGTTGAAGAGCGTGTAATGCGCCTTGCGGTTCTTCTTGATGCGATAGGTGAGGGACTTCAGACCCCAGTATTCGGTCTTCGTCACCTTCCCGCCATTGGCGGCGATCAGGGCCTTGTACTGCTCCGTCAGGGCATCGACCTGCGCGGGGGCAGCGTCCTGACGGGTCAGGAACACATGCTCGTAGAGAGCCATCTGCATTGTGCCTTTCTGTTACGTTTCAGCTTCGGACATCCGGCGCAGAGCCTCCTTCGAACCCAGGAAAGGCTCGAAAGACCGGTCAAACGAAAGAGCGGAGACACGGGAAGACGGGGTTTCCCCCTGGCCATTCGCATGGCCCTTCCGTTCAGCCCCCAGCCGGGTGCCTTACAGCGAGGCGGCTTATGGCCGAAAAACCCGGCGATTGCAAGGCACCCCCGAACGTGCATAACCCCGCGTAAGGTTGACTTTCTGTGTGCACTGTCGGAACCTTCCCGAACAATTTTTCCCCTGGGTGCCGTGAGCGTTCCACATAGCGTTATCGAATTCAGGAAAGTCACCAAGCGCTTCGGCGATGTCGTCGCCGTGGCCGACAATGATCTTTCGGTCAAGCCCGGTGAATTCCTTTCCATCCTCGGGCCTTCCGGCTGCGGCAAGACCACGTCGCTGCGCATGATGGCCGGCTTCGAACAGCCGACGAGCGGCGAGGTGTTCATCCGCGGTGAGAACGTCACGGGGGTGCCTGCCTACCGCCGCCCGGTGAACATGGTGTTCCAGCATTACGCGCTGTTTCCCCACCTCTCGGTCGCGGACAATGTCTCCTATGGCCTCCGGCAACGGAGCCCGAGGCCATCGAAGGCCGAGATCGGCCGTGCCGTGGACGAGGCCCTGGGGATGGTGCGTCTCTCGGGCTACTGCAACCGCCGCACCTATGAGCTGTCGGGCGGCCAACAGCAGCGCGTTGCCCTGGCCCGCGCCCTCATCAACCGGCCCGCCGTGCTGCTTCTGGACGAGCCGCTTGCGGCGCTCGACCGCAAGCTCCGCCGCGACATGCAGATCGAGCTGCAGAACCTGCAGCGTGACGTCGGCATCACCTTCCTTCTCGTCACGCACGACCAGGAGGAGGCGCTCTCCATGTCCGACCGGGTCTGCGTCATGCGCGAGGGACGCATCGTGCAGTCGGGGTCGCCGCGCGAACTCTATGACAAGCCGGTGAACCGCTACGTGGCGGACTTCGTCGGCAAGACCAACTTCTTTGCCGGGCCCTCCGGGGCGGAAGTGTTGAGCGTGCGGCCAGAACTGATCGAGATCGCCGGCAGCGAGCGGCAGTTGCCGGATGGCCTTTCGGCGCGCTTTCCCGTCAAGGTGCTCAACCGCATCTTCCTGGGCGAACACACGGAATATGTGGTCTCCAGCGACAGGCTTGGCGAATTCATGGTGATGGCCCCGCGCATGTCAGAGCGCGAGGCGGGGGTCTACGAGATCGGCGACATGATCGCCGCGGGATGGCGCGCGGAGGCAGAGCGCATTCTGCCGAATGATTGAGAAGAACAAACAGGGAGAAGACGAGATGACGAAGCAACCGGACCATATTTCGCCGCAGAAATTCCTCGACGAACTGCGCCGCTGGCAGAAGGGCAGCGTCACCCGCCGCCACTTCCTCGGCGTCACGGGACTTGGCCTTGCCACGGCGGTGATGAGCAGCGCGGTGCCGGGCCTCAGGCCCCGCAAGGCACATGCCGCGCTTTCGGGCACGGTCAATTTCACCACCTGGCCCAGCTACTTCGCCCAGGAGAACCTCGACAACTTCACCAAGAACACGGGCGTCAAGATCAACGTCGCGGTCTTCGGCTCGAACGAGGAAATGCTGGCGAAGCTGCAGGCGGGCTCGACCGGCTGGGACGTCTTCGTGCCGACGAACTACACGATCTCGACCTACCAGCAACTCGGCCTCATCCAGCCGCTCGATCTGGCGAAGCTGCCCAACTACGACCAGGCGGCGCAAGAGCAGCGCTTCACCGCGGAAGGCATCATCGACGGCAAGGTCTATGCCGTGCCGAAGAACTGGGGCACCACGGGCTTCATCTACAACTCCAAATCGATGACGCAGAAGCCGGTGAGCTGGAAGGAGTTCTTCGACCTCACCCGCAACGAGGCCTCGGGCCGCGTGATGGTGCATGACTACCAGCTCACCACCATCGGCAATGCGCTCAAGTATTTCGGCTATTCCTTCAACTCCAACGATCCGAAGGAACTGGCCGATGCCGAGAAGCTGCTCATCGAGTGCAAGCCGCATCTCTTCGGCATCAACTCGGATTACAAGCCCTCGCTGATTTCGGGCGATGCCTGGATGAGCGTGTGCTGGACGGGCGACGCCGTGCAGCTGCAGCGCGACATGCCGGAGATGGTCTACGTGCTCGGCAAGGAGGGCGGCGAGATCTGGAGCGACTTCTACGCCATCCCGAAGGACGCCCAGAACATCGAGGCGGCCTATGCGCTCATCGACTATCTGCTGACGCCCGAGATCAACGCCATCGAGGTGCAGGCCCACGGCTATCCCGCCACCGACTCGCGCACCAACAAGCTGGTTCCGAAGGAGATGCTGGAGAACCCCGTGCTCTATCCGGCAGCCGAGGCGCTGGCACCGCTGGAGTTCGGCGCCGCGGCCACGCTGACGAACCCGCTCCGCGCGGAAATCATGGCGCGCTTCAAGGCGGCGTGATGTTCGTCAACGCCCCACGTCCGTCATTCCGGCAAAAGCCGGACTCCAGCTTTGGACGCCCGAAGCGGGACCCCGGCCTTCGCCGGGGTGACGGCATGGGGCGGATGTCTTGACGCCCTCGGCCTCACGCCCGCAACTCGTCACCGCGGCGCTCCTGGCGCCGGCGGGCGTGCTGTTCCTGTTCATGCTTCTGGTGCCGCTCGTCGTCATCCTCGTCTTCTCCTTCGGCGAGCGTGCCGCCGCGGGCGGCTATCAGGCGGCCTTCACCGTCGAGAACTACCTCAACCTCCCGGCGCGCGGGAAAGCCTTCTTCAACACGCTGACGCTGGCCCCGCTCGGCACGCTTCTGACCGCGGTCATCGCCTTTCCGATGGCATATTTCCTGGCGGTGAAGTGCGATCCCAGATGGCGCGTCACCTTGCTCATCCTCGTGATGGCCCCGTTCTGGACGAGCCAGCTGCTGCGCTACTATGCCTGGATCATGCTGCTGGGCGCCAAGGGCGTTCCGGCCTGGCTGGCCTTTCTGGGCTTTCCGGATTTCCGCATCATCAACACGCCCTGGGCGGTGCTGATCGGCGCGGTCTACGGCTACCTGCCGCTCATGGTGCCGCCAATCTACGTCTCGCTGGAAAAGCTCGACAAGCGCCTGCTGGAGGCCTCCGCCGACCTCGGCGCAACCCCCATCCGCAGCTTTTTCCAGGTGACGCTCCCGCTGGCGCTGCCCGGCGTCGCCACGGGGTCCATGCTGGTCTTCATCCTGCTGATGGGCGACTACATCCTGCCGCAGTACCTCGGCGGCGGTAAGGTGTTCTTCATCGGCAATGCGCTGGTGGACCTGTTCCTGCAGTCGCGCAACTGGCCTTTTGGGGCGGCGGTGTCGGTGGCGCTCGTCGCCATCATGTTCGTCACCATCTTCTTCTACATGCGCTTCGTGCTCGGCAAGGCCGACCAGCGTCGCGCGGCGCTGGTGTAGCCCATGCGCATCTACGCCATCTTCATCTTCGTCTTCCTCTATGCGCCCATCGCCTTCATCGTGGGCGGCAGCTTCAATGCGGGCAAGCAGGCCATGGTCTGGCAGGGCTTCTCGCTGCAGTGGTATGCGAAGGCCTTCTCCAACCCGCTCATCATGGAAGCGCTGTGGACCAGCCTCTACATCGCACTGGTCAACGCGGTGCTCTCCGCGGCGATCGGCACGCTCGCGGCGCTCGGGCTGGAGCGGGTGAAGGGGGGGCTTCGCGCCTTCTTCGACGCGCTGATCTACATCGCCATCATGGTGCCCGGCATCGTCATCGGCATCTCGACGCTCATCGCCTTCGTCTCCGCCTTCGACGCCATCAACCCCTGGCTCGGCATCCGCCTCGAAATGGGCGCCTGGGCGGTGATCGCGGCGCATGTGCTGTTCAACACGGCTGTCGTGGCGCTGCTCGTGCGCGCCAGGCTGCAGGGCATGGACAGGAGCCTCGTGGAGGCCTCCGAGGACCTCTATGCAACCCCGCTCGGCACCTTCCGGCAGGTCGTGCTTCCCTTGCTCGCGCCATCGATTCTCGCTGGCTTTCTCCTGGCCTTCACCTTCTCCTTCGAGGACTTCATCATCGCCTATTTCGTGGCGGGTCCGGACGTGACGCTGCCCATCTACATCTTCTCCTCGATCCGCCGCGGCATCACGCCGGAGATCAATGCCGTGGGCTCCGTCGTCCTGCTCACCTCATTCGTGCTGCTGATCATGGCGCAGCTGATCCTGCGAAGGGGGGAGAGGGCGTCCGCCGCCTAGAGTAACGGACGATGACCTGAAAATCGGTTCATCCTCTTTCTGGCCGTCACCCCGGCGAAGGCCGGGGTCCAGCTTCGAGCGTTTACCAAATGGAAAAACAGCGAGATTCCGGCCTTCGCCGGAATCACGGCTTCGTTTGCCCGATGCCCTGGTGCGCCCAGGCCGTCACTGGAGATACCGCGCCTTCAGATGCGCCTCGAAATACCTGGCGTTCAGCGGCTCGCCCGTGGCCTGCCGCATGATCTCGGGCGTCGGCAGCGTCGAGGCCTTTGACCAGATGTGCTCGCGCCGCCAGGCGTTGATCGCATGGAAGTTCCCCTGTGCGATCTGGGCGGAGGCCTCTGGAATGGCGCGCTCCACCGCGGCCCATTGCTGTGCGGCCATCATGGCGCCCAGCGTGTAGCTGGGGAAATAGCCGAAGGCGCCGGACGGCCAGTGCACGTCCTGCATCGGGCCGTCCCTGTAATTCCCCGCGGTCGAAAGCCCCAGATACTCCCGCATCTTGGCGTCCCACGCGTCGGGAACATCCTTCGGCGCGAGCTTGCCGGTCACGAGGGCCTGCTCGATCTCGAAGCGCAGGATGACGTGCAGCGGGTAGGTCGCCTCGTCGGCGTCCACGCGGATGAAGCCGCGCTCCATGTGGTGCACCTGGGCGAGCATGTCCTCCACCTCCACCCCGTCGAGGCCGAGGATCGCCCGCGCCTTGGGCAGCGCGAACTGCCAGAACTCGGGGCGGCGGGAGAGCTGCATTTCCTGAAACAGGCTCTGGCTCTCATGCGCCGCCATGCCGCGCGCGCGCGCACTCGGCCAGTGGCCGAGGTCATGCGGCAGGTTCTGCTCGTAAAGCCCGTGGCCCGTCTCGTGCAGGATGCCCATGAGGGAGGAGAGGAACTCGTCCGTCCGGTAGCGCGTGGTCATGCGCACGTCGGACGGCACGCCACCGCAGAACGGGTGGTGTGAGATGTCGAGGCGCCCGTGGTGGAAGTCGAAGCCCACTGCCTTCATCAGCTCAAGGCCCAGCGCCTTCTGCTTCTCGATCGGGAAGGGGCCTTGCAGGACCTTCGGGGGCCGCGTCGCGCGCCGCCGCTCCTGTGCCTCCAGCGCTTCCGGGATGAAACCCTTCAGGAAGGACTTGAGGTCGGCGAACACCGCCGCAATCTCGGCGGTGCGGCTGCCGGGGTCATACTGCTCCACCATCGCATCATAGGGCGAAAGCTTCAGAACCTCCGCGCGCCGCGCCGCTTCCTCGCGCGCCAGCGAGACGATGTTCTCGAAGGAGGGGAGAAAGTCGTTCCAGTCATTCTTGGCGCGAAGCTGCCGCCACAGCTGCTCGCAGCGCATCCGCGCGTTCACCTGCCGGGCCACGAAATCGGAGGAGAGGCAGGTGCGGTTGATGTAGCTGCGCTTGAACTCGGCCACCGCCGCCTTCTGCGCATCGTCGAGGTCTTCCGATTCCGCCTTTGCGATCCACTCGGCGACATGCGGCGCGGAGGCCATCTCATGCGCCATGGAGGCGAGCACGCTCACTGCTTCCGCCCGCTTCTCGCCGCCGCCCTCCGGCATGTTCACGGCTTCATCCACGCCCAGCATGGACTGGGCATGGTCGAGGGCTTCGAGCCTGCGGCAGAGATGGTCGAGTTCGGCGAATGACATGGGGGCTCTTTCCGAGTAGCGGCGCAAGCCCCCGATTTATGGCGCCGCCGCGCCGCTCACAAGCCTTCTCAGCGCTTGGCCTTCTCCATGTGGTCGACGAAGCGCTGGAACAGGTAGTGGCTGTCCTGCGGGCCGGGGGAGGCCTCCGGGTGGTGCTGCACGGAGAACACCGGCCTGCCCTTGAGCGCGATCCCCGCGTTGGACCCGTCGAACAGCGAGACATGCGTCTCGACCACGCCCTCGGGCAGGGAGGCGCGGTCCACCGCGAAGCCATGGTTCATCGACACGATTTCCACCTTGTTGTTGGTGAAGTCCTTCACCGGGTGGTTCGCGCCGTGGTGGCCCTGGTGCATCTTCACGGTCTTCGCACCCAGCGCGATGCCGAGCATCTGGTGGCCGAGGCAGATGCCGAAGACGGGCTTGCCCGAGTCCACCAGCTTCCTGATCTCAGGCACGGCATATTCGCCCGTCGCCGCCGGGTCGCCGGGGCCGTTGGACAGGAACACGCCGTCAGGGTTCATGGCGAGGATGTCCTCGGCCTTGGTCGTGGCCGGAACCACCGTCACGTCGCAGCCCGCGGAGGTGAGGCAGCGCAGGATGTTGCGCTTCAGGCCATAGTCGACGGCCACCACCTTGTAGGGGCCGTTCTCGGCGCGCACATAGCCGTCCTTCCAGTCCCACAGCTTCTCGTCCCATTCCATGCGCTGGGTGAGGGACACGTCCTTGGCAAGGTCGAGGCCCACGAGGCCCGGCCAGTCCGCCGCCATTTTCTTGAGCTTGGGCAGGTCGAACTCGCCCTTGGCATTGTGCGCGATGACGCCGTTCGGCATGCCCTTTTCGCGGATGCGGGCGGTCAGCGCGCGCGTGTCGATGCCGGAGAGGCCGATGATGCCGCGCGCCTTCAGCCACTTGTCGAAATGGCGGGCGGACCGATAGTTGGCAGGCTCGGTGATGGGTTCCTTGACCACGCAGCCCACGACCCCGGCGGAGGCGGCGAGGTTCGTCGTCTCGATGTCCTCGTCATTGGTGCCCACGTTCCCGATGTGCGGGAAGGTGAAGGTCACGATCTGCCCGGCATAGGAGGGGTCCGTCAGAACCTCCTGATAGCCGGTCATGGCGGTGTTGAAGCAGACTTCGCCCACCGCCGCGCCCTCGGCGCCGACGCCCTGTCCCTCGATCACCGTCCCGTCCGCCAGCACCAGCAGCGCCGTCACGCGGGGGGCATCCCAGTCGCCGAACTTGGGGCGTGCGTGGTTCTCGGCCTGGGCAGGCTTTTTGGCGGTCGGCATGGCGGACTCCTGGGAATTTGCGGCTGGTTAAGGTAAGGGGGCCGGGCCGTCAAGGTTGCGGTGCAGCGATATCCGCCCTAAGTGGGACCGATCATCGGGATTTTCCAGAAGGAGCAACAAGATGGGCCTGCGCGAGGAGATTTCGGCGGCACTGAAGGACGCGATGAAGTCGGGCGACAAGAAGCGCCTGTCCACCATCCGGCTGATGCAGGCCGCCATCAAGGACAAGGACATCAACAGCCGCACCGAGGGCCACGACTCGGCGCTGACCCCCGATTCCGGCATCGTCGAGCTCTTCGCCAAGATGGTGAAGCAGCGCCAGGACTCGGTCGCGGCCTATGAGCAGGGCGGAAGGCCCGAACTCGCCCAGAACGAACGGGACGAGATCACGGTCATCCAGTCCTTCATGCCGAAGCAGATGACCGAGGAGGAGGCGAAGGCCGCCGTCGCGGACGTCATCAAGGCGGTGGGCGCCACCTCGGTGAAGGACATGGGCAAGGTCATGGCGGAGCTGAAGGCGAAGTTCGCCGGCCAGATGGACATGGGCAAGGCCGGCGGCATCGTGAAGAGCCTGCTGGGCTGAGGCGGCTACTTCCCCTGGTCCGCGGCATCCGCCAGTTCGGCCAGGCTGGAGAAATGGTAGTCGGGGATCGCCACGTTCTGCACCTTGGGCGTGGCACCCGCACCCTGCTTGCCTTTCCGCCGCTCGATCCAGCAGGTGTGGTAGCCCAGCCTCCGTGACACGGCGATGTCATGATACTGGCTCTGCGCCACGTGGATGATGTCCTCGAAGGCGAAGCCCTCCGTGGACAGCCGCCCGCGGGTGAAGGCGAAGACCTGCGGGTCCGGCTTGTTCCATCCCACCATTTCGGCGGTCACCAGGTCGTCGAAGGGCAGGTCCAGCGTGCGCGCGAAATGGGAGAGCGCCCAGTTGTCCGAATTCGTCATGGCGACGAGGTAGAAACGCTTCCTCAGCCGCTTCAGCGCGGCGATGGAATCCGGGAAGGCCGGCCAGTGCGGGATCGAGAGCCGGAACTCCTCCGCGTCCGCATGTGACTCAGGCAGGCCCAGCACCTCCGCCATCTCGCGGTACATCGGCGCCATCATCGAGGGGAAGGGCAGGCGCGGCGTCTCGTGGTGCTGGCGGTCCTCGGCGGCGGCATAGGTCTCGAGGATGGCCCGGTCGGTGAGGCTCACGCCCGCGGCCTTCGCCCGGCCCTGCACATAATCGAGAATGCCGGTCTCGAAATCGATCAGCGTTCCGACGACGTCGAAGGTCATCACTTTGCGGTCGGTCAGGGGCATGGCTGTCACTCCGGAAAGCCAGAAGGCTATGGCCGCTTGCGCCACCCGTCATCCAAGAAAAATGCGGAGCCGCCATGCAGCCCCGCATCGATATTTCTGCGCTTTGGCGCGTTTCAGACGATGGTCGTCTTCACGTCGATGTTGCCCCGGATCGACCAGGAATAGGGGCACACCACATGGGCCTTGCGGGCGATCTCGTCGGCCTTGGCCTTGTCCACGCCCGGCAGGTGCACGTCCATGGCAACCGCGATTTCGAAGCCGCCGCCATCATCGCGCGCGCCCAAGGTCACCTTGGCCACCACGGTCGACTCAGGCGCGATCTGCACCGGGGGCTGTTCCTTGCCGGCCACAAACTTGATGGCGCCCAGGTAGCAGTTGGAATAGCCGGCGGCGAAAAGCTGTTCCGGATTGTAGCCGTCGTCATTGCCGCCGAGTTCCTTCGGCGTGCCGATCTTCAGGTCGACGAGGCCGTCCTCGCTCTTGGCCGTGCCATTGCCGCGGCCGCCTGTGGCTGTCACCGTAGATGTGTAGAGAGCCTTCATGATGTTCCCTTCTGGTTGCTGTCGAGCGGGGTGGAATGTGGGGCCTTGCCCGCCCCGAGGCAAGTCACTTGCGCGTGCCGCTGCGGCTGGCGAGCAGCACGCCGGCTGCGGCCAGCGCGAAGCCGGCCCAGCCGAGGGGCGGCATTGCCTCTCCCAGCAACGGCCATGCCATCAGCGCCGAGATCGGCGGCACGAGGTAGAAGAGGGATGAGACGCGGCTCACCTCGCCCGCCCGGATCATGGCCAGCAGCAGCGACATGGCGATGATCGAGTTGCCGATCACGAGGTAGGCCAGTGCGGCGGCGAAGGGCAGGTTCCACTCGAAGGAGAAGCTCTCGAAGGCCAGCGCGAAGGGCAGTGTGCCCGCGAGGCCCGCCACATACTGCACCGCGTTCGACGTCACCGGATGGTGGCCCTTGCCGAAGCGCTTCTCCCAAAGCGTTCCCGCCGTGATAGCGAAGAGCGCGCCCACCGCCGCGAGCACGCCCATCGGGTGCTCCAGTTCGACGTTGGAGCGCGAGGCGATCACCGTCGCGGCACCCGCCAGCCCCAGCGCCAGCCCCGCCCAGCGCAGCAGGCCCACCCTCTCGCCCGCGAAGCGGGGTGCGATAAGGCCCACCAGGATCGGCTGCAGGCAGACGATGATGGCCAGCCCGCCCGCCGAGATGCCCGCCTTGAAGCCGATGTAGGAGAGGCCGAAGTAGACGGTCTGGATCAGGAAGCCCACGACGGCGAGATGCCCCCACTGCGCCGGGGTCTGGGGCAGAGGCGGGCGCATGACGGCGAAGAGCGGCAGGATGATCGCCAGCACCAGCGCATAGCGCAGGCTCAGGAAGCTCAGGGGCTCCGCATGGCTGATCCCCAGCTTCGCGACGGAGAACCCGCCCGACCAGAGGAGAAGGAAGATCACGGGAGCGGCGGCGAGCCAGAGCGGTTTCTTGATGGTCATGGGGAGGGGACCATAGGGTGAGGTTCCGGCGCGCGCCATGGTTGGATGGACAGCGCCCTCATGCGGGACCGGAATGGGCAAGGGGCGGGCCCCGGTCAGGTCTCGCGCAGCACGCTCATCATCCGCGCCAGATACCTGATGCTGGCGTGGGTGAGCGGCTCGAGTTCGCGTTTCGCCTTGTCCGTGGCAACGATGAAGCCGTCTCCCTTGCGCGTGACCCATCCCTTTTCGGCGAGCTGAGCCACCTTCCGCCGCACCGTCTCGCGCGGGATGCCGCTGAATTCGGCGATCGAGCGGATGTTGATGTCCTCCGGGGGGCTCGTCACCGTAGCCTTCTGGAAGCTTTCGAAATCGAGCGCGGGATTGGCGTGGCGCTGGGAGAAGGTCCGGTCGCCGATGACCGCGAGCACGAGGAACATGTCGAGGTCGCCATCGACTGCCGCGCGGCAATCGATCAGGAAGCGTGTCAGGCTGCCGACGTGGACCGGCCAGATCTTGCCGAAGCTGGCCTTCACTTCGTCTTCATTGTTCATCCCCTTGCCTCCCTCCGCCTGACGCGCCGATATAGGGAGACCCCGCAAGCCTTACAACCTTGGGGCCACCTGTGGTCCTGTCTGGTCATTCTCCTTTCGTTCTCTGTGCTTGAACTCCGCAGGTGAATGGCGCACATGATCCCTGATGCGCGTGCCCCCCTCATTCCTCGAAGACATCCGCGGCCGGGTGACCATCTCCTCCGTCGTCGGCCGGAAAGTGGCCTGGGACCGCCGCAAGTCGAACCCCGGCAAGGGCGACTACTGGGCCTGCTGCCCCTTCCACGGAGAGAAGTCGCCCTCCTTCCACGTCGACGACCGGAAGGGCCGCTACCACTGCTTCGGCTGCAAGGCGTCCGGCGATGTCTTCACCTTCCTCGTCGAGAAGGAGGGCCTGAGCTTCCCGGAGGCCGTCGAGCGGCTCGCCGCGGAGGCCGGCCTTCCCATGCCCGCCATGTCGGAAGCTGACCAGAAGCGCGAGGAGCAGCGCGCAAGCCTTTATGACGTCATGGAAATGGCGGCGAAGTTCTTCGAGGCGGAGCTTCAGGCGGCGCGCGGGTCCCGTGCCCGCGGCTACCTGGCGGACCGCCAGCTCTCGCCCGCCGTCCAGAAGGAATTCCGCCTGGGGTTCGCGCCCGACGACCGGTCCGCGCTCCGCTCCCACCTCGCCGACAAGGGCATATCGGTGGAGCAGATGGCGGAGGCCGGCCTCGTGATCACGGGGGATGACATCCCCGTCGCCTATGACCGCTTCCGCGACCGCGTGATGTTCCCCATCCGCGACCCGCGCGGCCGTGTCATCGCGTTTGGCGGCCGGGCCCTGTCGAAGGACGTGCCCGCCAAATACCTGAACTCGCCGGAAACCCCGCTCTTCCACAAGGGCCACGTTCTCTACAACCTCGACAAGGCGCGCGGGCCCGCCCATGAAAAGGGCTCCATCATCGCGGTGGAGGGCTATGTCGACGTCATCGCCATGCACCGCGCCGGATTGCCGCAGGCGGTGGCGCCCCTCGGCACCGCCCTCACCGAGGACCAGCTCCGCATCCTCTGGAAACAGGCCGCCGAGCCCATCCTCTGCTTCGACGGTGACGCGGCGGGCCTCAAGGCCGCCTACCGGGCGCTGGACCTCGCACTCCCCTTGCTCGAACCCGGCCACTCCCTCCGCTTCGCCCTTCTGCCGGAAGGACAGGACCCGGACGACCTCCTGAAGGCCCAGGGGCCGGATGCCGTCCGCGCCGCGGTGGAGGCCGCCCAGCCCCTGTCCGAGATGCTGTGGCAGCGCGCCCTCTCCCAGAACGACCGCTCCACGCCGGAGCGCCGCGCCCAGTTCGAGCGGGATTTACGCAATCTTATCAGCGTGATAGCTGATGAAGGTGTGAAAAGGCATTACCTCGCCGAATTCGCTGATCGCATCCGCGGCCTGTTCCAGCCCTCGGGCGGCGGCCGGGGGCAGGGCGGACGGCGGCAGACCTTCGCCGCTGGCGGGGCCAAGCGCCCCTTCAAGCCCAACATGCGCCCCTGGGACATCCAGCAACCCCCCACGGCGCAGCTGAAGCGGCTGGCCAACCAGCCCAACTTCCACTCGGGGGCGGAGCGCCGGGAACGGCTGATCGTCCTCACCCTGATCAACCATCCGGAGCTCATGCACGAGTTCCTGGACGAGTTCGCCAGCCTTGAAATGACGGTGCCGGAGCTTGACACTCTCCGTACACAAATCATAGATAGCGCGGCTCTCGGGTCCGGCCTTGACGGAACGGACCTTCGGGCCCACTTGATGAACATGGGTTCAGGGTCCTTGCTGGACCGGCTGGAAACCCAGGCGAAACGGCTGAACGAATGGTTCCTTGGGAGCGGGGCTGCACAAGATGACGCCCGCACAGGCCTCCGTCAGATGATCGCCCTGCACCGGAAAACTGTCACCCTCGAGCGGGAGCTCCGGGCGGCCGAAGCCGCCTTCGCTGCCGATCCGACGGAGGAGAAGCTGAACGCGCTTAAGGCGGTGCGCGAGCAATTGTCGTCCCACGCGGGGTCTGAAGCCCAGATCGAAGGCTTCGGCGCCGCTTCGGGACGTTCGGTTGACGCGATCCCCTGAGGCGCCCTGAAACCGGGTTTGGGCTCAATCCATGGGTTAATCTGCGCTTAACGCGCGGTTCCTAGTTTTGACCCCGAATCACAACGCTGCTATGGCGGGTTCCCCCGCCTCGACATCTAAGGACTTTTGCATGGCCCGAGCCCAAGTGCGCGCACCCGCCCCCGACGAGCAGGAAGCCCAGACCTCGGGCGACGACACGGAAGCCCCGGAGGCTGCGGGCGGGGACGGGTCTGACTCACCCATCCTCGATCTCTCGGACGCCGCCGTCAAGAAGATGATCCGCCTCGCCAAGGCGCGGGGCTATGTGACGCTGGATGAGCTCAACGCCGTTCTTCCGTCGGAGGAGACGAGCCCCGAGCAGATCGAAGACATCATGGCGATGCTCAACGAGATGGGCATCAACGTCGTCGAGTCCGAGGAGGAGTCTGAGAACCTCGCCGCCAAGGTCGAGGCGGAGGCCGAGGGCGAATCCACCGAAACCGCCCTGATCAAGGTCGAGGCCGCCAAGACCCCGGCGGACCGCACGGACGATCCGGTCCGCATGTACCTGCGCGAAATGGGCCAGGTGGAACTCCTCTCGCGCGAGGGCGAAATCGCCATCGCCAAGCGCATCGAGGCCGGCCGCGAGGCGATGATCGCGGGGCTTTGCGAAAGCCCGCTCACCTTCCAGGCCATCATCATCTGGCGCGATGAGCTGAACGAGGGGAAGATCCTCCTCCGAGACATCATCGACCTCGAAGCCACCTATGCCGGCCCCGACGCCAAGAAGCAGGGCCCGGTGCAGACGCCAGCACCCTACGTCCCCCCGAAGGAAGAGGTGAAGAAGAAGGCCGAGGCCAAGCGGGCCGAGGCCAAGCGCGCCGCCTCCATCCGCAAGCCCTCGGGCGACGACGAATTCGGCGACGTGCTGTCGCCGGAGGATTTCGACAAGCCCCAGGTTGAAGAGGATGACGACGAGGAGGGTGATGACCTCGGTGTGTCGCTCTCCGCCATGGAGGCGGAGCTGAAGCCGAAGGTCCTCGAGATCTTCGACAACATCGCCAAGAACTACAAGAGCCTCCGCAAGCTGCAGGACCAGGAAGTGGCCGAGGGCACCGAGCTCTCCCCCTCCCAGGAGCGCCGCTACAAGAAGCTGCGCGAGGAGATCGTGGCGGAGGTGAAGTCGCTCTCCCTCAACAACGCCCGCATCGAGGCGCTGGTGGAGCAGCTCTACGACATCAACAAGCGCCTCAACGCGCTCGAAGGCCGCCTCATGCGGCTGGCCGAAACCTACAAGGTGCCGCGCCCCGAGTTCCTCAAGGAATACCAGAGCCACGAGCTCGACCCCGACTGGCTGAAGCGCGTCGGCCGCCTGACCAAGTTCGGCTGGAAGAAGTTCGTTAATGACGAGAAGGACTCGATCAAGGTCATCCGAGACGAGATCTTCGAGCTCGCCACCGCCACGGGCCTCCAGATTCCCGAATACCGCCGCATCGTCGCCATGGTCCAGAAGGGCGAGCGCGAGGCGCGCATCGCCAAGAAGGAGATGGTGGAAGCCAACCTCCGCCTGGTCATCTCCATCGCCAAGAAATACACCAACCGCGGCCTGCAGTTCCTGGACCTCATCCAGGAAGGCAACATCGGCCTGATGAAGGCGGTGGACAAGTTCGAATACCGCCGCGGCTACAAGTTCTCGACCTATGCCACGTGGTGGATCCGGCAGGCCATCACCCGCTCCATCGCCGACCAGGCCCGCACCATCCGCATCCCCGTGCACATGATCGAGACGATCAACAAGATCGTCCGCACCTCGCGCCAGATGATGCACGAGATCGGCCGCGAGCCCACCCCGGAGGAACTGGCCGACAAGCTCTCCATGCCGCTCGAGAAGGTCCGCAAGGTGATGAAGATCGCCAAGGAACCGATCTCGCTCGAAACCCCCGTGGGCGACGAGGAGGATTCACATCTCGGCGATTTCATCGAGGACAAGAACGCCATCCTCCCCATCGACGCCGCGATCCAGGCCAACCTGCGCGAAACCACGACCCGCGTGCTGGCGTCCCTCACCCCGCGCGAGGAACGCGTGCTCCGCATGCGCTTCGGCATCGGCATGAACACCGATCACACGCTGGAGGAAGTCGGCCAGCAGTTCTCGGTCACCCGCGAACGCATCCGCCAGATCGAAGCCAAGGCGCTGAGGAAGCTGAAGCACCCCAGCCGCAGCCGCAAGCTCCGGAGCTTCCTGGATAATTGATGGATCGTCACCCATGCGCCTCCAGTTGGTGCATGGGTATGTCTCTCACCCTCATCACACGCGGGCTCGATCCGCGTGTCGTTTTGTGAGCGTCGTCCTCTCCCAATTTCCGCCAGTCCGACGATGGCCACCATAGTCGCCGTCACCCCCGGCGCAGGCCCCTAAATGGCGCCGTCATCCCGGCGAAGGCCGGGATCCAGCTTTCTGTCCGCGTGGTAACCGCCCGCAGCTGGACCCCGGCCTTCGCCGGGGTGACGGACAGCGCGGTGGGGAAGAAAATTCTTGACATAAATTCCTATACTGTGCTACCCGTCCCATCACTCCCCCCATTCGGGGTCCTGCTCATGACGGTGAGCTTCGGACGGGGCGGAGGGCAGGCCTGCGGGTTTACGGTAACGTGCCGTGAACTCCCGGGGGCGGGCGGAAGGGCCCGGGGGCATTACGACCCCCGCGCCGAAAGGCAGTCGGTCATTCCAGGGGAATGGCTGCACAAGACCTCTCCGTTCTGCGAAGAAGACCTGCCGG
>VFQT010001375.1_pt1 | contig 29580 bp, 28 predicted proteins | sample 3512381 | NCBI WGS metagenome assembly VFQT01 (sample SAMN10412376, study PRJNA504923) | tailings metagenome | isolation source: Relicate 2 Philex TSF3 active mining site | place: Philippines: Tuba, Benguet | collected 2017-08-29
GATCAAGGCGCTGCGCGAGGAGGGCTACCGCGTGGTCCTCGTCAATTCCAACCCGGCGACGATCATGACCGACCCGGACATGGCCGACGCCACGTACATCGAGCCGATCACGCCCGAGATCGTCGCGCGCATCATCGAGAAGGAGCGGCCCGACGCCGTCCTGCCGACGATGGGCGGGCAGACCGCGCTCAACACCGCGCTCGCGTTGTTCAACGACGGCACGCTGGAGAAGTACGGCGTCAAGATGATCGGCGCCGACGCCGACGCGATCGACAAGGCCGAGGATCGCCAGCGCTTCCGCGAGGCGATGGACAAGATCGGTCTTGAATCCGCGCGGTCGGGCGTGGCGCACACCGTCGAGGAAGCCTTCGCGGTGCTGGAGCGCACCGGGCTGCCCTCGATCATTCGCCCCAGCTTCACGCTTGGCGGCACCGGCGGCGGCGTCGCCTATAACAAGGCCGAGTTCGAGCAGATCGTCCGCTCCGGCCTCGACGCCTCGCCCACCACCGAAGTGCTGATCGAGGAAAGCCTGCTCGGCTGGAAGGAATACGAGATGGAAGTCGTGCGCGACCGCGCCGACAACGCCATCATCATCTGCTCGATCGAAAACGTCGATCCGATGGGCGTCCACACCGGCGACTCGATCACCGTCGCCCCGGCGCTGACGCTGACCGACAAGGAATACCAGATCATGCGCTCGGCCAGCATCGCCGTGCTGCGCGAGATCGGGGTGGAGACGGGCGGGTCGAACGTCCAGTTCGCGGTCAACCCGGCGGACGGCCGCCTGATCGTGATCGAGATGAACCCGCGCGTTTCGCGCTCCTCGGCGCTGGCGTCGAAGGCCACCGGCTTTCCCATCGCGCGCGTCGCCGCCAAGCTCGCGGTCGGTTACACGCTCGACGAGCTGACCAACGAGATCACCGGCGCCACCCCGGCCAGCTTCGAGCCGAGCATCGACTACGTTGTCACCAAGATTCCGCGCTTCGCGTTCGAGAAGTTCAAGGGCTCCGAGCCGGTGCTGTCCACCGCGATGAAATCGGTGGGCGAGGTCATGGCGATCGGCCGCAACTTCAAGGAATCGATGCAGAAGGCCCTGCGCGGCCTTGAGACCGGGCTCGACGGCTTCAACCGCGTGGTCGCGCTGGAAGGCGCCGGGCGCGACGAGATCACCGCCGCGCTCGCCCGGCAGACGCCCGACCGCCTGCTGATCGCGGCGCAGGCGATGCGCGAGGGGTTCTCAGTAGAGGACATCCAGGCGATCACTCATTACGATCCGTGGTTCCTGCGCCACATTGCCGAGATCGTCGCCGAGGAAGCGAAGATCATGGAAGATGGCCTGCCGGTCGATGCGGCGGAGCTGCGCCGCCTGAAGGCGATGGGCTTTTCGGACAGGCGGCTGGCGACGCTGGCGGTGCGCTCGGTCCACGTGGCGGGCGGGCTTGCCGAAACCCAGGCGAAGCGTTCGGGCCTGCTGCACGACACGCTCAAGGCGATGGCGGGGGCCACCAGCGAGAAGGAAGTCTGCGAGCTGCGCAAGCGCCTGGGTGTGCACCCGGTGTTCAAGCGCATCGACAGTTGCGCGGCCGAGTTCGAGGCGGTGACGCCTTACATGTACTCGACCTATGAGGCGCCGCTGTTCGGCGAACCCGAATGCGAGGCACGCCCCTCCGACCGCCGCAAGATTGTGATCCTGGGCGGTGGCCCGAACCGCATCGGCCAGGGCATCGAGTTCGACTATTGCTGCGTCCACGCCTGTTTCGCGCTGGCGGAGGCGGGCTATGAGACGATCATGGTCAACTGCAACCCGGAGACGGTGAGCACCGACTACGATACGTCGGACCGCCTCTACTTCGAGCCGCTGACCGCCGAGGACGTGCTGGAGATCCTGCGCGTCGAGCAGCAGAACGGCGAGCTTGTCGGCGTGATCGTGCAGTTCGGCGGACAGACCCCGCTCAAGCTTGCGCAGGCGCTGGAGGATGCCGGCATCCCGATCCTCGGCACTTCGCCCGACGCGATCGACCTGGCCGAGGACCGCGAACGCTTCGCCGCGCTCGTCGAGAAGCTGGGGCTCAGGCAGCCAGCGAACGGCATCGCCCGCAGCCGCGACGAGGCGGTCGCGGTGGCCAGCCGCATCGGCTACCCGGTACTCATGCGCCCCAGCTATGTGCTGGGCGGACGCGCGATGGAGATCGTCGATAGCGAGGCCCAACTCGACGACTACATCGCCACCGCCGTGCAGGTCTCCGGCGACAGCCCGGTGCTGATCGACAAGTACCTGCGCGATGCGGTGGAATGCGACGTCGATGCGCTTTGCGACGGCGATCAGGTCGTGGTCGCCGGCGTGATGCAGCACATCGAGGAAGCCGGCATCCATTCGGGCGACAGCGCCTGCACCCTGCCGCCCTACAGCCTCGCGCCTGAAATCGTGACGGAAATGGAGCGGCAGGCGGAGGCGCTGGCGAAGGCGCTGGGCGTGCGCGGGCTGATGAACATCCAGTTCGCGGTGAAGGACGGCCCAGAGGGACAACAGGTCTATCTGATCGAGGTGAACCCGCGCGCCAGCCGGACCGTGCCCTTCGTCGCCAAGGCGATCGGCCAGCCCGTCGCGAAGATCGCGGCGCGGGTCATGGCTGGTGAGAAGCTCGATACGTTCCCGCCGTTCAAGCGCGAATTGCCCTACATGGCGGTGAAAGAGGCGGTGTTCCCGTTCGCGCGCTTCCCCGGCGTCGATCCGGTGCTCTCGCCTGAGATGAAGTCCACCGGCGAAGTCATGGGGATCGATCGCGATTTCGCCACGGCTTTTGCGAAGTCGCAGATCGGCGCGGGCACGCGCCTGCCGCAGGGCGGGACGGCGTTCGTGTCGGTGAAGGACAGCGACAAGCCGGTGATCCTGCCGGCGGTGCGCAAGCTGCTGGAGCTGGGCTTCAAGGTGATCGCCACCGGCGGCACCCAGCGCTATCTCGCGGATGCGGGCCTGCAGGTAGAGCGGGTGAACAAGGTGGCCGAAGGGCGGCCGCATATCGTCGACCGGATTACCGACGGCGATCTGGCGCTGATCTTCAACACCACCGAAGGCTGGCAGAGCCTGAAGGACTCGCAGTCGATCCGGGCATCGGCGCTCAATGCCAAAGTGCCGTATTTCACCACGGCCGCCGCTTCGTTGGCGACCACGGAGGCGATCGGCGCGCTGCGGGTAAGCCAGCTTGAAGTGCGTTCGTTGCAAGCCTATTATAGCTGAAACAAACCCAGCTTCCCCGAATTAAGAATAATTCGCTCGTCCCGGTTGGGACGGGACAGGGGCTTAGTCGCCGAGCAGGGGGCGACAGGAGGACGGAAAACGATGGCGAGTGTCGAGAAGCTGCCGATGCTGGCGGAAGGCTACGAAAAGCTGACGGCCGAGCTGAAGGCGCTGCGTGAGGAGCGGCCCAGGATCGTGGAGGCGATCGAGGAAGCGCGCGCCCATGGCGATCTCTCCGAGAATGCCGAATATCACGCCGCGAAGGAGCGTCAGGGGCAAGTGGAAGCGTCGATCGCCGACCTGGAAGACAAGGTCAGCCGCGCCAACATCATCGATCCGACCACGCTCTCGGGCGACCGCATCGTCTTCGGCGCCACGGTGTCGCTGCTCGACGATGACGAAAAGCCGGTGCGCTATCAGATCGTCGGGCCTTACGAAGCCGATGCCAGGGTGGGCCGCATCAGCTACAACTCACCGCTGGGGCGGGCACTGATCGGCCGCAAGGTGGAAGACGAGATCGAAGTGACGGTGCCTTCGGGCGACCGCTTTTACGTGGTCGAGAAGATCGAGTTCATCTGACTTGTCGCGAAGGCTCCGGTCCTGGGCTGACCCAGGACCGGTGAGCGCTTTATGACTTCGGTAGGTCGGGTTCGAGCAGCCGGTGCAGATGGACGATTACGTATCGCATCTCCGCGTCATCGACCGTCCGTTGCGCCGCGCTGCGCCACGCATCTTCGGCTGCGGCATAATCTGGATACACGCCGACCAGGTCGAGCTGATCGAGGTTGACGAATTCGAGGCCTTGCGGGTCGGCGACACGGCCACCCATCACGAGGTGTAGCTTCTGCATGTGATGACCTGTTCCTGGGAAGGGAAGAGGTCTCCGCCTTAGCGGCAGGACGGCTGCCGCCGCAAGGGTTCAGCCCCGGGCCTTTTGCACCAGATCAGCCGCCTTGCGGATAAACCGTTGGCCGGCATCAATGGCATTGGATGCCGCGTCTTCGGCGGGTGTCAGCAGGTCGCCCGTGCGATGCGCGATACGTTCACCCTGGCGCCGCAGTTCCGAGCCCGCCGCGCCGGCTTTCTCGTAGGCTTGACGGCCCAAGTCCTTGCCCGCCGCCCCAGCGGCTTCAGCCTTTTCGAGCGCCTCGCGGCCAAGCGCGGCCCCGGCAAGCGTAGCCATCTCCGCTACTGCGCCTGCGCCGCGCGCGATCTTGCCGAACGCGCCTTTGCGAACCAGCAAGCCCGCAACCAATCCAAGCGCCAATCCTCCGGCAACTGCGGCAACCGGATGGGCACGTGCGATCTCGGTGACGCTGCGGACGCGCTCGCGCGCGGCTTGCGGAAGGTGGACGACGTTGTCGCGCACGGAATTTCCAGCCGTCGCTGCTGTCGTCTTGCCTGCACCGTTATTGGTCGTCGTCATCGGCGCTCTCCTCATCGTTTCCGAACCGGCTCTTCGCCAGATTGATCAACGGGTTGCGTAGTAACCAAAGCACGACCGCGGCCGCGGTTCCGGCGATGATTCCCGGGTTCTCGTCGGCGACTTCAAGCGCATGGTCGAGAGTTTCGCGCGCGCTCTGGCCAACGCGATCGGCGATCCGGCCGCCGACTCCGCGTTCAGCGAGGTCGTCCTGGACCTGCGCCAGACGCACCTCGAAAGTTTCCCAGGCCGCAGCCCGTTCGATGCGGGCCAGTTCCAGCCTGCGAGCGGCGGCGCTCATCAGAGAGACCCCTCATCGGACAATGTGGCGGTCATCCGGCGCCAGCGGCTGGCTGCCGACCGCACGAACAAGAACGCCACCAGCAACAACGCCGCGACGACAACAGCCGTGGCGCCCCACGCGGTGATGGGGGGCGTCAGCGCGATGATTAGTCCGACAGTCAGACCCATCAGCGCAAGGACGGCGAGCAGCGCAGCCACCGCGCCGAACAGGGCGATCGACTTGATCGCATCCGCCGCGAAAAGACCCCGCGCTTTCTGGTAAGCGAATTCGGCGCTTAAAAGCTTGGGTGCGTCGCCAAGAAACTCTTTCAGATCTTCGGCAAGCGACCTTTCGCTCCCGTCCGCGAAGTCCTCTTCATCGAACGGGAGCGGCGTTTCGGCGGCTGAGTTCAAGGGCATCGTCGCGTGGCGTTCAGCGATCCGAGCTCTTGAAAGCTCGCGCCAGCATAAAGCCGGCCACGGCCGCCATTCCGATCGCGAGGCCCGGGCTCTTGCGGACGAACTCCTTGGCGTCCTCGGCCAACTCGTTCAGTTCCTTGGCTTCGAGCCTGGCAGCCGCATCCTGGATGGATTGACCTGCGGAGCGGGCATAGTCGCCGTATTTGGCCCCGACTTTTTCGTCCAGCAGCGAGGCGTTGTCCGTCACCAGCTTGCCGAGCCCTGCGATTGCTTCAGTGGCGCGGGCCTTCCCGTCCTGGGCAAGCCCGCTCGCGCGCTCGCGGGCCTGGCCGGTCCACTCGCCGCTCGTGCTTGTTACCTTTTCGCGATACTCGCCCGCGCGTTCCTGTGCGCCCTTGCCGAGCGCCTGCGCCCCGGCCTTCGCTTCCTCGATCGCCTTTGCGAAGTGACCCTTTGCGTCGGCCCTGCTCGATCCGCCGGTGGCGTTCTGCGTGTCGGAATTCGGGGTGACCAGGGTGTCTTCCATATAACGGTCCTTCCTTGCGCGAAGTGATTCTGTTGCCGCGTTGCCAGCCTAGCATAGCTGTCGCGATGATGCTGCAACGCTGCTTGCCAACGATGGTTCCCCCTCTTAGGACGCCGCCGAGCAAGGTAAAAGCCGCGCGAGCAGGCGCTTTTCAGAAGGACTTTGGGCATGACCGCGATCATCGACATCCACGGACGGGAAATCCTCGACAGCCGCGGCAATCCTACGGTCGAGGTCGATGTCCTGCTCGACGACGGCAGCTTTGGCCGCGCCGCGGTGCCTTCCGGCGCGTCGACCGGCGCGCACGAGGCGGTTGAACTGCGCGATGGCGACAAGTCGCGCTATCTGGGCAAGGGCGTGACCAAGGCGGTCGCGGCCGTGAATAGCGAGATCGCCGAGGCGCTGATCGGCGTGGATGCCGAAGACCAGCGCGACATCGATCTCGCCATGATCGCGCTCGACGGCACCGAAAACAAAGGCCGCCTGGGCGCCAACGCCATCCTCGGCACCAGCCTGGCGGTGGCCAAGGCAGCCGCGAACGCGCGCGGACTGCCGCTCTATTCCTATATCGGCGGAGTTTCGGCACACGTGCTGCCGGTGCCGATGATGAACATCATCAACGGCGGCGAGCATGCCGACAACCCCATCGACTTTCAGGAGTTCATGATCATGCCGGTTGGCGCGCCGACGCTGGCCGAAGCGGTCCGCTGGGGCGCCGAGATTTTCCACACGCTCAAGAAGGGCCTGCACGAAAAGGGCCTGGCGACGGCCGTGGGCGACGAGGGCGGCTTTGCGCCCAACATCGCCAGCACCCGCGCCGCGCTCGATTTCGTCGCGGTTTCGATCGAGCAGGCCGGCTTCAAGCTGGGGAGTGACATCCAATTGGCGCTCGACTGTGCGTCCACCGAATTTTTCCGGAACGGCAAGTATGAGATCACTGGCGAGAACCTGTCGCTGAGCCCGGTCCAGTTCGCCGACTACCTCGCCGACCTTTGCGCGGCCTATCCGATCGTCTCTATCGAGGACGGCATGAGCGAGGACGACTTTGAGGGCTGGAAAGCGCTTACCGACAAGATCGGAAACAAAGTGCAGCTCGTTGGCGACGACCTGTTCGTCACCAACCCCAAGCGGCTGACGATGGGCATCGGCAAGGGCCTGGCCAATTCGCTGCTGGTGAAGGTCAACCAGATCGGCTCGCTGACCGAAACGCTGGAGGCGGTCTCGATCGCCCAGCGCAATGGCTACACGGCAGTGATGTCGCACCGTTCCGGCGAAACCGAGGACGCGACGATTGCGGATCTGGCCGTCGCCACCAACTGCGGCCAGATCAAGACGGGTTCGCTGGCGCGGTCGGACCGGCTGGCCAAGTACAACCAGCTCATCCGCATTGAGGAAGAGCTTTGCGATGCCGCGGTCTATGCCGGAGCAGCGGCGTTCGGTCGCTTGGCAGTATAGTGCCGCCGCCGCCGCCGGGGATAGCTCCGGCGGCGAAGAGCGTCAGCCGAACTTTTCCTTGAGCGCCAGCAGCGCCAGCGCTGCCTTTGCCGCTTCGCCGCCTTTGTCCTTTTGCGCCGGATCGGCGCGGACGAGGGCTTGCGCTTCGTTCTCGACGGTCAGGATGCCGTTGCCGATGGCGACACCGTCCATCGTCAGCGCCATGATGCCGCGCGCGCTTTCGCCGGCTACGATTTCGAAGTGGTACGTCTCGCCCCGGATGACCACGCCGATCGCCACGTAGCCTTCGTAGTCGCCGCTCTCGTCGGCGAGTGCGATGGCGGCGGGGATTTCGAGAGCGCCCGGAACGGTTACGACTTCCGACTGATGTCCCGCCGCCTTGATCGCGGTCTTGGCGCCGGCGATCAGCATGTCGTTCAGGTGATCGTAGAAGCGTGCTTCGACGATGAGGATCTTGGCCACGGCGTGCTTTCCTAATCGATTGGGCGTTCGCCGACGATGGAGAGGCCATAGCCTTCCAGGGCGACCAGCGTATGACGCGAGTTGGTGAGGAGGATCATGTCGTGCACGCCCAGTTCGGCGAGGATCTGCGCGCCAACGCCGTAATCGCGCAGCTCTTCCTGTTCGTGATGCTGGCCGGCGCGCAGCTTTTCCCGGACCTCGATCATGTGCGACATACGGCCCTGGATCGGGCGATTGAGCAACACGATCACGCCAGCGCCTTCCTCGCCGATGATCTCCATCGAGCGGTGCAGCAGTTCGGCGCGGTCGTTCACTTCACCGAGAATGTCGGCGAAAATCGAAAGCGAGTGCATCCGCACCAGTGTCGGGCGGCTCGGATCGATCGGACCCTTGACCAGCGTAAGCGTCTCGTCACCGGTCGCCTTGTTGTAGTAGCTGCGCGCATACCACTGTCCGCCCCAGCGGCTGGTGAAACTGCTCTCCGCCTTCTTCTCGACCATGCGATCGTGCTTGCGGCGGTAGGCGATGAGATCGCGGATCGTGCCGATCTTGAGGTCGTGAAGGCGCGCGAACGCGATGCAGTCGTCAAGGCGGGCCATGTGGCCGTCGTCGCGCATGATCTCGCAGATCACGCCGGAGGGGTTAAGGCCCGCCAGCCGCGAGATATCGACCGCCGCCTCGGTATGACCGGCGCGGACCAGCACGCCGCCGGCGCGCGCGCGTAGCGGGAAGACGTGCCCCGGCGTGACGATATCGTCCTTGCCCTTGGAGCCATCGATGGCGACGCTGATGGTCCGCGCACGGTCGGCGGCTGAGATGCCCGTCGTCACGCCCTCGCGCGCTTCGATCGAGACAGTGAACGCGGTTTCATGGCGCGTGCCGTTGTTCTGGCTCATAAGGTCGATGCCGAGTTCGGCGCATCGTTCGCCGGTAAGCGTCAGGCAAATCAGCCCCCGGCCGTGCATGGCCATGAAGTTGATCGCGTGCGGCGTCGCCATCTGGGCGGGAATCACGAGATCGCCTTCGTTCTCGCGGTCCTCGTCATCGACGAGGATGAACATCCGGCCGTTGCGCGCCTCGTCGATGATTTCCTCGATCGGTACGAGCACCGGCCGGTCGTCGTTGGCAAACAGGAAGCGCTCCAGCTTGCCCAACGTCTCGGCGGTCGGATTCCATTCCGCTTCGGTGCAGTCGCGCAGCGTGTTGGCGTGAAGACCGGCGGCGCGGGCGAGGCCGGCGCGAGTCATTTCCCCTTGCGTCACCATGATACGGACGCGTTCGATCACATTCGTGGACATGGTGCGCGTGTTATACACACTGTAATGTGAGCGCAAGTATCGAAGATCACATCGTGGAACTCTCGCCTGTTTTGCAGCGAGTGTGATAGTGCGGTTCGGATGGTCAGAAATGCTCCAGCGCCGACTTCGCGAACGGCCGGGCGCCGCGCTCGTAATCCGTGACCCACCATCCCAGCCCGAATCCGCAACTCGCAGCGGCCGCGATCTCGTGCATCGACAGCCAGTTGACCGAAAGGCCCAATCGGCTGGTCGTGATCGGGCTCTGCGGCTCGCAGGGCAGCGGCAAGTCGACCCTCGCTGACTGGATCGCGCACCAATATCAGCAGCAGGGTGTGCCGGGTGCGGTGCTTTCACTCGACGATCTCTATCTGCCCCGAGACGCGCGCGAGGCGCTGGCGCGGGACGTGCACCCGCTGTTGCGAACGCGCGGTGTGCCGGGAACTCATGACGTTGCGTTGGGGCTGTCAACGCTGCACGCCCTGAAGCACGGCGAGCCGGCGCCGCTGCCCCGCTTCGACAAAGCACGGGACGACCGCAGGCCGATGCATGAGTGGCCTCGCGCGCCTGTGGGCTGCCGGCTGCTGATATTCGAAGGCTGGTGCGTCGGCGCGCGGCCGCAGGCGTATGAGCAACTTGCCGCGCCCTTGAACGAACTCGAGCGCACCGAAGACGCCACGGGCGACTGGCGGCGCTATGCGAATGATGCGCTGATCGGCCGATACCAGGATCTCTTTGCCAGCATTGACGCTCTGCTGCTGCTCGCGGCTCCGGACTTCGATGTCGTGCTGGAATGGCGGATGCAGCAGGAGGCGGAGCTGCGCGCGCGTGTTGGCGCGGACGCACCGGGCGTAATGGACGCCGCCGCGCTCGCGCGCTTCGTCAGCCACTACGAGCGGCTGACCCGGCATATCCTCCAAGAAATGCCGGGCCGGGCCGATCTGGTCGCGCGCCTCGACCGCCAGCGCGGGGTCACTACGATCGAGAGGCGCGGCGCTTAGGCTGCGTCGGGGATCATCACCTGCCGGATGGCCTTACCTTCGGCGAGGCTGTCGAGCAGGGAATTGATCTCGCTCATTGGGCTTACCGAGGTGAGCAGGCGTTCGACCGGCAGCCGGCCAGACCGCCACATTGCGATGTAGCGCGGGATGTCGTGGCCGGGGTTGGCCGAGCCCATGTAGGAGCCGATCAGCGTCTTGCCTTCGGCCACCAGCGCGACGGCCGGAATGTCGAAGACCTCGGCGGGATTGGGCAGGCCTACCGTGACGATGCGCCCACCGCGCCGGGCCGCTGCATAGGCCGCCTTCAGCACCGCCGCCTTGCCCACCGTCTCGACGACGACATCCGCGCCGCCTTCGGGGAAAGCGGACGCTATCGCGGCGCTGTCGTCAGGCGACATGGCAATGGCGCCCAGCTCTTCGGCAATGGCGCGTTTCTCCTCCGAAGGATCGATGGCCACAAGCACGCCCGCGCCAGATGCGCGGGCCGCCAGCAGCGCCGAGAGCCCGACCCCGCCCAATCCGTAGATCAGCACGTTCTCACCCGCGCGCACACGCGCCGAGTTGATGACCGCCCCGGCGCCGGTGAGCACCGCACAGCCGAATAGCGCCGCGATGTGCGCGGGAATATCCGCATCGACCTTTACCGCCGAGCGCCGGTCCACGACGACATGGGTGGAGAACGCCGAGACGCCCAGATGATGGTGCACGTCGTTGCCGCCGGCGTCATGCAGCCGCCGCCCGCCGTTCAGCAGCCGCCCTTCGCCGTTCGCCGCCGCGCCTTCGGAGCACATGAACGGCTCGCCCGCCTTGCATCGCGCGCATTCGCCGCAGGACGGCAGGAACGCGAGGATCACACGGTCGCCCACCGCGAAGCCGCGGTCGTCGGCGGAGCCAAGCGCCTCGACGATGCCCGTCGCTTCGTGGCCCAGCGCCATCGGCATAGGCCGGGGCCGGTCGCCGTTCACCACCGACAGGTCGGAGTGGCACAGCCCTGCGGCGTCGATCCGCACCAGCAACTCACCCGCGCGCGGCGGGTCGAGCGTCAGCGAACTGAGCTGGAGCGGCGGGTTGGCGGCGTAGGGCCGGGGATTCTCACCCGACCGGCCGAGAACGGCGGCGGTGATCTGCATTACTTCGCCCACTTCTTTTCGAAGTCCCAGACTTCCTGGAAACCGATCAGGCCGCAGAATTCCTTGAAGTTAAACATGGGCATTTCGGCGGGTTCGCCGTCGCCGTCCTTCAGAAGCCGGGTGAAGGCCTGCTCCACCGCGGCCGCCGAGATCAGGCTGGCGAGGGCAGGATAGATCGCGAAAGCATAGCCGATGTCGCTCAACACCTCGGTCGAGAGAATGGGCGTCGAGCCGCCGTTGGCCATGTTGGCCATCACCGGCTTGTCGAACGCGGCGCAGACTTGGCGCATCTCTTCCTCGCTTTCCATCGCTTCGGGGAAGAGGATGTCGGCACCGGCCTTGGAATAGGCTTCCATGCGGCGCATCACCGCGTCCATGCCTTCGGCCTGGCGGCAGTCGGTGCGGGCGATGATCAGCATGTTTTGGCGCGCTTCGGCGGCGACCTTGATCTTCTCGACCATGTCCTCGACCGGGATCACCCGGCGGCCGGGCGTGTGGCCGCACTTCTTGGGGAATTCCTGGTCCTCGATCTGGATCGCGGAGATGCCTGCCGCCTCGTAGCCTTTCACGGTATGGTGGACGTTGAGCAGGCCGCCGAAGCCGGTATCGGCATCGGCGATGAGCGCGGCCTTGCTGGTGCGCTTGATCGTGGCATGGCGGTCCAGCAATTGCGTATAAGTCACGAGGCCCGCGTCGGGCATGCCGTAGGCCGAGGCGGTGAGCCAATAGCCGCTGCCATAGACCACATCGAAGCCCACCTTGTCGGCGATCACGGCGGTGATCATGTCCTGCACGCCGGGCGCCACGAAGAATTCCTTCTTCGCCAGTTTGTCGCGGAGGCGGGTGTCGGCCATGTCGTTCAATTCCTTGTGGTCCAGAGCCACGGAGCCGAGCGCTGCTGCGCGGCCTCGTAGGCGGTGATGTCTGCCCCGTGCAGGGCGAGGATGCGGGTGGTGTCGTTCCAGCCGTTGAGCAGCGCCTCGCGGCGATCTTCGGCGATGTCGAAGGCGATGGGAGCGATCCCGTCCGCCTCGATCAGCTTGCGCTCCAGATCGACGCGGATCGTACCGCCGGCTTCGGCGTGGGCGCGAAGGCTCTCGACCTGAGGCGCGTCAAGCCGGATCGGCAGCATGCCGTTGCGGAAGCAGTTCGAGTAGAAAATCTCGCCGAAGCTCTCGGCGATGATCACGCGGATGCCGAGGCCATCGATCGCCCAGGGTGCCTGCTCGCGGCTGGAGCCGCAGCCGAAGTTGGGCCCGGCGATCAAAATCGGGCGGCCGTTGTCGTCGCCGATCGGAAAGCCGGGCTGTTCGCGCCGATCCGCGAAAGCGTAACGGCCTAGGCCCTTCTTCTCGGTGATGAGCAGAAAGCGCGCGGGATAGATGATGTCGGTATCGACATCGGCGTCGGGCAGCGAAATCGCCTGGCCTTCGACCACCTCGAGCGCTCTCATGCCGCGAACTCCCGCACGTCGACGATCTTGCCCGCGATGGCGGCGGCAGCAGCCATCGGCGGGCTCATCAGGTGGGTGCGCGCGCCGGGTCCCTGCCGGCCCTCGAAGTTGCGATTCGAAGTGGAGGCACAGCGGGCGCCGGCGGGCAGGCGGTCGGTGTTCATTGCAACGCAGAGCGAGCAACCCGGCTCGCGCCATTCGAACCCGGCGTCGAGGAACTGCCAGTGCAGGCCCTCCGCTTCGGCCTGGGCCTTCACCCGCATCGATCCGGGCACGACGAGCGCGCGCACTCCCGGCGCGACATGGCGGCCCCGGATCACGGCTGCGGCGGCGCGCAAATCTTCGATGCGGCCATTGGTGCAACTGCCGATGAAGGCGTGATCGATAGGCAGCCCTTCGATCGTCTCCCCACCGTGCAAGCCCATATAGTCGAGCGGACGCGCGAGGCGCTCGTCACCCGGAATGGCGCGATCGATCGGCACGACCTGATCGGGGCTGGTCCCGAAGGTGACGTGCGGCGCGATTGCCTCGGCGGCGATCGATACTTCACGGTCGAAAACCGCGTCGGGGTCGCTGGAAAGCGTGCGCCAATAGGCCAGGGCCGCGTCCCAGTCCTGATCGTGCGGAGCGCGGGGGCGACCTTCGACATAGGCGAAGGTAGTCTCGTCCGGTGCCACCAGCGCGGTGCGTGAACCGGCTTCGATGGCCATGTTGCACAACGTCATCCGGCCTTCCATCGACAGCGCTTGCACCGCCTCGCCGGTGAACTCGACTGCATAGCCAGTTCCGCCAGCCGCGCCGACAGTGCCGATGAAGGCGAGCGCCATGTCCTTGGCCGTCACGCCCGCCGGAAGCTTGCCGGTGAACAGGACGCGCATCGTCTTGGCCTTGGCCTGCCACAGCGCCTGCGTAGCCATCACGGTGCCGCATTCCGAAGCGCCGATGCCGAACGCGAGCGCGCCGAAGGCGCCGTGCGTGGAAGTGTGGCTGTCTCCGCAGACCAGCGTCATGCCCGGCAGGGTGAAGCCCTGCTCAGGCCCGATGACATGGACGATGCCCTGATCCTTGCCGGTGAGCTTCAGGTACTCGATGCCGAACTCGGCGCAGTTGCGTTCGAGTAGTGCGACCTGGGCGGCGGCCTGGGGATCGCCGATCGGCTTGCTGCGGTCGTCGGTCGGCACGGAATGGTCCGCGACGGCAAGCTGCGTTTCAGGGCGCCGCACTTGCAGTCCGTCCTCGCGTAGTCCCTCGAACGACTGCGGGGTGCTGACTTCGTGCAGCAGATGCCGGTCGATATAGAGCAGGGTCTTGCCGCTGCCGTCCTCGGCAATGGCGTGCGCGTCCCACAGCTTATCGTACAAAGTCTTGGACATAGCTTCCAGATTTCAGTCGAGTTGCGCGCTGGCGGATGCGGCGATCTCCGCTCCGGTCGCGAAGGCATGGCCGGGCTGCTTGGCCAGCCAGAGCAGCAGTTCGTCGAACTCGGCCATGCGATAGGGCAGGCCGGTGATGTACGGCGTGACGTTGAGCGGCAGCATGCGCCCACCGCCAAAACGCTGCGCCTCCCGCGAGAGCCAGTCGAACGCGTCGCGGACCTGCTGGCAATAGCTGGCCATCGACTGCTGCTGGACGTTGAGGATCTGCCGGTCCGACAGCTCGTGGTTGAGCGGGAGATTGAGGATCGGACCCTTGGGCGTCGCCATCCGGTAAGGCAGCTCGTCGTTCACCCAGTCGCACATGTAGGCAAGGCCTGCTTCCGCCAGCAGCGCGGGCGTGTCGAACGATTGCGAGCGCGCGATCGAGAGCCAGCCCGAGGGCCGGCTGCCGGCAACCTTCTCGATACCATCCAAGCTGGCTGCGATCATCGACCGCTCTTCCGCTTCCGGCACCCCGGTCGCGATTGTCGCGTTCATGTCGGTGGCATGCGCGATGATCTCGTGCCCGGCCGAGACGATGTCGCGGATCAGCATAGGATAGCGCTCGGCTATCGCCGAATTGGCCGCGACGGAGGCCTTGGCGCCAGCCTTCGCCAGCCCATCGAGCAGCCGGTAGATGCCGACGCGGTTGCCGTAATCGCGCGAGGTGTAGTGGCGGTAATCGGGATAGGCCGTCTGCATGTGTCCGGGCGCACGGAACGGCTTGTCGTTCGGCAGGATCGGAAACCACTCCAGATCGATCACGATCCAGGTCAGCACTTTCGCGCCGTTCGGCCAGGCGAGCGGCTTGCGCTCGAACAGGTTCGACCAAGGATAAAGATCGTGATCCATACCTTTGCGGCGCTTGGAATATTCCAGATAGCTGGGGTCGAGCGTCATGCCGCGCCTCCCGCGAGATCGGGGTAGTTGGCCAGGAAGTGATCGGCAATGTCGCCGCTGCGGGTGATCCACGCGCGTCCGTCGGCGGCGATATGGCGCAGCACTTCCTCGAACGGGCCGATGCGGTGCGGCTGGCCGATCAGGTAGGAGTGCAGCGGAATGCACATGACCGTCCCCGATGCCGCACCCTCTTCCGCCAGCCTGTCGTATTGGCGGATGAGCGTCTGCGCATATTCGCGCGGGCTCATGTTGTAGATGAAGAAGCCGTAGTGGTCGTTCACCTCCAGGCTGTAGGGCATGGAGATGAGGCGTCCGGTGCTGGTCGCGACCGGCATCGGCTGATCGTCGTGGTAGAGATCGCAGGTGTAGCTCATGCCGTATTCGGCGATGAGGTCCAGCGTGCGCGGCGTGTGGGTGAGGGCAGGGGCGAGCCAGCCCCTGATCGTCTGGCCGGTGGCATCGCGGACCGTCTTGATCGAGTCCTCGATGATCGCGCGTTCCTGCGCTTCATCCATCCCGTAGCTGTAGCGGGTGTTGTAAATCCCGTGGCTGAAGAACTCCCAGCCTAGATCGTTCGCGTTCTCCACCACTTCGGGCACGTGCTGGCACAGTGCCACCGACAACGAGACCGAGCCTTTGAAGCCGTGCTTCTCCATGACTTCGGCCATGCGCCAGTGGCCGACGCGATTGGCATAGTCGCGATGACTGTAGCCGACGACGTCGGGATGCGGCTTGGGCCAGCTCTTGCGGTGCGGATTGGCCGGCGGGTCGAGCTCGTAAAACTCGAGGTTGGGGGAGACCCAGACCGCCACGCTCTTGCCGTCCGGCCATTCGATTTTCGGCCGGCCGCGATAGGGCTTGTAGTCGTAGAGCCCGGGATCGCCTTCGCCCTCTCGCATTCCAGCCCGCATCAGCGCGCCTCCAGCCAGTCGATCACCGCCTGCACCGGCTCCACATCGGCATATTTCAACTGGAGGTCGGTAAGGTTGGCGAAGTGATAGCTCTCGTGCTTGTCGGCGCAGGTCTCGATGGGCACGATCGTGCGATAGCCCCGGCTCAGCGAGTCCACCGCGGTCGCGCGAACGCAGCCCGAGGTGCTGCCGCCCGTGACCACGACCGTATCGACCTGATGCCAGACGAGCAGGCTTTGCAGTGGCGTCTCGAAAAAGGCCGAGGGCATCCGCTTGTCATAGACGATGTCGCGCGGGTCGATCCGGCAGCGTTCGTCGAACTGGTGGCGGCGGCTGCCGTATTTGATGTTCTGGAGCGAATCCGGCGTGTTGGTTCGCGTTCCCCAGACGCCCGCGTCGGAGCCGTCCTCGACGTAGGCGACGTGCGTCCAGATCACCGGCATGCCCCTGTCGCGCGCGAGGTCCGAGATCGTGTTGACATACTCGATCTGGCGAGGATCGGTTTCGTAGGCGGTCTTGAACTCGTCGATGCGGGTATAGGCGTTCTGGAAATCCACGTTCACGATGGCGAGCTTGTTGCCGAAGCCGAACTTCGCCCGCGACGGATTGGCCATCACTTCTTCGAACAGCTGCCGCGCGGTCTTGTCCTCGCGAACCATTCGAGTGCCGACGATCGGCCGGTCGGACGTCATGCCAATGCTCCTTCGCTGACCCGCCCGGGCGTCGCGGGCGTGAAGCCCTTGGGCAACCCGGCAAGCGGGGTAAATCCATAAAGCGGCTCATCGGCCAGCGCGCCGGCGACGAGTTCCCGCACTGCGAACAGGCGATCGAGATCGATGCCGGTGCGCACGCCCATGGCCTCGAACATGAACACCAGGTCTTCGGTCACGATGTTGCCGCTCGCACCCGGCGCGAAAGGGCAGCCGCCCAGGCCGCCCAGCGAGCTGTCGAACGTCGTCAACCCGGCGTCGTAGGCGGCGAGCACGTTGGCAAGGCCGAGCCCGCGCGTATTGTGGACGTGAATACCCGTGAGCGCCTCCTTGCCGACCGCGCTCCAGATCGCTGTGATCATCGATTTGACCGACGCGGGATCGGCATAGCCGGTGGTGTCCGCCAGTCCCACTTCGTCGCAGCCGGCCGCCATCAGGGCTTCGGCGAGTTCCACGACTTTTGCCTGCGGCACCTCGCCCTCGATCGTGCAGCCAAACGCGGTGGAGAGGCTGCCTTCGAAATGCGGCCGCTTGTCCTGCGGAAGCTCACGGATCATGCCGGCAATCTGGCGAGCTTCGTCGAGCACCTGAGCATGGGTCCGGCGCAAATTCGCAAGCGAGTGCGACTCGCTGCACGATAGCGGCAGGGTGATCTTGTGCGCTCCTGAAGCAAGCGCATTGGCCGCACCGCGAGCATTCGGCACAAGCGCCGCGACGGTCAGCCCGGTGATGCCGGTGGCGTATTCCACGACCTCCGCGGTATCGGCGAGCTGTGGCAATAGCTTGGCCGGAACGAAACTTCCGACCTCGATCTCGGTGATTCCGGCTTCTACCGCCGCTTCGATCCAGGCTTTCTTGGCATCGGTCGGCATCGTCTGGGTGATGCTTTGCAATCCGTCGCGAGGGCCGACTTCACTGATCAGAACGTCCACGATCCACATCCTGCCTTGATCTCATTTGTATTGTCTATATATCAATTAAGCGCGGGATGTCGAGAGAAGGGGAGCAGGCTTTTGACGCAGCATACGGGAAATCTTCCACTCGCCGGTGTGAGAGTGGTGGAGTTCAGCCATATGGTGATGGGGCCGTCCACCGGCGCGATTCTGGCTGATCTCGGTGCCGATGTCGTCAAGGTTGAGCCCATCGGCGGCGATCAAACGCGTCGGCTGCTCGGGTCCGGCTCCGGCTATTTCCCGATGTTCAACCGCAACAAGCGCAGCATCTGCATCGATCTCAAGAGCGAAGCGGGTCTTGCCGCCGCCAAGCGTCTGGTGAACCGCGCCGACGTGCTGATCGAAAACTTCCGCCCCGGCGCCCTGGACAAGCTCGGCCTCGGCGCGGACGCCTTCAAGCAGAGCAATCCCGGCCTCATCTACTACAGCGCCAAAGGCTTTCTCTCCGGTCCTTACGAGCACCGCGCGGCATTGGACGAGGTCGCGCAGATGATGGGCGGCCTTGCCTATATGACCGGCCCTTCGGGGCGTCCGTTACGAGCGGGAGCATCGGTGATCGATATCGCCGGCGGCATGTTCGGCGTGATCGGCATCCTCGCAACGCTGTTGCAGCGGGGCAGTACCGGCGAAGGCGCGGTTGTCCGCTCATCGTTGTATGAAACCACCGCTTTCATCGTCGGCCAGCACATGGCGCAGATGGCGGTGACCGGCAGCGCCGCCCGGCCGATGCCAGAGCGGATTTCCGCATGGGCCATCTACGATGTGTTCGAAACAGCGAACGAGGGCGAACTGCTGTTCCTCGGCGTGGTGAGCGACGGCCAGTGGCAGAGCTTCACCCAGGCGTTTGACCTCGGCCCGATCGGCAGCGACCCGGCATATGCGAAGAACAACGACCGCGTGCTGGCACGCGACCAGATCTTGCCGGTGGTGCGCGAATTGCTGGGCAAGCACACCCGCGCGGAGCTGCTGGAGCGGCTGGAGAAGGCGGGTGTCGCTTTCGCCCCGATTGCCCGGCCGGAAGATCTGTTCGACGATGCGCACCTGAATGCCAACGGCGCGCTCGTCGATCTGACGCTCAACGATGGTCGCAAGGTAAAGCTGCCGACCACGCCGGTGGAGATCGGCGGCGCCTTGCCGGAAATTCGCCATGACCTGCCCATCGCGGGGGCCGATAGCGAGGCGGTACTGAAGGACTTCGGCTTCGACGCGGAGGAGATTGCCTCGCTGGTCGCGTCGAACGCCGTCGCGGCAGCCTGAAGTGACCGGAATCGTGCCTCGCACGCTCGCCGCCCAGGTATGGGACGCGCATGTCGTTGTACCGCTGGGCGAAAGCAACGACCTGCTGGCGATAGACCGACTGCTGCTGCATGAGCGCACCGGCGGCGTTGCCCTCAAGAGCCTCGACGAGGCCGGGCGCCAGGTGCTTGCACCCGGCCAGGTCTTCGCGACGATGGACCACATCATCGATACTTTTCCCGGCCGCACCGACAAGACGCTGATGCCCACAGGCACCGCTTTCATCACCACCACCCGCGAGGGCGCGCGCAAGCACGGGATCACGCTGTTCGACATCGACGATCCGCGCCAGGGCATCGTCCATATCATCTCGCCCGAGCAGGCCATCGTCCTTCCCGGCGTGACGCTCGTTTGCCCCGACAGCCACACCTGCACGCAAGGCGCTTTCGGCGCGCTGGCGTGGGGCATCGGCTCGACCGAGGCGGAACACGCGCTTGCCACCATGACGTTGCGTGTCGCGCGGCCTCGGGACATGCGGATCACCGTCGATGGTACACTCCCGCGCGGCGTCACCGCCAAGGATCTGGCGCTGCATATTATCGCCCGGCTCGGATCGGGTGGCGGCAAAGGGTACGTGATCGAGTTTGCGGGTTCTGCGATCCGCGCGCTCGACATGGAAGCGCGCATGACGCTGTGCAACATGGCGACCGAACTCGCTGCCTTTGGCGCGATTATCGCCCCCGACCAGACGACCTTCGCGTATCTGGAAGGCAGAGCTTACGCTCCGCAAGGCGAGCAGTGGCAGGCTGCGCTCGCGGCATGGCGCGAGCTCGGTACGGAGGAGGGGGCGGCCTTTGCGCTGGAGCACCGCTTCGACGCCACCGAAGTCGCGCCGATGATCACCTGGGGCACGAGCCCGCAGCATGCCATGCCGCTGGACGGGAACGTGCCTACAGCCGATGCCATCGAAGGCTCGGTGAGCCCGGCCGACCATCAGCGCGCGCTCGCCTATATGGCGGTGGCGCCGGGTAGCCCGGTTCTGGGACTGCCGATCGACGCCGCCTTCATCGGTTCGTGCACCAACAGCCGCATGTCTGACTTGCGCCGCGCCGCCGCCATCCTCAAAGGTCACCATGTCGCTGCCGGAGTGAACGCGATCTGCGTGCCAGGCTCGACGGCCGTGAAGAAAGCGGCGGAAGCGGAAGGGCTTGATCGGGTATTCCTCGATGCGGGCTTCCAATGGCGCGAGGCAGGCTGCTCGATGTGCTTCTTCGCGGGCGGGGAAAGCTTCGGCCCGCAGCAGCGCGTGGTCAGCTCGACCAATCGCAACTTCGAGAGCCGGCAGGGCCCGGGAACGCGCACCCATCTGGCATCGCCCGAAACCGTCGCTGCGTCCGCGATCGCCGGACACATCGCCGATCCGCGCGCCTTGGAGCAAGGGAAGTGACTCCGCTCGTTACCCTAACCGCAACGGCCGTTCCGTTGCTGCGCGACAACGTGGATACCGACGCGATCATCCCCTCGCGCGAAATGAAAGCGGTTTCCAAACAAGGCCTGGCCGATGGGCTCTTCGCGGGCTGGCGCTATACCGAGATTGGAGGCCGCGATCCCGATCCCGGTTTCGCGCTCAACCAGCCGCGATTCGCCGGCGCGCAGATCCTGATCTCGGGCGAGAACTTCGGCTGCGGGTCCAGCCGTGAACACGCGGTCTGGGCGCTTGCTGAATACGGGTTTCGGGTAGTTATCGCCCCTTCGTTCAGCCCGATCTTCCAGGGCAACTGCATCCGCAACGGCATCGCGCCGGTGGTCTTGCCGGGCGAGGCGGTGTCCTCGCTCGCGGACGTCGCGGAAGCGGGGCAGCCGGTGACCGTGGATCTTGCGGCAATGACGGTCAGCGGCGGCGGTGAGAGTTGGGCCTTCACGCTCCCTGACGAGGCCCGCACGATGCTGATGGAAGGGCTCGATGCAATCGAACTCACGTTGAAGCAGCGGTCGCGGATCGAGGCGTTCCGGGAGGCTGACAGGGCACGGCGCCCTTGGGTCTATTTCGAGCGATAAATCGCTTGTAATTGTATTAATAGTATATCAAAAATCATACCACCGAGTGAAGGTGGACGAAGCCGGAGGGAACCGAGCGTGACGCTTCTGAAATGCGCGACTCACGTGGTGGCCGATATCGAAGCCGCCATCGATCGCTACAGCCGCTGGCTGGACTACACGGTGGTCGAGGATGGCGAAGTGCCTGCCGATCTTGCGCAAGCATGGGGAGCGCCCGCCAGCGCCGGCCGCCCCTATGTGGTGATGCAACCTGCGTCGGGCAGCGAAGTGTTCCTGCGCTTCATTCAGGGCGACGAGGTTCCGGATTACCTGCCGATCCGCACTTACGGCTGGGCGGCCATTGAAATCTGCGTCCAGGACGTCGAGCAAGTAAACGATCGCATGCTGCGCTCGGAGGTGTTCGACGTGATCGGCCCGCCGAAGCCGCTCGACGGCTTCCCGACGGTGAAGCCGATGCAAGTGCGCGGGCCGGACAAGGAAACCGTATATCTCACCGAAATCCGCGTCGATGGTCCCGCCCACGGGCTGCCTTCGCCCAAATCGCTGATCGACCGTCCGTTTATCATGGTGCTGGCCTGCCCGGACCTTCGCGCGACGATGCGCTGGACGGCGGATGTGTTCGGGCTTGAGGTGAGCGATCCCGTCGCCATCCGCTATTCGATGATCTCGCTGGCGTTCAATCTGCCCGAGGACGACAAGCACGAGCTCGTCACCGTGAAGTGGAACGGTGAAACCTTCCTGGAGCTAGACCAGTATCCGGAAGGAACGACCGAGCGCCCAAGCGTCCCCGGTGCCTTGCCCCCCGGCGTCGCGATCGTTTCGATGATGTATCCCGATTTCGCGCGGCTGGAGCCGCACTGGAGCTCGCCGCCGGAGGTGCGCGAAGGTCCGCTCTACGGCGGCCGTCGCGTCGGCGTGCTGCGGACGCCCGAAGGCGCACTGCTGGAAGTGGTGGAAGGCGGCGCGGTCGCATGAGCCAGCCGATCGCGATCAAGCGCGGCTTTGCCGACCTGCCGCACGGCCAGATGCACTATCGCGAGGCGGGAGACGGCGCGCCGCTGGTCATGCTGCACGCGTCGCCTGGCAGTTCGCGCCAGCTTGTATCGTTGATCGCCGCGTTCGCGGATCGGGCTCACATCTTCGCGCCGGATACTCCCGGTAATGGCGACAGCGTGGCTTTGCCGGGCCCCGAGCGCACAATCGCTGAACTCGCGGAAGCGCAGCTGCGTTTCCTCGACGCCATGGAGCTGGATCAGGTTGATCTCTATGGGTCGCATACCGGCGCGTCGGTGGCGGCGGAGCTTGCGATCCTCGCGCCCGACCGGATCCGCGCCGTGGTGCTGGACGGGGTCAGCGTGCATACGCCGGAGGAACTGGCGGATCTTCTTGCCAACTATGCGGCGCCGTTCACGCCGGATCGCGAAGGCGCCTACCTGATACGGCTGTTCCAATTCTGCCGCGATCAGTACTTCTTTTTCCCCTGGTATAACCGCACGCGCGAAGGGCGGCGCGATGGCGGTCTCGGCAGCGCCGCAGACCTGCATGCCTGGGTCACCGAAGTGATGAAGGCGAGCGAGACCTACCACCTCAATTATCACGCCGCATTCCGGTGGCCAGCCTGGGACCGGCTGCGGCTGCTGAAGGTGCCGGCGCTGCTGATGGCGGCAGAGACCGACCCGCTGTTCGATGTGACCGCGCAGCTTGCCGCGGTGACGCCCGGCCAGCGGTTCGTCGCGCTGCCGCGCTCGGACGAGCCCGGTTTCGCCGAACGGCGCAAGCAAGTGATGACCGAATTCTACGCCTCTAGAGGAGCTTGATCGAAATGACCGGCATGAAGCATGAGACAATCAGCGGTACGATTCTTTATACGTCGACGAAACCGGGGCGCGAGGGGCAAGAGCGCGGCCGCGAGTACTTCACGTTCACCAAGCACACAAATGGTTCGCGCACGCTGCGCGCGCTTTGTGAGATCGAGGAGCCCGATCCCACGGTGCTGCGCGACATCACCTACAGCCTCGACGCCAACGACATGCCGACCGACTGCTTCGTCCGGCTGATGATCGGCGACGAGTTCATGGGCGCGGGCCTGTTCCGTATCCTGCCGGATGTGATCGAATGTGAGAGCTTCGGGCCGTCGATCGGCCGCCTGTCGCAGCGCCAGCCGATCGTCGGCAAGTTCGACGGCTTCGGTACGCACCCGATCTCGGGCGACGCCTACATCACCAAGAAGGTGGACCGTTCCAATGGGCCGACCCGCCACGCGCTGCGCACCTTCCTGCCATCGGCCGATCATCGCGGCGCCACCCCGCCGATGATCGCCGAAGTGAACATCACGCTGGAGTACGTCGGCGAGGAAACCGTCACCGTCGCCGCCGGCACGTTCGATTCCTATCACTTCCGTTTCACCGATGAAGCTGGTGGCATGGTCGGGGCAAGCGGTCACGCCCATCCCGACTATGACGTGTGGGTCACGGCCGACGACGACGCGATTTTCCTCAAGGGCGGCGTCGGCGGATATATGCAGACCTGGTACGAACTTACCGAACTGACCCGCCGCTAAGAATAGCGGGGCGTTCTTCGGAACGCCCCCTTTTTCGTTCAGTACGCCGCCGCGCCCGTCCATTCGCGACGCCAGCTTTCGGGCGTGCCTTCGGGCATAACAGGGGAATAGGCCGCGCCTATGGGCAGCGGTGACATCGTTTCTTCCCATTTCGTCACGATCGCGTTCACGCCGGGCGAGCGCATGATCTGGAAGAACCCGCTGGGCGATACATGCGGTCCATGGCGAATGCCGGGCGGGCGGTAGAAGTACGAGCCGGGCCGCATCAGCCCCTCGGGCGCCCACATCTCTCCCGAGATCATGAACATTTCCTCGCAATGGTCGTGGGTCTCGGCGGGCAGCCCGTCGACATCCGGTACTCCGTGCGGCATACCGGTGAGCAGGAACGTGCGGCAGCTGTCGTTGGGGCCTAATCGCAGAATCTTGCGGGCAAGCCGCAGATGCGTGAGCTTTGGATCGTAAGTCGAGACGTCCCACGGCATCGCCGGCGTGTCGATGGAGATCGCCTCGGCCACGTCCGATCCGCTGTTGCGATCGCTCCGGCCGTGGCGGAAGACTAGCAGCGTCGCGCCACGCTCCGAGGTGCGATCGCCGGCCGGCGTTCCCCTTGGAATGAAGCCGTAGCCATGGAAGCCGACAGCGTTCCCGCCGATCGTAAGCCCGCCGTCGAGCAGGAAATACTCCTCGGCGCGGTCTAGCTCGCCCGTGTCGGCGCGAGAGAATCCCGCCGGGTAGCGCACAAGCAGCGTTTCTTCGCCGTCCACCGGGTCGATGTTGAGGCGCTTCACCTCGGTACCGTCGGGCTGCGCCTGCCATTCGACGTTCTGGCACTGCACGAACTCGATGTGGGGCCGCGCCATGATCAGCGCTCCATCGCCAAACCCAGCGCGCCGGGGTTGATGAGGTTGGACGGATCGACCAGCCGCTTGATGCCTTCGAGCAGCGACAAGGCTTCCGGCCGCAGAATATCGGCGTAATGGTAGGTTCGGCCGATCTGGTTCGACTGCGCGCCGAGCTGGGCGAAAAGGTCCACGATTTCCGCCCGCACCGCCATCACCGCCGCGCGTGCGTCCGGGTTCGCGGCCGGTTCGGCGAGCTGCGACTTGAGCTGCGCGCTCATGCTCGCATTGTGCATCGGCAGCCAGGCGTCGTGCCAGTTGAACACCGGCTCGTAACTGAAGACATGATTGCCGATCACGGTGATCAGGCGCGAGACGACCACGCCGTGCGCGTCGAGCGCGGGCTTGTGCCGCGCGATCAGGTCTTCCACCGCATCGACCAGCTTCTTTGCGTCGCTGTGTGCGACCTTGGCGTTGAGGGCGATCCAGCGGTCGCCCGTCGGTCCGACCACCGCGTCGAGCGGTGAATAGGGATCGGCGCGTCCGGCGCGCGGGATCGAGTTGGGAAGCTCCTTGCCGCCGAGCCGTGCGACGATGGCGCGAGCCGCGGCCATGTCCTGCTCCACGGCCTCGCGGCTGCGGCCGGCAAGGACCATGTGCAGCGAGTGGCAGCCTTCCTCGATGAAGTCGCGGCCTGCCATGGCCAGTTGCGCTCCGGCCTTGAGGCCGCGCAGCAGCCCGCGCTCCTGCGACATGACCTTGACCAGCGTCTTGGCGTCTTTGACGAGATCGCTGGGCGCGGCAAGCGCGGCGCGGGTCTTGTCAGGGTCCATCATATAGCAGTCTTCGGCGAGCTCGCTGCGGCCGATCTCGGAGATGGCCTCGACCGCGGCGTCGCGATCGCTGAAGCCGAACGACAGATAGTCGGTATGTTCAGGCGCCCGCATCATCTTCAACGTGATCTGCGCCTTGATGCCCAGCGCCCCCGCGTCATGCACGAACAGTCCGGTCGTGTCCGGGCCGAAGGTGCGGGTGAAGGATTTGCTGGCGGTGGTGATCGCGGTCTGGCCGGTGTGCAGCACCGATCCGTCCGCGAGGACGACCTGCATGCCCAGCACGATTTCCGCCGACGTGCCGTAGCGCGCGGTTCCCAGGAACAGCGCTCCGTTCGAGAGACCTCCGCCCACGGTCGCGCCCCGGCCGGAGAACGTGCCGAAGAACGGCAGCCGCAGCCCGCGCGGCTTGAGCGCTTCCTGGATCTGCATCCAGGTGACGCCGGCCTCGACGGTGATGAGCATGTCCTGCTCGTTGATCTCGACGATGCGGTTCATCCGCCGCAGATCGACCGCGACCGCGCCTTCCCCCTGCGCGACGTATCCCTGCACGTAGGTGAGGCCGCCGCCGCGTGGCAACATGGCGAGGCCGGCCGCCGAAATCTCGGCGGCGGCGGCGGAGAGCTCCGACAGCGACCCCGGCCGGATCACCATGGCGCACAGACCCCCCGGCGCGAAGAGATCGGCGGAGGCGTTGCGGCGGCTTTCCTCGTCGGTCTGGAGCCCGTCGGCGCCGAGGATCGTTTTCAGTTTTTCGGCGAGAACCGTCGTCCGGCTCGCGAGGGTGGCGGTGTCGTTCATGTGGTCTGGCCTCCGGCAAGAGCGTTGGTGGTGGCCGCCCGGAACGCGGCGCGGCCCCAGGCGAGGATCAGCGTCGCCGCGAGCCCGCAGCCGAAGAAGACAACGCCAAGGGACCAGGCGATGCCCTTGGGGTCGGTAAACACGGTGTCGGAGAGGAAGCCGACGATGAAGTTCCCGGCTGTCAGCGCGAGGAGGCCAGAGGCGATGTTGTGCAGCGCCATTACCTGGCCGCGCAGATCGTTGGGCACGATCTGCGCAATGCCCGAGTACACTCCCGAGATGTTCCAGTTCACGAACAGCGCGTTGAGCGCATATAGCACCAGCGCCACCTCTCCGGAGGGAACGAGGCAGGCGGCCGTGCCGAACAGCACCATCGACAGCCCCGAGGCCATTGCCGCCAGAACCGGGGCGTCGCGATGGCCGCGCTTGGTCAGCCAGGAGATCGCCCAGCCGCTGTTGATCGCCGCGAAAACGCTGATCGGCATGCCTACCGCGCCAAGCAGCCAGCCGGTCTCGGCCGCGCCCCATTCGTGCACGCGGATGAACAGCGCCGGGAACCAGCCGATGATCGCATAGACGCAGACGAGGTTCAGAACCGTGCCCAGCATCAGCGCCGCGAACGCGCGGGGGTGCGCGGCGAACAGGCGAAGTACGGGGCGGAGACTGATCGAGGTATCCACCGACTGACTGCCAAACCGCTTGGGCTCGCGCACCGTCAGCAGAAGCACGGCGGCGAGAAGGATGCCGGGTGCGCCGCAGAGGATGAACACGATCTGCCAGGGCCGCATGGCGCTGAACATCGCGGTATGCGCGATCAGGTAATCGGCAGTGACCAGGAACAAGCCGCTAAGTGCCAGCGCGGCGGCGGTGCCGAGCGAACTGCCGGTCACGAACACGCCGTAGGCTTTCGGTCTCACGCCCGGCTCGAAGTAATCCGCAATCAGCGAGGCGGCGCAAGGCACCAGCGCGGCCTCACCGACGCCGACAAGCATCCGCGCGAAGAAGAGTTCGCCGAACGTATCCGCAAACGCGCAGCCGATCGTCGCCGCGCTCCACAGGATCAATCCGGTCGACAGGATGAGCACCCGCCGCCAGCGATCGGCCAGCATGCCGAGCGGCAGCCCCAGCAAGCTGTAGACAAGACTGAACGCCATGCCCTGCAGCAGACCGAACTCGGTATCGTTGATCTTCAGATCTTGCTGCAGCGGCACGATGAGCAGGCTGATCGAGACCCGGTCGAGGATCGCCACCGCATAGCCGATCGTCAGCAGCGCCACGACATACCAGGCGTATTTGCGGCGGGGCCATTCGTGCGCGCGCGCCGTCGGGTCCATGGGCAGGGCGATCATGCCGCCGCTCCCAGGCCGGGCGCATCGAGGAAGGCGCGTAACGTGTCGGCGGCGTCCGCAATCATCTCGGGGCGGGGGGCGAGCTGGGCCGAGCGATGTCCTTCGGCAAGCCAGCGTGCCGCGCCATACGCGGGATCGGAGCCCCGCTCGAAGACGAGCGCCGGCTGTACGAAACCGGGATAGCGCGAGGCCGCCGGGCGCAGGCAGGCGGCGCGGGCGAGATCGCCATAGCTCTCCGGCTGCTTGAGGATGCCGGTGAGGGCACGATGAAGGTCGAGCGGATCGGCTTCCATCGCCACCTCGCGCCGCGCCGATCCCTCCTGCGCAAACCACGGCCAGTTGGCCCCGCTGTCGCGCAGCATGTGCCAGACGCGGTGCAGGTGCGCGCCGGCCCAGTCGAACGCTGGTGCGGGACAGAGGCGCTCGATGAACAGGGCCGCGCCTTCGTCAGGAAGGTCGAATGCGCCGTCGAACGCCACCTTGCGCACGCGGTCGGGGTGCCGTGCCGCCATGACAGCGCCCAACGGCGTCGCAAAATCGAGCGCAAGCAGGTCGGCTTCTTCGACTGCCAGTTCATCCAGCATCGCCGCCAGTGCATCGGCGGCGGCTTCGAGGGTGGGTTCGGAAAGCGGATCGGATTCGCCGAAGCCGGGCAACTCGGGCACGATCGTGCCGCGATCGCCAAGCGCCTGCTGCCAGCGTCGCGCGTTAAGGGTCGTCGGCGCCTCAAGGATCAGCAGCGGCGGGCGAGACTCGCCTGCTCCTTGGACATGCACCAGCATCTGCCCATGCGGCAGATCTACGTAGAGCGGCCCTCCTCGAGAATTGGCAGCGTTGGGCTGCACCCCTGATTCGCCGGCTGCAAGCTTTCGCAACGAGCCAGCGATCCAGTCGAGCCAGGGCTCGCGTTCGGCGGTCAGCCGCTCGACGGCAAGAGCGGGGTTTTTATCAACGGGAACGCGGCCGAGATGCCCGAACAGCACATCGTCCTCGCGCGCGCCGACCAGCGTGGGCCTGCCCACCGACAGCAGGGCGGGCGCAGGATCGTAATACATCGCCGCGCGGTAGGCTGATGAATAGGCCGGTCCGGCCGAGAAATAGTCGATGATGTAGTCGGCGATCCATTCGTCGGACGGCATCGCCATGGACATCCGGGTCTGCGGCCGCTGGTCGAACCACGGGAACCAGCGCAGCATGTCGCGCATCCGCGTCCATTCCGAAGCGAGATAGCCGCCGGCCGCATCGACGACGAAAGGCCGCATGTACGTTTCGATGAATTGCGGATCGGGCGCGCCGGTCGGGATCGATAGTCCATCGAGCACGAGCCCGGCGGGGCTACCGTGATTCGCGGCATATTCCAGCGCGATCTTGGCGCTGGTGTGCGTCGCATAGATCGGGGCGGACGCAAGCCCCAGCGCTTCCAAAGCGCGGCCCAGCGCTTGCGCGAAATCCTCGATTCCCGGAGCGTCGAGGGCGAGGGGATCGGAGTTGCCGTAACCCGGCGTATCGAGCGCGAAGACCTGAAATTCGCGCGCGAGCCGGGCCATCGTGGCGAGATGAAGCCGCGAGGACCGGGGTGAATCGTGAAGCAGGACTACGGCGGGTCCCGTGCCAGCGCAGCGGTAGTGAACCGCTTTTCCATCGCTGCGAACGAATCGGCGTGCGATCTTGATATCCATGGTTTCTGGAACTGCGTTCGCGTCCATCTCGGCTCCCGTGGAGGGCGGCGCCGCCCGACCGCGAACGATCAGAGCTTGCACAAACTCATTTGATATATTCTTATAACTAATCGTGAGCCATGCAAGGCTGCTTGTCCAGCCCCGGAGATAAGAGATGATCAGCCAAGCCGCGCCAGCCGGGATGACCTTCGGAATGCGCGAATCGAAGCGGGGGTGGATGGTCGTGATCGCGGCCATGGTCGGAGTGGCGGTGGGCCTCAGCCCGCTCCCGTTTTACACCATCGGCATGTTCGCGCCCGAACTGTCGCGCGAGTTCGGCTGGAGCTTTGCGTCCCTGATGGGCAGCATCGCGGTGCAATCGGGCGTCGTCATGGTAGCAAGCCCGCTCGCCGGCTTCGCGGTCGATCGGTGGGGCGCCCGGCCGGTCGCTCTGATCTCGCTGTTCCTGTTCGGGCTGTGCTTCATGAGCCTGTCGCTCAGCAGCGGCTCGCTGATGATGTTCTATGGGCAATGGGTGGTAATGTCGGTGCTGGGGGCGGGCACGCTGTCGGCCACCTGGACGCGGGTGGTGAACGGCTGGTTCGACCGCAACCGGGGACTGGCGCTGGGCCTTGCAAGCACCGGCACCGGTATCACTGGCTTTCTGCTCAA
>VFQT010001376.1_pt1 | contig 29561 bp, 24 predicted proteins | sample 3512381 | NCBI WGS metagenome assembly VFQT01 (sample SAMN10412376, study PRJNA504923) | tailings metagenome | isolation source: Relicate 2 Philex TSF3 active mining site | place: Philippines: Tuba, Benguet | collected 2017-08-29
GATGTGAACGGCCCAGCCAACCGGAAAGCAGAACGGCCACCCTATGCCTCCATCTCCGAAGACCTTGAGGATCACTCGCGCGGGCGGCGTCACGACCGTTACGCTCGATCGCCCCGAGAAGCTGAACGCCTTCAATGCCGAACTGGTGGACGCGCTGCAGACCGCAGTTATGGAGTGTGCGAAGGACGGAACGCGCCTTCTCGTATTACGCGGCGCGGGCAAGGGCTTTTCAGGGGGCTTCGACCTCGACGGCCTCGAGACGATGACCGATGGCGACCTGCTCCTGCGTTTCGTACGCACCGAAGAACTCCTGCAAACCGTCTATCACGCCCCATTCGCAACGCTGGCTCTGGTCCACGGCGCCTGCTTCGGTGCGGCTGCGGACGTCGTTGCCGCCTGCCACTGGCGCGTCGCGGCCCCGGGCGCCCGCTTCCGCATGCCGGGTCCGCGCTTCGGCGTCGTCCTGGGAACGAAACGGCTCACGCGTCTCGTGGGCGCCGATGCCGCGCGCGAACTCCTCCTGCGCGATGCCCCCTTCGATGCGGAAACTGCGGCACGCACCGGTTTCGTTCAGCGCATCGCCCCCGAAACGGCCTGGGATGAAGCGATCGCGAGCGCGCATGCCGCAGCCACCGGCATAGACGCAAGGACATACGCCGCACTGGCAACGCGACACACGGACGATAGCCGCGATGCCGACATGGCTGCGCTCGTACGCTCGGTTGCCGACGGTTCCATCAAGGCCCGCATCACCGCCTACCTCGACGCGTTGAAGCAGGCCAAGCCGCGCGCTTGACCCACATCGCGGGCCTCGTCATCCTCTCGTCCAACGAAACGAAGAGGAAACGGGGCCGGGAAGCGCATGTCGGATGTGGTGAAAGTGACGCGGAACGGCGACATAGCCGTACTCGTGCTCAATCGTGAAGGTAATCTCAACGCGATATCGATGGATCTGGCGCGCGGTGTCGTGGCCAATCTGATCGCTCTCGATGCGGACGAGGCCGTGAAAGGCATCGTGCTGACCGGTGACGGCAAGCGGGCCTTCTGCGCTGGCGTCGATCTGGTGGAGGCCCGCGGCATGCAGGTGGCCGACATCGAAAGCTGGTTCGGCACGGTCTGCGCCATCTACAAGCAGATCGTCATGACGAAGAAGCCCATCATCGCGGCCCTCAATGGCATCGCTGCGGGCGGCGGCTTCCAAATGGCGCTCGTCTCCGACATGCGTGTGGCACACCCCGGCGTCCGCATGGGCCAGCCCGAGATCAACGCCGGCATCCCCAGCATCATGGGCTCGTATTGGATGAGTTTCCATATCGGCTGGTCGAAGAACCAGGAGCTGTCGATGACAGGTCGTCTCATGGACGCCGAGGAAGCACGGCAACTCGGCATCGTCAACGTGCTCGTCGCCCCGGACGACGTGGTGCCCCGCGCCTGCGCCATCGCCGCCGATCTGGCATCGAAACCTTCCGTCGCGTGGGCGCGCACCAAGGCCCGCTTCCGCGAATTGGCCCTCGCGGGCTTCGAAGAGGCGTTCCGCGCGGGCGTGCTCGGTCAGCAGGAAGCCTACGCCAAGGGCGAACCGCAGGCCGTCATGGACGCGTTCTTCGCAAAACGCGCAGCCGGCAAGCGCGACTGAGCGGATCAGCCTTTCGGTCAGACCAGATCAATCCTTTCACACCAGGGAGCAGGAATTTGGCTCAGGCATTCGCGGGCGTCCGCATCATCGATTTCAGTCAGGTCATCGCAGGTCCGGGAGCGACGCAACTCCTGGGCATGCTGGGTGCGGACATCGTCAAGATCGAGAGCCCCGGCAACGGCGACCAGTTGCGCACGCTTCTGTCGACCAAACTCGGCGATACCATGGGCATGTCGCCGGCCTTCATGTCCTGCAACTTCGGCAAACGTTCCCTGGCGCTGGATCTCAAGCATCCCGCCGCCAAGGAGATCGTCACGAAGCTCATAGAAGGCGCCGACGTCGTGATCGAGAACTTCCGTGCCGGTGTTATCGAGAAGCTGGGCTTCGGCTACGATGCGGTGCGCGCGATCAAGCCCGACATCGTCTATTGCTCCGTGACCGGCTACGGCCAGGAAGGCCCCATGCGTGGTGCGGCCGCCTATGACGGCGCCATCCAGGCCGCGTCGGGAATGATGTCCCTCACGGGGCACAAGTCCACGGGCCCCACGCGCACGGGCTATATGGGCGTCGATCTCGGCACAGCCATGGCGACCGCCTTCGCCATATCTAGCGCGCTCTACCGGCGCAAGGTGACGGGGGAGGGTCAACGCCTCGACGTGTCGATGCTCGATACGGCCATCTGGCACATGAACCCGAACTACTCGCGCTATCTCGTGGGAGGCGAGCTCACCGGTCTCGAAGGCAACGCATCGCCGACGCGCATTCCGACGAGCAACGTCTACCCCACCCAGGACGGCTACATTCAGATTGCCGTACTCTCCGAAGCGCAGTGCCGCGCCCTGTTCGAGCGTCTCGGTCTGGCCGACCGCCTCGCCGACGAGCGTTTCGCAACCAACGAAGCTCGCACCGCCAATCACGATTTCGTCTACGACGCGATCGCCGAGGGTATGCGCAAGAAGCCGACCGCCCACTGGAAGACCGAGTTCACGGCAGCCAAGCTTCCCTTCGCCGAAATCCGCGATATTCCCGCCGTCGTCGCTGATCCGCAGATGCAGCACCGCGCCGCGATCATGAAAGCACCGGCCCCCACGGCCGCAGTCAGCAATGGCGTGACGGAGGTCAACGTCGTCGGCCTGCCGTTCACGACCAACGTCGATGGCCCCGCCGCGTCCGGACCGCCGCCCGGACTGGGCGAGCACACGGAGAGCATACTGTTGGAACTCGGTTACGGCGCAGCGGACATCGCGGCGCTTCGCGATGCGGGACTGTTCCGCCCGGCCTGATCCCGCGCCTCCCCGATTATACCGAACGCGCAGCGATGCCGCTGCGCGTTCGTCGTTTCAGCGAAGCGACACCGGCCCTACCCAGGACTGAGGGCTAGCGTTTCGCGTCGTCGGCCGAGCCAGGCGAGCCCGATACCGGCCACGCCGAACAACAGCGCGATCTCGATCAATTCCCAGTGTGTGAAGCCGGTTATCTTGCTGCCCGGCAGCGCCAGCGCGAGACCCGAGATCGTCAGCATTATGCGGGCTGGCACCGCGAACAGCGCGTTCCCGTCCAGCGAGCCGACGAAGTAGAGGTACCCCTGCAGCGCCGAGCAGATCAGGATGATCCCTATGATCGCCGTCGTCAGTACGAGCGCGACCTCGAGCGGTGCACCGCGTCCGATGAGCGCCGGGTTGAGGACGAAGAAGAACGGCACGAAATAGATGATCGAGCCGAGCCGCATGGCCTCGAAACCAGTTCTCATCGGATCCGACTGCGCGATGGAGGCAGCCGCATAGGCGCCCAGCGCCACCGGCGGCGTGATGAACGAGATCATGCCCCAATACAGCATGAAGAGGTGTACCGCCATCTTGTCCAGCCCCGCCGACACCAACGCGGGCGCGAGCGTTACGGCGAGAAACAGGTAGGCCGCCGTGACGGTCATGCCGATGCCGAGGATGAAGCTCGTCACCGCACCCATGATCAACAGCATCATCACGTTGTTGCCGGCGATGCGCACCAGTTCATAGGTCAGGCTGCCGACCTTCCCGGTCAGCGTCAGTGCGCCGATGATGAGCCCGACACCGGCGAGAATTGCCGCCAGCTCGGCGAACAGCTTGCCGACGCCCTCCATGAAGCGCACCAGTTCCGCCTTGCCCCAGCGATGCTTCGGCGAAAGCTGGTTGATGGCGAGCAGCAGCACCGTGGCATAGTAGGGCGCCTGGGCTTCCCGCTGCATGTACAGCAGCATGACGATCAGCAGGACGAACACGGCAACGAAGTACCAGCCATCCCGCAGCACCTCCTTTACCGTCGGCAGCTCTTCGGAGGGCAGTCCCATCAGACCGTTTCGCGCCGAATAAGCGTCGATCTGCAGGAACAAGCCGAGATAGTAGAGCAGTGAGGGAAACGCCGCTGCGACGACGATTTCCGAGTATGGCACTTCGATGAATGTCGACATCACGAATGCCGTGGCGCCCATCACGGGCGGCATGAGAACGCCGCCGGTCGACGCGCACGCCTCGACGCCTCCGGCATAGGCAGGCCGGAAGCCGACGCGCTTCATCGCGGGAATGGAGAGCACGCCCGTCGTGAGGACGTTGGTGATGACAGAGCCCGACATCGAGCCCATCAGACCCGACGCGAAGATAGCGACCTTGGCAGGGCCGCCGCGGCGCCGGCCCAGAAGGGCGAAAGCGAGATTGAGGAAGAATGCGCCGCCTCCCGTGTACTGGAGCGCCACGCCGAAAACGAGGAACCCGACCACCAGCGTTGCGAATGCGTTCATCGGAATGCCGAGCACGCTTTCGGTGCCGAACATATGGAAACCGGCGGTCACGTCGGGCGCCACGTTCTGGCCGTTGAGAAACCCTGGCGCATAGCCGGCGAAGATCGGATAGAGCGACACGATCAGGCAGATGGCGAAAATAGCGGTGCCGCCCGCACGGCGCAGCGCCTCCAGCACGAGCGCCCACAAAGCGAACGAGAGCACCTTGGCATGCGTGGGAGCCGTGTACTCCCACCCCTCGTTGAGGATCGCGTTGCCCTTGTAGGCGAAGTAGGCCGGAATGGCGAAAGCAGCAAACGCCAGAAGCCCATCGTAGAGGGGCACTCCCTTTTTGCCGATGTCTCCCCAGATCGGATAGAGCAGGAAGGTCAACGGCAGCAGCAAGGCCATCATCACATAGAAATACTCGGTCTCCAGCGGCACGTAGGCGCCCAGGATATTGCCGAACCCGAAGATGACCCAGATAGAGATGAATACCGAGCCTATGGCGGCCAGGATGAGAGCCGCCCGCGTAAAGCTCGAAAGATCGCGGTAGCGAGAGAGATCGACGGCTTCGGCGGCGGCTTCGCCTGCCGACATGTCAGTGACGGGACGCGCTTGGTCGGTCATGGAGGTCCACTACCGCTGGAGTTGTGGGGAAAGATTGGGCACGGAATGAGAAAATGGAGCGCCTGCGCGTCGTGTGCGAGGCGGCTCCAAAGCACTGTTTCTGTCGTTACTTGAAAACAACGGGCATCCCCGCCTTCGTCAACGCGGCGGCGCGAGCCTGCAGCCACTCCGCAGCGAACTTGTCGTCAGGCAGGTTCTTGGCCAGCGTCTCCTTCCAGGTGGCCTGGAGGACTTCGACACGCTTGAGCAGCTTGGCGTTGTGCGCCTCGTGCTGCGGTTTCCAGACGCCCTTTTCCTTGTAGTACTTGATCGCGCCCGGGTGATACGGGAAGACGAACTCGAAGTTCTGATTGGACAGCTGATAGCCGTCCATCCCCGGACCGTTCTCCTTGTATGCTTCGTAATTCTCCATCACGGCCTTCGTCAGGCCGTAGGCCAGATCCTCCGAAGCGTCTTTCGTGGTCACGAACAGCGGATAGGGAAATGTCGAACCTTCGTAAGTCCCCTCGGTCTTATCGCCTGTGATCTTACCGCCCTTCGTGTATTGCTCGACGATCTTCTTGCCCCACCAGGGCGCAACGGCGTGCGCACGCTCCCAAGACGCCTTGTCCCCATGCGGCAGAGGCGGGAAGTAAAGACCGCGTGGCGAGGCGGCGAGTTGACCGTAGGCGCTCGAGATCGTGCTGCCCCACGCGGAATCGGCTTGCCCGTTGATCACCGCGTCGATCGACTGCTTCCAGCCGGGCACCTCGACCTTGGTCACGTCATTCCAGGTCAAGCCGCCGAAGGCGAGCGCTGCCGTCGCGTTGATGTTGAGCGCCGGAGCGCCTCTCACCCATGTGACGCGCTTGCCCTTCAAATCGGCGAACGTCTTGACGCCGGTATCGGCAGCCACCATCAGTTGCTGCCCGTTTCGCCCGATGTTGTTGAAAAGGTTGTAGAGAAACATCGGCCCCCACGCCTTCTCGGCGAACATCAACACGCCCTCGAGATTGAAGTACGAGGCCATGCCGCAGGCGCAAAGCTGCGATTGTCCCGCCTTGAGGGGCGCCATGCGCGAAACGTCGTTCTTTCCTGGAATGATGCGCAGATCGACGTTGTACTTGTTCTTCAGCATTTGGCCGAGGCCGACCGACTGCGCGTAACCGGACGAGGTCGTGCCGTAAGCCGTCCACGAGATCTGGCTCGGGAGCTTGACATCCGCCGCCACCGCGCCCGTCGACGCGAGCATTGCCGAGGCGATTGCGAGCATGGATAGGTGATACGATGGTAACCTCATGGTTGGTTTCCTCCCTTTGTCATCGACTGGTACCGATGGCGCGTTGCTGCGCTCTTGGTCGTCGGTACATCAGCGAAACCGGAGTGGCGGCGGCCTCATTGCCAGCCGCCATCCGTTTGTCGATCGGCTCACTTGAACACGATCGGCAATCCTGCCTTGGTCAGCGCGGCCGCGCGGACCTTCATCCATTCTTCGGCGAATTTGTCGTCTGCCACGGATTTCCCGAGCATTTCTTTCCACGCCGCAGCAAGCACGTCCTGCCGCTTCACCATTTCGGCATTGTGCTTGTCGTGCTCGGCCGTCCAGAGCCCCTTTTCCTTGAAATAGGCGATCGCGCCGGGATGGTACGGCATCACGTATTTCAAGTTCTGGTTCTTCAGCTGATAACCGTCCATACCCGGACCGTTGTCCTTGAAGTCGGCATAGTTATCCATCACAGCCTTGGTCAGGCCGTAAGCCATATCGTTCGTCGCCTTGTCGGACGCGATGAAGAGCGGATAGGGATAGGTTGCACCTTCCCAGGGCTTCTCGTTCTTCGCGCCCTTCGTGTAGGCCTCGATCGTTGCCTTCGACCACCACGGTGCAATCTCCAGCGCGCGTTTCCAGCCGGCCTCGTCGCTGTGCGGGAATGGCGGGAAATAGAGCCCACGCGGCGACCCGGCGAGCTGCCCGTATGCGGTCGTGATCGTGCTGCCCCAGACCGCATCCGCCTGCCCGTTGATCACGGCGTCGACCGACTGCTTGAAGCCCGGAACCTCGATCTTGACGACGTCTTTCCAAGTGAGTCCTGCAAACGCCAGTGCCGCCTCGGTCTGCACGTTGAGCGCCGGACCGCCCTTCACGAAGGTGACGCGCTTACCCTTGAGATCGGCATTCGTCTTGATGCCGGCGTCGGCCGCGGTCGCCAACTGCGCGCCGTTGCGGCCGATGTTGTTGAAGAGATTGTAGAGGCGCTGCGGTCCCCACGCCTTGTCGGCGAACATCAGAACGCCTTCCTGCGCGAAATAGGCGGCGATGCCACAGGCACACAGCGGCGTCTGTCCGGCCTTCAAAGGCCCCATGCGGGAGACGTCGTTCTTGCCGGGAATGATACGAAGGTCGACGTTGTACTTGTTTTTCAGCATCTGCCCGATGCCGACGGACTGTGCATAGCCCGAAGACGTCGTACTGTATGCCGTCGACGAGATTTTGCTGGGAAGTTTCACGTCGGCAGCATTTGCCGCCATGCTCCCTAGTCCCAGCATGGCGCCGGCGCCTACGAGCTTGAGAAATTTCTTTGTCACTTGTCGTTGCCTCCTAGGAACAGCAGGTCGTCGCTCCCGCCCCCGATCAATTTCACGATCCGTCTCCTGCGGATTTACGAAAAGATTATGGGCCGCGTAACCTTGAGGTCAAGCGCAACACTCCGAAACGTCGGGCATCCCGCCTCCGCCCGGAGACGAAGAGGGCACCGCTATCGCCGAAAAACAGGGAATTATTGGGATCCCACGATGCGGCCGTCCACGATGTGGATCTGGCGGTCCATGCGCGCTGCGAGCGCAAGATCGTGCGTAACCGTGACGATGGAACGCCCCGTTTCGTCCACCAGTTTGCGGAAGATGCCGAGCACCTGCTCACTCGATTTCGTATCGAGATTGCCCGTCGGCTCGTCGGCCAGGATCACGAGGGGATCGTTGGCCAGCGCGCGCGCGATCGCAACGCGCTGTCGCTGCCCGCCCGACATCTGCCCGGGCAGCTTCGAGGCATGATCGGCAAGCCCCAGAGCATCGAGCAATCCATGAGCCCGCTCGCGCATCTGTGCGTCCGTCAGGCGGCCAAGCGCGCGCATCGGCAACATGACGTTGGTCAAGACACTGAATTCCGGCAGCAGGAAATGGAATTGGAAGACGAAGCCGAGCAGCGACAGCCGCAGATAGGCGCGCTCCCTTTCGCTCAAGCGCGTCGCATCTCGCCCCTGGATCAGAACCGTACCGGTCGTGGGCACATCCAGAAGGCCGAGCAGATAGAGCAGCGAACTCTTTCCGGACCCCGAAGGCCCGGTGATCGCGACGAATTCTCCCGGATTGATCGATAGGTCGATATCGCGAACCAGCGTCGTCGTCACGCCGTCTCCGATCGTCTTCGTCACCGACCGAAGCTCGATCAGCGGCCCCTTCGGAGATTGCGCGATTTGCGTCACGAAGCCCCCCGGATGATTTCGACGGGATGCACGCTGGCTGCCTTTCGCGCCGGCAGATAGCCGGCAATCGCGGAGGCGGACATAGCCACGCAGCCGGCCAGCGCATAGTGCACCGGCGTGTAATAGAGCGGCAGGCGCGTGGCATCCATGAACGGGCTCTTGAATTCGATCGTCCCGAGCAGAAGACAAAGGACGTAGCCGAGTAGCCAACCGAGCATCGTGCCCGCCATACCGATCAGCATTGCTTCGATGAGAAAAATCCGCCGCACGGTACGCTCGGTGAAACCGAGAGATTTCAGTATCGCGATATCGCGCGTCTTCTCGTGCGTGATGGTTGAAATGATGTTGTAGGTGCCGAACGAGGCTACCAGCAGGATCGCGCCCACTACCGTGTACATGATGAAATTGCGGATCTGGAAAGCCGACAGCAAGTCCTCGTTCGCCTCCTGCCACGATACGGACTTGTAGCCGCTCTGAGCTTCGATCCGCGCCGCCACCTCGCGCGCGCCCAGGATGTCGCCCACACGGATGCGGATCGCATTCACGAGCCCCGTTTGTCCCGCAAGGATCTGCGCGGTCTTGATCAGCGTGTACGACTGGCTCTCGTCGGACTGGGAAATCCCGGAATGGAAGAGCCCGACGACGGTGCACGACAGCACCTGTCCCGTTCCCGAGGCGAGTGAGATCGTATTGCCGACGCGGGCACCGATCTTCTCGGCGAGCTTGTCTCCCAGAATGATCGCATTCGACGACTTGTAGAGAGACTCCAGTGTGCCCTTGCGGATCTGGCTGGGAAGCTTGGACACCAGGGCCTCGCGCCTGGGATCGACACCGATGACGCTGGCGGCCGTATCGCGGCCCGCATACCGGATCACCGCCCGCGATTGAACGGAAGGCGCCACCGCACCGTCGAGCCACGTCTCGAGAGACGCCATCAATGCGTAGGGATTGCGGATGCCCGGCCGGATGACGGGCGTTCGCAGTCCGGCGATCTCGACAGCGGAATAGACGTCCTCCGCCGGCTGGCGCGGCGGGCTGCGCCGTTCGTCACTGATGGTGATGTGCGGCAGGCTATCGACGAGTTGTGCCACGAAATCCCGCTGCGATCCTTCCATCAGTGACGCCATCATCACGGAGAAGCCAACGCCCATCGCCACCCCCATCATACCAACCAGGGTCTGACGGACGCGCGCCAGGACATGCGTGACGGCAATGTCGAGAACGAGCCTCATTTCGCCGCCGGAGTCGCTGCGCGAACCTTGGTTCCAGTCGTCAGGTCGCTGCTGTTCGGCGAGACGACGACCTCTCCCTCGGACAGGCCTGCCAGAACCTGAACCATGCGTGAGCCGCGAATGCCCGTTTCCACCGCACGGCGCTTGACGCGGCTGTTCTTCACGATCGCCACATGCCCGCTGTTTATGGCTTCGGCGGGCACGAGGAGCGCGTCCTGGACCTCCCGCACAACGATATTTGCCTCCACGCTCATGCCGATCCGCAGGGGCGTGTCGTCCGGCAGGGCGAGATAGACCCGGAACGTCTTCGATTGCGGATCGCCCTTGGGCGTGATGCTGTCCACGTTCCCGGTCAGCGGTGCGCCCGTGTGCCCCTCGTGCCGAAGCAGGACCTTCTGACCGATCCTGACCTTGATGATGTCGTCTTCGTTGACTTCGGCGACGACGCGCAACGGACGCGGCTGACCTACCCACATCAGAACGTCGCTCGCTCCGGTCCCCGCGATCTCCCCCACCTCGCCGTCGCGCTTCAGAACGACGCCGTCCATCGGAGAGCGCAATTGCAGATCCGCGATACGATCCCGTTGCGCCGCCACACGCGCCTCCTGCTCGTGCACCTGCGTCTGCTTTTCGTCATAGCTCGTCTTCGAGGTGACGTTGCGGTCGACCAGGAGCTTCAAGCGGGCGAGATCATCCTCGTAGCGTCGCAGTCGCGCTTCGAGTTCCCTCAGAACGGCGCGTTCCTCGAAATCGTCGAGACGCACGAGAACGTCGCCCTTGTTCACGGACTTCCCCTCGCACTTGCAGATATCGACAATCCGCTTGCGCAAGAGAGAAGTCACTTTTGCCCAGAACACCGGCTCGACGATGCCGGTGGCGTAGACGACTTCTGCAGCGCTTCCCCGCGTCGGCTTCACGACGCCCACCAGCGACCCGCGTCCCCATTTCCAATAGGCACCGAAGGCTGCGAGGAGGAGCAGCGTACCGATAACGGCAATTCTCAGCAGCAACCGGCGCCCATCGCCATTCGGCGCGATGCCGGTAACGCCATTGGCCGAGGCCCCTCCCCCGCCGTTGCCACCGTGCTTTGCCTTGGTCGTCGGAGCTTGCATGACTGCTGCCTTCGCACGGCCCGAGAGGAGCCGCGGTATCGACTGAAATCTCCGGGCACGATGCTACGGCCCCTGCGTGGCACATTCATGCCGACGCACGACGAGAGTCGTAGCCATCCCCCGCACAGGTCGCAATGCCGCCCTTCGCAGCAGGCCACCGACGGCGCTTTTTCCGTACAGGTCGGTCCGCTGGCACGATATAGATTGCATGACGGTACGGTGGACCAGCAGGGCGGCACACATGCAAGGCGTGGCGGGCAATCATTTCGAGGATCTCGTCATCGGCACGGTGACCGAGCTCGGCTCTCACACGTTCACGGCCGAGGACATCAAGGAATTCGCGGCCCAATACGATCCCCAGCCCTTCCATCTCGACGAGGAGGCCGCGAAGTCCTCGCTGATGGGAGCTTTGTGCGCGTCCGGGTGGCACACGGCAGCCCACTACATCGGCGGCAACATCCGAGCCCGTCAGGAGTGGGAGGCCATGCTCGCCGCCAGAGGTGTGGAGGTGGCGCGTTGGGGGCCTTCACCCGGCTTCCGGGACGTGAAATGGCCCAAGCCCGTCTTCGTTGGCGATACGGTGACCTATCGGCAGACGTTGGTGGAAAAAGTCGATCTGAAATCGCGGCCCGAGCGTGGCTTGGCCGTGTTCATCGGCCAAGGTTTCAACCAGCACGGCGAGCTTGTATTTCAGGTGACGGGGCAGATCCTCGTGCCTAGGCGCACACCCTACGCGCCGCCGGCCGGTGCCTGACGCGCGACCTGACGCAGGGCCGTCTCAGGCTCAGCCAGCCTCGCCGCCTTTCGGGCCCCAGAAAATCACCCAAACTCCGAAGTCGTCGGTGAAATCGACGAAACGATGCACATACCCTGCGGGGACGAAGATTGCGTCGCCCGGAACGAACGGGCGCCGCTCCAGCATCGTCTCGTCCGGTCCCGAGACGATGGCACCCCTCCCCGAATGGACGATGTAGATCTCGTCCTGATCGTGCGGCGTCTGCTCGTCGCTACCGCGTGGCGCGTAGTACCGCAGCGTCATGGAGCCATGCTTCATAAGCTCTGCCGAGCGCCGACCTTCGGGAATCGGCGCCGCCTTGGCCGCCGCAAGCGTTACCAGCCAGTCCTTCATGAGACCTCCCTTTCCGATGGACGCACCGGCGCATCATAGCACGGCATCACGCACCTCGGCCTCGAGTGCCGTGACGAGCGCCGCGATCCAGGCGCGCGACAGACCTCGTCCGATCACCGCGATGCGGCTGCGCCGATCGGCCGAGGGCCACGCGTCAAGGAACGTCACGGGATGAAACACATGCTGCACGCCATGCAAGACGGCGGGACGTTCTGGGCTCTCGACGAGATCGAGAATCGCCTTGAAGCGCAACAGATCCCGACCGTGGTGCTCGGCCAACGTCTCGAGCAGTAGCGTTGCCGTGACGGCATGCACCGGCCGGTCGAGAACGACGGCGTGGAAAGCAATCGCTGAATCATGGCCCGTAGCATCCGCCGCCCTGCCATCGCCAGCCCCCATGCCGAGCCAGCGCGATATTGCGGCTTCGGAGCTCCCCGGCCCCTCACCTTCGTCGCGCAGGATGTCGTCCACATCCGCAATGCCACCGACGACAGAGATCAAGCGCGCCGATCGATTGAGGTCGGAAAGCCGCTGCAAGAGTTCCAGCGCAGGCGGACAGATATCGGACTTGGTGAGTACCAGCGTGCCGGCCACTGCGACCTGACGCTGCGCCTGGGGCTCCCGTTCCAGGGTGTCGAGACCGATACAGCAATCCGTCGTCGTGACGACACCGGCCATCCGCAGGCGCGCGGCGAGCGCTGCATCGGTCATCAGGAGTTGCAGGATAGGAGCCGGATCGGCGAGCCCGCTCGTCTCTATGACGATGCGATCGAAGGAAGTGACGCTCCCCGCAGAGCGGCGGGCCAGAAGATCCCCGAGCGTTAACGCCAGATCGCCGCGCACCGCGCAACACAGACAGCCCGTCTCCAGCTCGATCAGGCTCTCGCTACTCGCCGAGACGAGATCGTGGTCGAGCCCCACTTCGCCGAACTCGTTGATGACGACCGCCGTGCGCGACATCTGCGGCTGCCGCAAGAGCTGCGCGAGCAGGGTCGTCTTCCCACTGCCCAGGAAGCCGGTGAGAAGGAAAACGGGGATTTTGCCGGACGCGTTCATCGTCGCATGACCATAGCCGATGTCCGGCCTGGACTCACCCCCGCACCGTTGCCGCCATTCAGTCTGCGGCAAGCTGGCGTGGCGGTATGGGATAGACCCCGTCGAAGCCCAGCATCCAGATACGCATGGGCTCGCTGCCGAATAGCGGCGTGAAGGCGTCGTCGAGTACATTCAATCCGCCCGTGAACGCACCGAATGCCGGCATCACGAGCCGCCGCCCGTTCCCCACGAAGCAAGGCCGTCGCACGGAATGGCCGCGCCCGGTGAGCTTTGCAACGGGGTGCAGATGCCCGGCGATCTCGTGCGTCACCGGCCCGGCATAGGGCGCATGGGTCAATCTCAAGCCACCGAAGACGGCGCTATCCGTTACGATCCCGCCCATTGCAGTCGAGATCGCGGGATCGTGGTTGCCCGTCACCCAGATCCATTCGCGATCCTCTTGAAGGATGGTCAGGATCTCCCGGTCCATCGGATCCATGCGCATCTCCGCGCCCCGGTCGTGGAAACTGTCACCCAGCGCCACAACGCGGTCGGGATCGTGCTCGTCCATGACGGCGGCGAGCCGCGTCAGCGTCTCCCGTGTATCGTAGGGGGGCAGGAGTTGACCTTTCGCTGCGAACGACGAGCCCTTCTCCAAGTGAAGATCGGCGACAATGAGCGTGCGCTCGGCAGGCCAATAGAGAGTTCCGGAAATGTCGGCGATCATCGATTTGCCCGCAACGACGATCGTTTGCGCCCTTCCGTTGGCGGATGCGCCTGCGCTCGCGTCACGCATCGGATGCCTCCTCCGTCATCGCCTCGCGCATGAGTTGATCCGCCGCCTCCCGCATGAGGGCCTCGCGCGCCTCGCCTGCCACGCCTTCCCGGCCCATCTCGAGAACCATGGGCACGGCCAGCGGCGAGACGTGCGAGAGGGGCTTATGTCTGATTCGGCCCTTCACCCGCTTCAAGAACTCTTGCAGCCGCGCGATGTCGAGCAGTCCCGTTGCTGCATCGCGGTAGGCGGCCTCCAAGAGAATGTGACCGGGATCGTGACGCCTCAGCACGTCGTAGATGAGGTTCGAAGAGAATGTCACCTGCCGTCCGGTCTTCTCCCGCCCCGGGTGCCGCCGCTCGATGAGGCCGGCAATGATCGCGCAATGCCGGAATGTCCGGCTCATCAATGTCGTCTCGGCGAGCCAAGCGTCGAGATCGTCGCCGAGCATGTCCTCGTCCATGAGCCGGGCGGGATCGAGCCGCCCGTCCGCGATCATCTCGGAGAGGTCCGAAAGGCCCCAAACCACGAGCGCATAATCGTTGGCGGTGAAGCCGAGCGGACGCCCGCCTGCCCGCTCCAGCCGCCGCGTCAGCAGCATCCCCAGCGTCTGATGCGCGAGCCGTCCCTCGAACGGATAGATGACGAGATGATGCCGGTCGGCGCGCGGGAACGTCTCGATCAACACCTCGTCCGGACGTGGAATGATGGAATGCTTGCGCTGCAGCGCCAGCCAGCGCGACACCGCCGGCGGCAAGCGCGGCCAGGATGCCTCGTCGGCCAGCATGGCCCGGACGCGAGCTGCCAGATGCGTGGACAACGGGAATTTGCCGCCGGGGTAACTGGGAATGATGGGGTCGCTGGCGCTCGCCCGCGACACCAGTACCTCGTTGTCGCGCACGCCTTCCAGCCGCACGATCTCGCCGCCGAGCACGAAGGCATCCCCCGGTTTCAATTCGCCCGCGAAGAACTCGTCGATCTCGCCGATCGTGCGTCCGCCGACGATGGCCCGCCCGGGCCGGCCGTCGCGTTTCGCCCCGCGCTGCCCCCGCCCGACGAGCCGTACCTTCAGCATGGGGCTTTCTATGATGGTGCCCACGTTCATGCGGTATTGCTGCGCGATCCGCGGATGCGCGAGGCGGATGCGTCCATCCTCGGTCGGCCGCAGGCGGCTGAACCGCTCGTAGCTTTTCAGCGCGTATCCGCCGCTGGCGACGAACTCAACGACACGGTCGAACTCGGACCGGGTCAGCCCTGCGTAGGGCGCGGCCGTCCGTATCTCCGCGAACAGCTCGTCCGCCCCGAAGGGACCGGCACAGGCCATGCCCAGAACGTGCTGTGCAAGAACATCGAGTGTGCCGGTCCGGTTGATGATCGCGTCCTGTGTTCCATCGAGCGTCGCCTCCAGCGCGGCGCGACACTCCAGAACCTCGAAGCGGTTCGCCGGCACGAGAAGCGCCTTGGACGCTTCGTCGAGCCTGTGATTGGCGCGGCCGATGCGCTGAATGAGCCGGCTCGCCCCCTTGGGCGCACCGACGTGGACGACGATATCGACGTCACCCCAGTCGATGCCGAGGTCGAGTGTAGAGGTCGCCACGACCGCCCGAAGCTTCCCTTCGGCCATCGCGGCCTCGACCTTGCGCCGCTGTCCGGCATCCAGCGATCCATGGTGCAGCCCGATCGGGAGATTGTCGTCGTTGATACGCCACAACTCGTGGAACAGTAATTCCGCCTGCATCCGCGTATTCACGAAGACGAGCGCCAGACGATGGCGCGCTATGGTCGCCAGCACCTCGCCCACGGCGTAGCGCGCCGTATGGCTCGCCCACGGCAACTCGTCCTCTGTTTCCAAGATGGTCACGTCCGGGGCGGCACCACCGCGCACCTCGACCAGATCCGAAAGCGACAGCCGCGTGTCCGGCGCCTCCTGCGGCATCAGCCAAGCGCGCAGCTCCGTGGGCCGCGCCACCGTGGCCGAAAGCCCCGTCAGTACGACACGCGGCGCCAGTCGCCGCAAACGCGCCAGGTCGAGTGCCAGGAGGTCGCCGCGCTTCGACGGGGCGAGCGCGTGCAACTCGTCGAGCACGATGCTTTCGAGATCGGCGAAGAGATGACCCGCATCCTCTGCCGACAGCATGAGCGCCAACTGCTCCGGCGTGGTCAACAAGAGTTCGGGCGGCCGCAGACGTTGCCGCTGACGCTTGGCATGAGGTGTGTCGCCCGTTCGCGTCTCGACCCGCAGCGGCAGTCCCATTTCCTGAATTGGCGTCAGCACGTTACGGGCAACGTCGACCGCAAGCGCCTTGAGCGGCGAGATGTAGAGCGTACGCAATCCCGCGCCGCGCGTCTCGCGGGGCCCCTGGGTCGATGCAGCTAGGCTTGGAAGGAATCCAGCGAGCGTTTTGCCAGCACCGGTCGGCGCGATCAGCAGCGTGGATCGTCCTGCCCGCGCCTGCTCGAGCAGGGCCAGCTGATGTGGCCGGGCCGACCAACCCTTTCCCGCGAGCCAGCGCGTGATCGCCTCAGGAAGCCGCACTGCGGGCACGGCAGGCGCTGCGTCTTTCCCTTTGCGCCGCTGCGGACGCATCGCGCCTCGACCCTCCCTCACTCCGTATATCTGATGACAGGTGCCAAACCGCCCGCGCCAGGCGCCAGGATGGCGGGCAGCTCCGTGAGGGCGTCTGCGAACCGGATCTCCTCGGCCACCAGCGCATCGAGCCGCGCGTCGTCCAGCAACCGCAGCGCGGCCTCCATGCGCCGACGATAATCCCAGCGTGGACGACGGCCGGGAGACACCTGCCCCACTTGAGACGAAACGAGTTTCAGCCGCTGGCTGTGAAATGCCCCGCCGAGGCCGATCGCCACGGGCCTGTCGCCGTACCACGACAATTCGACGATCGTTCCTTCCATCCCGGCACAATTGATGGCGGTATCGAGACCAGCCTGCGTCACGCTGGTGTGGAAGACCACATCGGCGCCTTTGGGTGCATCTCCCGGCAGGGCGAAGGCAGCACCGAAATCCTCCACCAGGGTGCGCCGCTCTTCGGCGACATCGACCAGCGTCACCTCCGCCCCCGGCAACCCTGCCGCCAGATAACCGATCAGGAGCCCTACGACGCCGCAACCAACGACGACGATGCGATCGACCGGTCCGGCTCCGGAATCCCACAGCGCGTTCAGAGCCGTTTCCATGTTGGCGGCCAACGTGGCGCGCCGGGCAGGGATGGCATCCGGAACCGGCACAAGCATCCCTGCGGGAGCCACGAAACAATCCTGATGCGGATGCAGACAGAACACGGTGCGGCCTTGTAATTCGGGCGGTCCGATGTCGACGACGCCCACGGCGCAGTAACCGTACTTCACCGGAAACGGGAACGCCCCGTCTTGGAACGGCGCCTTCATCCGCTCCCATTCCGATGGTCCGACAGTGCCCGAGAACACGAGACGCTCGGTCCCCCGGCTGATGCCGGTGAACATCGTTCTTACTAGTGCCTCGCCGGGTCGCGGCGGATCGAGCGGCGCCATGCGCCGATCCACCTTGCCCTTTTCAGCGTACCAGAGCGAGGTTGCGATACGCCGGAGTCCGGCAGCTCGTCGTGATTTCGGCATATTGCTTTCGTTCATCGCGCGTTCAGCGGCTCCATGGTGGAAGAGCGCGCCTTGATAGATGGGTTCACAGCCGCCATCCCTCCCTCACAACCGACGAGTGTTGCGCCAATGACCGACCGCGCAGATGTTGCACGGCCCTTCTCCAACAACGCGGCCAACTCCATGTCCACAACGAGCCATACCGTGCCGACCGGCCTCCAGGCAAACGCCGAGCTGCGCCGCCGTCGCACCATCGTCGTTGTTCTCAATGTCGTCACCTGGCTCGCCATGATGTGGGTGGCCGCCCGCATCCTGAGCGCCGGCGGCTGGACGGTGCTCGATGGCATTCTACTCGCCTGCTTCGCCCTCGGATCACCCTGGACGGTGCTCGGCTTCTGGAATGCGTTGATCGGCCTTTGGCTCTTGCACGGCCATAAGGACCCGTTGGCTGAGGTCGCACCGTTCGCGGCGGCCGGCGACGTGGAGACGCCGGTCGCCATCAAGACGGCGATCTTCATGACTGTCCGCAACGAGGATCCCGAGCGGGCAATCCGCCGCCTCCAGACGGTCAAGGACAGCGTAGACGCGACGGGCGAGGGCGCCGCCTTCAGCTACTTCGTGCTGTCCGACACCAACAAGGACGATGTCGGCCGCGCCGAGGAGGCAGCCGTTGCCGCCTGGAAGGCGACGGACAAGGATGGCGATCGAATCCATTATCGCCGCCGCACGGACAACACCGGCTTCAAGGCCGGCAACGTCCGCGATTTCTGCGAGAGATGGGGTCAGGACTACGAACTGATGCTGCCGCTCGATGCCGATAGCGTCATGTCCGGCCGCACCATCGTGCGCCTCGTGCGCATGATGCAGGCGCACCCCAAACTTGGGATTCTGCAGTCTCTCGTCGTGGGCATGCCGTCCGCGTCGGCCTTTGCTCGAATCTTCCAGTTCGGCATGCGTCACGGCATGCGCTCCTACACCATGGGCCAAGCTTGGTGGGTCGGTGACTGTGGGCCTTTCTGGGGCCACAACGCCCTTGTGCGCATCAAACCGTTCCACGAGCAGTGCGAGCTGCCCATGCTGCCCGGCAAGCCTCCGCTCGGCGGGCACGTGCTCAGTCACGATCAGGTCGAAGCGACACTGATGCGTCGCGCCGGCTACGAGGTTCGCGTGCTGCCGGTGGAAGAAGGCTCCTGGGAAGAAAACCCGCCCACGATGCTCGACTTCGCCCAGCGCGACGTCCGGTGGTGCCAGGGCAATATGCAGTACGTGAAGCTGCTCGACCTGCCCGGCCTCTTTCCGATGAGCCGCTTCCAGCTCGTCTGGGCCATCCTCATGTTCCTCGGCATCCCCGCCTGGACCTTCATGATCGCCATGCTGCCCTACATGGCCTGGGAGGCGAGAGGCATCGCCGACTATCCCGCTACGATGGCTGCGACGCTCTACGTCGTGTTCTTCGGGATGTACCTCAGCCCCAAGCTCGCCGGCTTCACCGATGCGATCCTGACCAAGGGCGGCATGGCCCGATACGGTGGCCCGCTTCGCTTCGCGGTCTCTGCTGTGATCGAGCTCGCGTTTTCTTTCCTGCAGGGTGCCGTCTCGACCATCCGCACGTCCATCTTCATGGTCGGGCTGCTCTTCGGAAAGTCCGTGGTCTGGGGCGGCCAGTCGCGCGACGCCTACGGCATCTCCTGGCACACGGCCCTGCAAAACCTATGGCCGCAGACGCTTTTCGGCATCGTCGTGTGCGGCCTCCTGTGGCTCGTTTCGCCGACAGTTCTGTGGTGGAGCCTGCCGCTTACCGCCGGTTACATTCTGGCTATTCCATTCGCTGTGGTCACGGCATCGCCGGCCCTTGGCCGTGCCATGAAGCAGCTCGGCATCGCCGGCATTCCCGAGGACTTCGATCAGCCCGCCGAGGTCACGAAGGTCCTCCAAGCGTAGAAGCCATAGCGTTTCTTCCATTTTTGCACATAGAAAGGCCCGGAGCGCACCCAGCAGGCGCCCGGGCCTTGCCGTCCCCAAGCCCGGGCTATCGGACCGTTTCCACTCTCGTGAAATGCGTTGGCTGGCGTGCTTTTTGGCCACGACAAAACCGCGTCCAACACAAGCAGTGCGCCGAGATCGAAAGTTTCGTCGAGTAATAATTAATCTATTCAGTGTGCGCCAGAACGTTGAGGACTTGATGCGTACACGTTAATATTTTCTTGCCAGATGCCCCGGAAGGGAACTCGAACCGGAGCGCATCGGGTATGAGTGTACGAGTCAGGATATCATCATGAAAAACATGCGTTTGGTTGTCGCCGTTGCACTTCTGTCCGTCGCCCCCGCAACGGTGTCCGCGCACGGCTACCGCACGGATTGCGAATGGGTGCAGGGCCTCTACCACGCCGGCGGCGGCATCAAGGTCTACGCGCAGAACCGCAGCAAGGGCAGGCATGCAGCCTGCGGAGCAGCATGGGGCCAACGTTCTCTGCGTGCCGCCAAGCGGAATGCTCTGCAGGTCTGTTCGCAGTTCGGTCCCGGGTGCCGGATCGTGCGTGTGATGCGTTGATCACGCTGGTCGCGTTGCTGCCTCCGACACTTCACAAGCCGGGATGCGAACCAGAGCGCGACGCCGCGAGCCGTCAGCTCTGATACTTCCGAAATAATGGGATATCCGGGGTGCAAGGCCTCCTTTGTCCGTTGCACTCCGGTTCGCTCGTCGCATTTGTAAGCCGGTTTCGTATTGCACGGCCGCTGATGAACCTCCCGCACGCCGTGTTGTCGTTGCAGTCTAACATCCCGTGCCCCGGCGAACGTCGCTCGGCAAATTCGCCGCTTCGGACGGCGGTACGGAACGACGCTTCGTAAACCAATCATTATCGCCTTATCGGCACCTTGATTTCGTGCATCTTCGGACCGAGTTGATGCAGAGAGAGATCGATCGGGGATTCGTGGGAGGCAATGCGCGATGCGCAGGGTTTCGATAAGGGGGGGCGTACTGCTGGCGGTGATCGCGCTGTGCGCGCCGTTGGCATCCACTCCATCGCGAGCCCAGCAAATCGGCGAAGCGCTCGCAGCCAAACTCACGCTCGACCAACAGCGCGCGTATGTCCTCTATTTGCGCGCTCGTGCGGCCTTCGATCGCGAATTGCAGGCCTATTGGGACGACGTCGAGGCCAAGCGCGAGCAGCGCAGGGGCAAACGAGCGAGCCGGCAGCCGTTCGTCGCCGGCGACTATGTCGCCACCCAGCCGCCGAAATACCAGGGACCCAGCCTGCCGCCGGACGTCGCCAAGATCGTCACCCAGGTCAAGCCGCCGCCACCCGATGAACCGCGCGCGGTGGTGGCCGACTTCCTCAAGGCGGCGCTGACCCACTACGGTTTCCGGCCCACGCCGACCAAGGAGGCGGAATTCAAGCGCCGCTACGCCGCTGAAGCGCTGTCGCTTGGCCTCAGCAAGGAACAGGTCGTTCGCGTCTACGCGTTGGAGACGGGCGGGCGCGGTACTTACGACATGCAGGCCGGCATCGACCCGGAGACGGGGAAGGGGAAGGCCATTTCCTCCGCGCTCGGCTACGCCCAGCTTCTGAGCGCGAATTCCGTCGGCGAGTTGGTCAAGCATGGAGATGCATTCATCCAGCGCTTGAACCGGATGGCGGCGGCGCCTGGCACGCCGAAGGTGCGTGCCGCCGCGCTACGTGCGAAGGCGCAGGCCCTCCGGCGTATGCTCGTCACGGCCAGGCGCGTCCCCAATGCCTGGAGCGCGCACGTCGCACTGGCCAGGACACCGAAAGGCTTCGGCATCCACGCGATCAATCTCGACGCCGATATCGGCCCGTGGCTTCAGGTCATCAAGCTGAAAGGGCTGCGAGAGATCGCAGAGAAGGCGGGGCGGGGCAACCTGTCGGGAGCCGAGATCGAATTGATGAACCTCGCCGGTCCCGCGACCGGCCTCGAGATGATGGAACCGGTCGCGCGCAACATGCCCACGACCAACTTCTTCAGCCGGAAAGGCTACTACCGGAACACGATCGTACGAGAGAAGACGGCCGCGCAGCTTTTGGCGGCACTCGACGAGCGCATGGAAATCCATCTGAAAAAGCCGGGCTCCATCGAGTTCGCGCGCGCGTTCGACTCCCTGCGCAGCAAGCGCGGCGCGCTCGCCTCTCAGTAGGACGCGGCGCGGATGAGCCGCGGATCATGGCCATCGCACCACCGGCGGCATGCTGGAGAGAATGGACTCGACGTTACCGCCCGTCTTCAGACCGAAAGTCGTGCCGCGATCGTAAAGTAGATTGAACTCGACGTAGCGCCCCCGCCGCACCAGCTGCTCCTCACGCTCGGCCGCGCCGAAGGGCAAGGTCCAGTTGCGTCGCACGATCTGAGGATAGACGTCGCGGAACGCGCGTCCGACATCCTGCGTGAACGCGAACGCGGCCTCCCATCCGCCCGCGTCCTCGCCTGGTGTCAGGTAGTCGTAGAAGATGCCGCCGATGCCCCGCATCTCCTTGCGGTGCGGCAGGTAGAAATAGTCGTCGCACCACGCTTTGTATCGGTCGTAGTCGGCGACGGTGTGGGGTGAGCAGGCGCCCTTCATGGCTGCATGGAAAGTCCGAGAATCGGGATCTTCTTGCGTCCGCCGCGCATCCTGCGTCGGCGTCAGGTCCGCACCGCCGCCGAACCACCATTTCGTCGTGACGACGAACCGCGTGTTCATGTGCACCGCGGGCACGTTTGGGTTCTGCATATGCGCGATCAGCGAGATGCCCGAAGCCCAAAAGCGCGTATCCTCGTCCGCTCCGGGGATCTGCTTGCGAAACTCCGGCGCGAACTCGCCATGCACCGTCGAGACGTGGACGCCCACCTTTTCGAATACGCGTCCGTGCATCATCGACATCACGCCGCCCCCACCGGGCTTCCCCGTGTGATCCGTTCGCTGCCAGGGCTTGCGCTCGAACCGCCCCGGCGCTGCCTCTTCCCCAGGCGCTCCCGCAGGCAATGTCGCCTCGATATCCTCGAAGGCCGAGCAGATCTCGTTACGCAACTGCTCGAACCAGGCGCGGGCGGTCTCCTTGCGCTGAGAAAGCAGCTCTTTGTCGTTCGTCATCGGTCGCCTATATGCCTAATCGTCATGGTGACCGGCCTCGCTTGCTTGATTGTCGCGCCAACGGCGGCGCGTTGATCCGTGCAGGTGATCCATGTCATCCTGAGGCCGCGTTCAAGGGTTATCCCGGCACGCTGACCATTTCCAGAACCTATCGGCAGAAAGACCACGCTCGACCACCGGGCCGGTGCCGCCGATCGAGCCGCCCAGACCGGAAAAGAGATGATGGAACGCCTATTCCGCTGGTTCGAGCAGCGTATCGCCGCTTTCCCCGATACGCCGCCAGTCCAGCCGCCGCCCACCCTCCGGGCCTTCTTCTGGCATTACCTGAAGCCGGTATGGTGGGCGTTCGCCCTCCTGACGGCCGCAACTCTCGCACTTGCGGTGCTCGAAGTCGCGGTTCTCGCGTTCGTCGGCCGGGTCGTGGACCTGATGAAGGCGTCGTCGTCTCCGCAATCGTTTTTCCAGGATCACGCCGGCGAATTGATCGCCATGGCTGTGTTGACCGTGATCGTCCGTCCGCTCCTGTCGCTGCTGGCCGACTTGTCCAAGCACCAGCTGATCATGGGACCGGTCAACATCCGCATCCGCTGGCAGGCGCATCGTTATTTTCTTCGTCAGAGCCTCGGGTTCTTCCAGAACGACTTCGCGGGGCGCCTCGCGACACGCGCCATTCAGGTCGGCCCCGCAATCCGCGACGTCGCCGCCAACACCTGCGACGTCGTCGTCTGGGTCGTCGTGCATTGGGCGGGGGCCGCCATCCTGTTCTTCCAGGCCGACTGGCGCCTCGCCGTCCCCCTCGTATTGTGGCTTGCGGCCTACACCGCCGCACTCTTCTACTTCGTGCCGCGCATCGAGAAGCTGTCCGCGGCGATGTCGGATGCGCGCTCGATGCTGACGGGACGCATCGTCGACAGCTACACGAACATCGCGACGGTCAAGCTGTTCGCCCACACGGAGCGCGAGGACGATTTCGCCAAGGAGGCGATGGGCGAGTTCCTGGCCCGCTATCAGCAGCAGTTGCGGCTCAATACGCAGATGGAGGTGTTCCTGTGGACCGTGAACGGTACGGTCCTCGTCGGCACGACGGCGCTGGCGATCTGGCTGTGGAGCGGCGGGCACGTCACCATCGGCTCTATCGCCATCGTCACGGGCTTGGTCATCCGGCTGATGAACATGTCTGGCTGGTTCATGTGGTCGCTCGCCGGCATCTTCGACAACATCGGCGTCGTACAGGAGAGCATGCGTGCCATTGCTCAGCCGCTGCAGCTCGTGGACGAACCCCAAGCCAAACCGCTCGTGGCCGACAAGGGCGAGATCCGTTTCGAAGGCGTGCGCTTCCACTACGGCAAGGAGCACGGCGTACTCGACAACCTCTCGCTGACGATCGCGCCGGGCGAGAAGGTAGGTCTCGTGGGTCGTTCGGGCGCTGGCAAATCCACGCTCGTCAACCTGCTGCTGCGCTTCTACGACGTGGAAGCGGGCCGCATCCTGATCGACGGGCAGGACATTCGCAGCGTCACGCAGGACAGTTTGCGGGCCCAGATCGGCATGGTCACGCAGGACACCTCACTTCTGCACCGCTCGATCCGGGACAACATTCTCTACGGCCGTCCCGATGGCAATGAGGAGGCGATGATCGCCGCAGCGAAGAAGGCGCAGGCGCACGAGTTCATTCTTGGACTCGAGGACCTGAAAGGCCGCAAGGGCTACGACGCCCACGTCGGTGAGCGGGGCGTGAAGCTCTCGGGCGGCCAGCGCCAGCGTATCGCCATCGCGCGCGTGCTCCTCAAGAACGCCCCCATCCTGTTGCTCGACGAGGCGACCAGCGCGCTCGACAGCGAAGTCGAAGCGGCCATCCAGGATCAGTTCGAGAACCTGATGGCGGGGAAGACCGTGATCGCCATCGCACATCGGCTCTCCACGATCGCAGCCATGGACCGGCTCATCATCATGGACGAGGGCCGCATCGTGGAGACGGGAACCCACAACGAGTTGTTGGCGCGTGGCGGTCTCTATGCCGAGCTGTGGTCACGCCAGTCCGGCGGCTTTCTGGCCAAGGAAGCAGCGGAATAGCGAAGGGCGGCGCCATAGAGCGCCGCCCCCTCTCGCCCGCAGTGTTCTGCGCAACGCATCAGCGTAGCTTATCGGCCTTGAGCTCGGCCAGCTTGCCATTGGCCTCCGCCGTGCGCCGCAACAATTCCGACGGCTTCCAGCGAGCCCCATAGCGCTGATGCCACGCGGCGATCTGGTTGTAGATCTCGCGCGCGCCAAGCGTATCGCCCCAGAACATGAGACCGCCGCGATACCGCGGGAAGCCGAAGCCGTGCAGCCACATCACGTCGAGATCGCTGGCACGCACCGCCTTGCCTTCCTCGAGGATCTTACAGAACTCGTTGATCGAGCCGAACAGCAGGCGGTGCAGGATCTCCTCGTTGGTGAAACTGCGCTGCGTGATGTTGTTCTCGGTCGCCACCTTCTTGATGAGGGCCTCCACCTCCGGATCGACGTGAGGCGTACGGTCGCCCTTTTCGTAGCGATACCAGCCCTTGCCCGCTTTGAGGCCCACACGGCCAGCTTCCACCAGACCGTCGGGGATCGGTAGCATGCGGTAGTTCGGGTCTGCCGCCTTGCGGCGCTTGCGCGTGTCGTACGAGATGTCGAGGCCCGACATGTCGTTGACCTTGAAGGGACCGACCGGATAACCGAAGTCCTCCATGACCTTGTCGATCTGGTGGGGAAGGGCGCCTTCCTCCACCATGAGGTTCTGCTCCATGGTGAAGGGAATGCGGCTGCGATTGGCAGCAAAGCCGTCGCAGTTGCCCGCATAGCCGGAAATCTTCCCGATATCCCGGCCAAGCTTCATTGCGGCGGCGAGTGTCTCCGGCGCCGTCTTCGAGGCATTCACCACTTCGAACAACTTCATCACGTTCGCCGGCACGAAGTAATGCGTGCCCGCGACCTTCTCCGGCCGGCTGGTGACGGCCGCGATCTGGTCGATGTCGAGCGCCGAGGTATTGGTGAACAGGAGCGCATCGGGCTTCATCACCCGGTCCAGCTCCTTGAACACGTCCTTCTTGACGTCCATGCGCTCGAAGACGGCTTCGATCACCGCATCGCAATCGCCGATCTCTTCCATCGTTTCGACGGGCGTGATGAGGGAGATGCGCTTGTCCATCTCCTCCTGGGTCAGCGAGCCGCGCTTGACGCTCGTCGCGTAATTGTCGCGAATGCGACCGATGCCGCGCTCGAGAACTTCCTTGGAGGCATCCACGAGTTTCACCGGCATACCGGCATCGGCAAAGCTCATTGCGATGCCGCCGCCCATGGTGCCCGCACCGACCACGGCCATGGTCTTGATCTCAGGCAGCTTGAGATCCTTCGGCAATCCGGGAATCCGTGCGATCTCACGCTCGGCGAAGAAGGCATAGCGCAGCGCCTTGGCTTCCGGCGAGTTTTCCAACTCGCCGAACAGCCGCCGCTCCGTCGCAATGCCCTCGTCGAACGGCTGCGTGCAGGCGGCCTCGACGGCCTGGATGCACTTCTCCGGCGCCGGCTGACCGCGCATCCGGCGCGCGTACTGCTTGCGCGCGGTGTCGAACATGCCGGGATCGGTCTTTACTTCCGCAAGTCGCTCGGAGCGGTCGCGCACACGTGGTAGCGGCCGCTTGTCCGCGATGCCTTTTGCCCAGGCGATAGCTTCCTTGCGCAGATCCTTACCGGGAATGATGTCGTCGATGATGCCGCGCGTCTTGGCTTCGTCCGCGGGCACGTGACGCCCGGAAACGATCATATCGAGCGCGACTTTCGGGCCGACGATACGTGGCAGCCGCTGTGTACCGCCACCGCCCGGAAGAATACCGATCTGCACTTCCGGCAAGCCGACCTTCGCGGAAGGAACGGCGACGCGATAGTGACATGCGAGCGCGTTTTCCAGCCCTCCGCCCAGCGCATAGCCATGGATCGCGGCGACCACCGGCTTCTTGCCCTGGTCGAGCACGTCGTAAGTTCGTTTCGCAGGCACGGCGCGCGGCTTGCCGAACTGGCGAATATCGGCCCCCGCGATGAAGGTGCGGCCTGCGCCCATCAGCACCATGGCCCTCACGTTCGGGTCCGCCTCGCCCTTCTCGAGTGCCGCGATGATACCGTCCGACACGCCCGGGCCCAGCGCGTTGACCGGCGGATAGTCGACCGTAATGACGCCGATGCCGTCTTCGACATCGAACCTGACGACGCTTTGCTCGCTCACGACTGATGGCTCCTTGTGCCGCTTCCATTCCCTGTATGGCCGGGATCGTAGCACCGGGCAACGGCCGCTCCTAGCCGACAAGCCTCATCTCGACAGGCCTCGGCGCTCCCAAAATGCGCGCCTGTGAGCTGCATCACAACGCGAACCGGTGGACTGCGGCATTCTCCAATCATCGAAGGCGACCACAGAGGGCGCCGACACTCAGATCAACAGCCGCCGACCCGGCCGATGGAGACGAAAATGCTGAAGAAGATCGCCCTCACTGCAGCTGCCAGCCTGTTGACCGCCGGCCTCTCGCTGAGCACAGCGCAAGCGGGCTACAAGGGCCATCACGCGCACCATGGCTACAAGCACGGCCACGGCTGGAAGTTCTACGGTCACAAGACCTACGGCTACAGCCACAAGCACCACCACAAACACGGCTGGTCCTATGGATATCGCCACATCGGCTCGACGGACGTCAGCCTTTGCAAGATCTGGGATTATCGCAACAACGTGTGCCTGAGCCGGCACTGATCCGGAACGCTCCTCCTCCCGGGGTTTCGCCCCTCCCCGACGCCCCGCCGACCAGGAGCTCCTCCCCCGATCCTCACGAGGATCGGGGGAGTTTGCATTTCATGGCACTCAGGTGCGCAGCAAGAACCCTCCTGCCTGCGCGGACGTCTGTTGAGCCATGCGTCGCAGGCCAGCGTCACCGGCGCTGCTGATCGGATGGTCGATCACCATGAACTTGTAGTCCGACATGCCGAGAACACGGCACATCAATTCCGCTGCACTGACGAACCGTGTCGTCATCACCCCGATGGCGGGTACGCCCTGCTTCTCTGCTACGACCGCGTCATGCAAACTGCATGATGAACACGAGCCTCAATCTCCGATCCCGGTGACGACCGCGTGCCAGTTGCGGATTTCATCGACGACGTGCTGATCGGCCGGCGCGCTGTAATTCGACTTCACCCGCATAACGACGTCGGCAACGCCATGTTCTTCCTTCAGGAAACGGGCGAGATGGCCGAAGTACTCCTTCGTGCCTTCCTTGCCGTTGGAAATGAAGCCCACGGTCGCGCCCTTCAGCGTCAGAAGTCGCGGCGCCATTTGCCCGACCGCAGCCTTCATTTCATTCGTGGGATCGAGAACGCGGATGGTCATGTCAGTCCTCGTGTGATGTCTTTCTTCTGCCACGTGTACGGCCCTGGAGCTAACGTTTTGGCGGCTCGCAATCGACGCACGCACCTATGGCCGCCGTCACGGCCTTCGTCTTGTGCCCGAGCCACGGAGGAATGATCGCACCGAAGCCGCCAGCCGGTCCGCCTGCCCCAATCACGAGCAGATGATCCGGCGATTGAAGAGCCGTGTAGACTGTCTCGCCGCGATCGCGCACCACCGACCCTTTGCCGACATCGGCCCACTCGCTGCGCTTGATGCGCGCACGCTCGTAGATGAAATTTGCCACGTCGCGCTTGCTCCACCCGGCAGTCTGCAGGTGTTCGCGCACCTGTTTTGGAACGACGATCGCATAGTTGCCCGAATAGATGGAGTAGTGCCGCTGATTGGCACGCATTTCCGCCGCGAAGGTTTCGAGGATCTCTTCGGGCTTCGTCGTCCACTCGTTCATGATCTGACGCGGTGCCTGCGCCGCCATGACGGTGACGGCCGACAGCCCCGGCGGAATGCCGCGCACCTGCGCCAGCGGCTCCCACGTCATATCTTCTTCGTCCTCGGCAATGCAGAAACTGAATTTGCCGGGATGTCCCAGGGTCGAGCGATCGATTTCACCCGGCCGCACATCCATGATGTTGATGAGCCCCAGTCGGATTGCACGTCCGATCGCCGCCGTCGCGCGGTCGCTGTTGGCGAGCGCATTGAAGCCGCCGCTGGCCCCGATTTCACGGCGGATGGGACCATTGATGATGACGAGGACAGCGCAGCCGCCCGTGCTCGCCGTCGTGCCATGAAGCAGGAATTCCTCCTGCAGCATCGCGCTCCAGGCCGTCACGACGACGGGGAAATGCATCGGCAGGCACCCCGCCATCACGGCATTGATCGCGAGCTTTTCCGCCGTGATCGGCTGCGCGCGCACAGGTTCGATGCCGATGAGTTGGTCCGGGGACATAGCGACCCACTCGAGACACTGCGCAACGGCCTTCTCCGTGGGCGGCACGATCGGTAGACCGTCGGTCCAGCCATTGCTGTGGAACAGCTCCTGCACCGCGGAGAAATCCTCGACGTCGTAGGTCTTCGATTGAAGCTGCACGGCAGAGTGTCCCTTGCTTGCCGATCTTGCGCGACGCCCTGCTGGCGGGCAGCACCGCGAAATCAGAATCGCATACTGGTGGTGTCGCGCGCCGGAGGCAAGCGGAGCGGCCATGCGCGAGCACAAGTCAGGCATGACGGAACATCGCGGCTGTCGCCGGGGACGCGTGCCGATCTGGGGAACCTTCTTCCCGCAATCGCACATACGCTCGCAAACGCTTCGGTACCCTGCCGGACGGACGGACGCGACACGCCATAGAAAACCGTCGATCCCCCGGAAGCCGTGCGCTAGCATCGCGCTGGCATGCAAGTCCGCGCCAGACGGACCAACATCGGAGAGACGCCGAAATGAAGTTTGGGATCTTTTACGAGATGCAGCTCCCGCGTCCCTGGGAAGCACACAGCGAATTGAAGCTGTTCCAGGACGCCCTCGACCAAGTCGAGCTGGCCGACAAACTCGGCTACGATTTCGCCTGGGAGGTGGAGCACCACTATCTCGAGGAATACTCGCACTCCTCCTCGCCGGCCGTCTTCCTCGGCGCCGCCAGCCAGCGCACGAAGAACATCCGCCTCGCGCATGGCATCTATCATCTGACCACCAACCACCCCTCCAAGGTGGCCGCTCA